>Ga0207878_100145_pt1 | contig 62976 bp, 62 predicted proteins | sample LinPmetageLP41_FD_184053 | JGI IMG/M metagenome (GOLD analysis project Ga0207878, IMG submission 184053) | Marine viral communities from the Pacific Ocean - LP-41 (SPAdes) | ecosystem: Environmental > Aquatic > Marine > Oceanic | place: Pacific Ocean | collected 2010-08-27 | reverse complement strand
CTTCGATCGCCGCTCGATCCGGGCGCAGACCATAAGCCGTCATAAACCGGGCTCCAAAGTCGCGGCCGGCCTCCGTCGGTTCACTGACGATCCTGCCCGGCCGGACGACGACAGTTTGCGGGTCAAGCTGCGACAGATCCTGATCGTCCCCGGAACCGGGGCCGAGCAGGACCGCGATGTCGATGGGTCGTCGATTGACGTCCCGGAGTCCATCAATGTCTGCCGCGGCCTCGGTCGGCAGGGGAACAAGGAAAACATCAAGCCCGCCGAGGTGGCCGTCCGAAGTTTCGTTCGCGTGGCTGTCCCGCTCCCGAGTGGCCAGCAAGATGCCCTTGATCGCGGAGTCGAGAGCTGTTGGCAGGTCTGATCCATCCGCTGAAACGCCCAGCGAAAAGCTATGCGCCTGCGCACCGGCAATCGGCATCGTGGCGAAAAGAAAGGTCGCCAGCACCCCGCCCACAGCACTGCGGATCGGGCGCATAGATTCAGGTTTCCTCATCGAACAAACTCCAGTTCAAAACTTCAACCGTCGCAGCCGGAGCGCATTGAGAACCACCGACAGCGACGATGCGCTCATCGCGAACGCGGCAAAGATCGGGCCGATCAGGATGCCGAAAAACGGAAACAGGATACCGGCCGCAATCGGAACACCGGACGCATTGTAGATCAGCGCGAAAAACAGATTCTGCCGTATGTTGCCCATGGTCGCAAGACTCAACTTTCGTGCCCGCACGATCCCGTCGAGGTTGCCTTTTACCAATGTGAACCCCGCGCTTTCGATCGCCACATCCGCGCCGGTCCCCATGGCGATGCCGACATCGGCCTGCGCAAGGGCAGGGGCGTCGTTCACGCCGTCTCCGGCCATGGCGACCTTCCTGCCCTGATCCTGCAACTCGCGGATGATGCGCGCCTTGTCTTCAGGCAGCACGTCGGCCCGGATCTCGTCGATGCCCAGGCGGCTGGCGACGGCCTGCGCGGTGCGTTCGTTGTCGCCGGTCGCCATGATGATCCGAAAGCCCAGTTCGTGCAGCGCCTTGAGCGCGGCTGGCGTGGTCTCCTTGACCGGGTCGGCAACACTGACCAGCCCGGCGATGGCCCCGTCCAGCACGATGAACATCACCGTTTCGCCTTCGTCGCGCCGCGTGTTTGCAGTGTCCACCAACGCGCCGCTGTCCAGCCCCATGTCCCTGATCAGTGCGGCATTGCCCAACGCGACGGCCTTGCCGTCGACGATGCCCTTGACGCCCTTGCCGGTGATAGCCTCGAAATCTTCGGCCTTGACCAACTCTACGCCGCGCTCTTCGGCACCGCGCACGATGGCCTCGGCCAGCGGGTGTTCCGACCCGCGTTCCAGTGATGCGGCAAGACGCAGCACTTCGGCCTCGTCATGGCCCTTCTCGGGCAGCACTGCGACCAGTTTCGGCTTACCTTCGGTCAGCGTGCCTGTCTTGTCGACGATCAGCGTGTCGATCTTCTCGAACCGCTCCAGAGCTTCTGCGTTCTTGATCAGGACGCCCATCTGCGCCCCGGTCCCCGTCGCGGTCATGATCGACATCGGCGTGGCCAGGCCAAGCGCACAAGGGCAGGCGATGATCAGGACGGCAACCGCCGAGACAAGGCCATAGGCCAGCGCAGGTTCCGGCCCCCAGATACCCCAAATGATGAACGATAGGATGGCGACACCGATGACCACCGGCACGAACATGCCGGCGACCCGGTCCGCGTATTTCTGGATCGGTGCGCGGCTGCGCTGCGCATTGGCGACCATCTGCACGATCTGGCTCAGCATGGTGTCGGCCCCGATGCGGGTCGCCTCCATCACCAGACTGCCGGTGCCGTTGATCGTCGCACCGGTCAGCTTGTCCCCCGCGGTTTTCTCGACCGGGATCGGCTCGCCCGAGATCATCGATTCGTCCACCGACGAGCGGCCTTCGACCACGACGCCATCGACCGGCACCTTGTCACCGGGCCGCACCCGCAGGTGATCGCCCAGTTGTACCTGGTCCATCTCGATTTCTTCTTCGGTGCCGTCGGGGCGGATCACCCGCGCCGTCTTGGCGGCCATGTCCAGCAGGGCACGGATCGCCTTGCCCGTACCTTCGCGGGCCCGCAGTTCCATCACCTGACCCAGCAGGACCAGCGTGACGATGACGGCGGCGGCCTCGAAATAGACACCGACCTCGCCGGTTTCGGGGTCGCGGAATCCGTCGGGGAAGATGCCCGGTGCCAGAACCGCGATGACGCTGAAGATGTAGGCCGCGCCCACCCCCATGCCAATCAGGCTGAACATGTTCAGGTTCATGGTGCGGAACGATTTGTATCCACGTTCAAAAAACGGCCAGCCCGACCACAGGATCACCGGCGTGCCGATCACAACCTCGATCCAGAGCGATGCGCGTTCGCCAAAGAACTCCCGGAGTTGCGGGTAGCCCAGATAGGGCGGCATGGTCAGGATCAGAATCGGAATGGTCAAGGCGATGCCAACCCACATGCGGCGGCTGAAATCGACCAGTTCCGGGTTCGGACCGTCTTCCTCCAGGCTGATTGTTTCAGGCTCCAGCCCCATGCCGCAGATTGGACAGGACCCAGGGCCGGGATGGCGCACCTGAGCGTGCATCGGGCAGGTATAGATCGTGCCATTGTACCCGTCGGGCACGGTGTCGTATTCGCCGCCCTTCGCATCCGCCTTCCCCGCACCATGTGCATGGCCATGGTTGGAGTGGTCGTGGCTGGAATGATCGTGGTCTGCATGTCCGTGATGCCCATGCTCCGCGGCTTCGCCCTCGGGCGTCAGGAACATACCGCATTTCGGGCAAGATCCTTCTTCGGTGCTGCGCACCTCGGGGTGCATCGAACAGGTATAAACGGTGCCAGAATACCCCTCCGGAACGGTATCGTAATTGTCATGGGCGTCGTTGGCTTTTGCCAAATTGCCTTTGTTGATGTTCATCTTGTGTCCTTCCGGTCCTTGTTCCGCGCCCGTGACGCAGGTCTGTGTTCAGTGAAAGATCATGCCATCGACGTGGAATCCGGCATCGACATGCAGGATTTCTCCGGTGATGCCGGTTGTATGGTCGCTGGCCAGAAGAAGGGCGGCGCGTCCCACCTCGTCGGCGGTCACGGTGCGGCGCAGCGGTGATTTGGTTTCCGTCTCGCGGATCAGCTCGTCGAAATGTTCAATTCCCGAGGCCGCGCGGGTCTTGACCGCCCCGGCGGAGATTGCGTTGACGCGGATGCCCCTCGGTCCCAGTTCATGTGCCAGATAGCGCACCGATGTTTCCAGCGCGGCCTTCACCGGCCCCATCAGGTTGTAGTGATCCACGACCTTTTCGGCCCCGAGAAAGCTGAGCGTCGTAAGGCTGCTGCCGCTCATCATCAGCGGTTCCGCCAGTCTGGCCATACGAATGAAGGAATGGCACGATACCTGCATCGCCTGCGCAAAGCCAGTTGCCGAACAATCCGCGAGCCGACCGTGCAGGTCGCCCATGGGAGCCCAGGCGATGGCATGAACAAGAAAATCGAGCCGCCCCCAGGTCTTGGTAATGGTGTCGAATACTGCCTCCAGCTGGCCGTCCTGAGTCACGTCGCAGGGCAACAGAATCGGCGCATTTATGGACTTCGCGAGGGGTTCCACAAACCGCCGCGCCTTGTCATTGAGATAGGTTACCGCAAGCTCCGCGCCCGCGGCATGACAATTGCGCGCAGACGCCCAGGCCAGGCTGCTTTCGTTGGCGATGCCAACGACAAGGCCTTTCCTGCCCGTCATGTCGAGCAACTTGCCGGGGTCAGGTGAAGGGATTGAAACCGTCATCATGCCAACTTTGCTTGGTTTGCTGTCAGGCCGGGCGCGCAACAGGCAGGATTGTGTTGGGGGGCGGCGGCGACGCTTGTCTCTGCCGACGGGCGCGGCATCTTCTGCACCTTGCTGTGACGCAGCATCAGCGCCGCAATCGCCAGCGACGCCATCCGCGCAGGGGCGGGATCGGCGCGCGACGTCAGCACCAATGGGGCCGAAAGGCCCAAGGCGACACCGGCTGCGACTGCGCCGCCGAGATATTCCAGCGCCTTGGCAAGAATGTTGCCCGACACCAGATCTGGCACCAGCAGGATGTCGGCCTGGCCTGCCACCTCCGACAGAATGCCTTTCTCGGCGGCGGCGCGTTGCGAAATTGCGTTGTCGAAGGCCAGCGGCCCGTCGACATATGCGCCGGTGATCTGACCGCGCCGCCCCATCAGCGTCAGGCAGGCCGCATCGAGGGTCGAGGCGATGCTGGCTGTCACCGTCTCGACCGCCGAAAGGACCGCGACGCGCGGTTCGGCCACACCGAGCATGTGAAACAGATCGACGGCATTCTGGCAAATCTCGCCCTTGGCGGCGAGATCGGGGGTAATATTGATGGCCGCATCGGTAATCCCGATCAGCCGGTCATGCCCTGGAATATCGACTACGAAGACGTGACTGCACCGACGATCAGGCAAACGTAGTCCGGTCGCGCCGTCCAGAACGGTCCGCATCAGGATATCGGTGTGAATATTGCCCTTCATCAGAAGACCGGCATCGCCGCTGCGCACCAGCTTCACTCCGATCGCTGCGGCTTCGGCATCTGATCGGGCAGCAATCAACCATTCGGCATCAGGGGTCCAGTCCAGGGCGCGGCACAGCCGCAGCGTCGCCTCTGGGTCGCCGATCAGCCGCGGTTCGGCGAGACCGGCACGCGTGGCGTCCCGCAGAGTTTCCAGAACCACGGATTGTGCCGCATCGACGACCGCGACACGCACCGGTTCCTGACCCATGGCCTTGTCAATCAAATGCTGCAGCTTTTCAGGGTGCACCGTCATGGATCAACCCTCCGTGCCGGTTCGATGTGACATCGGATGAATTGCAAGTTGTGCCGCGACATGCCGTGCGATCATCTTTTCTTCGTCCGTCGCGCGCGCCTCGACGATCACGCGCGCCCCCGATTTCGAGATCACCGTATGGCCCGCCTTGTTCGCTCCGCTTTCCACCTCGACCCCGAGATAGCCAAGACCGGCACAGATACGTCCGCGTATCTCGGCCGAATTCTCGCCGATACCGCCGGTGAACACGAGACGGTTGAGCCCGCCAAGCGCACCGGTCAGTCGCGCCAGCTGGAGCTTGGCTTGATAACAGAAATAGTCGACGGCTTCCGCTGCCGGGGCTTCATGGCTGCTCAGAAGATCCTGCATGTTGCGGCTCAGACCCGAAACCCCGAGAAGCCCGCTCTGATGATAAAGCAGATCGGCGATGTCATCGACTGACATGCCTTTTTCCTGCATGAGGAAAAGGATTATACCGGGATCAAGGTCACCGGTGCGCGTGCCCATCGGCAGACCGGCAAGTGTAGAGAACCCCATGCTGGTCTCGACAGGTTCACCACCCCGGAGCGCGGCCATCGACGCGCCATTGCCCAGATGGGCGATGATAATGCGTTCTGCATCGGTATCCACGCCGTCCTGACGCAGGGTCTCCGTGATGTATTCATAGGACAGACCATGAAAGCCGTAACGCCGGATGCCGTCATCGGCATAGGCGCGGGGCAGGGGCGTCATCCGGGCCAGATGGGGCAGATCGTGGTGAAAGGAGGTATCGAAACAGGTCACCTGCAGCAGGTCGGGACGGGTTTTGCGAACCGCATCGATTCCCGCCAGATTGGGTGGCATATGCAGCGGGGCAAGCGGAGTCAGCCGACGCAACCGGGCCAGAAGGGCCGGCGTGACGCGCTTTGGGCAGTCGCAGTCCGGCCCGCCATGCACGACCCGGTGGCCGACGGCCACCAGGTCCAGCCCCCCCGGCAGACTTTCGATGGCGCCTAGCAACCGGGTGAGCGCCATATCGTGGTCACCCAGATGGCCCGGTTCATCGACGACGACGGTATGGCGCGCATCGCTGAGTTGGTAATGGGTATTGGGCATCCCGATCCGGTCGATCGCCCCCGACCAGAGCCGTTTTGGCTGGCTGGCCGCAGTGAACAGCGCGAATTTGAGTGACGAAGATCCCGCATTGAGGGTCAGGATGACTTGTTCAGTCATTGATGCCTTCTTTCATCCGATTGGTCAGTTTTTTCCATGCCAGATGCTTCTGACTTTTCGGTCGGGCCAGGATGTGTGGATTTGTCCCCGCCCTTGTGCCCATGGCCGTGGCCAAAAAGATGCATGGCGATCATTCCGCCGCCCACGGCCAGCAGCAGCCAATTTTCGGCAATCCATTGCATTTGCAGTCTCCTCCCCGATCAGACGGGCATGTAGGGATCATTTTCGATGTCAGACGTTTCGCCGCCATAGAGCGTTTTGAAAGCGCGTTCGTACTTGGCGTCGCGGTCGATGCGCGCCCGTTCGATGGCCTTGCCGATTGCCTTGATGGCCGCCCGCTCCCGCAGGATCATCGGATCGTTCGGGTCGAGCGGTTCGCGCGTCCCGGAAATGTTGTCCGCGGCCTGTCGGACCAGACGCATCCACGGATTGAACCGTTCGGAAAACATCAGGCGGCTTGTGCGCATGGGGTGCATCCATTTCATCATCTCGGCGCTGGCCGGGGTTGTCATCAGCTGCACCCAGGGGCTGACGAATGTCGCATAGAATGCCTCGTTGATTTCCGACGCGCGCCGCGCAGCATCGAAACCCCTGTCCGGCGCATAGGCGTCAAGGTCACTTACTTTGCGCGGCTCGAACCGCACTTTGTAGTGTGGCGCGTGGCAGTCGGGATCGCCTGACGGATTGTCGATTTTCATTTCGTAGAGACCGGGCTTCAGCTTTTCGATCCTGCCCAGGCTTTCCAGAATGGCGCGGTGTTCAAGCTTTGCCACCGAGGCCGATACGAAGATGCCAAGATGTCCGACATGATCGTTGGTTAGATAGACAATACGCTGTCCCGCCGCCTTGAGGTCGGCGGTGTCCTTGTAGACCACCGGGATCCATCCCAGGGCCTGCGCGGGCGGCGTTATATTGTCGCCGTAGGAGGCGAAGACGATCACCGGGCTTTTGATCTTGCGCAGATCGGCCACGCAATGATCGCTGATCGGCATCTCGCCGCTTTCCAGCCGGTTGCCGATGAACAGGTTCTGGGTAATTGACAGAATTTCCGGGCGGCTGAGAGTGTAGAACCCGTTCCACCACCGTTCGAACTCGAGAAAGCGGTCGCGCTCGGTATCCACGTTTTCCAGCAGATTTGCGTATTTTTCCCAGATCGCTTTTTCTGGTTTTAGGCTTTCGAAATTCTGCGCCAGCCAGGCCCCGTCAAAGCGCCCGTCGCCCAGATCGGCGGTCAGGTGGGCCAGCCACGCACCGCCCAGCAAGCCGCCAGAGATGCGCATCGGGTTCACGCCTTCCTCGCCCGCCCAATAGGACAGCGGCGACCCGTTCAGCACGACCGGCCCGGCAAGTCCTTCACAATGCGCCGCCAGCAGAACGACCGCCCAGCCAGCCTGACAATTGCCATAGAGAACCGGGGCCGTGTCATCGTGACGCGCCGCAACCTCTTCTACAAAACGGCGCAGGGCGAACAGCACAGCCTCCAGCGTTTGATCGGGTTCAGGTTCCGGAAAGAAGATGACGAAATAGACCGGATGCCCCTCGGCCATCGCCATGCCGACCTCGCTGTCACGCTTGAACCCGCCGATGCCCGGCCCATGGCCCGCACGGGGATCGACGACGATGACAGGCGGTTTTGCTGCATCGACACAATCGTCCCAGCAGTTTCCGTCGACTTCGGTGACCCTGAGCAGGGCGTAATTGGCCGGGCGCTCGAACTGCCGCGCATCCAGCAGGGTTTCGTATTTGAAATTCAGCAACGGCGGCATGCCCGCCCGGTCATGGGCGATCATATTGTCGGCCCGTTGGCGCAGCGTATCCAGAAACAGCACCGAGCGTTCCCAAAGATCGCGCCCGTAGGCAAGCGGATCGGGTGGGACGGGCGAGCTGACACCCCGCTCACTGGCGGCTTCTGTATTTGCGGCGATCAGCGGTTTCATCGGCGTGACGATGTTCATGCCATGGCCCTTCTTGAGAAGAAGTTCCAGGCGGGCACGAAGATCACGGCGATGTACCAGCCGTAAGCAAAGCTTTCGACGAGGCCCAGAAGCGCGCTTGGCCAGCTGATCCAGCTTACGCCGGGCAGCAAAGGTAGCCACGCCTGATACATCGTTGCCCAAGGAAACAGGAGCCCGAACAGCACGCAGAGTGCGAAGCTGAACGCCAGCAGGATGCCCAGCGAAATGCCGGCCGGATAGATGCGGATGGATTTGGTATCTGACATTTTGGCCTCTCCTCAAAGCGCGAGGTCGCGCAACGACGATCAAATCCACGTTTCCGCGGGATCGTTATGAGGACGTTGGCAGTGCGAATCCGTTACAGGATCAGCGCAAGAAAACGGCAATGGACGTCTGTTGTGATCCGACTGCAGGAACCAAGCGGCGGAAGATGATCCGGCAAATGTGTAAGTCTGTGGATGGGCCCGGCGTAATATATCGCCAGGTTGGACCGGTCGTTCAGCGACAGGAATGCACGTTTGCCGTCAGACCCGGCAAGAGTTCGCCCGCATTTTTCTCGCACACCAATCTGTTATTATAGTTTCTGACCGAAGTCGGTGTAGGTAATCGTCGCGCCGCAGAGATGCTTTGGCACGCACGCTTGGGGGCAAGTCCGACCATGTTTCTCGAAGGATTGAGAAGCTGGGGCGGAAAGGTCTCTGAAACATTCTCCTGGTTGCATGCAGCTGCGACAGTTGAAACAAACGCTTGAAGCTCTAGTTTCAATAGAAGCTATTTGATAGGCGAATGGACAAATCTTTCTCAAGGGACCTGAATAACATGCTGAAAAGAAGACATTTCATATCGACATCCGCAGCGTTGTTCTCGGTTGCGCTTACCCGCCCGGCGTTTGCCAGCACATGGCCGAGTGACGCGCAGAAGGCGGAGTGGGATGCTCAGATAACGCCTCCGAACTATGATCCTGCTGTCTCGAATCCGTGGGGCTTGCATCCACGTTTCATGCCTACGCGGGTGGAAGCCAATGACACGCTCACACCGGGCGATATTCACGTCGATGCCGTTGCGAGATATCTTTATCACATCGAACCGGGCGGAACGGCCATGCGCTACGGTGTCGCCATTGGCCGTGGCGATTTGTATGAGCCGGGCACCTACAAGATCCGGCGTAAGGTAGAGTGGCCCCACTGGACCCCGACGCAGAACATGATCAAGCGTGAACCCGAAGTCTATGCGAAGTATGCGAAAGGGATGGAGCCTGGCCCCGAGAATGCACTCGGTTCGCGTGCTCTCTATCTGTATGTCGGCAACCGAGACACCTATCTACGGATCCACGGCACCCCGTCACCGCGCTCCATCGGCAGCCGGGCGAGTTCCGGCTGCGTCCGCATGGTGATGGCTCATATCAACGATCTCTACCCGACTGTTGCTATGGAATCGACCGCTGTCCTTTACCCTGCTGAAGATGCCGTGACAGCCCGAAGCTGAGTCGCACCTGCGGTTCTCGCAAAGGCTTCTAACTCAATCGACGGATGATCGGTCATGTCTTGCTTTGAAGGCAGATAGGTTGTCCGTCGACGTTCACGAGCGGCAGCAATGTCGTTTCCACAGGTCCGGTATGTTCATACCAGTAGCAGTTGTCCTGTGGCAGAAGGCGCGCAGACGCGACGTTCTGTCCCGGCGCGGCCAGGGCGGCGATGGCTGCAGCCCGCTCGGCGTCTCGGGTCGCTTCTCGTCCAGAGGGAGTGATGGCCGATGCGGCGCAACCCGCCGTAAAAAGCACAGATGACATTACCATCACTGTTTTACTGCGTACCCACATATCGTCCTCATCAATTTCGATTCTCCGGCGCTAGCGTTGCATCCGGTGACGCTGGCTGCAACTTGCAATGTTTCGTCTTGGACGAGCGTTCACACCGACCCGGTTCATTAAGTGTGACATGCCTCTTGAAGCTCTAGTAACTGTAGCTCCTATCTTCGGCCTGAAGTTATGATTCGCCTGGAGAAAACCTATGGCCGCCCCCAAACAAGACCATGACCATTCACGCGACAAAGATCACAAGCATGATCATCAAAAGCACGTGCATGGCGCAGATTCATCCTGCTGCGGGTCGGACAGTGATGCGATGTGCGGGGATATAGGTCCAGTCGGCAATGTAGATGCGGCGGGGCGCAGCTTTCTGGTCAACGGACTGGATTGCGCTGAAGAAGTTTCGATCCTGAACAAGGCACTTGGACCGGCGGTCGGCGGAACCGAGCATCTGGCCTTCGATGTGATCAACGGCAGGATGACAGTTCTGGACACCGCCACGCCCTTGCCCGACGACCGGATAATCGCCCTGATCGGCAAAACCGGCATGACCGCTTCAGTCTTCGATTCAGGACGCGCCGAGGTCGACCGCGCGGCGCATCTGAAACGGCAGAAATTCTTTACCGCCCTTTCGGGCGGGTTCTGGGCCGGCGGTTTTCTATATCACGCGGTGGAAAGCGGCCCGGCAGGAGCGGTGCAGATTTTTTCTGATCACGGGGCAACGGCGATGCCCGTAGTCGAGATCACGTCGTTTCTGCTGGCGATCGTGTTTGGTGCCTGGCTGGTGGCCCCCAAGGCCTGGTCTTCGGCGCGGCGACTGTCGCCAGACATGAACCTTCTGATGATCATCGCGGTGGTCGGAGCCATCGGCCTTGGGGCCTATTTCGAGGCGGCGACGGTGGCCTTCTTCTTCTCGCTGTCGCTCTATCTGGAAAGCTGGAGCGTCGGGCGCGCCCGCAACGCCGTAGCGGCACTGCTTGATCTGGCACCTCCGACCGCGCGGGTCATCCGTGATGACGGCACCGAGGCGGATGTGCCCGCGGCACAGGTCGTTGTCGGCGACAAGTTCATCGTGCGCGGCGGCGACCGGATCGCGCTGGACGGCGAAGTTGTCGCAGGTGCGGGGGGCGTCGATCAGGCCCCGATCACCGGCGAAAGCGCGCTTGTGTCGAAAGAGCCGGGCGACGAGGTCTATGCCGGCACGATCAATGGCGAAGGCACATTGACGGTGCGTGCGACCAAACTGGCCAGCGACACGGTGCTTTCGAAGATCATCCGCATGGTCGGCGACGCGCATTCGCGCCGTGCCGATGTCGAACAATGGGTGGCCAAATTCGCCCGCATCTATACCCCTATCGTGATGGTGCTGGCGATCCTGATCGCCTTTGTGCCGCCGCTTGCCTTTGGCGGTGCCTGGACCTTCTGGATCTATAATGCGCTGGTGCTGCTGGTTATTGCCTGCCCCTGTGCGCTGGTGATCTCGACGCCGGTTTCCATCGTCGCGGCGCTGGCCTCGTCGGCGCGCAACGGCGTGCTGATCAAGGGCGGTGCCTATGTCGAGGCCCCGGCGCGCCTGACCGCACTTGCGATGGACAAGACCGGCACGATCACCATGGGCGAACCCGAGGTGGCGAGCCTGCATCCGCTGGGCGACACCTCGGAGCGCGATCTGATCGCGGCGGCGGCGGCGCTCGAAGCGCGCTCGTCGCATCCTCTGGCCCGCGCAATTCTGGCACGCGCCGAACGCGACGGCATCAAGGCCACGCCCGCCGAGGACACCCGTACCGTGCCGGGGCGCGGCGTCGAAGGTCTGCATGCTGGCCGCGCGATCTGGCTTGGATCCGACCGCTTTGCCACCGAGAAGGACATGGGCGCCGCAATGCCCCGCAACGTCGTGGACCGGATCGAGGGCGCGGGCAGTACGCTGGTCGCGGTCGGCGATGACAAGGGCCTTCTGGGCCTGATCGAGCTGCGCGACCGGATCCGTCCTGACGCCAAAGGCATTGTCGCCAAGCTGCATGCGCAGGGCGTGAACACCATTGTCATGCTGACCGGCGATAATGAACGCACTGCGCGTGCTGTGGCCGCCGAGGTTGGTATCGACGAGGTGCGCGCCGAGCTTCTGCCCGAAGACAAGGTGACGGCGATCGAGGAACTGGTCGCGACCCACGATATGGTGGCGATGATCGGTGACGGGGTGAATGACGCCCCTGCAATGGCGCGGGCGCATTTTGCCATCGCGATGGGGGCCGTGGGGTCGGATGCGGCGATTGAGACGGCGGATATCGCGTTGATGACCGACGATATCGGCAAAGTGCCGTGGCTGGTGGGCCATTCGCGGCGCACGATGTGGATCATTCGCCAGAACATTGGTTTGTCACTTGCGACCAAAGCCGCCTTCGTGGGCTTAACCGCCTTCGGCATGGCCACTATGTGGGGGGCAATCGCCGCCGATGTCGGCGTATCGCTGATCGTGGTTGCCAACGCGCTGCGCCTGTTGCGCGCCAAGGGGCAGGGGCCGGCGGCACCGAAAGGCGGCGAGCGCGTCGGCGAAAACATGGCAAAAGGAGCACTGGCACATGGTCATTGAACTCAAGGAACCCGGACGCGAGCCGGAACGGACATCCGCCGACAAGACATCCTCGATGCTTTGTCCGGTGTGCAAGGTGGCGCTGACCATGTCGGATCGGCAAGGCGTCGAGATCGACTATTGCCCCCAGTGCCGCGGCGTCTGGCTCGACCGGGGCGAGTTGGACAAGATCATCGAGCGTAGCGCCGCCGATCTGGCGCCGCGCGCCCCTGAACCGCAGCCGCGCGGCTATGATGACGACGACAGGTATCGCGGCCATGGCAGCAAACACGGCGGCTATGGCAAACATGGCGGCTATCGCCGCAAGTCCTGGCTGTCGGAAATCTTCGACTAGACAAGGTTGCATGTAGGCAACGCAATCGCGGGCGGGCACCGGACTTCGGTGTCCGCCCCAAAACGGCAGGGGCCGACAATGGGCGCAGGACATGGTGCAGGGACCACCGGGGCAACCGACACCGCAGCGGGGCGCCACAGCGGCGGCCTGAAATGGGCGCTGGCGATGACCTCGACCTTTCTGGTGGTCGAGGTTATCGGCGGGCTCTGGACCGGCAGCCTGGCCCTTCTGGCTGATGCGGCGCATATGCTGACCGATGTCGGCGGGCTTTTTCTGGCACTGGTGGCGATCCGCTTCGCCGCCCGGCCGGCGACGCCGCAAAAGACCTTTGGCTATGTGCGGATGGAGGTGCTTTCGGCGCTGGCCAATGCGGTCGTACTGCTGCTGCTGACGATCTACATTCTCTACGAGGCCTGGCAGCGGTTCCTCGCCCCACCGGAAATCCTCAGCGGGCCGATGCTGGTGGTTGCGGTCGTGGGCCTTGCTGTCAATCTGGTGTCGATGCGGCTGCTGCATGCCGGATCGAAGGAAAGCCTGAACCTGAAGGGCGCCTATTTCGAAGTGCTGGCCGACATGCTGGGTTCGGTCGGGGTGATACTGGCGGCGTTGGTGATCATGTTCACCGGCTGGGCACTGGCCGATCCGATCATCGGTGCTGGCATCGGGTTGTTCATTGTGCCGCGCACGTGGATCTTGTTGAAAAGCGCGGTCATCATCCTGATGGAAGGCACACCACCAGAGGTCGATATCGGTCTGCTGGAGCGTGGTTTGCTGGACCTGCCGGGGGTAACGGCGGTGCATGATCTGCACGTCTGGACCCTGACGTCGGGCTTCGATTCAATGAGCTGTCATCTTGTCGTCGATGATATCGAGACCCGGCGCGATACTCTGATCGCCGCGCAGAATAGCATGCGCGAGGGCTTTGGCATCACCCATACCACGATCCAGATCGAGGATGCCGCCCTACGCGAGGCCGAAGGCGAGACGCATCGCTGAGCGAAATGGCGGCGAATTTGGAGTGCGAGGTGGGGTATCACCGCAATCAGCATGGCCGCAACGTGTCGCGGTATTCCGAACCGCGCGGCGGCGAGGGCCGACGTACCCATGACGGGACGTCAGGCCGCATACGGCTTTCTCCAGGTTTGATCGTGACCGCGCTGATTGTCTGGTCTGTTCCGTTCTGGGGCGCTTATCTGCTGGTCGATCCGGTGCTTGACTGGCTCGCCGGATCAGTCGGCCCCTTGACCGATGCAGGCACTGGCGTCGCGCGCTGGCTGGGGCTTGGTCAGCAAGCGGCAGTCCTGAGCGATATGGCCAATGTCGGGGGAGGGATCGGCTGGGCGGTCGGCCCGCTGCATTTCATCATCAAGGCAGGGCTCCTGCTGGTCTGGATTGCCGGGGGCTTCGCGTTAATTGCAGTGTCGGCAATCCTGAGGCGCAGGTCGCGATGGTGACAATTATCGGTACATCCACAACCATTCCTGTCCGAATTCCCGTGCATTGGCCTACCTCGTCGATGTCTGATGCGACGTTTGGGCTCGATAGGCCTGAAACTCGGCAAGACCTGCGCCTGTTGTTCTGGTCTGGACCATCATCGTGGAACGCTGGACATCAAGCCTGTGGAAAAGTTGCATGACTGCGTCCCGTCCGCTCATGATTGGTCTAATCCTTATCCTCGACAATATTGCCGACGCGGCGCTGAAATTTTCGGCGCTGTTCATTTCGGAAGAAGCAGAGCGCCCGCCGCCCGTCGAAGCGGCCGACGGCATGCATGATGCCATTGTACTGGCGCGGTTCGACCGGGCAACGGTCTGGCGCGCGCGTTTCAATCTGCCAGCTGATCGGCCTTCCGAATATCGTTGGAACGGCAAGACATACCCTGTGGCCTGCAACCTGCGCGGCGATCTGCGGATCGCCTTTGTGTCGTGCAACGGTGAAGAGGTCGGCGACCTGGAGCGCGAGGGGTCGGAACGCAACGCAATGTGGGCGCGTCTTAGCGAGGCGCACCGCGAGGCGCCGTTCGCACTTTTGCTGCATGGCGGGGATCAGGTCTATGCGGACGAAGTCACGCGAGGACATCGCCTGAGTGAGAACTGGCCATCGCAGATCCCACCGGACCCGTCGTCCGCTGATCTGTCCGATTTGCGCCATCATTTGCGCGAACGGCTCTTGGATCGCTATGCGGCGCTTTATGCCGCGCCCGAATTCGCGTGGATCGTCGCGCGCGTGCCGTCGCTGATGCAGTGGGACGATCACGACATCTGTGATGGCTGGGGCTCGCTCAGGCGATGGCAGACCCATTCTGCAGTCGGCCAGACGCTGTTTGGGACCGCACGTGAATGCTCGCTGATTTTCCAGCAGGCGGCGGTGGACGGCGATCTCCCCGCGCGGTTCCACGATCCGGCGGGGCACCATCTGGGCTGGAGCGTCCGCGCGCCCGGTCTGCGCATTCTGGCACCGGACCTGAGGTCGGAGCGCACAAGGAGCAGTATCCTCGGGCCGGGCGGCTGGGCCATGATGGACGCAGAGGCCAGACACCACCCGCCGGGGCGCACTCTGCTGATATCCAGCGTGCCACTGCTGGGACCGCGCCTATCAGTTCTCGAGACGCTCATGGTCGCGATTCCGAGGATGCAGAAATACGAAGACGACCTGCGCGACCAGTGGCAGAGCCGTGCGCATCGCGAGGAATGGCGGCGGATGCTGCGCCTCGTGCGGGACATGGCGCGCACGGACGGGCAGAACATCACCGTGGTTTCCGGCGAAATTCATCTGGCGACACGTGCGGTGATGGAACTCGGCAAGGGCCTGCGGGTCGACCAGCTTGTCGCTTCCGGTATCGCGCACAGGCCGCCGCCCCGGGCATGGGCAAGATTTCTCGGCAGCCTAGCTCAATTGGGAGACGCGCCGCTCGCGCATCATCCGATCCGCACCGAACGACTGCCGGGGCAGCGTGCTCGCTATATTGCTGAACGCAATTACCTTATACTTGAACGACAATCGGACCAGTGGAGCGCCGCCTGGGATCTGGAAGAAAGTGGCTTGACCTCTGCGCTGGAACTGTAGTCGCCGACCGGCTGGCAGCTAGCCGAGGTCGGCGCTGCTCTCGCGTCGTCCCGATTTTCGTGACCCAAGGAACTCGGACAACAATATCAGGCCTACGCCGCACACTACGGCGACATCGGCCAGGTTGAAGGCCGGCCAGTGCCAGCTGCCTATATAGACATCGAGAAAATCCGTCACCGCCCCAAAGCGCATACGGTCCGCCACATTACCGAGTGCGCCACCGATGATAAGGCCGTAGGCGGCGGCATCCAAACCATATGCTGACCGCGCTAGCATGACCGCCAGCCAGACAGTGATAACAAGTGCCAGCCCGGACAATACCCACCATGGCACACCGCCAAGCATGCCGAAGGTGACTCCATCATTTCGCAGAAAGATCAGGTTGAAGCCAGGCACGACCGGAATGCCATCCGCCAATATGTCGCTGTAGGCTGTGGCTACAGACTTGCTGATCTGATCAGTTGCGAACGCAAACGCGATACAGAGAACGCCTAGCGATATTGGCCGGGTCATGGCTGTGGTCCGGTCACATCGGATGGAAGGATCGGCACAATGACGGTCAGATCGTCGCCATCGTAGAACTTGAGCCGCAAGGGCAGGGTTTCGCCTTCGATGAGAGGTGTATCCAGGTCAAGGAGCATGACATGCAGACCTCCGGGTTCGAAGGTGACAGACTCACCCGGAGCGATCCATAAATTCGCCAGAGCACTCATCCGGACCGAACCCTGCGCGTCTGTCGTAGTTTTGTGCAGGGTCTCGATGGAAGCCCGGTCAGTGCGCACACCGATCAGATCGATCTGGTTCTGTCCGGTGAGATATACGGCTGCAGCCTTGTTGCCTGGCGTCGTGGCGCGGGCCCAGAGGTTCTCGACGATCACATCGCCATCCCCAGTCGCCTGCTGCGACAGCGCCGCCAAAGGCCAGAGTGCCAGTTGCAGGATCAGGGCGCCTTGTGCAAACCTTCGCTTCATTGTGGTGCCTTTATTTACGATGTGTGGCAAGGTCTTGCCGCAAATGACGATTGACGGACGCTTTACAAGCTTCAGCAGCTAGAGCTTCAAGCGAAATCTTCTGGTACCGGGATGTTACGCGAACTTCTTTGACGCAGACGCTCGAACTGTCTGCACCGCGCCTATATTACTCTAGTCATTGTAGAGACGAGGACAAGATGCTGACCATCGGAACACTATCGCGCAAGACCGGAACCAAGGTCCAGACCGTGCGATATTACGAGCAGATCGGCCTGTTGCGTGAACCGGGTCGCACCGAAGGCGGCCAGCGCCGATATGAAGAAGCCGATCTGGACCGGCTCGCATTTATTCGCCACGCGCGGCAACTTGGTTTTTCACTCGATGCGATCCGCGAATTGCTGGAATTATCGGATCATCCGCAGCAATCCTGTGCGGATGCGGATTCGATTGCCCGACGCCAGCTGAAACAGGTCGAACAGCGGCTTTTACGGCTTCAGGCCCTACAAAAAGAACTGAAGCGGATGATTGTTGAATGCAGCGGTGGCCAGGTAGCGGATTGTCGTGTGCTGGAAGTGTTGCGGGATCACTCCGAATGCCTGACCGCGCATGATGATATCGGATCTTGACCGCAAGTTACGGGAACCCTTCTACCGTCCGGGTCGTTTGAGCGGGAACAGTTAAGAACGGAACGGTGTGACCGCAGCCTGGATTTACACATTAGCGCCCGCCATTCTGGCAGTGATCGCTTCATGGATCGCCGTCAGTGCCCGCCCCGGCCCATCGACTGTAAGTGCGACCCAGTCATCACGGGTTTTCTGGCGTTCCGTCTTGTCGCATTGCTGTATCCCGTGGCCAGGAATTATTTGTCGAGGCTCGCGAAATGCCAGACCAACCCTGTGTCGCGGCAATTTTCTATGTCGGTTTTGTGCTGCTGTTGCTGTTTGAGGAAATAATCGAATGACCGAGATGCAGAGCCAACAACGCAAAACGCTATGGATCGTACTCCTGCTCAATGTTGCCATATCACTTGGCTTCTTTGCGACTGGCGCACTCGGTGATTCCAGTGCGCTGATCGCGAACGGGCTCGATAACACATCCGACAGCATGGTCTACGCAATCAGCCTGTTTGCCATGACCCGATCCGACAAATGGCAGCGCATCGCGGCAAATGTGTCGGGAACGGTGCTTCTTCTGTTTGCAATCGGCATCGTGATCGACGCTGTACGACGCTACTACGCAGGCTCCGAGCCGCTGGGACCTCTGATGATTACAATGGCATTGATTGCGGCTGTGGTGAATCTCGTCTGCGTCTGGCTTCTTGCAAGGATCAAGGACCCGGACGTGAACATCCGGGCGGCGAATACCTTCAGCATCAATGATTTTGCTTCGAACGGTGGCATCCTTGTGGCGGGCGGACTGGTCTGGTGGCTTGGAACAAGCTGGCCCGATCTGGCGGTCGGAATTGCAGTTGCGGGCATAGCGGTATGGGGAGGGATCAACATTTTGCGGGATGCACACCGCGAACATCATCTGGCTGTTCACGATGGCCCTGACGCGCGATCCTGAAGGGGAAACGGATGCCACACAATCACGACCATGCCCATCTGGACCCTGACGCCGGCGACCGACGCGTCGGCATCGCTATCTGGGCGAATGGCATCCTGACTGTGGCCCAGATTGCCGGCGGAATCTTTGCTGGCAGCCTCGCACTCATCGCCGATGCGCTGCACAACTTTTCCGACATGGCGTCGCTGGTGATCGCCTTTGGAGCGCGCAAGATTGCCCGCCGCCCGGCCGACGCACGGATGACCTTCGGTTATGGTCGGATCGAGATCGTAGCGGCTTTGATCAATTACACGACGCTGATCGTGATCGGACTTTACCTGATTTATGAAGGCGGGATGCGGATGATCGACCCGCCCGAAGTCAAAGGCTGGTGGGTGGTCTGGCTGGGTGGAGTTGCGCTGGTTGTGGATACCGCGACCGCGCTGTTGACCTATTCGATGCAGAAGGGAAGCGTGAATATCAGGGCCTTGTTCATTCACAACTTGTCCGACGCACTGGCTTCGGTCGCGGTGATCGTCGGCGGTGTGCTGATCCTGCTTTACGATATTCGATGGGTCGATCCGGCAATCACAATCCTAATTGCGGTCTATATCCTTTACCTTGCCTTTACCGAGATCGGCGGCACGATCCGCACCCTGATGCTGGGCAGTCCGCCGGACATCGACACCGACGAGGTTCTGGACGCGGTTGCGGAAATCGATGGCGTCGTCGGCGTGCATCACGCGCATTTCTGGCAGATGGAGGAACACGCTGCCGCGCTGGATACCCATGTCGTGATCGACGTCGCCCGCTGGGGTGACCTGGAAGAGATAAAGCGCACGATAAAGTCGGAGCTGAAGGATGTCTTCGGAATCAACCATTCGACACTGGAATTCGAAAGATCCGATCTGGCGCATGAAGATGCCAAGCGCTACGGCCACGGATGATGACGGATTGGTGCGTGCGACGCAGCCGGGTCGCTACAACTGCAAAACAGTGATCGCGGTTGCCAAGACGATACTGAACAGCGCCAAACTGCCCAGAGCCAGACTTTGCCCCATTCGCCGGTTCGGACCAGCAACCTTAATTCGCAACTCTGCCGCTGTTTCGGGGAATTCGAGCGCGGCACTGTTGGACCCGGTCCATTCATAGCGCCGTGCAAAGCGTCTCTCTTCGGCGGCATTCCAGCCGCGAAACGTCGCGATGATCGCTATTATGATCATCATGCTGGAGGGTACCCAGATAATGTAGCCGCCGCCAGTTTCGTCAACCAGCGGCAAGATGCCAAAAAGCCGCCCCTCGATATCGTAGGCAGTATAGAGCACAACTTCCTTCAGTGTCGTAAGGGCACCCAGAAGAATGTTTGAAACAATCGTTGCAAATAACAGAAAAATCCGAAGTCCGTGGCCATGACTGGCCTTGGTATCACGTCGGGAAAAGATCATGGCAAAGAAAAGAAATCCCGCGATCAACATGGTGATGTGCATCGCATAGTGGATCGCCGAATTCGTCAAAGCGGCGTTGTGAACCGAAGGTATCTGCCAGACATAAAGCGATAGCACGAACAGCCAGAACGCCGCCCAAGGCCGGGTGAGTGTCGAAAAAACGGTCGATAGTCTCCGGTTCGTCAAAACCGGTGCAATCAGCCGCTTTCGAACCTGTCGTGGCAGACCCGCGATCAGTACCGCTTCGGGGTAGGACAACACGATCAGCATCGGCCCGACCATGCGCAAAAGTATGTGCTGGATCTGGTGTGCCAGGAACATGCGTTCCGCCATCGCATCGACAGGGGATTGCAGCGCCAGAAACAAACTCAAGATCCCGGCAATGAACATCAGATGTCGCAAAGGACGTTGCGGTCCGGAGCTGGTTCGCCGCCGCACCGCGCCACGCAGATAGATCACAAGCGTCAAGACGATGAGACCGCTTACCTCGGGAGTGAAATTCCAGGCCGACCAGACAGTTTGCTCGGTCAGGCCCTCTTCGCCATGAGCCATCGTTCGTGGTGCAGACATCAGGAATGCAAACGCTGAAAATGGCGCGACCAATCCGACTTTGACTGAAACGTTTCGTATGTTCATGCGGCGCTGGCTATCTGGAAGATCCGTCGAATTCCAGACCGCGAACCGCGGGAGGAGCACTTTGTCGCAGCACGGTGTCTGCCTCGCTTCGTCGAGGATTCAAGCTGACTTCCACATGCGGCGCAATGTCACCGCAAGGTGATGTGACAGCTATTGACCTTATCCCCAGGACAGGGTCGTAAATGGTGCCATGATCAAAGCCCTGATTATAGCCTTCGTGGCAGCTCTATCATTCGGAACTTCCGTGTCGGTCGCGGATGTTACCGATGCTGTTCCGACGCTTGGTGCCGCTTCGGTAACGGAGATAGCGGCAGTTTCCTCGATGGTTGCTGATACGGACTGCCCAGATTGCATGGACCAGACCGAACGTGACGTTCTTGCCTGCGAAGGCGGGTGTCCTGTGCCTTGCGCCTTTTCTATCGGGTCTGCGGTCATGCCCTCGGCAACGGCAGTGAACTGGTCATGGCGGGTTTTGCTGGCACCCAGGTTTGCGGTTGCAAGCTTTCTTGCGGGTGTGAGTCCGCCGCCCGATCTCTCGCCCCCGCGACGGATGGCCTGAACGGCGTAATCCCGGTTCGTGTCTGCAGCCGCCGCTGATTTTTCCACACCGGATTATCAGGTCAAGGCAACTGCATGACATTCCCACCGACTTTGTTAAGTCTCTAAGACTGCGCCAAAATACGCCATTTCTATCGGTATCCGCCCTTGGGAACTCTGTGTCAGCGGTGCCGATTTCATATCCTGACATCTATCATCCTAGGACTTCGAACATGAAAACGATCAACTCATTTACGCGCAGAACACTGCTTGCCGGGGCGGCGACGGTGATTGCCGGATTTGCCGCCGCGCCCGGATACGCACAGACGTCCCTTTCACCATCTGTCACCGCCGAAAAGGTGACGCTCTACAAGGATCCGTATTGCGGATGTTGCCAGGGCTATGCCGAATTCCTCACGGCAAACGGTTTCGAAGTCGAGGTCATCCCGACCGACGATCTGGAGCAGATAACTGCCGATGCCGAGATCCCGGCTGACTTTGCCGGCTGCCACATCTTCAACATCGGCGACTATGCTTTCAGCGGTCATATTCCGCTGGCGACCCTGACCAAGTTCCTGACAGAACGTCCGGAGATGATCGGGCTGACCGTGCCGGGCATGCCGATGGGGTCGCCGGGCATGGGTGGCGAGAAGATGGAGCCACTGAAGGTCTATGCGGTCGAAGCAGGGCAAACACCGACGGTTTACGCCGTCGAGTGAACGACGTCTCCGGTCCGGCGGATGGGAGCCGCCGGACCGGAGAAATGCATATGAAAGGACGACGAGTATGATGTTTGAACTGTGCGGCGGCGGCATGATGGCAGTGGCGGGACTGGTCTGGCTTCTCGCGATCGTTGTGTTGGTATTGGCCGCAATGGCATTGCTGAAATATCTCAGATCGGACAATGGCACATGACGCCTGACGGGGAAAACAGTACGACTGTCGACAATTCTGAGGCGATGGCAGCCAAACCGCGCCGAGGTTTTGCGCTGATGATTGCGCCGCTGGTTGCCTTCGCGCTGATGGGTCTGTTTGGCTGGGGCCTGTTCTTTAGCAGCAGGGATCTGCCGTCACCGCTGATCGACAAGCCAGTGCCAGAATTTGCACTGGCGCCGGTTCAGGGTCAGGCCGACGGTCTGGCAACCGCTGACCTGCGGGGGCAGGTGTCGCTGGTGAATTTCTTCGCCTCATGGTGCGTGCCCTGCCGGGCGGAACACCCGCTGTTCATGGAACTCGCTCAGAGCGGTGAGGTGAAGCTTTACGGGATCAACTACAAGGACCTGCCCGACGAGGCCGAAGCCTGGCTCGAAGAACTCGGCAATCCTTATACTCGTGTCGGCGCCGACCCGAACGGACGGGTAGCGATCGACTGGGGGGTTTACGGGATTCCCGAAACCTTTGTCGTCGCGGCGGATGGTACCATTGCATACAAAGTGATCGGGCAGTTGACGCGGCCGATCCTTGAAAATCAGGTGATGCCGGTCGTGCGGCGTCTGAATGCGGAAAATTCAGGGAGTATGACGCAATGAAACAGACAGTTCTGGCGTTCGCGGCGTGGCTGTTTTCCGCGATGGCCGCAGCCGCCGTTCCACAGGGTTTCGCTATCCATGACACTCCGCAAATTGTGCCCAATGTTCGCTTTGCTACCAGAGACGGAAGCCGCATGGATCTGGAGGATTTCCAGGGACGGGTCGTTCTTCTGAATATATGGGCGACCTGGTGCGTTCCCTGTCGTGAGGAGATGCCGACGCTTGATGCCCTTCAGGCAGAGCTTGGCGGGCCGGGATTCGAGGTTCTGGCGCTGTCGATCGACCGAGCAGGCGCAGGCGTGGTTCAGCGGTTCTATGATGAGATCGGTATCAGCAAACTGAAAATGTATGTCGATACCACCATGCTGTCGGCGACGGCGCTGCGCGCTTTCGGGTTACCTACAACGCTGCTGATTGACCGGAATGGTCGTGAAATCGGTCGGCTGGTCGGTCCGGCAGAATGGGATGACCCGGAGATGATCGCCTTTCTGAGGCAATACGTGAAGTAACTTCCCGTGATCCAGCTTTGCATCTGAATATTATAACGCTCTGCAACGAAAGAGAAAAATGTCAGACACATCCACTACATCCACCATTCTGCCCGAAACTCGCGCGTCGCTATCCGCGCTGACGGTTTGGTTCACGCGGCGACGTCTTTTGATACTGGGCGCGATGACGATGATCGGCGGCGGCATGGCACTTAATTGGGGTTGGCTGGCGGCTGTCGGGGCGGCCCCCCTGATCCTTGCACTGGCACCCTGCGCGGTAATGTGCGGGCTTGGACTTTGCATGAAAGGAGGAGCGGGAAAGACCTGTGCCAAAGATGATGGCACGGGAAGCTAAGACCTGGCGACCGGAAATATTAATGACGACGACCCAAGGAGAACGGCCATGAAATTGGCGCAGATGAACCAGATAATGACCGCGATGAATGACGGCACCATGCCGATGGATGAAAGCGGCACCATGCCGGTTCAGCCCGAAAACAAGGGCTAAGGCATGCACATCCCGCTTCCATAAGAGGGCGCGGGATGTGGCCGACAGGAGAGATCGGATGACTGTTGTAAACAGACGCGCGACACTGACCGGGATGGTGGCTCTGGCCGCAACGCCGCTCCGCGCCCACTCGGTGCAGGAACTCGAACAGGAGTTCGGCAGCAAAGAGCCTTATTTTCAGGCGCTCGACAAGGATGCGCCCGACTTTTTGCTGAGCGATGCCGATGGCACGCTGTTCAGGTTAGCAGACTTTGCGGGCAAGGTTGTCATCTTGCATTTCGTCTATACCCAATGTCCCGATGCTTGCCCGCTTCACACCGAAAAGCTGGCCGATGTGCAGGCTCGGATCAATCAGACGCAGATGAAAGACCGCGTGCAATTTGTCTCGATCACCTCCGACCCTGAGAATGATACGCCTGAAGTGCTGCGGGACTACGGAGCGATCCATGGAATGGATCCGGCGAACTGGGCCTTTCTGACCATCGCACCCGGTCAGCCCCCGGAAACAACTCGCGATCTGGCGCAGGACTTCGGCCACAAGTTTGAAGTCGCGCAGGACGGAACACAGACCCACGGCGTCGTGACCCACGTGATCGACAAGACGGGACGCTGGCGCGGGAATTTCTACGGACTCGAATTCGATTCAGTCAACATGGTGTTATTTGTCAACGCCTTGGTCAACGATTATGGCAAGCCGCATAGTGCCAGTCCGCGCGGGCTCTGGGATCGGGCTGTGGACATGTTTAGATGAATGGGAAGGGTACTTTGGGCGATTTAAACCGATATCCGTATATTCAAGACTGTTTGTCGATCTTGACCCTTGCCCGGCCAGAGGGGCATCGCTGATGCCGGATATCTCGGGCATCGGCATTCTTGCCGCGTTTCTGGCCGGCGCGATCTCGTTCCTCTCGCCCTGCGTTTTACCGCTGGTGCCTGGCTATGTGTCCTACATCGCAGGTCAGCCGGACCTGATGCGCAAGCGCCGCGTCGGAATTCGCGCGCGCCTTGGAGCACTGGGGCTAAGCACTTGCTTCATTCTGGGGTTTTCATCGGTATTTGTGGCGATGGGTGCCGGGGCCAGTATGTTGGGATCGCTGCTTTTGTCCTGGCGGACCGAGCTGAACCTGATCGGCGGGGCCATCATAGTATTGTTCGGTCTCGTGATGATGGGACTATTCCGGCTTGATATCATGACCCGAGACAGCCGGTTCAACCTTGATATACCGGGCGGACGTCCGCTGGGGGCTTATGCGCTTGGCCTGGCCTTCGCCTTTGGCTGGACCCCCTGCATCGGCCCGGTCCTGGGTGCGATCCTGACGCTCAGTGCCAGTTCTGCCAACCTCAGCAGCGGCATCTGGCTGTTGTCGATCTATTCGCTCGGACTGGCAGTTCCGTTTCTGCTCGCAGCGCTCTTTACCGACGCGATTGCCGCGCGAACCCGACGCATCGGACGATCAGGCCGCATTCTCTACAAAGGGGCGGGCGGTGTCATGGTGCTGATGGGCATCGCGGTGATGACCGGGCAGCTGTCGCGCTTGTCCTACTGGATGCTGGGCACCTTTCCATTTTTGGCAACGATCGGATGAGAACTTGCCCGTTCTTGGTATGGTGAAGCTTATGGCGGGCCATACTTCCTTGGTGCATCAGTCCAGCGTAAGCGATTGTAGTTGAATCAGTGGGCCTGAAACTTAACATTCGTAACGAACCACTCTATGAAGGCACCGCAGATGTCCGACCGTCGATTGGTATAGTGACGTCTTTCGAAATGCGCTCGTTGTTTGTTGTCATCTGCACCTTCGTGGCCTCGACTAACATTTTGTCAGTGACGCATCTGTGGACAGCGGCGTTCTGGCGCGGCAGCGTGAAAATCAGGAGGATTGCAGGATGGAGTACAGGTATCTTGGACGGAGCGGCTTAAAGGTTTCGGCCCTCACCATGGGCACATTCACCTTCGGTGGACGTGGCGATTTCGGCATGACTGGCGCGCAAGACGTGGCCGATGCTTCGCGTCTGGTCGACACCTGTCTCGACCGGGGCGTTAACCTGATTGATACGGCCAATATGTATTCCATCGGTCTCTCAGAAGAAATTGTCGGCGCTGTGATGAAGGATCGCGATCCGGATGTATTGATCTGTTCCAAAGCGCGGATGCGGATCGGAGATGGGCCCAACGATGAAGGGCTTAGCCGTTGGCATCTGATCCGCGAATGCGAACGCTCGCTGAAGCGGCTGGGGCGCGATCACATCGATATCTACCTGATGCACGAATGGGACGGTCAGACCCCGATGGAGGAGGTCATGGCCGCGCTGGATATCCTCGTGAAGCACGGCAAGGTCCGGTATTTCGGCTGTTCCAACTGGTCTGGCTGGCAGGTGATGAAGGGGCTCATGGCCAGCGGCGCAGGTGGGCTTGAACGGTTCACAGCGCAGGAGATTCACTACACTCTGGAGGCGCGGGAGGCGGAGTACGAGCTGCTGCCACTCTCGGTCGATCAGGGCCTTGGTGTGATGATCTGGTCGCCGCTGGTTGCCGGATTGCTGACCGGCAAACATACCCGCGAAGGGTTCGCCGAGGATTCGCGTCAGGCGCAGGGCTGGTCGGAGCCGCCGATCCGAGACTGGGACCGGTTGTGGAATATCGTGGATGCGCTGCGCGAAGTGGCAGCAGACCGTTCCGTCGCTCAGGTGGCGTTGGCCTGGTTGTTGCAGCGACCTGCGGTGGCGACTCTGGTCGTTGGCGGGCGGACCGAGGCGCAGTTTTCCGAGACGCTCGGCGCGGTTGATCTGACGCTGACACCCGAGGAAATCCAGCGTCTGGATGCAGTGTCGCGCCCGCCGCTGATTTATCCGCACTGGCATCAACACCAGTTCGCCAAGCCGCGTTTCTCTGAGGCGGACTGGGCGCTTCACAAAGGGCAAAAGGTAGACGGGCTAGAGGGTTACAAGCCATAGTTGAAGTCCGTGAAAAGCTGGCCGGTCCTAACGTCCGGTCAGCGCTTTCACGATCTTCGTCATGGCGAGCATGCCCGGATCGTCCCTGCCTACTGATTTCTCGCCGAAGATGCGTGCCCGACCGACAGTGGCGGGTTTGCTCCGAAAGGCGACCTGCGCGTCCTCGGCGGCCTGCACCGCCGTCGCGGCGGGGTCGTCCGTGCGTGTCAGCGCCCGCGCCATTGCATCCAGCGAATCCAGCACCGTCTTGCCATGCAATTCCGCTTTGCCACGCGCCATCATCTTGGTCACCGCCGCGTCCAGCAACGCGGGAAGCTCGTCAGGGTCGATGCCCTCGCGCCCCTTGGCCTCTTTCGCTGCCGCCATCAGTCCGGTCGCCAGTAATGTGCCATAGGACGACGCCGACACCTTGGTGAACGCCTGCGCGCAGGCCATCAGGGCCATGCCGAAATCCTCCGGCAAATCCTCTGCCTTTTCCGCCACGGCCCGCGACCCACGCCGCATCGTCACCCCCAGGTCGCCGTCACCCAACGCGCCGTCTGCGGCGTTGAGCGCATCGGCCTCCGCCTCCATCGCATCCCGCAGGCGCAGGGACGCGGCACGAAGGTCGGCGACGGTAATCATTTGACGATCCAGAAGGCACAGTCGCAGGGTGCCTTGAGATACCCCTCCAATTCCGCGTCCAGCTTGCAGAGGGTGAAAGACACGCCCGTCATCTCCATCGACGTCGCATAGCGTCCGACCAGCGGCATTACGACCTCGGCACCCGCCGCTTTCAGCCGGGCGTGGACATTGCGGTAGAGGATATACAGCTCCTCATGCGGTGTCGCGCCCAGCGAGTTCACGAGGACCGACACGCGGTCGCCACCACCGATCTCGATATCGGCCAGCAGACGGTCCAACATCTCTTCGGCAATGGCATCGGCGGGGCGCAGCGTGTCGCGCCAGACGCCCGGCTCGCCGTGGATACCCATGCCCATCTCCATCTCGTCCTCGCCGATCTCGAAGGTGGGTTTACCTGCCTGCGGCACGGTGCAGGAGGACAGCGCCGCCCCGACCGACCGGCAGGCATCGGCGGTCTTCTGTGCGACGCGTGTGACCCCGGCCAGATCCAGACCGGCCTCGGCGGCGGCCCCAGCGATCTTGAATGCATAGACCATGCCTGCCACGCCGCGCCGCTTCTCGGCCTCCTCGGGCGGGGCGGAGGCGACGTCGTCGGCCAAGAGGACGGTGGTGGTCTCGATATCCTCTATCTCGACCAGATCGCCGGCCATGTCGAAATTCATCACATCGCCGCCGTAGTTTCCATACAGCCGCAGCACCCCCGCGCCCCGGTCGGCGGCACGGATGGCGTCGGCCATCTGTTCGGACGTGGGCGAGGCGAAAACGTCGCCGATGGCGCAGGCATCCAGCAAACCCGCGCCGACATAGCCGGTGAAGACCGGCAGGTGACCCGATCCGCCGCCCGACACGATGCCGACCTTGCCGTCCCGGCCTGGCGTGGTGCGGGCGACGGCGCGTCCCTCTTCGCCCACAAGACGATAGGTCTCGGGGTGCGCAGCGCAAAGGCCGGCGAGAGTTTCGTCGACGTAGGCCTCGGGATCGTTGAGGATCTTTTTCATGATTTCCTCCGGAAGGTGAGAAGGTTGATAAGCATCACGCCGATCAGCAAAACGCCCCAGATCATTTCGCGCGCGAAGTTGGTGACTTGCAGCAGGTTCAGGCCCGAAGACAGGAATTGCATCGACAGAACGGCGAGGACAACGCCGACAATCCGACCGTATCCGCCATAAGGATTCACCCCGCCTAGCACCGCGATGAGGACGGCCAGCAGCAGATAGCTGCTGCCGTAATCGGCCTTGGCCGAATTGGCGCGCGACATGACGATTAGTCCCGCGATGGCCGACAGCACGCCACACAGGGCATAGACCTTGAGCAGGACGCGGCCCGTGTCCATCGCGGCGTAGCGCGCGGCAAGGGGGTTTGCACCGAACATGCGGGTCTTGAGCCCGAAGGCAGTGCGTTTCAGAACCCAGCCCAGGGCGATGGCAAGAGCGGAGAAAATGACCAGCGGCACCGGGATATCAAGCAGCGTGCCGTTGCCGACCCAGGCCACGGCGGGCGGCAGGCCCATCACCGCGCTGCCCCCGGTCATGGCGATGGCAAGTCCTGTGTAAATCAGGCCTGTGCCCAGAGTCGCAAGGATCGGCGGCAGCCCGAAGGTCGCCACGAGGATACCGTTGAACAGACCCGTCACCAGACCCACGGCCAGCGACAAGGCTATGGCCGCCAGCAGGATGCCGGTGCCTGTGCCGCCATTCGCTACCGTGCCTGCGAACTGGCTCATGAACAAGGCCGCGACCACGGCGGAGAGGTTGGCGGCGCCGACGACGGACAAGTCGATCCCCCCGGTCAGCATTGCGACCGCGACGGCCAGCGCCAGGATCGCGAATTCGGGGAACTGGAAGGCCATGGATGTCAGGTTGGCGGGCGACAGGAACCTCTCGGGCGCCAGGATCGACATGGTGATGAAAACGACCAGAGTTATGATCGCCAACCGACCTTCGGTCGACTGCAGGATGCGGCCCATCATGTTTCCCGCGCCTCCGCACGTTTCGCCTGCCACGCGGGCAGGCCGGTGCCGACAATGATCAGGACGCCGATCGCGACCGATTGCCAGGTCGAGGGAATGCCGATCACGATCAGCGAATTGCGCACAAGCACGATCAGCGCAACGCCCAGCAACGTACCGGTCAGCGTGCCGACACCCCCGGTCAGACGCGCGCCGCCCAGCACGACGGCGGCGATCACGCTAAGTTCCAGACCGACCAGGTCGAACGGATTCGAGATGCGGGCCATCGATGCGTGGATGATGCCTGCAAGGCCTGCCAACGCACCGACGAAGACATAGATGAAAAACTGCGTCCGGCGCACGTTTATGCCGATCCGTCGCGCGCTTTCGGGCGCGCCCCCAATGGCATAGATCGCACGGCCCAACATGGTGCGGTTCAGGATGAACCAAGTCGCAGCCACGATGATGACCAGCGCCGCGAAGGCCCATGGCAGCGAATAGAACGAGCCGTCCGAATTGGTACCGCGAACCATCATCCAGCGACTGAAATCACGCATCCCCGGCGGAAGGTTCGAGATTTGCAGCGTGCCGACAAAAGTCAGCAGGGACCCACGGAACACCGACAGCGTGCCCAGTGTAACGATCAGCGTCGGCAAACCGCAGAATGCGATAAGCACGCCGTTGATCGACCCCAGAACGGCACCGATCATCGTGGCAATCGCAAACGCCAGCGGCCAGGGCAGGTCGGGGGCAAGGTCGCGCAACAGGACCGTCGTGGCATACATCGCGAAGGCGGCGACGGCGGTGAAGCTGACGTCGATGCCGCCTGATACCAGCACAACCATCGCGCCTACGGCAAAGATGCCAAGCACGATCGAATTGCGCATCAGGTCGGTCAGTGTCGGGATCGACAGGAAGTTCGGGTCGCTGATGGCCGCCAGCCCACAGAACGCGACGATAACGACGAAGACGAGGGTTTCGTTGCGGGCCCAGTCGATGGATTTCATCCTGTTTCGCCTGTGTTGTGTTGCGCCTGTGGTCAAGTCTGTCTGTACCGTCATGACGCGAGCCTGTGGCTCAGTTCGGACTCGGTGACGCCTGCACCGCCCGAAACTTCTTCGGTGATGATGCCGTCCTTCATCACTAGAATGCGGTGACAGGTGGCCAGCAACTCGGGCAGGTCGTCGGAGATGACGATGACGCCCAGACCTTTGGCGGCCAGATCGGCCATGATGCCGTGGATTTCCGCCTTGGACCCGACGTCGACGCCGACGCTGGGACCGTTCAGGATCAGGACGCGCGGCTTGCGGGCCATCCAGCGGGCCAGCACCACGCGCTGTTGATTTCCGCCAGACAAGGAGCGGACCGGGGCGGTCGGGTCGGGGGCCTTGACCGACAGGCGTTTCAGCCAGACTGTGACCTCCTCCCAAAGGTTTTTCAGGTTGAGCACACCGCTGTGCGAATGGGCGTCGAAACGACCGACGGCGATGTTGTGGGCGATGCTCTGTTCCAGAAACAGGCCTTCAGTCAGGCGGTCTTCAGGGACGTAGCCGATGCCTGCCGCCGCCGCCGCGATGGGATCGCCCAGCGGAATGGCCGCTCCGTTCAATGTCACTTGGCCCCGGTCGGGTCGGGCCAGTCCGAACAGCGCCTTGGCCAGCGTCGTGCGCCCCGAACCCAGCAGGCCCGCCACCCCCAGAACCTCGCCTGCGCGCAAAGATAACGAAACGTCTTCGAAGGCCCCGGCGCGGCACAGCCCATCGACGCGGAGCAATGGTGGTGCAGCGGCATCCAGAGGGGTCGGCGGGCCGGAAGCCACGTCTCGCCCGGTCATCGCCCGCGTCAGCGAGGCGGAGTCGAAGTCGGCAGCGGGTCCTTCGGCGACCTTGGCCCCGTTGCGCAGGACGACGACAGTCTCGCAAACCTCCAGCACTTCGGCCAGCTTGTGGGACACGAAAAGGACGGCCACGCCATCGGCCTTGAGCCTGCGGATAAGGTCCAGCAGGCGCGCGACCTCGCGTTCGGTCAGGGCGGTCGTCGGCTCGTCCATGATGATGAGGCGCGCATCAGCGGCCAACGCACGGCAGATCGCGACCAGTTGCTTGTGCGCAACGGGCAGGCGTTCGACGCGGGCGTCGAGGTCTAGGTCCACGCCGACGCGCGCCAGCACTTCAGCGGCGCGGGCGCGGGCGCGGGCGCGACGCACCATAAGCGTGCCGGTTGCCCGTTCGGCGGTCATCGAGATGTTCTCGGCGACGGACAGGTTCGGGAACAGGCTGAAATCCTGAAAAATGACCTGGACCCCGGCGGAGGTCGCGGTCGTCGGGGTCAGCCGGGTCTGGGGCACGCCGTCGAACAGGACACGACCCGCCGAGGGTTGTTCCACCCCCACCAGCACCTTGATGAGCGTCGATTTGCCCGATCCGTTCTCACCGGCAAGGCACACGGCCTCTCCGGCGTGGATGTTCAGGTCGACGCCGTCCAGCGCGGTGATCGCGGCGTAGCGTTTCGTAACCGACTCCAGCGTCACGAGCGGCATCGTCTCTGGGTTCTTGGCCATGGTACGTCCCTGTTGTGGACGCGCCCCCACGATTTGGGGGGCGCGCCAAGGAGAGGATCGGGACGATCAGAAGTCGTATTCGCCCATATTGGACGCATCGACGTCGACGAAGGCCTTGCCGGTTATGACCTTGCCTTCCAGCGTCACGGCCTCGTAGCCTTCAAGCCCGAGGTCCATGCCGTCGGTGATCTCTTCGCCGTTCATCACCATCATCGCGACCTTGTTCATCGCGATGCCCGCAATCTTGGGGTCCCAGAAGCCGATGCCGTCGACGGCTCCCGTCTCCATGTACTGACCCGCGATGGACGGCAGTGACGTGCCGAAGACGCAGGTCGCGTCCTCCATCCCGCGCTCCTCGATGGCGAGGCCGATACCGGCCACGTCGGTCGAGGCAGATCCTTGCAAGCCCTTTATGTTCGGGAAGGCCCGCAGCACTTCTTGGGCCTTGGCATAGGCCTGCTGCTGATCGTCGGCGGTCTCGTTCTTATCGCCGACGAGAGTCATGTTTGGATAGGCTTCCTGCTGTCGGGCGATCGCGCCGTCGACCCACTGATTGTGGGTCTGGCTGCCCAGCGAACCGACAAATACGGCATATTCGCCCTCCTCCTCCATGCAGGCGGCCATGCGATCCATCAGGTTGGCGCCGAAGTCCTCGTTCTTGAAGGCCTCGATGTCATACAGGGTGTTTTCCTGGCTCGCCGCCTCGTGGGTGATGACGGTGATGCCAGCGTCCATCGCACGGCCCAGCACAGGCTCGATCGCTTCTGGCGACATAGGCACGACCAGAAGGGCATCGACACCCTGCGCGATCATGTCCTCGATCAGCGCGACCTGCTGCTGCGGGTCGGCCTGGGCCGGACCTACCAGATAGGCGTTATTGCCGGTCTCGGCGGCGTACTCATCCACGCCCTGACGCATGCGGTTGAACCAGGCGATGCCATCGATCTTGACGACGGTGGCCATCTGCTTGCTATGGGCGTCCGCCAGAACGGGTGTGGCCAGCATCGTTGTCGCCATCAACGCAGCGGCGGTGGTGATCAGGTGTTTCATTGTCTTCCTCCCAGAAGTTATCCCGGTCTCAACCGGGGTTATGCCTACGCACGGTAAACAGCGGAGCAGCTCGATCAAGCAGTTTCCGCAGGGTCATGCCGGGGCGCGATGAGCGCTGCGGCAAGATCGGGCCGAACAAGATGGGGCAGGTGCCCCGCGTTCGGGATGAGGTGGATGCGCGTCTCGGCCGGCAGATGGGCTACATCGCGCCAGTCAAGGATCCGATCGGCGGTTCCGAAGACGACCGTGACGGGGCAGGGCGCGGCTGCAATGTCGGCCGTGGCGTCGATCTGTTGCCTGCCATCCCGCGCGACCGCTTCGGCCAGCCGGGACCGTACGGCGAGGCCCGCGAGATGCTGGGGCAGTTGCTGTGCAATGGCTGCGTCGGAGATCGGTCCGCCGTCCAGAAGGGCCAGCACTGTCTTCAATGCCTCTGCGGAACTGGCTTGTGCCATACCTGTCAGAAAGTCTGCCGAGATCGCAGCCCCTAGACCGGCAGGTGCGAAAAGTGTCAGGGATCGCGCACGCGCACCGATCCGGGTGGCAAGGCGCGCGGCAAGGGCGGCCCCGAGCGAATGGCCGACGAGGTGCAGAGGACCAATGGGGAGGCGGTCGGCCAGCAGGGCCGCTGCCTGATCAAATGTGTCGGCAGACGTGGTGTCGGTACCGTGGCCAGGCAGGTCAAGCGTGATACAGGCGAGGCCGCGTCGCGCCAGGCGCTGCGGCAAGCCGCGCCAGCCGGTCGAATTGTCAAACAGGCCGTGGATCAGGACAACGGTTCCGTCATCATCGCCCCCGACGTCATCGGCGGTAATGCGCCCGCGCCGCCCGCTGCCGGACATACCTGAAAGCGACACTCCGCGTCTGCGTGCCTCGGCCCGCGCGGCGGGAGAAGCGGCGATGCGGCCGCTGGCGTCTCGTGGTGCGGACGGCGGCGTCGGTGCAGGTTTCGTCGGGGCCGGCATATCGGCGGTCGGAATCGGTGCCGTAGGCTCGGGACCGGCGACCGAAACATCACCTTCCTGCTCGACCTCGGCGATGGGTGCGTCGAGTTCAACCATGTCGCCGGGGGCCACAAGCTGTTTTAGCAGAGTGCCTGCGGCCAGCGCGGGCACTTCGACGACGGTCTTGTCGGTTTCCACCTCCAGCAGGACGTCCCCGCGTGCATAGACTGCGCCGATGGCGACGAGCCATTCGGTGACCTTCGCCTCCTCCATCGTCTCGCCCAGACGGGGCAGGGTGAGGGTTACGCGGCCCATGACGGTGCCTCCCGCGCGACAAGCCAGCGCGCGACGTCTTCGATCAGACGCGCGTCGGGGATCGAGGCGCGTTCCAGGGCGGGCGAGACGGGGATGGGAATATCCTCGCCGCCCAAACGCAGGGGCGGCTCTTCCAACCAGTCGAAACACTGTTCGGTGACACGCGCCGCGATCTCGGATGCGACGGAGCATGTGGTGACGGCTTCGGTCACGATCAGGCAGCGTCCGGTACGGCGCACGCTGTCCATCAAGGGGCCGTCGTCCAGCGGGTTGAGGCAGCGAAGATCGACGACTTCGGTCTCGATTTCGGGGGCAAGGGCCTCGGCGGCGGTCAGCGTTTCCTGCAACATGCGCGAATAGCTGGCGATGGTCAGGTCGCCGCCCCGGCGGCGGATCGCAGGTTGGCCCCATGGCGCATCAGGCACATCCCCGATCTCGCCCTTCATCGTATAGAGCCCCTTGTGTTCGATGAAGACCACCGGGTCCGGCTGTCGCATGGCGTCGCGCAAAAGGTGATAGGCATCCGACACCGTGCCGGGCATGCACAGGCGCAATCCGGGGGTGTGCATCATCCAGGCCTCCAGTGACTGGGAGTGCTGGGCCGCCGCCGACCGGCCTGTGCCGCCCTGGGTGCGCAGAACCATCGGTACGCCGATCTGACCGCCGAACATATAGCGCGACTTGGCCGCCTGATTGGCGAGCTGGTCCATGACCATACCCGCGAAATCCACGTACATGATCTCGGCCACGGGGCGCAGCCCGGTCATCGCCGCGCCAATGGCAGCCCCGACGATTGCAGGCTCGGAAATGGGCGTGTCGATCACGCGGTTGGCCCCGAACCGGTCGAGCATACCCTTGGTCACACCGTAAGCCCCGCCGTAAAGCCCGACCTCCTCGCCCATCAGAATAACTGTCTCGTCGGCATCCATCGCATCCAGCAGGGCCTGAAGCAGGGCGTCGCGATATGTGGTCTGGGTCATGCTCGTTCCTCCAGAACATCGGCGAGGCGGGCGCGCTGCGGACGCGGCGCGGGGGTGGACGGGTCGTAGACGTCCTGGAACATCGTGTCCGATGCCGGAGGGGTGGCGGCGATGGCGGTCTTCATGGCGGTATCCATCTCAGCCTCCGCCTCGGCGTCGATGGTGTCGAGCAAGGTGTCGTCGGCCAGAGACGTGCGGGCAGTGGCAAGCGGGTCGCGGGCGCGGCCCTCCTCCTCCTCCTCCGGGGTGCGATAGGGTGATTTGTCCATGCGTGCATGACCGTGGAAGCGGTAGGCGTCGATCTCCATGAAGCCGGGCTGTCCGTCGCGGGCCCCCTCGACGATGGCCTGCGCCGCGTCATGCACCGCCTCGACGTCCGATCCGTCGGCGCGGGCGGCCCGCAGTCCGAACGCCTCGGCCCGTGCGGGGAAATCCTGTCGTCCGGCAGAGCGGTCGACCCGCGTTCCCATGCCGTACTGGTTGTTGATGCAGCAGAACACGACCGGAAGCTTCCAGAGCGCGGCCATGTTCATCGCCTCGTACAGAATACCCTGACCCATGCCACCGTCGCCGAAGAAAGCCACTGATACGGCCCGCGTGCCGGTGTTGCGCGCTGTGATCCCGGCTCCCACCACATGCGGGATGCCGCCACCGACGATGGCGTTCGCGCCCAGATGACCCAGACCCCGATCTGCGATATGCATGGAGCCACCCTTGCCACGACAATACCCGGCCTCGCGTCCAGCGATTTCGGCCAGCATCCGCATCGGATCGGCCCCGCGCGCCAGAAATATGCCGTGGCCGCGGTGGTGGGTGGTGAACGTATCGCCTTCGGCCATGTGGTCAGTCAGGCCGACGACGGCCTCCTCTCCGATGGACAGATGCAGCATGGATCCTGCGGATTCGCCTTTGAGGAACAATTCCCCCACCCGCTCCTCGAAGGTTCGGATCCGGCGCATCGTACGATAGCGGGCGAGGGGAGCGTCGTTTGCAAAGGTCATTCACGAAGTTTCTTCAATGCGCCAAAGGCGGCTTGGTAGCGGGCAAAGATGGGGGCGTAGGCAGCATGTGCGTCCATGTCTGGCACGATTACGCGCGAAGTGCGGACCATGGCGGCGCAACCCGCGTCGATGTCGGGATAAGCACCGGCGCCGACGGCGGCGAGGATAGCGGCACCCAGACAAGGTGCCTCGGGCTGTTCGGTGACCTCCAGCGGCAAGCCCAGCGTATCGGCGTGGGTTTGCAGCCAGAAGGGCGCGTTAACGGCCCCGCCTGCAACCACGATGCGCCGCGCCTCGAATGCGCCGCCGAAGGCACTGATGATGGAGCGGGTGCCAAAGCAGATGCCTTCGATCAGCGCGCGATAGACATGTGCGGAGGTGTGCTTGAGCGTCAAGCCGGTGACGGCCCCGCGGGCCAGCGCGTCGGTATGAGGTGTCCGGTTGCCTTGGAAATGGTCCACTGCCAGCAAGCCCTCGGCCCCGGGCGGCAGGCCGGAGGCGGCGGCGTTCAGATCCTCGTAGGCGGTATCGGGAGCGAAATTGCGCTTGTACCAGGCGATGACTGAACCGGTAGAGGTCTGGCCGCCCTCGATGATGTGGCGCCTGGGATAAACGCAATCCGCATAGGTGCCCCAGACGCCTCCCGCGTGGGTTTCTCGCATCGCGACGCCCAGTTGCAGGTGCGACGACCCGGTGATCAGCGCCAGATCGCCAGGCTGTGTCACGCCCAGGCCGATCATGCCGATGAAAGCATCGGCCCCGCCTTGCACGACCTGACAGGTTTGGGGCAGGCCCAGATGGACGGCGGCCTCGCGGGTGAGGGGGCCGATCACTTCGCCCGGAGCGGCAAATTCAGCGGGCCAACGGTCGCGCAGATCTGACAGGTCGATCTGCGCAAGCAGGGCGTCGGGCCAGCCGCCATGGCGCGTCTGATAATGCCATCGCATCGTCATGTTGTTGAGCGAGGCGACCCATCGCCCCGTCATACGCAGTGTCAGAAAGTCTTGATATTCGCCCACCTTCGCGGCACGCGCCCAGACATCGGGCTGGTGCTGTTTGATCCAGAGCGCCTTGGGCAGCATCCATTCCGGACTGACCGGCCCGGCACCGCCGCCGTTTATACGCAGGGCGGGATCGCCGGTTGCCAGAACGTCTGCTGCCTGCCGATGGCCGCGGACGTCCATCCACAAAAGACAAGGGCGGACAGGGGTTCCAGCCACATCAAGCGCCACGACGGTGCAGCTTGTCGTGTCGCAAGCCAGCGCCGCGATGTCCGCCGGGTCCACACCCGAAGACACGATGGCACCCCGTGTGGCAATCCCGGCGGCGGCCCACCATGCCTCGGGGTCCTGCTCGGCATGGCCGGGGGCGGGAAAATCGGTCGCATAGGGCGCGGCATGATCGCCGAGTGATCGTCCGGAGAGATCGAACACTCGCGCCCGAAGGCTTTCGGTGCCACCATCGATGCCGAGGACGTACGTGGTCATGTTGCGCCCCTCCCACCGTTACACGCTGATTTGCACAATTGTGCAATCTGCAAGCACATGTGTAAAATGCTGTGGACGTTGGGTCAAGTTCGGGTTTGGAGTGAACATGGACGACGATATTCGGATCCGCGCGGCCTGGCTGTATCACGTCGGTGGGCTGAGTCAGGATGAGGTGGGACAGCGGCTGGGGCTGTCGCGGTTCAAGGTGCTACGCCTGTTGTCGGACGCGCGCTCGGCAGGCGAGGTCGTCGTGTCGCTGGACCATCGCAGTGGCGGAACGCTGGCATTGGCCGAGGCGTTGCGGCTGCGGTTCGGACTGAAGGACGCGCTGGTCGCTCCGGACGTCGGGTGCGCGGAGGGCGCGGCGCGACACGCGGTCGGGATGGTCGCCGCCGGATGGCTTCGCCGTGTCGCCGCGACCGGGGCGCTGACCGTTGGCGTCGGTTGGGGGCGCACGTTGTCGGCGATGGCCGACGCGCTGACCGGGCTGCAAAACCCGGACCTTCGCGTCGTTTCCCTGATGGGGGCGATGGTGCGAACCGGCCCCGAAGGGCCGATCGACGTTTGCGCCCGGATCGCCGCCGTCGCGAGGGGGCAGGCCCTGTTCCTCCCCGCACCATTTCTGGCCGACACGTCCGAGGATGCCGCGGTCCTGATGCGCCAGCGTCTGGTCCGCGAGGCGTTGGAGGTGGCGCGGTCGGCAACCCATATGATCGTGTCGGTGGGCGAAGGTGGGCGCGACGCGCTGCTGACCACATCGGGCGTTCTGGACGCGGCGGATCTGGACGCGCTGGAGGCGGCGGAAGTTGTGGCCGATACAACGGGCAAGTTCCTGCGCGCAGATGGAACCCTTGCCCCCGTCGATCTGAACGACCGGACGCCGGCCATCGGGCTGAATGACATGAAGCGGGCCGAGGTGACGCTGCTGGCGGCGGGCACGTCCAAGGCGCGGGCGACGCGCGCCCTGCTGCGCGCCGGTCTGGTGGACCGGATCGTGGTGGATGAGGCGCTGGCGATCATACTGATGGAGGATGAAGCATGAAAGGATTTGGGGTCCACACGAGCATGTGGACGATGACCTGGGACAAGGCGGGGTCGGAACGAGCGGTCGCAGCCGCGACGACCCATGGCTTCGACTTCATCGAGATCGCGCTGCTGTCGCCCGATGCGGTCGATCCTACCGCCTCCCGCGAGCTGCTGGAGGCGGCTGAGTTGCCGGCCGTCTGTTCGCTGGGCCTGCCGGAAGCGGTCTGGCCGTCACGGCACGGGCCTGACGACGCCGTCGCATTCCTGACGGGCGCGCTCGACGTGGCCCATGCGATCGGGGCCGAAGCGCTGTCGGGCGTGACATATGGCGGTATCGGCGAGACCACCGGCACGCCGCCCACAACGGAGGAACTGGACCGTGTCGCCATCACGTTGGATCGTGCCGCAGCCCATGCCGCGCGTCTTGGGATGCGCTTCGGCATCGAGCCGGTGAACCGCTACGAGAGCCATTTGATCAACACGGCCCGCCAAGGCATCGAGATGATCGAGCGGATCGGCGCGGAGAACATGTTCCTGCATCTCGATACCTATCACATGAATATCGAGGAGCGTGGCATTGCGATGGGCATTCTGGAGGGACGGGACCATCTGGCCTATATCCACCTGTCGGAGTCGGACCGGGGCACGCCGGGTGCGGGCAACGTGCGGTGGGACGAGGTCTATGGCGCGCTGGCGGCAGTAGGGTTCAACGGTGGTCTTGCCATGGAAAGCTTCATTGATATGCCGCCCGAGATTGCCAATGGCCTCGCCGTGTGGCGCCCGGTTGCCGAGAGTCGCGATGTCGTACTGGAACGGGGCCTGCCGTTCTTGCGCAACAAGGCGGCACAATACCGGCTGATCTGACCGGCATCGGATGTAACAGGGTGTGGAACCTTGCAGTCAGTGGGGGAGTAGCCTGCGATTGTCCATCGACTGCCCTCTGCCGTTCTTTCCCCTGGTCCCATGCCAAGGTTAATGGATATCGACCGGCACGCCGTTAGACCCGGTCCGTTTTCCGGTCGGCTGAAGCGGAAGCGCGTATCGCGACGCTTCGTCAGTTCTGTTGCAAGTTGATCGGGTGAACGCGTTTTCTGTGGTCGCAGTTGGGATATTTCCTGTTTCAGCCTGTCAGGAACCCGGGCCGTGGATGTGATCTGCCTCAGGCGCATTGCACGGCGTCCAGACTGCGGTTGAAAAGGGAGCGTGCTTGGCTGATCGGGCGGACCAAGGGCGGAGACCCTATCAAACAAGTCAAACGGCACAACAGGATAGAGATCCTGTTCGGTGCCAGAATTACGGCGCGTGTGAAAGTTCAACTCTGCTATTGGCGCGATGTGCGCCGAGCCGAATTCGCTGCGAGTGCCGAACGACAATTGCGCAACCAACAGGCGCGGACATTCTCCGCCAGGCATTTTATGAACCTGCATCCGAATGTGAAGCCATGTCCTCGGGCCTGGATACAGGTGGCAGCGCTTCAGTGCTTTGGTCGCGTAGCGTTACCGCTCCCGGCGGCTTCGTATGCGGCATCGCAGAGCGCGTAGGTTTTGATATTGTCGACAGCGGAAACTGAGGCCGGCTTCCCTTCCTTCCATCGATTCAAAATGTGCTGGCAGGTGTTGCGCACGCTGTCCTGAACCACATGCCAAGGCCGCTCCGCCCAACTAAGAACGGCGGCGTCGGCATTGATGGTCGTCGACTGATCGCCGGACGAGACCGTCAGGCTCATATCGGCACCGAGGCGGAGTGCGCCTCGTGTGCCTTCGATTTCAATGAGCGTGGCGGGGAAGGGGTCCGGTAGCTGCTGTGAAGCATACGTGCACTCTACCACGCTGACCGCGCCGGACAGGTGCCGCAGCATCATCGTCGCCGTATCTTCTCCCTTTACGTCACGATCCCGGCGCTGCAATTCGGCAGACAGGTGGTGGACTTCTCCGAAAAAGACGCGCGCAAGATCAAGGACGTGCACGCCCACGTCGGTCAGGATGAACCGCTCCTCTTCCCTCAGATAGGGTTGCCCTGAATAGATGTCATAGCCGGTTCGAAAACTGATCCGTCCCCAGGTGGGATCGCCGATTTTGCCTGATGCCAGGATGTCGCTGATCATCATGTGCGGGTGCTGAAAGCGAAAGTTCTCATGCACGGCCAGAAACTGTCCCGATGCCTGCGCCTTGGCAAGCATTCCCTCGCATTCAGCAAGCGAGCGACCAAAGGGTTTTTGAACAATGGTGGCAATCCCGGCATCAAGTGACTGCGAGACCAGCGCCCTGTGAGAGTTCACCTGTGTGACAATATCGACGATGTCGAGGTCACCCTCGGCGATCATCGCAGCCATATCGGTATGAATGCCGGGAACTGAAAAAGCCTTCGCGGCTTTTTCGGCCTGCTCCCGTGACAAATCGCAAACGGCCACAAGGTCGACACCCTGAGCGTGTAGGGAATGCCATGAGTTGAGATGGTTTTGAGAAAAGAAGCCACATCCGACGACTCCGACACGACAACGTTTGGCCATTCAGACGATTCCCATTTCCATATACCGGCAAGCCTTGCGATCACGTTGCATCCGGCGCGTGTCACGCTTGAGCTTTGCTTATGTATTAGCACCTTATGTAAATACTTATACCGCCATAGCGTTTGATGAAACGCGCGGACTGTTTTTCACTATATACTAAACAAACAATTCGTACTTAAGCGGATAATCAGACATCCTAGGTTCATTCCCATTCGATGGTACCCGGAGGCTTGGACGTGATGTCGTAGGTCACGCGATTGATGCCCGGCACCTCATTGATGATGCGGGTTGCGGTTTCGCCCAGGAAGTCATGGGTGAACGGGTAATAATCGGCGGTCATGCCATCAACCGAGGTGACGGCCCGCAGGGCGCAGGCGAAATCATATGTGCGCCCGTCGCCCATGACGCCGACCGTGCGGACCGGCAGGATCGCCACGAAGGCCTGCCAGATATCGTCATACAGACCGTGCTTGCGGATCTGATCGATGTAGACGGCATCGGCGCGGCGCAGAATCGCCAGCTTTTCGCGGGTGATTTCACCGGGACACCGAATGGCCAGACCGGGGCCGGGGAAGGGGTGGCGACCAATGAAACTGGGCGGCAAACCAAGTTCGCGACCCAGGGCGCGCACCTCGTCCTTGAACAGTTCGCGCAGGGGTTCGACCAGTTTCAGGCCCATCTTTTCGGGCAGCCCGCCGACGTTGTGATGCGATTTGATGGTGACCGAGGGGCCGCCGGAAAAGCTGACCGATTCGATGACATCGGGGTAAAGGGTGCCCTGTGCCAGAAACTTGACGCCTTCGATTGCGTCGGCATGCTTCTGGAAGACGTCGATAAACAGCTTACCGATGATCTTGCGTTTGGTTTCGGGGTCGGACACACCGTCGAGCTGACCCAGAAACAGCTCCTCTTCATTGGCGTGGATCAGGGGAAGGTTATAGTTGTCGCGAAACATCTTCGCGACTTCCTCGCCTTCACCCTGCCGCAAAAGCCCGTGGTCGACGAAGACGCAGGTCAGTTGATCGCCGATCGCTTCGTGCAACAGGACCGCTGCGACCGAAGAATCGACGCCGCCGGACAGGGCGCAGATTACCTTGTCAGTCCCGACCTGTTCGCGGATCGCCGTTATGGCCTGCTCGCGATACCCGGCCATCGTCCAGTCGCCGGTGAACCCGGCCAGCCTTACGAAATTCTCGTAGAGCTTGGCGCCCTTGGGGGTGTGGTGAACTTCGGGATGGAACTGCATGCCATAAAAATGGCGGTCGGTGTCGGCGACCACGGCGAAGGGTGCGCCGGACGAGGTGGCATAGACCTCGAAGCCGTCGGCAAGGCGGCTGACGTGATCGCCGTGTGACATCCAGACCTGTTCGCGGCCCGTCGATTCGGGGCCGTCGAACCAGCCTTGCAGCAGATCCAGCGGTTGTGAAGGAGTGACAAAAGCGCGCCCGAACTCCGCCGTGCCCTCGCCGCGGGTGACCAGACCGCCCAGCATCTGCATCATGACCTGCTGGCCATAGCAAATACCCAGAACCGGAACGCCGAGGTCGAAGAGTTCCGCAGGCGGACGGGGGCTATCCGCGTCGGGCACGCTGGCCGGACCGCCCGACAGGATCACCGCCCTGGGGGCGAAGTCGCGCAGAAAGTTGGGCGTCACGTTCTGAAACGGGTGGATTTCGCAGTAGACATTCAGTTCCCGCAGACGCCGCGCGATAAGCTGCGTAACCTGCGATCCGAAGTCCACGATGAGAAGGCGTTGATGATCGGGCATATCCATGCCGCGCGGCTTACGCCGGGGCCGGGCGGGGGGCAAGTATTGGACCCCGCTATTAGGCGATGTCGCCTTTGGCCCCGCCGGGACGCAAACGGTGGGTGAGGGCGGCTTGGCGCGGGGTAGCAGTCGGCTCAGGATAAGGAACCGAAGGGGTTTGTCATGGCGGAAGCGGCAAGGGGACGGCGGGGCGGCGGTGGCGCGGCCCGGCGGGCGGAGCGCACAAGCACCAAGGTCGAGCAGGCAGCCTACATCACCCGCGGCATCCCCGACTTCGAGATTCTGACGGCTGAAGCGCTTGAGATCATCGAGACCAATGCCGAAGTCGTACTGGAAGAAATCGGCGTCGCCTTCCCCGAGAACGAGACTGCGCTTGAGTTATGGCGTCAGGCCGGGGCGGATGTGCGCGGAGACCGGGTGCATATTCCCAAGGGATTGGCCCGCAAGTTATGCGCCACCGCACCCTCTCGGTTCACCCAGATCGCCCGCAACTCTGACCGCAATGTCGAGATCGGCGGACGTAACCTGGTGCTGGCCCCGGTCTATGGCCCCCCTTTCGTACGCGATGCGGGCGGTCGGCGTTATGCCACGCTGGAGGATTTCCACAAGTTTGTGAAGCTGGGGCATATGTCCAAGTGGCTTCACCATTCGGGCGGCACGGTCTGCGAGCCGACGGACATTCCGGTCAACAAACGACATTTCGATATGTTGCTCGCGCATATGACACTGACCGATAAACCCTTCATGGGCTCGGTGACCGAAGCCAGCCGCGCCGCCGATTCGGTCGAGATGTGCGACATCCTGTTCGACGACGGTACCGGATCGGGCCTGAACGACCGCACCGCGATGATCAGCCTGATCAACATCAACTCTCCGCTGACCTTCGATTCGATCATGATGGGCGCGTTGGAAGTCTATGCGAAGGCCAATCAGGCCGTCATAATCAGCCCCTTCATCGTGGGCGGGGCGATGGCGCCGGTTTCAGTTGCAGGCACACTGACGCAGGTTCTGGCTGAAGTGATGGCCGGTGTCGCCTATAGCCAGTTGGTACGTGCGGGCGCGCCCGTGGTTTTCGGGGCGTTCGTTACGTCGATCGACATGAATTCGGGGGCGCCGACGTTCGGCACACCGGAAGCGGCGCAAATTACCTATGGTGCGGGGCAACTTGCACGACGGCTGGGTCTGCCGTATCGCAGCGCCGGGTCATTCAACGGATCAAAACTGCCGGACGCACAGGCGGCCTATGAGACAGCGAATTCACTGAACACAGGGTTGCTGTCGGGGGTCAATTTCATGCTGCATGCCTGCGGCTGGCTGGAAGGGGGTCTGGTCGCCGATTTCGAAAAGTTCGTGATGGACGCCGATCAGTTGGGCGTTTTGCACGGGTTGGCACGCGGAGTTGAGATCGACGAGAACGCGCAAGCGATGGATGCTCTGCGAGAAGTAGGCCCCGGCGGGCATTTTCTGGGCTGTGCGCATACCCAGGCGAACTACAAACAAGCCTTCTGGAAGTCGCAATTACTGGATTACAAACCCTATGAGACATGGGCGGACGAGGGGTCGCGGGATACCCGCGCGTTGGCCTCGGCCCGGGTAGAAAAGTTATTAGCGACTTATGAGCAACCTGCTCTGGACCCCGCAATACGCGAGGCCCTGATCTCATATGTGGCCGAGAAGAAATCCGGGATGCCCGACGCCTTCATGTAATGGCGGTGCCGCTTCAGGCGCGTCCGAAGGCCCGTGCCTCGGACACCAGCGCGACAAGGATGTCGACGTGGCGGACGAAGCTGTAGTTTTTGTCTGAGGTCTGGCGGCGTCGCTCCAGTGCGGCCTCGATCGGTAGAAGTTTTTCCAACGCCGCGCGGGGCGATGCAGGGATCGCAACGCGTAGCATCCGACGCAGATCGCGGCGGCGTTCGTATCGGGCTGAGCCGTGGTTGGCGGCATCGACCAGCAGGCCAGGGCGACGAAGGGCGGCGAGTTCGGAAGAAATCTTGCACATCTTGGGCAGGTCCATCTTGTGTTGCGATTGCCCTGATCCTGCGCCACCGGATGGCATTGTTGCGCGGTTTCCAAAAGCACCGTTCGCATGCGTTGTTGCGTTTACACTTTGGAAACAATTGTGGCCGGGCCGTGGATGATTAACGTCTTGGTAACCAATCGGAGCGAGTTCTGGGCCAAGTTTCCCACAGGACCCGTTTCGGAGTTTTCAATGCCGTCCCGCCTTGCAGATCGCCCCATGGAAAGGTGGCCCGACTGGGTCCCCGGATCGGCCCGCGCCTATGTCGCGCATGCCTTTGAAGGGCGCCCTCTGCGTGCCGTCGCCGAGGAGTCGGGCTGTGCGGCATCGACCGTGTTGCGGCAGGTGCGGCGTATCGAGCAACGCCGGGATGACCCGCTTGTGGACGACATTATCGAACGGCTCGCAGAAGCCGCCATTGACGGTACGGATTCCATAGCAGCAAAGGATATATCCCCCATGTCCGCCATTCCCCAACGCGCAACCCTGATCGACGACGAAACCCTCAACCGCGAGGCCCGGCGCGTCCTGCGACGCCTGTGTGAAGGCGATGCCTTTCTTGCCGTCGGGCAGGGCATGCCGCAAGCCGTCGTTCTGCGCGAAAATGGCGAGACGCCGACTCGCACCGCGACGGTGCAAAAATCCGTGGCCCAGGCCTTCGTGCTGAAAGACTGGGTAAGCTGTTTCAAGGCTGGTCGCGTCACCCGCTATCGCATCACCGAGGCCGGGCGCGCCGCTTTGAAGCGTCTTCTGAACGACACGCTGAACGCGCGACAGGAAGCGCGGGGCATGGCCGAGTCGCCCAGCCCTTTCCTGACTCAGCATATGGAAATGGGCGAACGGGCGGTTCCTGGCCCGCGCGGCGATGAAGTCATGCGTATCAATCTGGCGGAATCTCCGCTGGGGGCCCTGGCCCGCAAGAAGGATCGCGATGGCAAACCGTTCCTGAGCATGGATCTGGTCATTGCGGGCGAACGTCTGCGCGAAGATTTCGAACGGGCGCAGATGGGTCCGCGCGTCGGCCAGAACTGGGAGAGGTTCCTGACTGCGGGGGGGCGCGGACAGATGGGCCCCGGCAGCAATTGTTCAGGCCCCAGGGATGCACGCGAACGGGTCAGTCAGGCATTGCGTGCCCTGGGTCCAGGTCTGGCTGATGTGGTGCTGCGGGTGTGCTGTTTTCTGGAAGGTCTGGAAACAGCTGAAAAGCGTATGGGATGGGCCGCGCGGTCCGGCAAAATCGTCCTGCGGATCGCATTGCAGCGACTGGCCGGACACTACGACAGCCTGCACCGTTAGATCATCATGCCCGCCGGAAAATGAACACGCCGCCCGGCACAAGGCGGCGTGTTAGGACAATTTCAGAGTCAGCGGTCTTCGACTTCCACGTAGTCCCTGGCTGTTGCGCCAGTATAGAGCTGGCGCGGACGACCGATCTTGAGGTCCGGGTCCGACAACTGTTCCTTCCACTGCGAGATCCAGCCGACGGTACGTGACAGCGCGAAGATCGGCGTAAACATCGAGGTCGGAAAGCCCATGGCTTCGAGGATTATGCCCGAATAGAAGTCGACATTCGGAAACAGCTTCTTCTCTGCAAAATATGGATCTTCCAACGCCTCTCGCTCAAGTTCCTTGGCGACCTGAAGGATCGGATTGTTGTGAATGCCCAGAAGTTCCAGCACTTCGTCGGCGCTTTGCTTCATTACGGTCGCACGGGGGTCGAAATTCTTGTAGACCCGGTGTCCGAAGCCCATCAGGCGAAACGGATCGTCCTTGTCCTTGGCGCGCGCGATGAATTCCGGGATGCGGTCTACAGTTCCGATCTCGTTTAGCATTTCCAGACAGGCCTGGTTGGCACCCCCATGCGCCGGGCCCCAAAGACAGGCGATGCCAGCTGCGATGCAGGCAAACGGGTTCGCCCCGGATGACGAGGCCAAGCGAACGGTCGAAGTCGAGGCATTCTGTTCGTGGTCGGCATGCAGGGTGAAGATACGGTCCATGGCGCGGGCAAGGATCGGATCGACGACATAATCCTCGGCTGGCACGCTGAAACACATGTTCAGGAAGTTCGACGCGTAATCCAGATCGTTCCTTGGATAGACGAAAGGCTGTCCGATGGAATATTTATAGGCCATTGCCGCGATGGTCGGCATCTTCGCGATCAGGCGAAAGGATGCGACCTCGCGCTGCCATGTGTCGTTGATATCGGTGCTGTCGTGATAGAAAGCGGACATCGCGCCCACCACGCCCACCATCGTTGCCATCGGATGCGCGTCGCGGCGGAATCCGCGGAAAAAATTGTGCATCTGTTCGTGGATCATGGTGTGCTTGGTCACCGTGGTTTCGAACAGCTCAAGCTGCTCGGCGGACGGCAACTCACCATAGAGTAACAGGTAGCACACTTCCAGATAGTGAGAGTCGGCGGCGAGTTGGCCAATGGGATAGCCGCGGTGCAGCAGAACGCCCTCTTCGCCGTCGATGAAGGTGATCGCGCTGTCGCAGGCCGCTGTGGACGTGAAGCCCGGATCATAGGTAAATACCCCGGCCTGTGCGTAGAGCTTGCGGATATCGACCACGTCGGGACCGACTGTCGGGGAATGGATGGGCAAATCGTAGGTTTTTCCATCCAGCGTCAGCGTCGCAGTTTTCCGAGTGTCAGCCATGTCCGTCCTTTCGAGATGATGCAACATGAAGATCATGCTGCATCCTGTTGTATTGCCGAACCATTAGTTCGGTTGAGCGCGAATTTGAGCGCGCCCGAATGGCTCAAATATGCTCTCCGGACTCCGGTTCGCCAACGGCATCCTGAAGCCGCAGAAGCGTTTCGTCCTGTCCGAGAACAAGCATCATATCGAAAACGCTGGGGGTGGCGGTTCGACCGGCAAGCGCTGCGCGGAGTGGCGCAGCCAGCTTGCCCAGACCCAGTCCCCTGGACTGTGCCAGATCACCCACGACACCCTCCAGCACATCGCGTGTCCAGCTAGCAGTTTGCAGGTGCGGCGTCAATTCCGACAGTATGCCACGGGATACCGGATCAAGCGCTTTCGCGGCCTTTTCATCGGGCGTTACCGGACGATCGACCAATGCGAAATGCGCGCGCTCGACAATCTGGGGCAGGGTGCGGCTGGCGTCCTTCACGATTGGGATCGCAGGGGCAAGCCGGTCGATGTCAACGGAAGGCACGTCTGCGCGGGCTATCCAATCTTGTACGGCAGCCAAAATATCGCTGTCTGGCATCGCGCTGAGATGCTGTCCGGACAGGTTTTCCAGCTTTTTCAGGTCCAGCCGGGCAGGAGCGCGACCGATGCCTTCCAGATCGAACCAGGCACGGGCCTGTTCGTCGGTAAAAAACTCGTCGTCACCATGGCTCCACCCCAACCGCGCAAGATAATTCCGCAGCGCCTGCGCCGGGTATCCCATTGCGGCATATTCCTCGACGCCAGTCGCGCCATGCCGTTTGGACAGCTTCTTGCCATCGGCGCCGTGGATCAGGGGAATATGCGCCCATACCGGCTGTGCCCAACCCATCGCATCGTAGATTTGCGCCTGACGCGCGGCATTGTTCAGATGATCGTCGCCCCGGATCACATGCGTGACACCCATGTCATGATCGTCCACCACAACCGCCAACATATAAGTCGGTGTGCCATCGGAGCGCAGCAGCACCATGTCGTCCAGCTGATCGTTGCGGAAGGTTACCTTACCCTGAACAGCATCGGCGATTATGGTCGTGCCGTCGCGCGGGGCTTTCAGACGAATGACCGATGGCGTGTCCGGATGATCGGATGGATCGGAATCGCGCCAGGGCGACTGGAACAGGGTCGTGGTGCCGGCTTGGCGCGCGGCCTCCCGAAATGCCTCGATCTCTTCCTGGGTCGAGAAACAGCGATAGGCATGGCCCGAGGCCAGCATCGCATGCGCCACCTCGGCATGACGCGGGACCTGATCGAATTGGCTGACGGCCTCGCCATCGTGGTCAAGACCAAGCCATTTCAGACCCTGAAAGATCGTCTCGGTCGCTTCAGGGGTAGAGCGTTCGCGATCGGTGTCCTCGATCCGCAACAGGAATTGCCCGCCATGACGCCGCGCGAACAGCCAGTTGAACAGCGCCGTCCGCGCCGTACCGATGTGCATCGTGCCGGTGGGGGACGGGGCGATACGGGTCACCACGGGGGCGATCTGGGGTTCGGACATGGCTTGGGGTTCCTCGTCTGACGGCTGTGTGACTGCGCATGGTTAACGATTTGTAAACCCGGCGGCGCGCATGATCGGGTGGGTGATAGGCACCCCCGAGGGATAGGGCAAGGATGCACCCCGTCGACGTCGCGCCACCTGTCGCGCCCGGCCTGCTGGCGCGGGCTATCGGCGCGTGTCAGTCACTGCGCGGGCACCGACTTCCGTGGCTGGCTCTGGCCTTTGGCGCCGGGGTCGGTATTTACTTCGCTCTCCCGGTGGAGCCATCGGACACCGCTGCCATCATAATGGGCCTCGTTGCAGCTTGCCTGCTGTTCATCGCCTTTCTCTGGCGCGGCGGCCTTGGCCTCATCCCACTCCTGTTGGCATGTGCCGTGCTGGGCGTCCTCATCGCCCAGGCTCGCACGCAGTTGGTAGCCGGTCCTGTCCTGGGCTATCGCTATTACGGTGCGGTCGAGGGGCGGATAATCCTTATCGACCGCTCCGCCTCGGGTGCAACGCGCCTGACTCTGGATCGGGTCCGGCTGGACCGGATGGCGCCATCGGCCACTCCGCGCCGCGTCCGCATTTCGCTGCAGGACGATACCGGCGTCACCCCTCAGCCCGGCTTGCGCGTCATGACGACTGGCCATCTGCTCGCCCCCTCGGGCCCGACCGAACCGGGGGGCTTCGATTTCCAGCGTCACGCCTGGTTCCTGCAACTGGGCGGTGTCGGCTATACGCAGGTGCCGCTGCTTTTGGCCCAGCCGTCGAAAGGTGGCGCGTCCCTTGTCGTTGCACGCATCCGCGCGGCCGTAGGCGACGGTTTCCGTGCCCGCATGCCCGGGCAGGCGGGGCAGGTAGCGGCGGCGATCACCACCGGCGACCGCGCGGGTTTGTCGGACGCGGTGACCGCCGACCTGCGCGCCTCGAATCTGGCCCACCTTCTGGCGATTTCCGGACTGCACATGGGATTGCTTGTCGGATTTGTCTTTTGGGCCGTTCGCGGCGGTCTGGCCCTGGTCCCCTCGGTCGCGCTGCGCCATCCGACCCGGGCCTGGGCGGCGGCGGCGGCCTTGCCCTTCGCGCTCGGCTATCTGTTTCTTTCGGGCGGCAGCGTAGCGACACAGCGTGCCTTCGTCATGGCCGCCGTAATGTTGGGTGCAATCCTACTGGGCCGCCGCGCGCTGTCGATCCGAAGCGTGGCGATCGCCGCGATCCTCGTGTTGATCTGGCGACCCGAAAGCCTGACCGGCCCCGGATTTCAGATGTCCTTTGCTGCGACCGGTGCCCTGGTTCTGGCCTTCGGTGCATTCGCGCGGAGCGACCGGCCCGACTGGATGCGGGGCTGGCGGGGCGCAGTGATTTCACTCCTGCTGTCGTCGGTCGTGGCCGGCCTGGCAACAGGACCATTCGCGGCTTTGCATTTCAACCGGATCGGCCAATACGGTGTGCTGGCCAACATGTTGGCAGTGCCGATGATGGGGTTGGCGGTCATGCCGCTGCTTTTCATTGGTCTGATCCTGTGGCCCATCGGACTGGAAATGGTGCCGTTGCGCGTTGCGGGCTGGGGAATCGAGTGGATATTGTTCGTGGCCGACCGGGTTGCGGCCTTGCCCGGCGCCATCGGGGCCATTTCCGCGCCAGACTGGACGGTCCTGCCGATCCTCGGCATCGGATACGGCTTGCTCGGGGCAGGACGGGGACGTGTATCGCGAGGCGGAGGCGTGGCGGCCCTGATCCTTGCCGCCGCACTCTGGCTGCAAAGCCCCCGCCCGGACGTTCTGATTTCGGACGATGCGCGTCTGATTGGCATCATGTCGGGCGACGGACGCTGGTTGAACCGCGAGAGCGGCGCCGGGTTCGTCGCGGCGTCATGGCTAGAAAACGATGGCGATATCGCGGATCAGATCGCAGCTGCCAGCCGTGCCCGGCCCGACCTGCGCGCGCGCGGCATCATACTGTATCATGCGCGGGGCAAGCGCGATATTCCCGAGGCGGTCGCGGCCTGTGCCGCTCGGCCCGGATGGCTGATCCTGCCAGAAACGGTCGAGACTATCCCCCCCGGCTGCGATTTGTTGGAACCGGAGCGTTTGCGGAAGACCGGGGCAATTGCATTGCTTCAGGGGAATGACGGCCTTGTCGAGGTCAGAACCGCCCGCACTCTGCAAGGCGACCGACCCTGGTCGACTGACACCCGATAGCGGCGCGTCAAAGGATCGACATGAGAAGGGCGGTTGCACCGATACCGGCGCATCCGCATCGATCAATAGCTTCGGATCAGACCGACCAGACGCCCCTGAACCTCGACCTGGTCATCCCTCAGCAGGCGCGTCTCATAGGCGGGGTTGGCCGCCTCCAGCGCGATCATACCCTTGACCCTGCGATAGCGTTTCAGCGTCGCCTCGTGGCCTTCGACAAGCGCCACGACGATATCGCCGTTGTCGGCAGTGTTCTGTTCACGGATGACCACGACATCGCCGTCGTTGATTCCAGCGTCGATCATCGAGTCGCCCTTGACCTCCAAGGCATAATGATCGCCGCCCCGATCAAGCATCTGACCCGGCACGGCGACGTGATGCGAGACTTCGCTGATCGCCTCAATCGGAACGCCGGCGGCGATGCGGCCCATCACCGGCAATTCGGTCGCGTCGATCTGAACCGGCAGGGCGCGGGCAGGTTGCGAATTGGCCGACCGGGCATTGCCGTCGATCACGGTCGGCACGAAGGTCGATGCCCCGCCAAGATCTTCCGGCAGGCGCGTGATCTCGATGGCACGGGCGCGATGGGCCAGCCGACGGATGAAGCCACGTTCTTCCAGCGCTGTTATCAGGCGATGGATGCCGGATTTCGATCGCAAGTCCAACGCGTCTTTCATTTCGTCGAACGACGGCGGCACGCCATCGCGCTGCACCCGCTTGTGAATGAAAGCCAGAAGATCGCGTTGTTTGCGGGTCAGCATGGTTAGTTTCCCCTTGAAATCCGGCCCGGAATATCGGGCAATCGCCTTATGTTCTAGAAAGGTTCCCGTTTTGTGTCAACTGGTGGCTTTCGAACGATTGGCAATTCTGCGGACATGATACGAACGCTTCAACTTGGCAGCATGACGGTGCGGACGCGATGCCCGATCGGCAGTGCAGGATCGTCGGGCGGGCGCACCACAAGCAGATCGGCCCGCGCCAGTACGCTTAGCAAACTGCTGTCCTGACGGGGTTCCACGACCACGCCTTCCGGCGAAAGACGTCCCCGCATATAGTGCTGACGAGGGCCATTGACTGGAACAGATGTGGCAAGCACGTGGGACGTCTCGGTCAGTTCGGGCGGAAGGCCAAGCATGCGCCGAATCAGTGGTAATATGAAGATCACACCACAAACCATTGATGAAACAGGATTACCGGGCAAGCCAATCAGTGTGGAAGATCCGATCCGTCCTGCCAGCAATGGCTTGCCGGGGCGCATTGCAACCTTGTGGAATGCCATATCGAGACCGGCATCCCTGGCCGACCCTGCGACAAGATCGTGATCTCCGACCGACGCGCCGCCGATGGTAACAATCAGGTCTGCATCGCGGGCCAGTGCAAAGGCCTGCTCCAGGCTATCGACTGTGTCGCGGGCGATGGGCAAAAGCCGGGCATCGGCCCCGGCCCCTTCGACCATTGCCGCCAATCCGAAGCCGTTGGAGGCAGTGATCTGTCCGGGGTTCAGCGTCTCGCCCGGCATCCGCAGTTCATCCCCGGTCATAATGAACGCGACGACGGGTTTACGCACGACCGGCACGGCATTGTGGCCCATCGCGGCCAGAAGTGTCACATCTCGGCTGCCCAGAGGGGTCTTCGAATGCCACGACATACCCTTGGCGAAATCTCCCGCTTCGGGCCTGATGTGAGTTGCCGGTCCGGGGTCAGTCGTGATGCGGATCTCGTCGCCGTTGCGCGCGATGTCTTCCTGAATGACGACGCGGGTCGCACCGTCGGGCAATGGCGCGCCGGTGAAGATGCGCACGGCCTCGCCTGCCGCGACAGGCCTGCCGAACGGGTGGCCTGCGGCGGAGGTGCCGATCACACGAAACATGTCTCCGGCGGTTGCGTTGCCCGCAATGGCATATCCATCCATGGCAGAGGCAGGGAAAGGCGGCTGATCGTGCTGCGCCGTCAGCGGCCCGGCCATGATCCGCCCGGAGGCGGCGCGCAGCGGAACCTGTTCGGAGGGCAGGACATCGACTAGCAACAGCAGTCGCGCCGTAGCCTCGGCGACCGAAATCACGGCGGTGACGCTTTCCAGTCGCCCGACTTGCCGCCGGTCTTGGATAGCAGGCGAATGCCCCCGATCTGCATGTCCTTCTGCACCGCCTTGGCCATGTCATAGACCGTCAGGCAGGCTGTGCTGACGGCGACAAGCGCCTCCATCTCCACCCCTGTGCGCCCTGCGGTCCCGACTGTCGCCGTGACCCGAAGACCCGGCAGCGCGTCGTCGACGGTCAGGTCGACCGCCACACGCGCGATCGGAAGGGGATGGCAGAGAGGGATCAGGTCGGAGGTGCGTTTGGCCCCCATGATCCCGGCCAACCGCGCGATACCGATAACATCGCCTTTTTTTGACGTGCCTGATCTAATGATATCAAGTGTTTCCGTTGACATCTTCATCCAACCTTCGGCCACGGCGACCCGGTCGGTTTCGGCCTTGCCCGACACGTCGACCATATGGGCGGCCCCTGCATCGTCGAAATGTGTCAGACGGCTCATCGTCCGGGCACCAACGGATCGGTCAGGATCCGGGCGGTTGCGGCGGCAACATCGTCCTGCCGCATCAGGCTTTCCCCGATCAGGAAGCAGCGCATGCCATAACGGGCCAGATCCGCCAGGTCTTCGGCGGTGTTCAGGCCCGATTCAGACACCAGGATGCGATTCACGGGGACGTGGCGCGAAAGGTCCCGGCTGACGGCAAGATCGGTGACGAATGTGTTCAGGTCGCGATTGTTGATGCCCAACAGACGCGAGGACAGATTTTCGGCCCGCTCAAGCTCCTCGCGGTTGTGGACCTCGACCAGACAATCCATGCCCCAGTCGGTGGCCGCAGACTCCAATTCAGCGGCCTGTGCGTCGGATACGCTGGCCATGATGATCAGGATACAATCCGCGCCCAGGCTGCGGCTTTCGGCGACCTGCCACGGGTCATACAGGAAATCCTTACGCAGCACCGGCAGGTCGACGGCCGCGCGCGCGGAGACGAGATAGCTGTCATCGCCCTGAAACGAAGGACCGTCGGTCAAGACCGACAGGCATGTGGCGCCGCCCGCCTCATAGGCTTCGGCCAGCGCGGGCGGGTCGAAATCGGGACGGATCAAGCCTTTGGACGGACTGGCCTTCTTTATTTCTGCGATCAGCCCGTAACCTTCCAGGATCACCTTTTGCAGTGCATCCGCGAAAGGCCGAACTTTCGGAGCGTTGCGGGCGGCATCCTCGATCGTCGCCTGATCACGCTCGGCCTTGCGGGCAGCCACCTCCTCCAGCTTGTAGGCCTTGATCTTCTCGAGGATCGTGGGCGTGCTCATGCTGCGGTCTCCGTTATGAATTTTGCCAGCCCGTCGACCTTTGCCATAGCCGCGCCTGAATCGATTGATTTCGAGGCGATTTCAACGCCATCCGATAAGGTTTTCACACAACCGGCCACGATAAGCGCGGCTGCGGCGTTCAGCAGGACGGCATCTCGATAGGCACTGGGCGCGCCATCGAGCAGTTTGCGAAAGGCGCGACCGTTCTCGGCCGGATCACCGCCCCTGATCGCCTCGAACGGATGGGTCGGCAGACCTGCGTCGTCGGGGGTGACTATACGCTCTGTGACATCGCCATTCTCCAGAACGGCAACGGCGGTAGGACCGGCGATTGAAACCTCGTCGGTGCCGTCCTCGCCATGAACCAGCCATGCTACCTCGGACCCGAGCGCGCCCAGAACCTCGGCCATCGGACGGATCAGGGAGGAAGAATACGCGCCAGTGAGTTGTCGCTTGACGCCTGCCGGATTGGTCAGAGGGCCGAGAATGTTGAATACCGTCCGCGTCCCCAGTTCGCCGCGAACGGGCATGACATGGCGTATGGCGGGGTGGTGCATTGGGGCCATCATGAAGCAGATGCCCACCTCTTTCAGCGCCTTTTCAGCCATTTCCGCGCCGTGGTTCACGTCGATTCCCATCTGGGTCAGCACATCCGCCGCCCCGGATTTCGACGACAGGTTGCGGTTGCCGTGTTTGGCGACAGGCACGCCCGCACCCGCCACCACGAAAGCCGTGGCGGTCGAGATATTCAGCGTGCCTTTGCCGTCCCCCCCGGTGCCGACGATGTCCATCGCGCCATCGGGGGCCGAAACACGGTGCATCCGGGCGCGCATGGCAGCGGCGGCGGCCGCGATTTCGCCGGTCGTTTCGCCCCGCGTGCGCAGTGCCATCAGCAACCCGGCGATCTGCGCGGGCGTGGCGTCGCCGTCGAAGAAGGCAGCAAAGGCGGCTTCGGCCTCTGCATCGGTCAGCGAACGGTCGGGGGCCACGTTCAGGATTGCCTTGATGTCGATCATGCAGCAGCCGTCCGGGTGTTGAGAGGGGGCATCATCTCGATGAAATTACGGATCAACGCATGACCGTATTCCGAGGCGATGCTTTCGGGATGGAACTGCACGCCGTGGATCGGCAATGCGCGGTGTCGAAGGCCCATGATCATACCGCTGTCCAAAGCGGCATTGACGATCAGATCGTCGGGCAGGCTGTCACGATCGACCGTCAGCGAATGATAACGGGTCGCATCGAACGCATCGGGCAACCCGGCGAACACGCCGCTGCCATCGTTCAGCATCCGCCCCAGCTTGCCATGCACGATTTCGCCCGCTCGGACGACCTTGCCGCCGAATGCCTGACCGATGGCCTGATGGCCAAGACAGACGCCCAGAAGGGGGGTGCGCGTCTCGGCGCAGGCGGCGACCATTGCAAGGCAGATCCCGGCCTGATCGGGGGTGCAGGGGCCAGGCGACAAAAGCACGCCGGTCGGGTTCAGCGCCATAGCGGCCTGAACGTCCATGGCGTCGTTGCGTACTACTTTCACTTCGGCACCCTGTTCGGCCACATAGTGCACCAGGTTCCAGGTGAAGCTGTCGTAGTTGTCGATCAGCAGAAGCAAGCCAATCCCTCCTTTCGGGTATCGCGCGGGGTGTGAATATCCGGCCTTCGGGTTATACAGGACGAAAGGCCCGGCGAAAGGCCTAGCAGGGTGTTGTTGAGGGTCCATTTTGGGCAAGGGGTATTTCAGGATATGATCAAGGGTCTGTTGCTCGGGGGGGCAAGTGCGCTGGCGTTGGCGGCGTTGTTCGTGGCTTCGGTGTCGTTGCTGGTGCCGCCGCCTTCGCTCGTGTCCGACCGTCCTGTCGCCGTGCGTCCCGACGCGCCTGTCCTGCGCGACCAATCAGAAGTCGCCGTCCGCGTGCCCGAGCCGCCGGTCGACACGGTGCCGATCATCCCGGCGGAGATCACGCCGCAGCCCTCTCCGGCTGAAACGGGCACGCCGCAAAGTGTCACGCGAACCACGACGCAGACGGCGACGGTCACGACCACCGTCCGGCCTGCGGTCGATCTGCCAGCGGGCAGCCAGTTCAACCGTCCGCCCGAAGACGGCGATGCGATCACGCCGCAGGCGGATATCGCAACGCGTGCTGTCATTTCTGCGACCCGGCCCGACGCCGGCGCGGTTCGGGTCGACGCACCGGACTTGCGAACCGAAAGTGCGGCACAGCCGCAACCGACAACGATCGCTGGTCTGTCCGCCGCGCCCGAAGCCGGGGATGCGCCGAATTTACCGAATGTTCCGGTCGAAAACGCGCCGCAGACGTTCGGGTCGGTGGAGATCGTCGAACCGGTGAATGAAACCGCTATGCCCGAGGGGACCCAGACCGCCATCATCCAGACGCCCGCGCCATCCGACAGCGATACGGTGGCAACCGACCCGACGGATGCGGCAGCCGAACAGGCCGCCGATGATGGGCGGGACGTCGATGTGGTGCAGACCCCGTCGTCTCCCATTACCGAAGTGCTGGACCCGATCGTTCCCGAACGCGTGGAACCGGAACCGGAGGAGGATACCCCCGTCGTCATGCCGCGTCGTCTGGTTCTGGACAGCGAACGCGCCGACGAGACAGGGGAGGACGCTGTCGTCGAATCTCCCGCCCGTGGCGCGCTGCTGGCGAACGCGGCGAGGTTCCGGAACCCGGAAGAATTGCCGCTTTTGTCTGTCGTCCTGATCGACGATCCGGATGCGGGCGTTGATCGCGAAAGCCTGATCGGCATAGACTTTCCGGTCACATTTGCCGTTGACCCCTCGCGCGCTGGATCGGCTGAAGCCGCAACAGCCTATCGCCAGGCCGGTCATGAAGTCATCTGGCTGGCGGATGCCCTGTCCCCGAACGGGACCCCGCAGGATATCGAGGTGGCAATGACCGGAGCGCAAATGGCAGTACCCCAGGCCATTGGTGTACTGGACCTGTCCGATAATGGATTTGCCGACAATCGCACCGCATTGGAGGCGCTGCTGCCCGCATTGTCCGAGGCCGGCATGGGTTTCGTCGCCTATCCCGGCGGGTTGAACAGTGGCGTGACTTCGGCCTTGCGCGGCGGGATTCCGGCGGCGACGCTGTATCGTGTGCTGGACGCAGAGGGCGAACGTGCCGCCGTTATAAGCCGATATCTGGACCGCGCGACCTTTGAGGCGACATCCACAGGGACGGCCGTGGTGGTCGGTCGAACAACGCCCGAGATGATTGCGGCGCTCTATTCTTGGCGCCTGAGCAATCGGTCGGACCAGATCCTGCCAGCGCCTTTGTCGGCCGTGCTGTTGCTGACTGTTCCGGCAAATTGAGCTGCATCCGATCCGACCGGGAATGGTGGTCAGCCGAAGGCCGCCCCCGGCAGGTCGATCTGCGCCACCTGTTCCGCGATGGGTTCGACCGACAGGGGATGTGTTTCGTCAGCGTGATCAAGGGCATCGCCGATGGCCTGCCATTCGCGGTTCTTGAAGATTTCCAGAGCCGAGAAATGTGCTTTGTAGCCCATCTTGGGTGAACCAGGCACCCAATATCCGAGATAGACATAAGGCAGTTTGCCGTCATGGGCGATGTCGATATGGTCGAGGATGATCTGTGTGCCCAGCGAATCCTGCGGGCAATCGGGGTCGTAGAAGGAATAGACCATCGACAGCCCGTCATCGAGGACATCCGTAAGGCAGACAGCGCGCAAGGCGGGCTGCCCCCCGCAGGCTTTGGGCCGATCGTCCCAATATTCGATGACGCGGGTGCGGATCGGGGTTTCCTCGATCATCGCGGCAAACTCGAAGATATCCATATCCGCCATGCCACCGTCCGCGTGGCGCGCGGTCAGGTAACGGCGGAACAAGGTATATTGTTCTTCGGTGGCCCAGGGCGACGTTACCTCGCGTCGCAGGTGGGCATTGCGGGCCATGGTCCTGCGTTGGGACCGGGATGCCTTGAAATCGGCGATGCGGATGCGCGCCGAAAGACAGGCCGTGCAATCGGCGCAACTGGGCCGATAGAGGACGTTTTGCGACCGCCGGAAACCTTGTTTGGACAGCTTGTCGTTCAGCTCGGCCGCGCCGGAGCCCTGTAGTGCAGTGAAGAGCTTCCGCTCCCGGCGCCCATCGATATAGGGGCAGGACTGCGGTGCCGTCACATAGAACTGCGGCGTCAGCGGTAGGCTGTGGCGCATGAAGACAGGGTTTCCCGATAATGCAAGTAAGGCGTTGGTTCCATGGCGCAGCCTAGACGCAAGACCCGGCAGGTCAATTAAAAAGACCTGCCGGCAAGGTTGGGGACGCTGCGATTTGATCAGGACGGACGATTGATCGCAGCCGATCCCAGGATCAGATCGGTCAGACCCTGTCGCCGGTCGGTGAGCAGCATGGCACCGATCGACACCAGCGCAGGCAGTACGAACATCATCGAAGCGTAGTAACCCGAGACATGCAAAATGGCCTGCGGTGTATCGAAACGGTCGCCGTCGTGGCTGCGCAGTTCGATTCCCATCAGTCGCATGCCCCATGTCGCCGAGCCGCGCGCCAGTGTCGTCACGCGGTAGAGGGCACCGATGGCGAGGAAGAACAGCGGCCAGAGAAAAAAGCCGACGGTCAATGTGACGATGGCTGCGACAAGGGTCAGCGCGGTAATGACCGCCATGTCGACAACCCACGCCAGAGCGCGCTTGGTCAGTACGCCTTCATAGAATTCCGGCGTTTGGTCCGGGTCGGGCAAGCCGCTGTTGTCTCGATTGGTCATATCGGTCCAATGGGTCACTTTATGGGGCTCCGCTTGGATGGGAATGGACAATCCCCGCGCCGGGAGGAGGCGCAGGGAAGGGGAGATCAGGCCTCTGCGGTATCACCATTGTCGGCGGTCGAGGGCTTGGCGCGATCTTCCATGAACTGGTCGAACTCGGCCTTGTCCTTGGCTTCACGCAGACGCTGAAGGAAGGTCTCGAACGCTTCCTGTTCGTCCTCGAGACGGCGCAGCATATCGGCCTTATAGCTGTCGAAGGCCTGGTTTCCGGTGTTGCGGAACCGGGTCGGTGCCATACGGCGAGACTTGCAGGATGAGATGGATTTGTTGCCGTTGAACATGCGTTTGCTCCAGATCGTGTAGGCCAGAATGGCAAGGCCAACGGGCCAGAATAAGATGAAACCCAGGATCATCAATGCGATCCAGGCACCCTTGCCGCGGGCATCGAGCCAATCGGTCGTTCGGGTGAACCAGCCGCCCTGTGCGGCGGAGGTGGCATATGCGGCAGCGGTATTCATCAGGGTCACTCCTTGTGGATCATTACGATGTGAATGTCTTTCACATGATCAGAAATGGGGAGGCGAAACACGTACTGCAAGGGCTTGGGGCGAAAAAGTTAAGTGGATTTACATACAAAATGTAGCGGAAGTCGTTGCTGCTGCGCCCAACAGTGGCGATTGAAGCAATTAACATTCAAAAAAGGGCCACTGAGCCTCAGGCAACCTCTCGAAGCCCGTGGGCATAGGAGAACCAACGTCGATGATGGCTGTCTGAAAGGCCAGTAGGGACGGCCCACGCTATCAGGTGCAATCAATTCAACGGGTGATCAATCACCTTCTATCGGAAATATAAGGACAATCATCGTACCGCTGGAAACGTCTTCAATCCGTAGCGCGCCACCATGGTTTTTCATGACACGGGCAGCAATCGGCAGACCCAACCCGCTGCCAGGTCCGCCTCGCGTCTGTCCAAAGCGGCTTACAGCTTCAACATGATCCTTGGCGGGGATACCGACGCCATCATCCCGAATTGAAAGAACAGCTTGTCCGCGGGCGCAAGACAGGTCGAGGCTGATCTTTGACACACGCGATCCGCCGTGAACGACCGAATTGGTCAGAATATTCAGGATTGCTTCCTGTAGCATGACGGCATCGCCCTGAATGCGCACATCCGCCTCTGGCAGACCCAAAAAAATCTCGATCTTCGTATCGGAGTTCTGTTGGCGAAAGCTGTCGACGACCTGCTCGACCAAAACTTTCAGGTCCAGTGGCTCACCGGATTGATCGAGTTCCTTTCCTCCAGCCCTCTCGAAGGAAAGCAGCTGGTTGGTCAAAATACTGGTCTCCCGCGCCGCCTGCACCAGTTCAGCGCTACGTTGTTTGGAAGCTTGGGCATTCGGCGCGTTGTGAACCGCCTCGGCAAGGGCAAGGACGCCCGCCACAGGATTCCTGAGCTGATGCGCGGCGTTCGATATGAATTCGTCCTTGGAACTGATCCGCCGCGAAATCCGATCAAGAAGCCGGTTCAACGTGTCGACCAGTCCCCGCGCCTCGATAGGGACGGCACGGCGAATAGGTTCCAACTCGGTCGGAGATCTTTTCGCGATCGCCTTTTCCAGATCAAGCAGGGGCCGCAAACCCAGTCCCACACCGAACCACACAACCAAGGCAACCGATAGGATCAGAAGGGCAATCACCGCGAACGATCGAGAAACCACTTCACGGACGAAACTGCTGCGGACATCGGCGTTCTGCCAGACGGTAATGTTGAAGATACCGGCAATGCCGCTGACGGTAGTGCCATCCTGAAAGCGCAGCACGCGAACGTCCTGACCCTGATACCGTGCATTGAAGTAGTAAGGCTCTGTCTGTCGCAAGGGGGCAGCTTTCGGCAATATGGGCGGGGTCGAATAACCGGTCACGAAAACTCCGTCCGGGGCGAAGACATGGTAGAACAGTTCCCCGCCCGAGGTGTCGTTGATCAATCGCCGCGTTGCGGGACTTAGTGCGTCGCCGTCAGAAACCGCAATGTCGCGCGAGATGGCCAGCGCCGCAGACAGCAGTCCGCGATCGAATATGCTTTCCGCGCGAAGGGTTGTGGTTCGAAATTGCCATGCGCCAGCCACGAGTGAGATGACCAGCAGGGGGGCGAGGATAATCAGGATCAACCGGGATCTGAGCGAATGGGACCTCATTGCGATGCGTCGGCCAGCAATTGGTAGCCAAGGCCGCGCTGCGACTTGATTTGCAAGCCGTAGGGGCTGAGACGGCGGCGCAAACGCGAGACATAGACTTCTACGACAGTGTCTTCGACATCCGCACCCACCCCGTAGACATGGTCGAGGACCACGCTTTTCGACACCAGACGACCAGCCGCGGCGAACAGGCATTCGAATACGGAAAACTCCCGACGGGGAATGTCAATTTCGACCCCGTCCGCAAATAACTGCCGGGAGACTGCATCATAGTTGAGCGCACCGATCCGGAGAATCTGCTGCTGCGGTGTCGCGCGCCGACGCAACAACGCCCTGACGCGTGCCTCAAGCTCGGCCATTTCGAAGGGCTTGATCAAATAATCGTCTGCGCCCGCGTCCAAACCCAGAACGCGATCTTCGGTTTGGGCGCGCGCCGTCAGCAGGATCACGGGGCGGGTGTCGCCACGCTTGCGCATCCGTTTGAGAAGCGTCAGCCCGTCCGTTCCGGGCAGGTTGACGTCCAGAATGATAAGGTCCGCGCCATCGCCCGTCAGATGGCTTTCCGCATCGCTTCCGTTTCCAAGTACAGCCACAGCGTGACCTGCGTCTTCCAGACGATAGCAGATGCCCTTGGCGAGGCTGATATTGTCTTCGACCAGAGTAATGCGCACGGCAGGATTTCTCGGACATGCAAGTTTCACGCAAGGTTCGCAGGTCAGACAAGCGACATCAACAGGGGGCGGACACCCCCTGGCGATTCGATTTTGGCCCTTAACGTCAGGGCCGAGCTTTAGGGAGGAATATATGTCCACTTTGAAAACCACGCGTCGCGTGGCCGTCGGCCTTGTGGCCGCAGCCGCAGCGACGTTCTCGCTTCAGGCGCAGGCCGAAAGCCATGCCATGGACATGACAGGCAAGACCGTCGAATGGATCATTCCGTTCTCGGAAACCGGCGGTTCGGCCAAATGGGCGAATTTTTACGCTCCGCTGCTGTCCGAGGCCTTGCCGGGCCAGCCTACGGTCGTCGTGAAATTCATGCCCGGTGCAGGATCGACCAAGGGCGCGAACTTCTTCCAGGATCAGCAATTCGAGGACGGCACCACGATTTTCGGGTCCAGCGGATCTACCCAGTTTCCGTTTTTGCTTGGTGATCCCAGGGTAAAGTACGACTACGCTGACTGGAATGTGGTTCTGGCGTCCGGCACGGGCGGCGTCGCCTATTTGCCGCCCGAACTGGCTGCGCAAATGGATGGAATGGATGCCAGCGCCTTGCAGGACGTCGATTTCATCTACGGCAATCAGGGCGCAACCCGGCTTGATCTGGTTCCGACGCTGGCATGGGAAATGCTGGGCCTGAACGTCGAAAGCGTCATGGGCATCAAAGGCCGCGGCGACGGACGACTGATGTTCGAGCGTGGAGAGGCGAATATCGATTATCAGACGTCATCGTCCTACCTGTCGGGCGTCACGCCTCTGGTCGAAGCGGGCACCGCCGTGCCGATGATGACCTGGGGCGCACTTGACGACGACGGCAACATCGTGCGCGACCCGACATTCCCGGAAATCCCGACCTTCAAGGAAGTCTGCGAAGCGACCGAAGGCTGTGAGACGTCGGGCGAAAAGTGGGACGCATGGAAAGCCTTCTT
>Ga0207878_100144_pt1 | contig 63426 bp, 59 predicted proteins | sample LinPmetageLP41_FD_184053 | JGI IMG/M metagenome (GOLD analysis project Ga0207878, IMG submission 184053) | Marine viral communities from the Pacific Ocean - LP-41 (SPAdes) | ecosystem: Environmental > Aquatic > Marine > Oceanic | place: Pacific Ocean | collected 2010-08-27 | reverse complement strand
CGGCTTCGGCTTCGGCTTCGGCTTCGGCTTCGGCTTCGGCTTCGGCTTCGGCTTCGGCTTCGGCTTCGGCTTCGGCAGAAATTGTTTCAGTTCGATCTATTTCTGACCCAATAGTTTGTTCACTCGCCTGCATTATTTCGCTTGCTGAGTCATCATCGGTCAAAGATTCCGTCGGTAAATCAGTCGTTGAATCAGCCAGATGCTCTTCATTTAACAGCTCTGCTACCCATTCGTCAGCTTCTGACGATGGTGTTTTATTTGGTGAAATATTAGCTTCTACGTCATCATTTAATTGAATCGATTCGTTATCTACACTTTGATCCTGTTCTAAAATTTCCAATTCATTAACATGAGAAGCGAGTTCGGTCTCCTTCTCAAAAATATTATCCATATCATCAACAGGTGCTGCTAATTCTTCAGAGGATTGGAATTGAGAGCTTTCATCTTCTGCTTCATTCTCCTCCATCTGCTCAATTGATGATAATTCAGCTTCAGCAGGAGTTTGGCTTTCATCTGAGTCTGTCTGTTCAGTATCCTCTTCGGACATTTGCGCGGCTAATAGCTTTTGTTGCAAGTGTTCCTCTTCAGTTAACTGAAAAGTCTCATCTTGTGTAACAGAATCATTTGATTCATTTTCAGTATCGACCTTTTCGGTCAATGGATCAGTTTGAAGAGCAGCAATATCTGTTGCGTCGTTTGGAGATGATTGCTGAAGACTTTGATTGGGAGTGGCTGAATCTTCTAATGTTGTTTCAGCAAATGGATTCTCCGCCTGAGTTTCATCTAGCCGTTGCTGCCTTGCTGCTTTTAATCTTTCAGTTCGCTCCCGCAGTTTGGCTCGCAGCTTATCAATCTCATTAAATGGCTCTTCTGCCTTTTCCGCAATATTCTTAGTTTGGTTATCACTGATTGCGTCTTCATCGTTTGGCTGTGACGCCATTATTTCAGATAAGCTTTCAGTCTCATTATCTTGTGGCGCTTCGGTTTGAATTTCGGCAACCGAGCCCTCTGTTTGGCTCTCTTCAATCGAGTCGCTTTGATTGTTGAGCTCCGATCCAGTCTTATGTTGATCAGCTGAGGACGTATCATTCAGTTCCATATCGGCTGGCGGAGCTTCAGCGAAGGGTTTGGGTTCTTCAGCGGAAACCTGAGCATTTCCATTAATCAGCTCATCCAGTTCAGCAAATTCGAGACTTTCTGTTTCTGCATTTGGATCATCGGCTGATGGAGTTTCTTCAGCATTTTCAGTTTCTGCAGAGACTGACTCTTCAGGCAGTTCAACTGAATTTTCTGCAAGCATATCCTCTGGTGAAAACTGCTCAGCTGATTCAACCTCATCATCAACATTTTCCAATGAATTCTGGCTAACCGGTGCTTCTGGTTCAGCGGACTCACTGCTTTCAAGATTTGAATCAGCTATGTCTGAAGCTTCTTCAATAATGTTAATTTCTGATGAATCTTTATCTTCGGTAGTTTCAGCTGATTCTTCTGGTAACATTTCAGTAGATGCAAATTGTTCCAGCGATTCAGCTGCTTCAGAATGACTATCCGAGTTCTGACTAATGGATTCTTGCTGTTCATCAGACTCGATATTTGGTGAACTCAAATCATCCATTGATAAGGCTTCTTCAGCATTTTCAGTGTCTGCTGACACTAACTCTTCGGGTTGTTCGATTGAGTTTTCTGCCATCTTTTCTTCTGGTGAAAGCTGCTCGGTGAAATCAACTTCAACATCAGCACTGGCTGGCGAATTCTGGCTATTCGACTCTTCCTGCACTGCAAACTCAATGTCCTCAGCAATTGAATCATCTACTGATGCGGTTTCTTCAATATTTTCGAATTCTGTTGGTTCTGGCTGTACGGATTCTTCATGTGCATTCTGTGCTGCAATTTCCTCAGAATCAATTTGTTCAAACGGCTGATCTGCTTCGGAGATATCCTGTACATTCTGACTGGCAGACGGTTCTTGAGCTTCAGCCATCCCAGCGGAATCAGCTTGCTCAATAAACAAATCTGTATCCCAGTCCGTTTCAGCAAACTCCTCAGCAAAGCTGTTTATTTCTGCCTCAGTGTTAGGTTCTGAAGATTCTTCAAATGGCTGTTGGTTTAGATCAGTAGACTCTGCCTGCTCGGCTATCATCTCCTGTTCATCCATAGACGAATCTTGTTCTGAAACAGATGGATAATCTTCTTCATTTTGTTGCAGAGTTTCTTCTAATGTTTCGGCAGCTGCATTATCACTTCCAGCCAGTTCAATGCTTTCTGTTCGTTCGAAAGGTTCTGCAGTCTCTTCAGAAGTGAGATCCGATATAACTGACTCATCCAACTCCGCCAAAGGAGTGTCTAATTCAGACTGTTCAACAGGCTCATTATGTGACTCAATGGCATCGATATCAGATTCTGCTAATTTATTTTCTTCAGGGAGGCTGGTTTCTGCATCATTTTCAATAACGTTTTCGAACTCTGTATTTTCCTGCTCAAGATCATTAGAAGCACTTTCTAACGACATGTCAGTGGCACGCATAAGATCATCAATTTCGGTAGCCGAAATCATATCTTTTGCGTCTGAATCCACTTCGTCAATTTGTTCAATATCTAATTCAATATCGGCTAGCTGAACAGCCTTAGTTAACCCTTGATGGGCTAAGTCATCACTTTCAAAAGCATGAAATTTCAGTTCTTGATGTTCAAATGCTGCCCCGTCGTCAGTTATTTCCTCATTACCTGCTACAGGAATTGTGGATTTTCCATAAATATCAGGCACCTGATTGGTCCAGGCTTTATTCAAGTGGGCCTTCATACCTTTTGGTTCAGTCGCAGCACTGACTGTTTCGGTCTCGGTTTCAATATCTGGCTGGTTTTCTTTAACTTCCGTTTCAGTGGATGTTTTACCGTAAACATCAGGAATTACCGGATTCCAGTCAGTCTTCAGAAAATCAGCCATCCGCATCGAGCTGCTTGCCGGTTCAGGTTCTGGTTCTGGTTCATCTTCTTTGGCCTGTTCATCCGCAGCCAAATCAAAATCTGTCATCGAATCAGCAGGATTATTATCTGATTCACTGGCAAGAGACTCCTCAACAATCTGGTTTTGAGCAAAAATATCATCGACATCGACTTCATCTGATTCGCTTTCTGCCAGTTCAATATCAAAATTTTCATCTGTATCACTTAGCTCTTCGACAACAACCGTTTCGTCATCAAGCTTTTCCATCTGTTCAACAATGGTGTCTGCATTCTCATCATCAAATACACCATCAAAATCTGCTACAGGTTCTTCTTCCGGTTCAGTATCAACTTCAGGCTCTGACAGTTCTTCTGGTAATTCAGTATCAACCGCAGATTCCTCGACCAGTTCTTCATCAACCGCCTCTATCTCCGGGGCATCAGGATGCTGCTCGTTATCAGCCTGCATTATGCTGAGGGTTGCGTCAGTTAGCGAGGTGATTTGGTCAGGAAAGTTATGCAGTGTTTTTTCGTCTTGCTCAGAATACAAATTAACAATTGATTTAAAAATTTCTTTTTCACGTAGCACCAATTCCTCGACCATTGAATCCAGTGCTTCACCGCTTAATCCATAGCGTTCGCTCAGTTGACTGCCTAATGCAGTCACACGTTGCTCGTAGTTATTTTTGATTAATTTGGCAGTACGTGCCGCTGCAGCTTTGGTGCGTTTATGTTTGCGATGCGCACGGATAAACATCCAGATAAACAAAACAGCAAAGATGGCTGCCAGCTCATAGGCAAGCCATTGAAAAACCGGATCAGTCATCGACATTTATAATAAGTCTCCAGGTAAAAGCTGCCGGCGACGGCTGCGATGCCAAAACCAGAATCCCATTATTAATAACAACACAATAATGGCATTACCAATAGCTAAAATGACTGTGTCAGAAAGCTCGAAGGTTGATTTAGGTATTTCTGCATTAGGTTCATCCGCAACAGGATCTATTATCACCGGTTCAAATGGCTCATCATTAACCTTTTCGGCAGCAATAGGCGTTTCTGAAGTAATTGTCAGTGACGCACCGGCTGCTTCGTCAAACAACTGGATAGGCTTGGGTTGTAAAAAAACATTACGGCCAGCCGGAGTTTTCCCCCGGATCTGCAACGATAATTGATAAGCGGTTTCAGGTTGTAAATCGGCCACTGTCAACTGCCAGGCATTTTCAGACTGCCGTAATACTTCGTAGGGGAATTCACTGCCATCTGGTGCACTGAGTAAAGCAGAGATTTGCAGAGATTGAGGATCAATCATACTGGCATCAGCAGACATAGACAGTCGATGACTGCGACTATCAACATCCAGTTGAGTAACAGTGACATCAAATGGCAGCGCTACTACGTTGACGGATTGTCGCCGCTGACGTTCGAATGTATCACTTTTTGCTGTGATCACAATATCATTTTGTCCGCTGTCAAACAGCTTGCCCAAATTTGCCATAAACGTCGCCGTCTGGTTATTTAAGGTCATTTTGTTATTGATTGGTTCACCCTGCAGTGGTTGAGTGCTTAACTCTGCCGTAACCAGTTGCAGAAAATCCTGTCGATCAATCTGTTTACCATGGTCGGTTAATTTGGCGACAATATCAAACTGCTCTCCAGCAAGAATATTATTTGGCAGATCAATTGTTTCCATCCGCAGGTCTGTTAATACCATTACCCTGTTATCCGGATCAATATTGCCATCAATAAACCACTCTCCGGACATTGGTTTATCGATGGTAATCAAATCAAAATGTTTTTCCTGCATCCAGTTTACTGAGGACTCATGAGTTTCATATGATTGATTTTTTTGATCCGGTTGAACCAGTTGGGTGACATCGGTTTCATTTTCACGAAACACCAATATCGTCATTTCATTGACACTGGTATCAATGGTAAATCGATTATCCACAAGTGGAACCGAGTCACGTTGAGTGGCTTGTTCAAACAAATGCAGAAAAACACGTTCCAACTCATCCGCATTATCCACCTGGTGATACCAGCCATCTGTAGCCAGTGATAGTTGTTTAAGCAGTTCGTGATCAGCATCTTCGGACAAAGCAATCGTGTGTATTCGAAAGCCTTTTTGTTTTATTTGTGGCAACAACTTGTTGATGATGTTTTGGCGTGATTGATCGCTGGATGCTTTTCCCTGATGCAAATCAACCAGACCATCTGATAACAGGATAATGCTGCGTTGCTTGGCTGGATCAGAAACTTTGACATTCGCTGTGGCTTTTTGCAGCGCCTGCCCAATATCAGTAAATAAACCATGAGAGTGAATTTCGGAGGATTTTTGCTGAACGCGTTCTCGCCAAGTATCATCAGCTTTTTGTAATGGCACCAGCATGTTTACGTAGCGGGCAAAGGTCCAGACACCACTTTCAGCATCACCCGGCATCAACCCACCTAATAATCTCAGGCCCGGCGATCGTAGATTCTGGGGGTCATTTTGTTTCATGCTGCCAGAGACATCAATAATGATGCGTACATCAGCGTTTGGGTTAGTATCCGCGATTCCGGGTAACGCAAACCAAATGAGCGGCAGTACCAGTACTAGCTTCAATATTCTCTGCATAAAAACAACCTGTTTGACTTGAAAAGCGGCAGAAAATGTCATTACTGACGATTTCCTGACGCGAATTGTTTTATTTCAGACTCAATATGCAGGTTTTATGCCGATAGTTCAGTTATTTACTTGTCAGGCTTAAAGCAGATCCAAACCGCGCTGTATATCCTGTTGAATATCCTCAACATTTTCCAAGCCTACCGATAAACGTATCATGCCATCACTGATACCTGATTCAGCTCGCGCCTCAACTGACACTCGACCATGCGTTGTTGTGGCCGGATGGGTGATAGTGGTTTTGGTATCCCCCAAATTGGCCGTTATCGAAATAAACTGTGTGGCATTAATCAATTTCCAGGCAGCTTCCTGTCCACCTTCGAGTTCAAACGCAATAATGCCACCAAAATCAGATTGTTGCTGTTTTGCCAATTGATGTCCTGGATGTGACTCGAGCCCCGCATAAAATACCTGGGTAACCTGTTTCTGCTGCTGCAGCCAATGTGCCAGCTGATTGGCATTGGCTGAATGCGCTTTCATGCGTAAATCCAGTGTTTCCAAACCTTTCAGAAAAGTCCATGCATTAAACGCACTCATGGTTGGACCAGCTGACCGAAGGAAGCCGTATACCTCTTCTCCAACCCGTTGTGCATCGCCGACCACCGCACCACCCACACACCGTCCTTGCCCATCTATATATTTGGTCGCAGAATGAATGATGATATCGGCACCGAGTAATAAAGGTTGCTGTAACGCCGGTGTACAAAAGCAATTATCAACAATTAACAGGCAGCCATGTTGCTTAGCCAAAGCCGATAATGCAGCTAAATCAGCAATTTCATTGAGTGGGTTGGAAGGCGTTTCCAGAAATAATGCTTTGGTATTGGGCTTGATCGCCGCTTCCCAGGCTGCCAGATCGGTTAACGGTACATAGTCTGTCTGCAAGCCGAATTTGCTCAGATATTTATCAAACAAAACCCGTGTCGTACCAAACACACTACGTGAAGAAACAATATGATCTCCGGCAGCGCATAAGCCCATAAAAGTAGCAAGAATAGCGGACATGCCCGAAGCTGTTGCCACGCAGGACTCACCCTGTTCCAATGACGCCAGGCGTTGTTCAAAAGTACGCACGGTTGGATTGGTAAAACGCGAATAGATATTGCCAGGTTCATCACCGCCAAACCTTGCTGCTGCCTGTTCTGCACTATCAAACACAAAACTGGAAGTTGGGAAAATCGGTTCTGAATGTTCGCCTTCGGGCGTTCTTACCTGTCCGGCACGTACTGCACGGGTGGCAAAACCTTTGTCTTTAAGATCGGTCATGACAACTCTGAAATAGCTGGAAAATCCTGCCATTCTAAAAGATAAGCCTTATTGCTGACCAGCTTTATCCATAAAGCATTTTAAATGCTATATCAAAGAATAGAAAACACATATCCAACAGCTTGCTTACTCTGGAATGAAGTATGACTTAAGAATAACGCTCAGCCAGTGGTGGCCGAGCGTTATTAAATTGATAAATTAGGGTTGATAATGGACAGATAACATAACTGTTCTGCCCAAGCTGTAATATCTATCAACAGTCTGATAGTCCTTATCCAGCATATTTTGTCCGGTCAAACGAATGGTCCAATCAGAATCAATATTATATGCAGCCCTGAGATCCAGTAATCCAAAGCCGCTAAGTTTAACGTCATTATCTGCATCACTATAACTTTCGCCTCTTAACCTCCAGCTTGCTCCTGTAGACCACTTACTCCATTGACGATCAGCATGGAAATTGGCTAAACGTTTTGCCCTTCTTGCCAGAACATTATCCGTTTCTTCATTTTCAGGATTTAAGAATGACGCATCTGCACTCAAATCCCAATTAAATAATGAAGTATGCAGTTCGAATTCAATCCCTTTAATTTTCGCTTCATTAACGTTATATGGGCCAAAAATGTCAGTAACAGGATCAGTAGTATTTGCAATCAAATCATGTACTTTATTTTGATAGGCATTTACAGCCCAACGTCCCCATGTGGTAGTTCCATCCAAGCCGACACCATATGAAGTTGATTTTTCAGATTTAAGATCAGGGTTACCAAATCCTGGAAAATATAAGCTATTAAAACTCGGTGCTTTAAAACCAGTTCCAGCGTTTAGTGAAAATCTTAAGTCATCACTAAGCCAGTATCCATAATCTGCTGTACCAGTTGTTCGATTACCGAAACTTTCGTTATCGTCATAACGAGCACTGAGTAGCCACTCATTTTTGTTAACCTTGGCCTGCCAACTTGCAAATATAGCTTTATTTTCTCTGGAATCTTCAGCGTAATCAGTGCTACTTTCAACACGGTCATGATCATAATCAAAGCCAAGATTGACTCGGTGATTTTCGTTAAGTGTTAACGTATTAACCCAACTGGCCTCTCTATGGCGCGTATTAAATTTAGAGTCATTCTCACTCTGTTGAACTATTTGGGAAAGATCTCGACTTTCAGCAAGTTCAAAACTCATCGTCCAAAGTTCATTGAGTTTATACCTAGTGTTAACACCCATCACTTGTTGAATCACATTTTGATAAATAGGCTCCTGTTTTGTCTTAGTACCAAAGACAAATCGGCCGTTATCATATTCGTTATATGCTTCTGCTCTTAAAAAGTTCGCCCCGACATACCAGTCATTGCTTATTTGGTGAGCAACATTGAAGGAAAGACTACTATTACGATAACCATCATGATCAGGCGTAGCATATGTTCTAACTGGATCATCTAAAGTGTCCTGAGCATCTATCCCGTTACTTGTTAAATAACTATAACCCACGTTATAGCGGGTTTTTTCATTTCCGCCACTAATACCTGCTGTCGCTTTTTGAGTATTTTTTGTACCAGTAGCTAATGAAAAATAAGGTTTTGTTTCACCAGACTTGCCTTGCTTGGTAAAAATTTGAACCACGCCACCAATAGCATCTGAACCGTAAAGCCCAGCTCTAGAACCTCGAACGATCTCAACTCGATCAATTTGCTCAACAGGAAAATCTTGTAATGCTGTCCCCCCCGATGTAGCGGACTGCCATTTTATACCATCGACTAAAACAAGAACGTGATCGCTATTGTTGCCACGTATAAAAATACTGCTTGCTTTTCCATAACCACCATTTTGTGTCATATCCACACCGGGAAATCGTGAAAGCAAAGTTGCTAGATCATTAATCTGCAAACGATCAATATCCGCACGGGTAATAACCGTATTTGGTGCCAACGCATTTTCGGTAGGCATCCGGTTAGCGGTAATCGTCATTGCATCAAGGGATTCCTGTTCAGCCAGAGCCGTAACAGAGAAGGTGGAAGTAGCCAGTGCCGCCAAAGTCAGTCGTGCACAGACACGCAAAGGCATGGCCTTTGTTGAAGGTTTCATATTTTCTCCTAGGGATACGCTCACCCGCGATCCGGATTAATAAAGTCACACAACACACGTTGGTTGTGATGAACTTCAGGCCGGTCTCCGGACTCACGTTGTGGCTTGCGCCAGTACACCCGCCTTCCCACGATTAATCGCAGTGGCTGATTGGATGCATTTTCAACGTTTACCGTTGCGGGGGCAGTGTTGGTTTTTCACCAACTTCCCGTTTAACTCTGATGGATATCAAAGCACCTGAAGAGGCGCGCATCTTAAATCTCCCATGGCTTATCGTCAAACCTGATAAGGACAATTAATGATTTCCAAATTGACAATATAGCTTGCTAATCCTTATTCTGTCGGCAGTTTCAGGTGTCACGAAAGTGATGAAACGGGAAGTCGGTGCAGCCAAACAATGGATAAACCCGACACTGCCCCCGCAACGGTAAATGAGTTCAGGTTGAACGTTACGCCACTGTATCTATTACGGGAAGGTGTTCAACCGGTGACAGCACTGCTCATGAGTCCGGAGACCGGCCTGAAATATCCTGGTCTGTTGACCGAAAATGCTATTAACCAAGTTGTGCGGGTGAGCACATCGGAGAATCTCAATGTCGTTATTGTCTCAACGTCAGCAACTGATCGTGGCTGCGCTTCTTGTCTTATTAATGGTGATGACTCGTGGTCATCATTTCGCCGATATCAACGTTTTACCCAGCGCCTCCTGGGCAGTATTTATGCTCGCCGGATTTTATCTGGCCTCAAAATTGTGGTTTCCGGCTTTTTTAGGTCTGGCTGTTGTGCTGGATTTGATGTCGGTATACATAGGCGGCGCCAGTAATTTCTGTGTTTCGCCATCTTATGGCTTTTTACTGCCTGCATATGGAAGTTTGTGGCTGGCAGGTCGCTGGTTTCAATCCAAATACCAATTTAACTGGACTGCTCTGTTTACACTGGCGATGACGCTGGTGACGGTTACCGCAGTTGCCGGCCTGTTCAGTGGCGGTGGTTTTTACTGGTTTTCAGGTCGTTATGTCGATCCAACCATGGCTGAGTATCTGACCCGGTTTGTCCAGTCCTATCCTGGCAAACTGAGTAAATTAAGCTTTTATATTGCTGCTGCCGCGGTGATTCATATCAGCTTCCGTTTTGCGAATTTGAGCCAGCGCAGTAATCAGCTACGTTAATGTCACAGCAGCCGCAAACCTGCGCTGCGCTGATTATTGCTGCCCCCGCCTCAGGTCAAGGTAAAACAACCGTTACCGCGACCTTGGCGTGGCATTATCGACGTCAGGGTAAACAGGTCCGAATTTTCAAAGTGGGTCCAGACTTTCTGGACCCAATGATCCTGTCATTTGCCTCCGGCCATCCGGTTTATCAAGTTGATTTATGGATGGTCGGTGAAACTCACTCCAGACAATTGATTGCCGACGCCGCCAAACAGGCAGATATCATTCTGATTGAAGGCGTGATGGGTTTGTTTGATGGTACGCCTTCCACAGCTGATTTAGCTGCCATTATAGGAATCCCGGTGTTAGCGGTCATTGATGCCAGTGCCGTGGCACAAACATTTGCCGCTTTAGCATTCGGCTTAGCCAACTTTCGTCAGGATGTGACGTTGGCTGGTGTTCTGGCCAATCGTGTGGGCAGTGCCAGACATGCTGAAATGCTGACGTCCGCTTTACCTAACGATTTACCTTGTCTTGCTAATATGCCTCGTCAAATTGAAAGTCTGCCCAGCCGTTATCTGGGTTTGGTTCAGGCTGATGAACTCACGGATTTGACTGAGCGTCTGGACCGACTGGCAGATAGCCTGCAGCTGAATCCCGAATTTGTTTTACCGCAAATCAAAATCAACAATCAGCCTTTTGAAGCTTTACCCGCATTATTAAAAGATCTTCGCATCGGGGTGGCTAAGGATGCAGCGTTTGCCTTTGTTTATCAGGCAAATCTGGATTGTTTAACCGCTATGGGTGCTGAGCTGATATTTTTTTCCCCGTTAACGGATACAACGCTTCCTGAGGTAGATAGCCTTTATCTCCCTGGTGGCTATCCTGAACTGCATCTGGAAACACTCAGCCAAAATATGTCGATGCGTCAGGCGATATGTGAATACATTAATGCCAATAAACCAGTTGTGGCTGAATGTGGTGGCATGCTGTATTTGTGCCGCACATTAACCGATAAGCATGGCCAACAAGCTGAAATGTGTGGCGTGCTGGCCGCTGATGCCAAATTACAAGCCAGACTGACAGCCTTGGCATTGCAACAAGTTACTCATGATAATTACACTTTACGTGGTCATACCTACCACCATTCCTTGTTGGAAAATCAACCCATAGCTATCCTCTATGCTGAATGCCCAAACGGCAATAAAGTCAGTGAAGCCGTGTTTCAGCAACAACGCCTGACAGCCAGCTATATCCACTTTTATTTTCCGTCAGCCCCTGAACTCATTGCCCGCTGGTTTACCCCATGAGTCAGGATAAATACCGCTTTAATCACCAGGATCGTGAGGCTGTATATCGCGCTATTGGTGAGCGTCGTGATATGCGGCATTTTATTGCTGATCCAATCGATCAGGATATTCTGCAGCGATTATTTCAAGCAGCCTGGCAGGCTCCCAGCGTAGGACTGATGCAACCTTGGCGGATGATTCGGATTACCGATACCGGCATCCGCAATGCTATTCATCAAATCGTTGAAAATGAAAGAGTGCTGACTGCCAAGGCGTTGGGTGAGCGTGAAACAGAATTTCTGCAGCTGAAAGTTGAAGGCATCAAGGATTGCGCTGAAGTGTTGGTTGTCTCGTTGATGGATAAACGTGAGTCGCATATTTTTGGTCGCCGCACCCTGCCGGAAATGGATCTGGCATCGGTCTCATGTGCCATTCAGAATATGTGGCTGGCTGCCCGTGCCGAAGGATTGGGCATGGGCTGGGTCTCCTTATTTGATCCCCAAAAATTAGCCGATTTATTGGGGATTCCTAATGGGGCCTGCCCGGTGGCGATTCTGTGTCTGGGTCATGTTGATGATTTTTACCAACAGCCCATGCTGGAGCAGGAAAACTGGCGACAACGTCAGCCTCTGGATGAACTTATCTTTGAAAACCGCTGGGAAAACAATACTAAGTCATGACCTTTATTATCATGCTCAGCGCTTTGATCATTGACTGGTTTGTCGGTGAACCGAAACGGTTGCATCCTCTGGTTGGTTTTGGCGCTTTGGCTAATAACACCGAAGCGCATCTTAATCACGCCAAGCAACAACGATTTGTTCAGTTTTTTGCTGGCATGCTGGCATTAATCATTTGTATTGTGCCAATTACATTTATTACTTATTTGATTAGCCAGATTCCGTTCTGGGGCGCCCTGTTTTCCGTTGTGCTATTAACGCTCTGCCTGGGTCATCGCAGTCTTTTTGATCATGCCCGACCTATTCTGCAGGCCATGCAACAAGGCGATCTCGAACACGCCAGAACATTGACCAGCCGCATTGTCAGTCGGGATAAAGATCATATTGATGTGAACAAAGCGACGATTGAATCAGTGCTGGAAAATGGTAACGATGCTGTTTTTGGCACACTTTTCTGGTTTATTATCGGTGGTGCTGCCGGCGTGGTTGCCTACCGTCTGGTGAATACGCTGGATGCCATGTGGGGCTATCGAACTCAACGCTTTTTCTATTTTGGCAAAACGGCAGCTCGATTGGATGATTTATTAAACTTTGTGCCCGCCCGACTGACCGCTTTAAGTTATGCCCTGCTTGGCAATACGCGAAAGGCATTGAGTTGCTGGCATCAGCAAGCACCATTATGGGACAGCCCAAATGCCGGTCCGGTAATGGCCAGTGGTGCAGGGGCTTTGGATGTTCAACTCGGTGGGGCTGCCTGCTATCACGGTGAATGGCATCAACGTCCCCTGCTAGGCACGTCAAATATTGCTAAAGCAAACGATATTGGGCGTGCTCTAAGATTAGTGTCTAACAGTGTGCTGTTATGGCTTTCCGTTATAGGGATTATTACGGGGATCATTTATGCTTAATCACGGCGGTAGAATTCACGCTTATGCCAAACAATACGGTATCGGTCTAAAGGATTGGCTGGATTTGTCTACTGGTATAAACCCAAATGGCTGGCCCGTTCCAGAACAGATCCCGGCAGAACTTTGGGCAAAACTGCCTGAAAACGAAGATGATTTAATCGATCAGGCTAAAACGTATTATCAATGTGAACATATTCTGCCAGTTGCCGGATCGCAGGCCGCCATACAAATCTTACCGACATTAAGATCAGCTTGTCGCGTTGCTATCCTTTCACCAGCATACGAAGAACATCGCCATTGCTGGCAGGTAGCCGGTCATGAAGTGGTCGCGCTGGAAAGTTTTGAGCTGGATCAACAGATTGATATGTTTGATGTGGTGATTGTTATTCACCCGAATAATCCCAGCGGTGAAACGTTTGATAGACAACGTTTATTAAACTGGCAACAACGTTTGCAAATGCGTAATGGCTGGTTGATCGTCGATGAAGCGTTTCTTGATATCACACCAGAGCAAAGTCTGGCACCACTTCCTTGCCAGCATGGATTAATCATTTTACGTTCGCTGGGAAAGTTTTTTGGCTTGGCCGGTGTAAGAGTCGGGTTTGTGATCACACACCCTGATTTGTTAAAGAAAATAGCCGAAAAATCTGGCCCCTGGCCGATTGCTACAGCATCAAGATGGATTGCCTCGCAGGCATTAGCTGATAAAAACTGGCAACAGCAATCGCGTCAGTATTTACCGCAACATGCCCAACGACTGACAGAGCTGCTCGGTCAATATAAATTAGCACCCAACGGCGGTTGCGCCTTATTTCAATGGGTTAAAACCGCTCATGCTGCCAGCATTCATCATCAACTGGCCCAACAAGGTATTCTCTGTCGATTATTCGATCGACCGGCAGCCTTAAGGTTTGGCTTACCGGCTACTGAACAGGACTGGCTACGTCTGGAAACCGCATTACAGAAGGTCGAACAACCATGACAGCTAAGACTTTAATGGTTCAGGGAACAACATCTGATGCTGGTAAAAGCACACTGGTAACCGCGTTATGCCGCTGGCTGGTCAAACAGGATTACTCTGTCGCACCCTTTAAACCGCAGAATATGGCGTTGAACAGTGCTGTTACAGCAGATGGTGGTGAAATTGGTCGTGCTCAGGCCGTTCAGGCCCAGGCCTGCAAACTGCCGCCGCATATCGATATGAATCCGGTTTTACTAAAACCCAACAGTGATACCGGCGCTCAGGTCATTATTCATGGCAAAGCCATTGCCAACATGGATGCCCGCTTTTATCACGACTATAAACAAACCGCGATGACTGCAGTATTGGAATCGCATGCCCGTCTGCTTAAACAATATGATGTCGTAATGGTGGAAGGTGCCGGTTCACCGGCAGAAATCAATCTGCGCGATCGGGATATTGCCAATATGGGTTTCGCTGAAGCCGTGGACTGTCCAGTGATCCTGGTTGCTGATATTGATCGTGGCGGTGTATTTGCTCACTTGGTGGGTACTTTGGATCTTCTGTCAGCTTCTGAGCAACAGCGTGTTAAAGGCTTTGTGATTAATCGTTTCCGCGGTGATATCAGCTTATTACAGTCCGGTCTGGACTGGTTGGAGCAACGCACAGGAAAACCGGTTCTGGGTGTTTTGCCCTATCTGCATGGGCTGCATCTGGAAGCTGAGGATGCGATTAATATTACGCAGGTGGAAAAAGCCGACAATGTACTGAACGTTATCGTGCCGGTCATGCCTCGTATCAGCAACCATACCGATCTGGATCCATTACGCCTGCACCCAAACGTAAACTTACAATTTATCGGCCCGGATTCACCGATACCGCCAGCGGACTTGATCATTCTGCCAGGCAGCAAACATGTCAGTGCTGATCTGCAATGGCTGGAACAACAAGGCTGGCCTGCAGTGATTCAAAAACATCTGCGGTACGGGGGCAAACTGCTGGGGATTTGTGGTGGTTTTCAAATGCTGGGTCAGCAGATTGATGATCCAACCGGCGTTGAAGGTTCACCTGGCACTTGCAAAAAAGGTCTCGGTTTACTGGATATGTACACTACCCTGCATACCGAGAAACAACTACGGCAAAATCAGGGACAGTTATTATTCAATAATGCTGCCATCAGTGGCTACGAAATTCATGCCGGTGTCAGCGAAGGCAAAGCGTTATTGCGTCCACTGCTACAGTTATCGCATGGCCCTGATGGAGCGATCAGCGAAGATAATCAGATTATTGGCACGTATCTGCATGGTTTATTTGAACAGCAAACAAGCTGTGATGCCTTACTGCAATGGGCTGGACTGAATAACGTCTGTAGCTCGGATTATCATGCTTTGCGTGAAGCAGATATTGAACGACTGGCAGAAATGGTTGAGAAGCATATGGATACCACAGCACTACTGACTATTTTAAAGGCAGCAAATGGCTAAAACCCTGATCCTTGGCGGTGTAAAATCCGGTAAAAGCAGACTGGCTGAACAACGCGCTATCAACAGTAAATTAGCCGTCTGCTATGTGGCGACGGCTCGTGCTGATGACAGTGAAATGCAGCAGCGTATTGCATTGCATCAACAGCAACGCCCTGCTCATTGGACTACTATCGAAGTACCGCTAAATCTTGCCGCTGCATTGCAGCAACAGGACGATGCAGATAAATGTCTTTTGGTGGATTGTCTGACCTTATGGCTGACCAATTTGCTGCTCACCGATGATGAGAATTTATTAACTAACGAAATCCAACTATTACTTGAGACCTTGCCAACTCTACAGGCTGACATCATTTTGGTCAGCAATGAAACCAGTATGGGCATTGTGCCGATGGGCGAATTAACCAGAAGATTTTGTGATGAGGCCGGCCGCCTGCATCAACAACTTGCCGTACTGATGGATAATGTCATCCTCACCGTGGCCGGTTTGCCGCATGCTTTGAAAGGAAACTGAATGATCGATTTCACCCAGTGGTTAACATTACCTGCCAAAACGATTGACCAAAATGCTGCAGATACAGCGTTAACTCGCCAAAGCCAGTTGACCAAACCGGCAGGGTCATTAGGTCAACTCGAACAATTAGCAGTGCAACTAGCGGCACTGCAAGGCACAACGCCACAAGCCGATCATGTGCATATCACCGTTTATGCATCTGATCATGGTGTGATGGCGGAAAACATTTCAGCCTATCCACAATCTGTTACCGCGGCGATGATTCGTAATTTCGCTAGTGGTGGCGCGGCTATTAGCGTTTTAGCAAAATATTTGGATGCCTCGCTGGACGTTATCAATGTTGGTACGGTCAGTGAATTGGAAGAGATTAAAGGTGTGCAAGATCAGCGAATTGCTAATGGTACTGCCAACTTTCACCAGCAAGCAGCAATGAAAGAAGCCGAATGCCAACAAGCCATGCTGATTGGCCAACATAATGTCGAATGCAGCTTGCAGAATGGTACCCAGATTTATATTGCTGGTGATATGGGGATTGGCAACACTACAGCAGCCAGTGCAATGGCCTGTGCGATGTTGAATCTACCGGCCAGTCAATTGGCCGGTCCAGGCACCGGACTTAATGCTGAAGGCGTTTCGCATAAAGCACAAATTATCGCCGAAGCATTGTTATTACATAAAAACCATTTGGATTCTCCCTTAGCCATTTTGCGCTATCTGGGTGGCTTTGAAATTGCTGCCATGGTCGGCAGTTATTTACACTGCGCCAAATCCGGATTGCCGGTGGTGATTGATGGTTTTATCAGTAGCGTGGCGGCTTTATGTGCTGAACAAATAAGTCCGGGCAGTCGACAATGGTTTCTGTTCAGTCATCACAGCGCCGAACCGGGGCATAGCGTGGTGTTACAGGCGCTTGAGGCTCAGCCTTTAGTGAACTTCAATATGAGGTTAGGCGAAGCCAGTGGCGCAGCCGTTGCTATTCCGTTACTAAGAATGGCCTGCGCTCTGCACAATCAAATGGCGACGTTTGAAGAAGCGGCCATCGCCGGAGCCATCAACTAATGCGAGCTTTGTTAATCGCCCTGCAGTTTTTAACTATTCTGCCGGTCAGATTGCAGGGTGAATTTACTGCACAGGATATTGGCCGCTCGTTATTGTTTTATCCAGTTGTCGGCTTACTAATCGGTATCGTGTTAAGCCTTCTGGGCTGGAACCTGACATCTCAGTCACCAATGGTCTCCGCCATATTGGTATTAGCGGTCTGGGTAACCATCACCGGGGCATTACATATCGATGGATTGGCTGACAGTGCCGATGCCTGGTTGGGTGGCATTGGCGATAAAGCTAAAACCCTAAGCATTATGAAAGACCCGGCAGCTGGCCCTATTGCAGTGGTGACAATCGTATTAGTGCTGTTAATTAAGTTTGTCATGCTGACAGTTTTACTCGCCGAACAGAACTGGTGGGCATTAATCTGGTCTGTGATACTGGCCCGCACAGCTTTACCATTATTGTTTTTAACCACTGATTATGTGCGGCCCCACGGTTTAGGCAGCATCCTCAAACAACAGCAATCTGGCGTGCATACACGCCGGTTGATGCTTCTCATCGGTGTATTGGCTTTATTCAGTGTCGGCCTGTTTGCCCTGTTGTTTGGGTTATTGGTTTTTCTATTGCTACGCTACCTGATGGAGCGTCGATTAAACGGGTTTACCGGTGATACTGCGGGCGCAATGGTGGAACTGCTTGAAGCTGCATTATTAATATTTTTTGTTTTATTTTAGGAAAATTATGACTGATTCTGAGAAAAGCCAACGCCATAAAGATCGCATGCAACGTCACAAGGAAGTGGTTGATCAGAAGATCCAAAAAGCCACTAAGGATAAAGGTTTATTGCTGTGCATAACTGGCAACGGCAAAGGTAAAAGTTCATCCGGTTTTGGCATGATTGCCAGAGCATTGGGCCATGATATGAAAGTCGGTATCGTGCAATTTATTAAGGGGGCGATGAGTACTGGCGAAGAAGCTTTTTATCGTCGATTTCCTGAGCAGGTGAGTTATCACGTGGTTGGCGATGGTTTTACCTGGGATACGCAAAACCTGGAACAGGATAAAGCTTCCGCAGAAGCAGGCTGGGATATTGTTAAAACGATGTTACAGGATGACAGTATCAACGTGGTTCTGCTGGATGAACTGAATATTGTCTTAAAAATGAAATATCTCGATGCAGATAAAGTAATAGCTGATTTAGCTGCCCGCCCGGCAATGCAACACGTGATTATTACTGGCCGCGGAGCACCGGACAGCATCATTGAAGCGGCTGATACCGTCAGCCGGATTGAGGATGTCAAACATGCATTTCGTGATGGTATCCGTGCTCAAAAAGGCATTGAGCTCTAAAGATTTTTTTGAGGTTTTTGGCTTGTTTTTTGCTGTGTCATCAAACGGTAAAGTTACTCACATTTTCTGTGGATAAGTCTGTGTTTAACTTTGGAGTTAGTCTCTAAGCTGTTCATATTTAAGCACTCTGCACAAAATGGTCAAAAAATGCTCAAACTAAAATATATGTTTACATTCAACAACTTAGGACCACCTCTATGATAATCAGTGAGTTAGCGACATCTGTTATATAAAGATGTGAAGATTTTGTGAAACAGGTGAATAACTTACCGTTATATAAGTCCCGATAAGCTGGGATTCTGGAATATAACAGACATAAAAAAACCCGGTAGTTAAGTTAATAACTACCGGGTTTGTCGTTTAGGGTTACACAGATTCTGTTTCTTTGACGATATCCAGAAACAGTTCATCATTTTTCAGGATAACTCTTACATGGCCACCATCGCTGAGTTTGCCAAATAACAATTCATCGGCCAACGGACGCTTGATTTTTTCCTGTACCAGTCGCGCCATTGGCCTGGCACCCATTTGTACATCGTAACCATGCTCTGCCAACCATTCACGCGCATCATTATCAATTTCGATGGTCACGTTTTTATCCTGCAATAGCATTTCCAATTCAAGCACCGCTTTATCAGCAACACGTAGAATCGCTTCTTTAGTAAGCGGCTGGAATTGAATAATACCGTCCAGACGATTACGGAATTCAGGTGAGAATGCACGTTTCAATGCTTCCGTACCATCCATATGATGCTCTTGTTTGGTAAAGCCAATCGAGCTGCGGCCCATTTCCTGTGCACCGGCATTACTGGTCATTACTAATACAATATGGCGGAAATCCGCTTTACGGCCATTATTATCCGTTAAAGTCCCATGATCCATCACTTGCAATAGCAGGTTAAAGACATCGGGATGAGCTTTTTCAATCTCATCCAACAACAACACAGCATGTGGTTGTTTAATGACTGCATCGGTTAATAACCCACCTTGATCAAACCCTACATAACCTGGAGGAGCACCAATCAGACGGGAAACTGTATGAGGTTCCATATACTCGGACATATCAAAGCGGATCAGTTCTACCCCAAGGATATGCGCCAACTGACGAGTAACTTCTGTTTTACCTACACCGGTTGGCCCTGCAAACAGGAAAGCACCAGTGGGTTTCTCGGGATGTCCCAAACCGGAACGTGCCATTTTAATTGCCGAGCTTAATGCAGAAATCGCATCGTCCTGACCGAAAATAACGTGTTTAAGGTTCGGTTCAAGATTACGTAGATTATCTTTATCTGCATTACTGACTGTCTTGGCAGGAATACGAGCAATCTTGGCAACGATCTGCTGGACATCCTGGATTCCAATCATTTTTTTGCGTTTTGACTTTGGCAGAATACGTTGGGCAGCACCAACTTCATCCAATACGTCAATCGCTTTATCCGGCAGATAACGGTCGTTGATATGACGGGCGGCCAGTTCTGCTGCCTGCTCAATTGCAGCATTGGAGTAACGCACATTGTGGTGTGATTCCAGGCCAGGCTTTAAACCTTTTAAAATTTCAATGGTTTCTGCAACGGATGGTTCAGGCACATCAATTTTCTGAAAACGCCGTGCCAAAGCACGATCATGTTCAAAAATACTGCGATATTCCTGATAGGTTGTTGAGCCGATACATTTCAATTCGCCATTGGCCAATAACGGTTTAAGCAAATTGGCAGCATCCATCGCACTGTTTCCTGCACTCCCCGCACCAATCATGGTATGGATTTCGTCAATAAACAGAATCGCATGATCCTGTTGTTTGATTTCGCGCAACAATCCTTTCAGACGTTTTTCAAAATCACCACGGTATTTGGTACCAGCAACCAGAGCGCCCATATCCAATGAATAAACCACTGCCTGCTCCAGCACTTCGGGTACATCACCATCAACAATACGTTTGGCAAGACCTTCCGCCAGCGCAGTTTTACCAACACCGGCTTCACCGACAAACAGAGGATTATTTTTACGGCGACGGCATAGCACCTGCAATGTCCGCTCAATCTCATTGGCACGGCCGATTAATGGATCAATCCGACCCAGTTTGGCTTCGGCATTCAGATTAGTGGCATATAACGCCAATGGACTTTTACTTTCGGAATTCCCATCTTCAACTTCAATCTTTTCGCTTTTGGTTTCTTCTGCCAGATTTTCGATGCTGCCGTGACTGATAGCGTTGACCACATCCAGTCGACTGACATCTTGCTTCTGCAGTAAATAAACCGCTTGAGATTGCTGTTCAGAGAAAATTGAAACCAGTACGTTCGCACCGGTTACCTCTTCACCACCAGAAGATTGCACATGCATCACTGCACGTTGCAGAATGCGTTGGAAAGCCAGCGTTGGCTGAGTTTCGCGATCGCTGTCTTCGGCCAATGTAGGCAGATTATCTGCAAGAAAATCGGTCAGATCCTGACGCAAGGCATTGATATCCACCTCGCAGGCTTTGAGCACCGCCATTGCTTGTCCATTTTCCAGTAAGGCTAACAATAAATGTTCAACCGTCAGAAATTCATGGGATCTTTGTCGAGCATAATTGAATGCCTGACTCAGCGTGTGTTCAAGTTCTTTACTCAGCATATTGCTATCCGCCTATTGTCGTTGCAGCCATCTCATTCCTGTTCCATGGTGCACTGTAAAGGATGCCCATGTCTTTGGGCATAACTATTCACTTGTTCCACTTTGGCCTCAGCGATCTCAAATGTAAAGATACCGCATAAAGCCTGTCCTTCAGTGTGCACTTGTAACATGGTTCGTGTGGCACGTTCACGCCCCATATCAAACAAGGTTTCCAAAACCTCCACCACAAAGTCCATCGGCGTGTAATCATCGTTCATCATGATCACCCGATATTTGGGTGGTTGTTTTAAATCAGGTTTAGACGGCGCAACCGCAAAATCATGCTCGGTCTGCCAATCTTGATCATGTTTATCTGCCATCGCAAAAATCAACTCGCTGCTTCAACCATCTGTTTGAGCTCACCGTTTTCGTACAGTTCCATAATAATGTCACATCCACCAATTAATTCACCATTGATATACAGCTGAGGAAAGGTTGGCCAGTCAGCATAACGGTGAAGATTTTCGCGAACTTCAGGATCAGCCAATACATTCACATAAGCAAATTCTGAGCCACAGGCAGTCAGCGCCTGTGATGAGCGACTGGAAAATCCACATTGTGGAAACTCAGGCGTACCCTTCATAAACAGAATTACCGGGTTTGATTCAATCGCCTGCTTAATACGCTCCATAATATCCATTGTTGTTACCTCTTTATTTGGTTAGTTGTAGCAGATGGGGGCACCTGCTGTTAATTCAAGATTACGCCTTTGATTAAGGTCGTTGCAATAGTCCCAACACACCATCAAGACCACAGTGATTCAAAGCTGTATCGGCAGCTTGCTGCACTTTGGGTTTGGCATGATAAGCCACGCTCATACCCGCTTCAGCCATCATCAACAGATCATTTGCACCATCACCAATTGCCACTGCCTGGTGTTTTTCAATATTCAGTTCGGCGCAACATTTAATTAAAAAATCGGCTTTGGCCTGAGCACCGCAAATATCACCGGTTACTTTACCTGTGAGATAACCCTTTTCATGTTCCAGTACATTGGCCTGGGTAAAATCGAGATTGAGACGCTTTTTCAGTTTATCGGTGAAAAAAGTAAATCCGCCCGAAACCAGTGCGGTTTTTATTCCGGCCTGCTGCACCGTTTTTAACATCAACTCTGCACCATGATTGAGCATAAGACGTTCGTTATAAACACGATCCAGCATATCGACGGGCAGTCCTTTTAATAGCGCTACCCGTTGTTTAAGTGATGTTTCAAAATTTATCTCACCACGCATTGCAGCCTCCGTAATCGCTGCCACCTGCGGTTTAAGATCCATGAAGTCCGCAATTTCATCGATACATTCAATGGTGATTAAGGTCGAATCCATGTCCATTACTATCAAACGGCAATTATCTGTTTCAAACTCAGCAGGAAGGACATTAATATCGACAGCATACTGTTGTCGTAACATCGACAAATCTGCATGCTGGGTATTTTCAATCAATGCAAAACTGTCTCGCCATTGGCATTGCCCCGTTAGTTTTTCGGCAATTTCATCGGCCAGTTCCCGAGTGAGTTGAGGTCCCTGAACAATTATCTGTGTCATGATGTTTCCAGTCTTAAAATGACAAACGGCGAACTGACATACATCAGTTCGCCGTGTGCAAAAACAGATTTAGTTATCAATTCAATGATAATTATTTCGCTTCATTTTGGTAACGTGAAACGCTGTCCACAATTTCCTGTTTGGCCGCATCAATTCCTGCCCAGCCTTCGATTTTAACCCATTTGTTCTTTTCCAAATCTTTGTAATGTTCAAAGAAATGTGCGATCTGATTGAGCAAAAATTCCGGCACGTCATTGATATCTTTAACATGGTCATACATTTTGTCATGAGGGACCGCAACGACTTTGGCATCTTCGCCCTTTTCGTCTGTCATTTTCAGCATACCGACTGGACGGCATGCCACCACGCATCCGTTAATTAATGGAAATGGCGTCACCACCAATACATCTACCGGGTCACCATCATCAGACAACGTATTCGGCACGTAACCATAATTTGCCGGATAGAACATAGCGGTATTCATAAAACGATCAACAAACAGCGCGCCAGTCGCTTTATCAACTTCATATTTAACCGGATTGGCATTTGCAGGAATTTCGATAATAACGTTGATATCTTCAGGCAGATTGCTGCCTGGGCCGACTCGGTCAAGATTCATAAAGCGATTGCTCCAATAAAAAATAGGGGTAAAAGAAACCCGCCAATTATAAAAGAAACTGTCCAAGCATCAAAGCCGACATCTCTTTAGGGCTTTATTGATCTTTCATCTCCGCCTCTGTTGTGAGATGAACGATCAACAAGCCCAGACGTTATCGACTGAAAAAATAGGCGGCGACACAAATCAGTAACAGCGAAAACAGACGGCGCAACCAATGTGCAGGTAACCGCTTTGCCAGTCTGGCACCAAACTGGGCAAAAATCACACTGGTCAGGATAATGCCGAGAAATGCCTGCCAATGTACAAAACCTGTTTGCCAGGCAGATTGCTGATTTATTTCACTTGGAGCAAACACAATGAAGCCAATCACTCCTGCAATGGCAATTGGCAAACCACAGCATGCAGCAGATCCAATCGCCTGTTGAATGTTAAGACGAGCCATCAGCAGATAAGGGACAATCAATGTTCCTCCACCGATACCGACTAGCGCCGAAAGTGCACCACTAAACAAACCATACAAACTCGAAGGCAATCGGTTTAACAATGCAGGAGACGTTGTACTGGCATTAGGTAGCCAAATCCGCAATGCCATTAACAAAGCAAAGGTAGCAAAAAATATCTGCAGCATATCACCGCTAATTAAACTGGCCAGCAGAGCTCCACCAAAACTCCCAAAAAGTAATGCCGGAACCAAACGGGTGACCGCCAGCATCGAAATATTTCCCAGTCGCCAATGCGCAAAGATAGAAGACATTGATGTTACAACAATGGTCATCAGTGAAGTGGCAACCGCCATATGAATCAGATATTGATCCGGCAGCCCTTGTTTGCTGAAAAGCCATACCAACACCGGTACAATGACCAGTCCCCCGCCGATACCAAACAGCCCGGCAAGCGTTCCGGCCACTATTCCGGCTGCGGCATAACTTAACCATTCAATCCACATCAGCTTCACATCCATAGGGTATGCTGTTTTTATTCGTTAAAATCATTGTTTTCCAAGCTGTATCGACTTTTGAATCCAGGGTACCCGAGACATGACGGGCATATATTGATGGATAGTTAATTTGACAGAACACATAGTAACGCACCGTCAGGTCTGGCGAATCGCCGGACCGATGATTATCGCCAACATCTCTACCCCACTGCTGGGAATGGTCGATACAGCGATGGTTGGCCATCTCAGTGCAGCGCATTATCTCGGCGCCGTAGCGATCGGCAGCATGATTTTTACCTTTGTCTTCTGGGGGTTTGGCTTTCTCAGAATGGCCACCACTGGCCTGACATCACAAGCTTATGGTGAAAATAGTACCGCAAAAATGCAGGCTGTATTAATGCAATCCATCTGGTTGGCATTGGTAATTGCCTTGATATTATTGCTGCTGCAGATGCCGATACGTGATATGGCTTTGCATCTGGTAGACAGTAGTGGTGACGTCGAACAATTTGCCGCCATATACTTTGATATCAGGATCTGGAGCGCCCCAGCGACACTTATAAATTACGCCATACTGGGCTGGCTGATTGGTCGTGAAGCGTCAAAAGCAGCTTTGCTGATGGTGCTGGTAATCAATATTACCAATATTCTGCTGGATGGCTTATTTGTCATGGGCCTGGGAATGGATGTGGATGGTGTTGCGCTGGCATCTGTTATCGCTGAATACACCGGTTTGATAGTGGGACTGGTATTACTCAATCATTACGGGCTAAATAAAAGCGGTATTCATTTATCACTCAGTAAGAAAGTGCTGCAACAAAGCCGGCATGGCTTAACTGTTCATGGCAATGTGATGATCAGAACCTTTTTGCTCATCTCCTGCTTTGCTCTGTTTACCACCCAGGGCGCCCGACAAGGCGATACAGTATTGGCTGCCAATAGTGTGCTGTTGAACTTTATTACTCTGATGGCATTTGTACTGGATGGATTTGCCAATGCAACCGAGGCATTAACCGGCAAGGCCATAGGGCGTAAATCCCCCTCCATGTTAAGAAAAGCACTTAGCTTGACTGCATTCTGGTCAGTATTAATGGCGGCTTTGTTTTCGCTGACATATCTGTTGTTTGGGGAATGGATTATTCGATTATTAACCGGTATAGAGGCGGTGATTGACTATGCTGGTATGCATCTTATCTGGGTGATTATTGCGCCGCTGATTGCGGTATGGTCATATTTGCTGGATGGACTTTTTGTTGGAGCAACACGCAGCCGGGAAATGCGAAACACCATGTTGTTTTCAGCATTCTGTTGCTATCTGCCAGCATTTTACCTACTACAGCCATTTGGCAATCACGGATTATGGGCTGCCTTGCTCATTTTCCTGGCAGCAAGAGGCCTTTCCCAAAGTCTCTACATAGGCGGGATCATGCGTCTGGCGGATCCGAATTAATGATTTTTTCTGGTCTGTTGATTTCCGGGTACTAATCGGCGATCACGTCCCGAACGACGTAACACATGACTCAAATCAAAACGGATCTGTTCCCGTCGCGTTTGCAGCTGACGTCGTTGATATCGGCGGCGATCATCATCACCATAAAACTGACCATATTCAGGATCTAAAACATATTGTTGCTCAGTCCGACTCATGAAAGGCCCCTTCCATAGAATTTTGATAGCAGATCATTACGCCGTAAAAAAACTAATGTCAACGTATTCAGCAGCTAAATATTTGTTTTTTATGAGTAATAGGACAATCAAAAACTAAACGGCTGGCTTTCAACTGCAAACCATCTGCAGTCTTTTTCCCGTAACGGCTATCACCAGAGACGGGATGGCCAATCGATGCGCAATGACGGCGAATTTGGTGCATACGTCCCGTTTCAATTGAGACAGCTAACACTGTTCGGTTTTTATCAGCATCATAAGTACACTTAGCAAAATGGCTGACAGCATGCTTGCCATCCAAAGGGGAATTAACGGTCAGTTTTTGCCATTCAACGTCACCATCCACTTCGATCTCATAGTGCTTTTCAATCTTTCGTTGTTGAAACAAGGTAGATAACTGAGCCGCCGCTTTTTGCTGATGGGCAATAATCATCAATCCAAAAGCTTCCCGATCCAGCCGTTGCACCAGAAAACTCTGTCTCGGTTTAGCAAAGGCCAGCTCGGATACTCGCAGTAAACTGCAATGATCGCCCCACTCGGTGCCTTGTGCCAACATACCGGCGGGTTTAAACCAGACACTGTAAGCCCCAAAATCATGTAATAACTTTGGGGGTACAGGGGTTTGATCCAATAAACGCTTATCGTAATAAAGCTGTAACAGCTCGCCAGAATTCAAGTTTTTTGTCGCTCGACGCAAACGTTGGGTGCGTTTACCTTTTTGCAACCAGACAGCTCCCTTGCTCATCGCCTGCTTGATTTGCTGACGGGAAAGTTCACAGTGGTCAGCTAACAGATCGATGGCATTTACGGAGCCTTTTTCCACCGGAATTTTTAATTCAAAACGAACAGTATTATCAGACATTTTATGAAATAGCGCTTTGGCGTAGAATAATGATTTATTTTATAGGTATCCGTGATGTTTATACCGCAATTAAGCTGTTGCTGTCTTGCTTTAGTCCTTGCCATGACGGTTCAGGCGGATGCTTACAAGTGGGTTGATGATGATGGTGAAGTTATCTACTCACAAACCCCGCCTGTCGATAAACCCTATGAAAAAATGGATACCCCCCCTCCACCGTCGATGAATCCGGAAGCGGCAAAAAAAGAAATCGAGTTGCTGATTGAACAACAGAAAGCAAGCGATGAAGCCCGTGAGGAGCAACAACAAAATCAACAACAGGAAGAACAGGCTGCTGAAGCTTTAGCGGAAAACTGTCGAATTGCCAAATATAATTTACAGCAGTACCAGGACAATCCCGGTCGGCGCGTGATGGACTCAGAAGGCAATGTGACCCGCCCCACTGAAGAAGAAAGACAACAGAAAATTAGCACACTTAAACAGCAAGTTAACCAATTCTGTAAACAGGAGAAGTAACCATGCCTTATTTAAATATTGTGACCAATCAGCCTATTACTGATGAAACAGCCTTACTTAAAGTTGCCAGTAAAACCGTAGCGCAGGCTTCTGGTAAACCGGAAAGTTATGTGATGGTGGCTGTTGAATCCAAAACTGCAATGTCTTTTGGCGGCAGTACTGAGCCTACCGCTATTCTTGATTATCGTTCGCTTGGCCTGCCCAGCGACCGCAAAGCGTTATCTGATGCTTTATGTTCGATGATTGAGGAGCAGATTGGCGTCAGTGGCAGCCGTGTTTACATCAGTATGACCGACTCCGAACGACAAAACTGGGGCTGGGACCACAGTACTTTCTAACAAAATTCAACTGCGCTGATACGGTGTGTCAGCGCAGTTTTTTAATTCAATAATCAGGAATCACCTTTTCCATGCGTACTTCGAAGCTTCTCATTTCCACTTTAAAAGAAACACCTGCAGACGCTGAAATCGTCAGCCATCAGTTAATGTTGCGGGCAGGCCTTATCCGCCGTCTGGCATCCGGTCTGTATACCTGGATGCCGATGGGTTTGCGGGTACTGCGTAAAACCGAAGCAATTGTGCGTGAGGAAATGAATAAAGCCGGAGCCCAGGAGGTATTAATGCCTTCCGTGCAACCAGCTGAATTGTGGCAGGAAAGCCAGCGCTGGGAAAAGTATGGTCCTGAACTATTGCGTATAACTGATCGTCATCAACGTGAATTCTGTTATGGCCCAACTCACGAAGAGGTCATTACTGATCTGGTGCGTCAGGAAATTCGCAGTTACAAACAATTACCGGTTAATTTTTATCAGATTCAAACCAAATTCCGTGATGAAATCCGTCCACGTTTTGGTTTGATGCGAGCTCGTGAGTTTCTAATGAAAGATGCGTATTCCTTCCATGTGGATCAAGCATCTTTGCAGCAAACCTATGATGAAATGTATGCAACTTACACACGCATTTTCCAGCGTATCGGATTGAATTTCCGTGCAGTACTGGCAGATACCGGCAGTATCGGCGGTAATGCCTCACATGAATTCCATGTACTGGCCAGTTCAGGTGAAGATGCGATTGCCTTTAGCAATAGCAGTGATTACGCTGCCAATGTTGAATTGGCTGAAGCAGTCAAACCAGCAGGTGAGCGTCCTGCAGCATCTGCCGCCATGCAAACCGTTGAAACTCCCCACAAACATACCATTGAGGATGTCAGCAACTTTTTAAAAGTAACTGCTTCGCAATGTCTGAAAACATTGCTGGTAGAAGGCGCTGAGAAAAACAGCGTTGTCGCTTTGGTACTGCGTGGCGATCATGAACTCAATGAAATCAAAGCGGAAAAACATCCGTTAATTGCTGCTCCTTTAACGTTCGTAACGCCTGAACAGGTGCATGAAGCCACCGGCGCCAATATCGGTTCTATCGGTCCGGTCGGCCTGAACATTCCAATGGTTGTTGATCATGCCGCGGCAAACATTGCAGATTTTATCTGTGGTGCCAATGAAGATGAAAAACATCTGACCGGAGTGAACTGGGGCCGCGATTGTCCAGAACCAGAAACAGCAGACTTACGTAATGTAGTAGCAGGTGATCCTAGCCCTGATGGCCGAGGCACGTTGGAAATTGCCCGAGGTATTGAAGTAGGTCATATTTTCCAGCTCGGTGAAAACTACAGCAGCAAACTCAATGCCGTGGTGTTAACCGAAACCGGACAATCTCAGGTCATCACTATGGGTTGTTACGGCATTGGTGTGTCTCGTGTCGTTGCAGCCACTATTGAACAAAACAATGATGAGAATGGCATTATCTGGCCACAAGCGATCGCACCATTTGAAGTGGTATTAGTGCCCGTCAATGCACATAAATCACAACGTGTTCGTGATGAAGCTGAGAAGATCTATCAGCAGTTGCTTGCTGCTGGTGTCGATGTATTACTTGATGATCGTGGTTTGCGTCCGGGTGTCGCTTTTGCAGATATGGAGCTTATCGGCATACCCCATCGCTTGATTTTGGGCGAACGTGGTATGGATAACGGTGTGATTGAATATAAACATCGTGCGTCAGGTGAAGCGGATGAATTCGCTTTGGAGCGTGTGCTTGAAGCAATTCAACAAAAGTTGGCAACAGCATAAACATGACAGTAATTCGCCAACAGGACTTTGTGCAAAGCATTGCTGATGCGTTGCAGTTTATTGCCAATTATCATCCTCAGGATTTTATTCAGGCGATGAGCAAAGCCTATGAGCGTGAACAATCGCCGGCGGCGAAAGATGCAATAGCACAGATTCTGGTCAACTCACGGATGTGTGCTGAAAACAACCGGCCGATTTGTCAGGATACCGGCATTGTTAATATATTTCTCAAAGTCGGTATGCAAGTGCAATGGCAGACCGAGCAAAGCCTGGAAGATATGGTTAATGAGGGCGTACGTCAGGCTTATCAACATCCGGATAATGTATTACGTGCTTCTATCGTCGCTGATCCGATTGGCAGCCGCAAAAATACTGGTGATAACACACCAGCAGTGATTTACACCGAACTGGTGCCCGGCAACACGATAGAAATTGATATTGCCGCCAAAGGTGGTGGTAGCGAAAACAAAGCCAAATTCACCATTTTGAATCCTAGCGATAGTCTGTTGGATTGGGTACTGGAAACTGTTCCCAAAATGGGTGCGGGTTGGTGTCCGCCTGGCATGCTGGGTATTGGCATTGGCGGAACGGCAGAAAAAGCCATGCTGATGGCTAAACAAAGCCTGATGGAAGATATTGATATTCAGGATTTGCTGGAACGTGGCCCACAAACGGCCACTGAAAAGTTGCGGGTTGAGTTATACGAAAAAGTGAATCAACTGGGAATTGGTGCTCAAGGTTTAGGCGGTCTAACGACGGTGTTGGATATCAAGATCAAGGATTATCCGACCCATGCGGCTTCGCTTCCCGTTGCCATGATTCCTAATTGTGCCGCCACCCGTCACGTGCATTTCACGTTGGATGGTTCTGGTCCGGCAACATTCACCCCGCCCTCTTTAACTGACTGGCCAGAAATCACTTGGCAGGCTGCGGAAAACACCCGGCATATCAATCTCGACACAATAACGCATGATGAGATTAAACAATGGCAACCTGGTGATACCTTATTACTCACCGGTCATTTTTTAACCGGCCGGGATGCAGCGCATAAAAAGATTGCTGATTTGCTGGATAGTGGTAAGCCGTTACCCGAAGGGCTGGATTTTCATAATCGCTTTATATACTACGTCGGTCCGGTGGATCCGGTTAAAAATGAAATTGTCGGTCCAGCAGGTCCCACCACGGCAACCCGGATGGATAAATTTACTGAAACCATGCTGGCGAAAACAGGTCTGTTAGGCATGATAGGCAAGGCCGAACGCGGTGAACAAACCGTCGATTTAATCAAAAAGTATCAATCGACCTATTTGATCGCGGTGGGTGGCGCTGCTTATCTGGTATCAAAAGCAATTAAATCTTCACGCTTGATAGCTTTTGAAGAATTAGGCATGGAAGCAATTCGTGAATTCTATGTAGAAAATATGCCCGTCACTGTAGCAGTTGATAGTCGCGGAAGCTCGGTACATCAAACGGGTCCTCAGGAATGGCGGCAGAAAATTGCTGGTATTCCCATTAAAACGATAACAACTTAGAGAGAATTATTATGGGCATTACAATAAGTTTACATTTACTGGCTTCGGTTATCTGGGTGGGCGGATTATTTTTCGCTTTTATGTTTTTACGCCCCGTTGCTGGGACCTTACTTGAACCCGAACAGCGCTTTCCACTTTGGGCAAGTGTTTTTAAACGATTTTTTCCATGGGTATGGGCGTCAGTGATCACGATATTGATTACCGGCTTCGGCATGCTGTTTATGCTGGGCGGTATGGGAGCCGTCGGTATTCATGTGCATATCATGTTGCTACTGGGAATTTTCATGATGCTATTGTTTATGCATGTATTTTTTAACCCTTACCGCAAACTCAAATGGGCTGTAGCAGAACATGACTGGATCGCCTCGGCTAATGAACTGGATAAAATTCGCAAATTTGTACGAGCAAATCTCATTCTTGGCTTAATAGTTATTGTCATTGGCTCAGCTGGCCGTTATTTTTAGTATCCATGACGCTTAAACCTTTTTATATTTCACTGCTTTCACTCGTATTGACGGGAGAAGTGCTGGCAAATGATATTAAACAGGTCCGAAACAGTGACGGTGTGGTGGAATTTAGTAATGCTGATATCGATGTTCGTAAGCCCACATCTATTCACAGCAATAAAACCATCATTTATAAATCACTTTCCAATGATGGGGAAAGTTTCAGTTTTTCTGATAAGAAACCGTTAAACGGTGACTTTGAGGTTCTGGCTTATGAATGTTATGCCTGTAATCCCACTTCAAAGATAAATTGGCATACCATCAGTCTGAATACCGACGATTATGCTGACACGGTCAGAACCATTGCCAAAAAATATAAAATTGATGCCGCTCTGGTCCGTGCCGTTATTCATGCCGAATCGGCTTTTAATGCCAAAGCTTTATCCAAAAAAGGTGCACAAGGTTTGATGCAACTGATGCCTGGTACTGCTAAAGATCTTGGGGTCACCAATGCATTTGATGTGCAACAGAATATTGAAGGTGGCGTGAAATATCTGGCCGGTTTGTTACACACTTTCGATGGGAATATCAAACTCGCAACGGCCGCATACAATGCCGGTCCAGGCGCGGTCAAACGTTACAAGGGCATCCCCCCCTATGCCGAGACAGAAGTATATGTTGAGCGCGTTGGCATCTTGCATCAGCGTTATGGACAGGAAGGCTGAGCCAGGCCATTCTGACTTAACCATAATTGTTTTATTATCAGGGATAGTTTTTTGTCTAAATTCAGCTTATTTAGAAAACGCCAGTTGTGGTTTCCAACAATTTGGGGTGGTTTAATAATTTTATTACTGCTAACCCTTTGTAGTTTGCTTCTATTAAAACAACTGGCCGTTATCCTCGCCCCTACCGATCCAGTCGCGGATCGAACATATCTGGTAGTGGAAGGCTGGCAGGATGAAGACAGTTTGCTGGCAGCCCTGGCGATATTTAATGCTGAACAGTATCAATATATGATCACCACAGGCGGCCCGAATGTCCGTTTCTTAAGCCCGGCCCATGCTTCCTATGCTGAACAGGCGGGTGCATTTATGGTGCAGCATGGTCTGGATGCTGAAAAACTGATTATGATTCCTGCGCCGGAATCCGCACAGGAACGTACCTATCTCAGTGCGGTAATGGTGCGAGACTGGCTGGCGTTGAAAGAGACTGATTTAAAAGGGTTAAACGTCCATACCAGTGATGTACATGCCAGAAGAACTCGCAGTTTATATCGTGAGGCATTCCCCAATGTCGAAATAGGTATATATGCGGCGGCGCCACAAGGTTTTGCACTCAATAAATGGTGGCAGACCAGTGATGGTGCAAAATCAGTGATAACTGAATTGATAGGTAATTTTTGGGTGGCGTGTTGTTTTCAACCGGGTGAGCCAGGTTCACATTATGAAAAATGGGCTGTTGAAAAAAGTGGCCAGACATCAGATTCCAGGTAAACTGAGCGTCAACGTACCATCACGCTGCGTCATCTCGAGATGCTTCATAAAACTCATACCAAGCAACACAATATCGTCTGACATATGAGGGTTAATATGTGCCTGAATATGCTGTAATTTGATTGCGCCCAGCTGCACGGTATCTAATTCGGTAGAATACACAGGAACCACGCCATTTGCCGTATTGACCATCGCCTGTCGGCCCTGCTTCAGACCCGCCTCTCTGGCAATTCCTGCCGGCACGCTGATATTGGTTGCACCGGTATCCAGCAAAAAGGTCACTTCATGCCCATTGATAAATCCTGGAGCAACATAGTGTCCTGCTTGATTTCGCAATAACACCACATCTGTCCCCAGACCTGCCTCCATCTCCATCAGATGGCGGTTAGGATTATATTTCTGTTCAATAAAGCCATTAAAAAATAAGGTCAGAGACCCCATTAATAACAACCAGAAAATAATGGTAAATGCTTTTGACGAGCCTTTTTGATGTGCTGGATTCATTTTCATTTAAGTTAATTCAGTTAAGGTAAAACCAATTTAATATAACCGCGGTCAGAGAATCACATTATGCGGGCAAGCCACTTGAATTACATCCAAACCTGGAGATATTAGCAAATGAACACACGCAGTCTGATGGATAAACTTCTGCAATCTGGTCAGCAGTTTCTCGACAAGCAAAATACTAGTTCCAATAACAGTGACAATAAAATTGGTCAGTTTTTAACGGGGGCTGGTGGGGGCGCTTTGGCGGGAACAGCGGTAGGTCTTCTGCTCGGGAATAAAAAAGCTCGCAAAATGGGTGGCAGTGTTCTGAAATATGGCGGTGTGGCGGCATTGGGTGCCGTTGCATTTAAAGCTTATCAGAACTGGCAGCAAAACAATCAACAAACCGCACCTCAAGCCATGCCACAAACCTTAGACCACTTACCCGCTCCAGAAGCTGAACTGCATAGCCAGGCAATATTACAAGCCATGATTGGTGCTGCCAAAGCTGATGGGCATATTAATGATGAGGAACGTTTGTTAATTGATCAGCAAGTTGCGCAAATCACAGATGATTCTGAGCTACAAGATTGGATAGATTCTGAGTTAAAAAAACCGGTTAATCCTGCTGAAATTGCCAAATTAGCATCTACACAGGAAATGGCCGCTGAAATGTATCTGGCCAGTTTGATTATGATTGATGAAGATAGCTTTATGGAAAAAGTGTATCTGGATGAGCTAGCACGTCAGCTTAAACTTGATGAGGCTTTAAAAGCCGAAATCCACCAGGCTAAAAACAACGCTGTCACATGATATGCTTGCCGCATGTCATTTCTACCCTCCCTGTTCATTGTGTTGCTGGGCACAAGTTTTGCCCAGTCAACGCCATTTTTTGATCCTGTTTCAGCAGAAATGGTACAACCTCCACTGACCAGTGGAAGTTGTACAAACTGCCATCTATCAGATCAGGCTAAATGGTATTTTGAGGAGGAGATTATTGCTTCCCTACCAACGCCATCTTCTGCATCAGTCAGCTTACCCAAATGGCTGGAAAAAAAAGCTGAAATTAATGACAATATCCCCATATGGATTGCTTCCCCTACAGTAATTGAGTCAGCCAGGCTCAATAAATCAGGTAAATCACTTATTCTGGATGACGGCACACAAGTCAATTTTGAAACAATAGCTAAAATTCCACAAAATCAGTCATTCTGGAATAAAAATACCACTGAGTTTTTTAAACAACGCGATATTCGTTTACGCGGCAAAATGACGAATGATGCATTTATAGCGCGCACCGTCTGGCCGCTGGATTTTGCCATTAACAATTATCAGTTATTGCCACTCAGCGAAGATGAAGATTTGCAAACTCTGGTTCAGGTTGATGATGGCGGCGTACAACAACCACATCAAAGTCGTCTGTTATGGGAGCGAACGCCCGGCTCTGCCATGGAGGCTGCTGGTAAACCGGTTTTAGGCTTGATGCTTAATGGTGCTCAGGGAGATGATCATGAAGCTCTGGCAGGGCATTTTGCAGTAGTGACCGGCCAGTTCGGTGAGAATGGCAGTTACGCTGAGTGGCTGGTCAATAATTTTTACAATCTGGAAACCATCAGTGAAAAAGGCATTATTGCTGCCGTCACTCCAATGGACAACTATCTGGCAGACCTCAATGCCGGACAAAATTATTATCGGCCGTCCTACATGCTGGTAGCTACGCTTAAAAATCATCAGCCAGCAGCAGAATTTCAACAATCTATTAATCAGGTAATGAATTATTTCTATCGGGGTAATTTCATTTATAACCACGCAGACGCCAACTGTACCGGCATCAGCATCGATAGCTTGCGTGCATTAAATTGGAATATCCCCACACGTGGCATAAATGGCTATGTTCAGGCGATTGGTGCCTATTTTTATACGGCTATTATTGAAATGGATCTGAATGCAGCCAGACAGATTTATGATTATCTGACGACCGAAACCACTCGCCTGTTACCAGCCGTAGCATTTGATGCTATTGGGGAAGATTTACTACGTTTAACAACCGGTCAAGCAACACGATCGCTTTCTAGCTACGAAAAAATTCTTGCTGATTCTATTGAGGCCATCTGGTTTGTCCGAATACCACAAATACCATCTAGTCGGATCTATGGTGATGCACCGGTTTACAGTTTTAGCGAATATGTGGAAACGGCACCGGCCGATAGGGATGAGTGGGTTACTATCGAGTTAGCTGAACGTAATATTCCAGCTTCTTTTCACAAGCAACCACCAGTTAATCCAAAACCACACCCTATTCCCTGGCCAATAGCACTGATTTTATTTGGTTTAAGCGGTTTTATCATTTTGGTGCTTCGCCGTTTGATAAAACACTTTTCCCGACGAAAATAAAACCGTTAGGCAATTGAGAGCAATCAAGTTTTCTCTTTAACTAACTGTTTCTTCAACTTTATGATGGTTGCTCATAAATCGACGCAGCCATTTTTCCAGCTCTAAAATCAAATACATAACAATACCCACCGCAATGATCTCGGTACCATGGCGTAATCCAATTGGAGTTGATTCAAATAATGTGTTCATAAATGGCGCGTAGGTAAAAATCAGCTGCAATAAAATGACCATTCCGATTGAAATAAACACTATAGATGAGCTGAACCACCGTTTGATTGACCAGGATGCACTGTTTAAACAACGCACATTGAACAGATAAAATACTTCCATCACCACCAGAGTATTCACGGCATATGTCCGGGATTGTTCAATTGAAGCCCCCTGAGACTGGGTCCATAAAAACATGCCATAAACCCCAATAACAAACAGTAATGACACAAAGCTGATACGCCAGACCAGAAACCCGGAGAGCATTTTTTCATCGCGCTGCCTTGGTTTACGTCGCATGGCATTCTCTTCACCTGGTTCAAAAGCCAGGGATAACGCCAGAGCGATTGAGCTGACCATATTGATCCACAATATCTGTAAAGGTGTAATCGGTAAGGTCATACCCGCCATTACTGCCGCAATAATACTTAAAGATTCACCGCCATTGATGGGCAGTAAAAATAAGATGGCTTTCTTCAGGTTGTCATAGACCGTGCGTCCTTCTCGCACAGCTCTGGCAATCGATGCAAAGTTATCATCTGCTAACACCATTTCCGCCGCTTCCTTGGCCGCCTCTGTTCCACCTTGACCCATTGCTATTCCGACATCCGCTCGTTTCAATGCCGGGGCATCATTTACCCCATCCCCCGTCATCGCAACGACATGGCCATTGGCCTGTAAAGCACTGACCAATCTTAATTTATGCTCCGGTGCAGTACGGGCAAAAACATCGGTCTGGTTCACCGCCTTTTGCAATTCTGCATCACTGAGTTGTGTGAGATCGTGCCCGGTCAGCACTTTATCAGTATTATGCAGACCCAGTTTGGCTGCAATCGCACTGGCTGTTGCGGCATGATCACCGGTAATCATTTTGACCTGAATACCGGCTTTATGGCATTCACTGACGGCGGTAACAGCCTCTTCTCGGGGAGGGTCAATCAGACCGATCAAGCCCAGTAACACCAATCCCTGGTCTAAATCTTCAAACTGCAATTCCCCGGTATGTTGCTCCACCGTTTTCGTGGCCACGGCCAGGACTCGCTGGCCTTCTGCTGCAATTTTTTCAATCTGTTCATGCCAGTAATTCTGATCGACTTCCACATCGCCTTGCTCAGTTCGCTGAAACTGGCAAAGCTCAATGAGTTTTTCCGGTGCCCCTTTTACAGCAATAAAATCATGTCCCTGGTGATCATGATGCAGGGTGGCCATAAAACGATGTGCAGTATCAAACGGGATAACATCACGACGTGGGTAAAATTGTTTCAGCTCCTCCAGCGTAAAATCCGCCTTTAATGCGGCGGTAAGCATCGCGGCTTCCATCGGATCGCCTTCGGCCAGCCAGTCATCATCACGTCGCTTCAATGCCGAATCATTGCAAATAGCGGCACAGCGTAAAAGCAACGTTAATATTTCGTGCTGTTCGGTTTCAATAGCCTGCTCATCAATGGTGAACTCACCCGCCGGAGAATAGCCCACACCACTGACACTATAGTTATTCGCCGAACTCATCACTGTGGAAACCGTCATTTCATTGCGGGTTAAGGTACCTGTTTTATCAGAGCAGATAATGGATACTGCGCCCAGCGTTTCTACTGCTGGTAGACGACGGATAATGGCATTGCGACTGGCCATGCGTTGCACGCCAATCGCCAGCGTGATGGTCAGAATAGCCGGTAAACCTTCAGGAATGCCCGCTACGGCCACACCAACCACAATCATAAACATCTCGATAGCCGGAGTCTGATTCAGCCAGTAACCATAGCTGAATACCAATCCGGCAATGACCATGATGACCAGGGTAAGCCAGCGAGAGAATACTGAAATTTGCTGTAGTAATGGAGTAGTAAGGTTTTCGATATCGGAAATCATGCCGCTAATACGGCCAATCTCAGTATGCGCTCCGGTCGCAACTACCACACCATGTCCCTGACCGGAAGTGACCAGAGTACCTGAGTACGCCATACATAACCGATCACCTAACACAGCGTCTGCCGCTACCGGCTCACTGTGTTTTTCAACAGCAACCGATTCGCCGGTTAATACCGCTTCCTGAATCTGTAAGCCTTTTGCGCTGAAAACACGTAAATCTGCCGGCACTTTATCACCGGGTTCCAACACCACTACATCACCGGGGACCAGCTGATCCGCTTCAATACGAAGCCGATGTCCATCACGGATAACGGTGGCATGGGGCGCCAGCATATCCTTAATGGCATCAAGTGCTTTTTCGGCTTTTCCTTCCTGAACGTATCCAATTACTGTATTTAAAATAACCACCGCAAGGATCACCCAGAAATCGATCCAGTGACCCAATAAGGCAGTTAGAAACGCAGCGCCTAACAGAACATAAATCAGCAAATTATGCATTTGAGCAAATAATCTGGCTAAGGCTGAACGTCCTTTTGCTCGGGGCAGATGATTTGCGCCGAACTGCTGCAGCCTTTTTTCCACAGTTTCAGCAGGCAAACCATGCTTATCACTCTCCAGCTGTGACAAACTTTCCTGAGAACTGAGGTGATGCCATGATTTTTCAAAAGGTTGTTTCTGCATATCCTCTTCCATTGGTATCTCCTGGCAATGACAATTACAGCATAACGCTATTAACCGATTGTCTCACGGACAAAGACATTTCACTTGATCTGCATCAAACTGCACAATAGGCTTATTATTCATTTATTTTCAAAGGAAATCCCTCATTACTACTCTTAGCATTTTAGGAAGTGGCTGGCTAGGTTTGCCACTGGCAACACAGTTGCAAAATCGGGGTTTTACAGTCAAAGCTTCTACTCGGCATGCTGACCGGTTCAGCGAACTGACAAATGCCGGTGCCAGCGCATTTAGGGTTGATATTGATAACCTGACAGATATCAATGAATTTCTGGACAGCGAGATTTTGATTATCAACATAACCTCTAAAAATCAGCAGGGTTTTGCCAAACTCATTGAGCAAATCGAGAAATCACCGATTCAAAAGGTATTGTTTATAAGCTCTACCTCGGTTTATCAAAATCTCAATCGTGAAGTAACTGAGGATGAAGATGCTGAAGACCCTGACAGCACATTGTGGCAAATAGAACAGCAGTTTGAAGCCAGTACGCATTTCAAAACAACAATATTACGCTTCAGTGGTTTGATTGATAAACGCCGTCATCCAGGCAGGTTTTTCAGAAATGGTCGTCGTGTGCCTCAAGCAGATGCTCCGGTGAATCTGATTCACCTTGATGATTGCCTCGGTATTATTGATGCCATTTTGCAACAGCAAGCCTGGGGAGAAACCTTTAACGGGTGTGCTGACACCCATCCCAGCAAACGTGAATTTTATAGTTATGCGAGAAAGTTGATGGGGCTACCCGCTCCCGAGTTTGACACTGAAACAGAAGTTAAATACAAAATAATCAGTAATCAAAAAATTAAAACAAAACTTAACTATACCTTTCAACATCCTGACTTAATGAAGATTGTATTTTAATGAGTGACCAAGACTGTCCTTGCCTTAGTGGGAAAACGTATCAAGATTGTTGTGGTTTATTACATCAGGGTAAACAGACTGCAGTCACGGCTGAACAGTTAATGCGTTCGCGTTATAGTGCGTTTGTAATGCAACAGAGCAATTATTTGCAGACTACCTTGCATCCATCTCAAAGACAGCCAGACGACACAAACAGCTTGCAGCAAACGATGCAAACAACACAATGGCTGGGTTTAACTATTATCGAACATTCACAAGACGGCGATGAAGCTGAGGTCGAATTTATTGCCTTTTATCTGGATAATCCGATGGGGCAATTACATGAAAGATCACGGTTTTGTCGACAGGATGGCCTATGGTTTTATCTTGATGGTGAATTTCTGCCTCCCATCAAACTTGGCCGGAATGATAAATGCATTTGTGGCAGTGGAAAAAAACTTAAACGCTGCCACGGGTGATGTTAGGTATTTTTTTCACCTAAATAACGTTTGCGTTTAGCTGGTTTTAATTGCTGCAGATCAACCATCACCAGTCCATCGATACAGTTACCAAAATTGGCATCAATATTAAAATCGATAAACCGCACACCACTTGGCTCACAAATATCGGCGTATTGTTTATAGAGTGTCGGCACCGTTACATTCATATGCGCCAGTTGCTCGCGTACCGCCGTAAAGTCATTGTCAGCATCATGATTCACTAACGTTGAATTAACCCTTTGCTTGATTTCATTATCAAATATATAGGGGACTCTGCCCTTCGCCAGATTTTCTGCATCGGCAAAATGCTTTTGATAAAAACTGACAATCAACGCCTTGGCAAAATCAGGATAGGTATTACTCAAACTGACAGGACCAAATAGATACCGTACTTCTGGATAACGTTTTAGGTAGGCACCGATGCCATACCATAAATAATCCAGGCTGCGCTTACCCCAGTATTTGGGGCTGACAAAGCTGCGACCCAATTCAATACTTACCGGGAAATATTGCTGCATTGCCGCAGTAAACTGAAACAATTCACTGGTATAGATATCACGACCTGCATTCATAATACGAGCGACTTCGCCAATTCGATAAGCACCGGCTATCTCCAGTTCCTGCTCATCCCAGAGAATTAAGTGCCGGTAATCACGATCATAATGATCTAAATCACGTCTTTTACCTGTTCCCTCGCCAACCTGTCTGAAAGTGATTTCCCGTAAACGACCAATCTCCTGCATAACAGCTGAATTTGATTGATAGTCAAACAGATATATTTTTTTATTGTCGGCCGTTTCGCCCAATAATTCAGCCTGCTGCAATTCTTTTTTGATTGCCCGACGTTCCTGCGGATGGGCAATCGTCTGCTCAGTGACAAACAGCGGTTTTTTTCCTTTGGCCAGTCGATATAAGTGGCGCCTTAATAACTTGGCTTTTTCGGCCTTTATCAACGGCAATTGTTCAACCTGTTGATAAGCAATAGACTCCCCTACCCGCATCGAGATAGTTTTGGAGTTTTTATTGAACATTTCATGCGCCAGCATCATGCCTGACAATGGTTTATAAACCATCGAGGCGCTATAAAACAGCGAAGAGTTTCTGGCTTCAACATATATCGGCAAAATGGGCGATTGCGTTTTTTTGGCAAAATTTAAAAACCCACTGTTCCATTTACCATCACGAACACCACCTGGCCGGATACGTGATACTTCACCGGCAGGAAACACAATCACAGCCTCATCATTGTTCAGACACTCAACAATCCTGGCAATACTACTTTTACGGGTAGATTTGGAGAGATTATCTACGGGCAGAAACAACGAACTTAATGCTGAAAAATTCAACAGCATGTCATTGGCAACAATTTTCACATCACGCCTGACTTCACCCACCAGTTTTAATAAACATAGCCCATCTAACGCACCTAATGGATGATTGGCGACAATGACAACACGACCTGTAGCCGGAATATTGTTACGATGACGATGCGTAATGCTATAGCTGAAGTTGAAGTAATCCAGGACCTCATCAATGAAATCAAAGCCTTCAAGCTGCTTATGCTGTTCCAGGAAACGATTAACTTCCTGTTCATGAGTGATTTTTCGGAGAAAGCCTAACGTCGGAATTCTGACCCAAGGTTTTTGATTTTGAAAATTGGGGAATTTTTGTTGAACAGCTTGTTCAATATTGAGCATACGGTTTCTCTGGTAACTTCATGATGCAAAGTCTAGAGAACACATATGACAAAAAAATAACGGTTTGATGACTGTTCAGTGACAGTCTCGCAAACCGTTATATCTAAGGGGTTTAATCAGGCCGCTTGGACAGGAATAGCATGACGCATATGGGTAATATCATTATTTTCATTCAGATATACCAACGTCGGTTTAAAGCTTTTTACTTCTTCTGCATTCATAGCAGTATATGCACAGATAATAATGCGATCGCCCGGAGAGGCTTTATGTGCCGCAGCACCGTTAACTGAGATGATATTAGAACCGTCTTCAGCTCGAATTGCATACGTCACGAAACGTTCGCCATTAGCGACGTTGTAAATATGAATTTGTTCATACTCGTGAATGCCGGCGGCTTCGAGTAATTTGCCATCAATCGCGCATGAACCCTCATATTCCAGTTCAGAATGGGTTACACAGGCACGATGTAATTTAGCTTTTAACAGTGTCAGATGCATAGCTGGCAAAATTCCGTTAGTAAGCCGTATATTATCGCTTTTTAAGAAAGCTCAAGCAAGGTTACAAGCAATATTGTCAATCAATCTTACACTGCCCACACGTCCCGCCGCCAGCAACCGCAACTCTTTATCCACTGCAGGATTAGCCAATTGCAGATCTTCTGCCCGACGAATATCAATATAATCCAATGTAAACCCGGAAGCAGTTAATTGCGTATGGGCTTGAGCCAGTAAAGCCGAATAGTCCTGATTGCCAGACTCCAGCTGTTGTTTGAGTTCAAGCAGATTTGAATACAACGCTGCAGCTTGCTGTTTCAGCGTTTCGTTTAAATGTTGATTACGAGAACTCATCGCCAGACCACTATCTTCTCTTACAGTAGCTGCGCCCACGATCTTAATCGGCAAGTTCAAATCAGCCACCAGTTTACGAATCAGCAATAATTGCTGGTAATCCTTTTCACCAAACACCGCAACATCGGCCTGCACTATATTGAAGAACTTGGTAACGACTGTGGCAACACCATCAAAGTGTCCGGGTCGCTCAAGACCACAGAGCTTGTCATCCATACCAGGCACATGAATAAAGGTATGAAAATCCTTGCCCTGCGGATACATCACCTCAGTATCAGGAGTAAATAACAGATTACAGCCCACCTGAGTCAGCTTTTTAATATCTGTCTGCAACGTCCGGGGATAGTTGGCTAAATCCCGTTTGTCATCAAACTGCAATGGATTGACAAAGATACTGACCACCACTTTGTCAGCCAGAGTCTGGGCTTTTTTCACCAGAGAGATATGCCCGTCATGAAGGTTTCCCATCGTCGGTACAAAGGCAATAGTCCGATGTTCAGCACGCCAGGTCTTTATCTGACCACGCAGGCTCAGAATCGATTCAACAATTTGCATTAATACTGTTGCTCAGCTGTGGGAAACTCACCATTTTTAACGGCTTCAACATAACGACTTATTGCTGCAGGGATGTGACCACTGTCGGCCAGGAAATCATGGCTGAAACGCGGACGTTTACCAGGAGTGATACCTAACATGTCGTGTAACACTAAAACCTGTCCATCACAGTCAGCACCAGCACCAATGCCAATAACCGGAATCGTTAGCGCTTCACTGATGATCTTCGCCAATGCCGCAGGGACGCACTCAAGTACCAGCATATCGGCACCTGCTTTTTCCAAACTAATCGCATCCTGCAGAATTTTATCCGCAGCAGACTGTTCTCTCCCCTGAACCAGATACCCACCCAGCTTATGCACTGACTGGGGTAATAATCCCAGATGACCACAAACAGGAATGCCACGTCGGGTTAAGGCAGAAATTAGTTCAACCAGCTCTGCTCCCCCTTCCAGTTTAACCATCTGCGCCCCGCCTTCGGCCATTAACCGGGCTGCATTGTGCAAAGCCTGATCAGTATTGGCATAGCTCATGAACGGCATATCGGTGATCACAAACAGACGTTCACTACCGCGAATCACATTGGCGGTATGGTAAATCATATGCTCGACCGTGACTGGCAAGGTGCTTTCCTGACCTTGAATGACCATTCCAAGTGAGTCACCCACCAATACGATATCAACTCCAGCCTGTTCCAGAACGTGACTAAAACTTGAATCATATGCCGTCAGCACGGCAATTTTGTTACGCTCGGCTTTCATTTTACGCAGCTGATTGAGACTGGTTCGGCTCATGAGTTTTTCTCTTTCACCGGCAACGGATTGTAATACTGACGACCACTCTGGATAGTGCAGATCTGATCCAGCAATTGCTGATAATCGGCTTCACTTTTCACCAAATCAATTTGTTCTGCATTAACGATCAATAATGGAGAAGCATCGTAATAATGGAAAAAATCAGCGTAGGAATCAGCCAATCGTTTCAGATAAGCATCCTCGACATGCTGCTCATAACTGATACCACGCTGTGAAATCCGGGTTTTCAGGATGGGCAGAGAGGCTTGCAGGTAAATCACCAAATCAGGTGTCCGATGGTGCATGGTCAAACTATCGTAAACCATGTTGTATAAGGCCAGTTCGTCATCATCGAGCGATATTTGGGCAAACAAACGGTCTTTTTCCAGCATGAAATCAGCAACATGCAATGAGGTAAATAAATCATCCTGTTGTAGTGTTTTGGCTAATTTAACGCGCTGCATCAGAAAGCTCAGCTGCGTTGGCAATGCGGATTGTTTGGGATGCAGGTAATAGCGTTCCAGAAAGGGGTTCTGTTCCGGCGCTTCCAACAAGGTATTTCCAGAAAAGCTATCAGCCAACCTTTTAACCAGATGGGTTTTGCCGACACCAATAGGACCTTCGACAACAATATAGCGATGTGGCAATGTTTTCATAAGCTAATCTTATCCACTAGTTGTAAATCACCTTGCGGGCAGGAGAGCAATATTTGCTGTAAAGCACCTATGCCGGGAATCTCAATATCCGGTGCTATTTCGGCCAATGGATATAACACAAAGGCCCGCTCATGCATGCCTGGGTGCGGTATTTTCAGTCGCTCATCATCTAATATTTGCTCACCGTAGAGCAAAATATCCAAATCCAGCGTCCGTTCACCCCAATGCCGCTTTCGTTCGCGTCCATGGAGTTGTTCAACAGATTGTAAAGCATCAAGTAACTGATGTGGACTGAGAGATGTTTCCAGTGAGATCACCGCATTAATGTAATCAGGTTGATCGGCTGGCCCCATGGGCGGGCTCTGATACAACGAGGATACGGTGATGATGGTTACTCCGGCTAATGACTGTACATCATTTATTGCCGTTTTTATCTGTTGCAGTGGGTTTTGCAGATTACTGCCGAGTCCAATATAAACGAGCATTATTCAACTTTTTTATTAGCAGGTTTACGACGGCGGCGACGGCGAGGTTTACGTTTATCTGTCTCTGCGCCATTACCTAAAGCATTTACCATTTCGGCCTGCGCAGTAGCAGATGTCTGCTGAAAGGTTGTCCACCAGTCAGTCAGCTCTTGCAAAGGTTCACCGGATTGGGCCCGCAATGCCAGAAAATCGTAACCAGCACGAAACTTGGGATGCAATAACAAAGCAAAAGCACGTTTACCCTGACGGCGTGTCAATCGTGGTTGCATGGTCCAGATATCACGGGTAACCAGACTGAAGCGTTTGGGAATGGCGACGGTTTGAATCTGCTCGGATAATACTTCACCGGCAGCACGCTGCATGGCGGGTATTTCGGGCATTTCCTTACTCAGTTCCAGCCAACGTTGGCGCAATGGCTCCCATAATAATGCAGCGAACAAAAACGCGGGAGTAACCGGCTTGTTGTCAGCCAGTCTTTTATCGGTATTTTCCAACGCTTTCATCAGCAAAGTGCGAGGAAAACCATTATTTTCCTGATGTAACAAAGCCGCGGTTTGAGGATAAAGATGATCAAACACACCGTAGTGACAAAGTAACTCGTGAGTTACTGCTGCCTGCCCACTTAAATACAGTTTTAAGGTTTCATCAAATAATCTGGCCGGAGGAATATCGCTGAGTAATGGGGCCAGATCCACAATCAATTGTTCGGTTTCGGCTTCCAGCTTTAAACCCAATTTAGCCATAAACCGTACAGCACGAAGCATTCTCACCGGATCTTCACGATATCTGACGGTTTTATCACCAATTAAGCGAATCAGACCTGCCTGCAAATCGGCAATACCACCGGTGTAATCAACAATAGAGAAGTCTCTGATGTTGTAATAAAGGGCGTTAATGGTGAAATCGCGACGCCATGCATCCTGCTCTAATGTGCCGTACACATTATCCTGCATGATACGACCTTGCTTATCGACATGATTTTTAGCTTCAGGTGGCGCTCGGAAAGTGGCTACTTCAATAATCTCATCACGACCAAAGCGCACATGAACCAGTTTGAAACGACGACCAATTAACTGGCTGCGACGAAATAACCGATGCACCTGCTCAGGCAGAGCATTGGTAGAAATATCAAAATCCTTGGGTTCGTAACCTAATAACAAATCCCGTACACAGCCACCGACCAGATAGGCCTCAAACCCAGCATCTTTAAGGGTATAAAGCACTTTTAAGGCACTGGGACTGATTAACTGTCGAGAAATATTATGATCGGCGCGCGACACAATAAGTGGTGCGGCTCCCTCGGCTGCTGCACGGCTTTTTTTACCGGCTTTGATCCGTTTGAATGAATTAATGAGTGAATTTATCGAAAGCATAAGGTGCGAATAATACCATGCTTAAAGACGATAGCCGGAAATTGCATTAATTTATCTCATTGCCCGGCGAACCGGGGCAAATGACTGTCGGTGAATTGGTGAAGGTCCTAAATCCATTAGTGCTTGCTGATGCTGTACCGTCGGATACCCTTTATGCTTCGCGAGTCCGTAGCCAGGGTAAAGCTGATCCAACACCAACATTTCACGATCTCTGGCAACCTTTGCCAATATGGAAGCCGCCGCTATGGCTGGTTCACTTAAATCACCTTTAATGATTGTGGTGACCGGACAAGTCAATTGGGGAGCATGATTACCATCAACCAGTGCATGTTCCAGCTCAAAAGGCAAAGCGGCCACTGCACGTTGCATCGCTAATAAGCTGGCTTGCAAAATATTTAATTGATCAATTTCTTCCACTTCTGCCCGGCCCAACGCCCACGCATAAGCATATTCCTCAATTAACGGGACAAGTTGTTCGCGGCGCTTTTCACTGAGCTTTTTAGAATCGGTCAATCCTGTAATAGGTTTATTAGGATCGAGTATGACTGCTGCGGTCACCACTGGCCCTGCCAAAGGCCCCCTGCCAACTTCATCTATTCCAGCAATTAAAACAACTGACTGCATTAAATTAAACTCAGTACAAGTTTGGCAGCATTCTCTGCCCCGCCACTTGGACCAAGTGCTTGTTTGACCTGCTGACGAATGTTTTCAGCATGTTGCTGCCGTTGGGGATGGGTAAGCAGATCCATTAGCTGCTGTTCCAACCGGACTGGCGTAACGTCATCCTGGAGCAACTCTTTAATCACCGGCTGTTTTGTCACAATATTGCATAACCCAACATAGGGAATTTTCACCAGACGTTTGAGTATCCGGTAACTCCATGGAGAAACTTTATAGGTAATAAAATGGGGGACTCCCAGTAACGCAATTTCCAGCGTCACGGTACCCGATGCAGCAACAATCGCATCACAGGCCTGGATAACCTCATAAAAATCATCCTTGATAACCCTTACATTCAAACATGAGCCAGCCAGATACTGTTGCAGAAAGCTTTCATCAATACCGGGGGCCTGGGGAATGACTATCTGAATCGGAAAATGCCGTTTTTCTATTCGTTCAGCCGCTTCCAGCATCACTGGCAGTAAGACTGAAATTTCACTGCGACGGCTGCCGGGAAATAAACCAATAACCCGAATATCTTTATCTAATAAGAATTTTTCCCTTGCTGCAGTTTTGGATAACTGGGTATGCACAGCATCAACTAAAGGATGCCCTACACAGGTAACGGCAACCTCTGCTTTCTCGTAGATTTCCTGTTCAAACGGAAATAACACGGCCATATGATCAACATCACGTTTGATTTGTTCGATGCGCCCTGCCCGCCAGGCCCAGATCTTCGGACTGATGTAATACAAAACTTTAATGCCGAGTTTTTTGGCTTGTTTTGCCAGTTTTAGGTTGAAGCCAGGATAATCAATCAAAATTAACAAATCTGGTGGCTGACGACGTAATTCCTCGACCACCTGATTAAAAATGCCTTTGATTTTGGGATAGCGTTTGATCACCTCCACTAGTCCCATTACCGCTAATTCAGCAAAATCAATACTAATATCAGCCCCTGCAGCCCGCATTTTGTCACCGCCAATACCCGTTATATAGATTGAAGGTTGCTGCTGCTTTAATGCGGACACCAGACGAGCGGCATGCGCTTCGCCCGAAGCTTCACCCGCCACAATGTAAATATGATGACTCACTAATACTGGCTCAGTCTTCTACATACCCGGTTAATTCAAGTCCAAAACCAGAAACACCGGTCAGCTTGGTTGGAGTACCAATCACCCGCATTTTACGTATCCCTAAATCTGCAAGGATCTGCGCGCCAACACCAAAGGTTCTCAGATCCCAGCTGGCTTTGAACGGTGCAGCTTCGCCTTGATCCTGCTGCTGATAACGGGCGATTTTTGCGGCCAGTTGTTTGTTCTGTTCTGGCTGTCTTAATACCACAAGCACACCTTTTCCAGCTTGCTGAATTCGTTGCATCACATCCGGTAAAGGCCAATGGGTTGGTTCACGTTTCGATGCCAGTAAATCCCCTAAAGGATCGGCCATATGCACACGTACTAATGTTTCCTGTTCTGCATTAATTTCGCCATATACTAACGCCAGATGGGTTTGACCACTTACATCATCCTGGTAACTGTGCAGAGTGAAATCACCATATTCGGTGGGAAATTCACAGGTCGACATCGCTTTAATCGTCATTTCATTTTGCAGACGATAACTGATTAAATCTGCGATCGTGCCTATTTTAAGCTGATGGGTTTCGGCAAACTTTTCCAGATCCGGACGGCGGGCCATGGTGCCATCATCATTGAGAATTTCGACAATAACTGCGGCCGGCGTACAGCCTGCCAGATAAGCCAAATCACAACCTGCTTCTGTGTGTCCGGCACGAGTTAAAACGCCACCTGGTTGTGCTTTTAATGGAAAGATGTGTCCGGGTTGCACCAGATCCTCAGGTTTAGCCTGAGGTGCGACGGCTTTTTGGATGGTTAATGCACGATCGGCTGCAGAAATACCAGTGGTCACGCCATCAGCCGCCTCAATTGAAACAGTGAAGTTGGTGGCATAAGGTGTTTGATTATCGATCACCATAAGTGGCAGACGCAACTGACGGCAACGATCTTCAGTTAATGTGAGGCAAATCAATCCCCGACCGAATTTAGCCATAAAGTTAACGGCTTCAGCAGTAACTTTATCCGCCGCCATCACTAAATCGCCTTCATTTTCGCGATCTTCATCATCCATGATGATGACCATTTTGCCTTGCTTGAGGTCGTCGATAATTTCCTGGGTGCTGTTGATTTGCATTTAGCGAATATAACCCTGTTGAGTGAGAAAATCCCGGCTGATGGTGGAGCCAGTCTGAGGTAACAGACGTTCCAGATAACGGGCAATCAAATCCACTTCCAGATTGACCCGAGTGCCGGTTTGATAGTGTTTGATAATGGTTTCTTCAAGCGTATGCGGAATGATATTGATATCAAAACCTCCATCAAATACGCCATTCACGGTCAGACTGACCCCATCGATGGTAATTGAACCTTTTTCTGCAATATAACGCTCCAGCTCTGTCGGGACTTTTATCTTATATTGCCAGGAACGGGCCGAAGCCGTTTTACTGATCACTTCACCTAAACCATCAACATGCCCGCTAACCATATGACCGCCTAAACGATCCCCAACGGCAAGGGCTTTTTCAAGATTGGCTTCGCTACCCTTTTTTAATTGTCCCAGACTGGTTCGTTGTAGGGTCTCCTGAGAGACATCAAACTGTAAACTTCTGCTCGCCATTTCGACTACGGTTAAACACACACCATTGACCGCGATACTATCGCCCAGTTTTACGTCAGTCAGATCTAGTTTGGCCGGATCAATATGCAAACGAATATCACCGCCGCGTGATTCCAGTGATTTCAGCTGGCCTACGGCCGCGATAATACCTGTAAACATGTTTAAAAAGCCTCGTTGTACTCTGGGACTGCGGTAATACGCCAGTCCTGACCAATTGCCCGTATATCGGTAATGTGTAATTGAATATTTTGCGCCATGCGATCCATGCCCGGTAAATGAAATACAGCTCTGGCCGCATCCCCCATCAGTTTTGGTGCCACATAAAAAATCATTTCATCAATTAATTGTGATCGTAACAAAGCACCATTTAACACTGCACCTGCTTCGACCATTACTTCATTAATTTCACGCTTGGCCAATACAGCCAGCATACCGCTCAAATCAACCTGATTGTTTGGCGCAGGTAATACAATGGTTTCCACATCAGCGCGAACCATTCGCTCACAAGCGGTAAACAACAATACTTTAGCGTCATTGAGGATCCGGGCTGAAGTCGGCATACGCAGTTCACTGTCGACGACAACTTTTAGCGGCTGACGGATGCTCTCACCATGAGGATACCAGTCATCTACATGACGAACGTTAAGTAACGGGTCATCTGCCAGTACCGTACCGACCCCTGTCAGGATCGCTGAGCTGCGAGCCCGGAGTTTCTGTACATCGGCACGCGCTTCAGCGCCGGTTATCCATTTACTTTCTCCTGAAGCCATTGCGGTGCGGCCATCAAGACTCATCGCCATTTTACTTCGTACATAGGGTCTGCCGAGGCGCATACGTTGAATGAAGCCTGGATTTAATTGTTCCGCCTGGGATTGCAAAATCCCCTGATGGACTTCAATACCCGCGTGTTCAATACGTTGAATACCCGTTCCAGAAACAACCGGATTCGGATCAGTCATTGCAACAAATAAACGTTTGATACCCGCACGGATTAATGCATCAGCACATGGCGGAGTTCGTCCAAAATGACTGCAGGGCTCAAGGGTTACATAACAATCTGCACCTTCTGCATCATGTCCGGCATCATGCAGAGCATTTATCTCGGCATGTGCTTCTCCGGCACGATGGTGCCAACCCTGGCCGATTATCTGATCATTTTTTACAATCACACAGCCAACGCGAGGGTTTGGATCTGCTGTATATAATCCTTTCCAGGCAAGTTGTATTGCCTGTGCCATAAATTGTTCGTGTTGGCTCATTGGGAATGCCTCCACAGATTAATGTTCGTTATGATTGTAATCGCATTCGAATGATGCGTTGGAACAAACTGGTGCTGACCGTAAGATTCAGCTGTCTTTGTCAGATAATGCACGATTTTCCATACGTTCAATTTCTTCCCGAAACGCATTCACATCCTGAAAACTTCGATAAACAGATGCGAATCGGACATAAGCTACTTCATCCAGTTCACGTAATGCATCCATTACCCAATCACCCACCAGACGACTTTGCACTTCTCTTTCACCCGTTGCCCATAAGCGTCGAGTGATAGTTTTTACGGCATTATCAATAGCGTCAATGCTGACCGGGCGTTTTTCCAGGGCCCGCATAATGCCCGCGCGTAATTTATTTTCATCAAACGCTTCACGGGTGGCATCACGCTTAATCAACCTTGGCAAACTCAGCTCAGCGGTTTCATAAGTGGTAAACCGCTCATTACATTCCTGACACATACGACGTCGTCGAATCGCATCTCCCTCAGAAGAAAGACGCGAATCGACGACTTTTGAATCTTCAGCTCCGCAAAACGGGCAACGCATCAGTCAGCTCAAACTTATGAATAAACTGGCAATCGTTTGCAGATCGTCATTACTTTGTCACGAATAGCTGCAATCACTTTTTCATCACCATGACTATCAATAACATCACACATCCAGCCTGCCAAATCGGTGCAATCCTGCTCGCTGAAGCCACGTGTTGTAACCGCAGGTGTTCCGACACGAATACCAGAGGTAACGAATGGTGATTGTGGATCATTAGGCACAGCATTTTTATTGACCGTAATATGGGCATTACCCAACCAGGCATCAACTTCTTTACCAGTCAAACCAGCTTCAATAAAGCTGACCAGGAACAAATGGTCATCGGTTCCTTTAGAGACTACATCATAGCCACGTGCCATAAAGACTTTGGCCATCGCCTGGGCATTTTTCACAACTTGCTGTTGATAGGTTTTGAACTCCGGCAACATTGCTTCCTTGAAAGCAACTGCTTTTGCCGCAATGACATGCATTAATGGCCCACCCTGAAAACCAGGGAAAACGGCTGAGTTCAGCTTTTTCTCAATTTCAGGATTGGATTTGGCCAGAATCAGACCACCACGCGGGCCTCTTAATGTTTTGTGAGTCGTTGTGGTTGTCACATCAGCGATTTGGACCGGATTTGGATACAGGCCTGCAGCGACCAAGCCGGCAATATGAGCCATATCAACCAGTAAATATGCACCGACTGAATCCGCAATATTACGGAATTTTTGCCAGTCGATAATGCGAGAATAAGCCGAAAAACCGGCAACGATCAATTTAGGCTGATGTTCTTTTGCCAGTCGTTCAACTTCACTGTAATCAATTTCACCAGAATCACTACTGATGCCATAAGCCACGGAGTTATAGATTTTGCCAGAAGCACTGACTTTTGCGCCATGAGTTAAATGACCACCGTGTGCCAGACTCATGCCCAGAATCATATCACCGGGTTGCAATAAAGCCAGATAAACTGCAGCATTGGCCTGTGAACCTGAATGTGGTTGCACGTTAGCGTAATCAGCACCGAATAAAGCTTTTGCTCGTTCAATAGCCAAATCTTCAGCGGTATCAACGTGTTCACAACCGCCATAGTAACGTTTACCGGGATAACCTTCTGCGTATTTGTTGGTTAACAATGAGCCCTGAGCTTCCATCACCCGTGGGCTGGTATAGTTCTCAGAAGCAATTAATTCGATGTGATCTTCCTGACGCTGTTCTTCAGCAGAAATTGCCTGAAACAACTCGTCATCAAAATCAGCAATGCTCATGTTTTTTTTGTACACAGTTTTCCCCTGTAGCGGCTGTAAATGCCCGCATATTGTATCCCACAACGCACGTAGCATCTATGTAAGAATAGACTTTTTAATTCATCCAAACTGGAGTCATTATGAAAATAGGTATTCTTGGTGGTGGCCTTATGGGAAATGCCCTGGCACAACACCTTCTCACCCAACAATGTGAGTTGAGTATTTACAATAGAAGTATTGAAAAAATTGCAGATTTAAACACACATGGCGCCCGTATCTGTAGTGCTGCCAGTGAAGCTGTTGAAAAAAGCGAGATTGTCGTTTTACTGTTAAGCGATGCCGATGCTATTGCTACCGTTTTGGACAGTGTTGCGCCCGGCGCATTTATGGATAAGTTGTTTATCCAAATGGGTACGATCGCACCACAACAGTCGCAGCACATTGAACACCAGCTAAACAATGCCGGTGCAGAATATCTTGAGTGCCCTGTCTTAGGAAGTTTGCCAGAAGCGCGAAGCGGCAAACTGATTCTGATGGCAGCTGGAACAGAGGATAATTATCAACAGGCGCTTCCTTTATTAAAAATGATTGGCGAAACGCCTCGATATATTGGAAGGACTGGCCAGGCAGCGACCATTAAGTTAGCGTTGAATCAATTAATTGCTGGCCTTACAGCAACCTTTTCATTAAGTCTGGCCTTGATTGAAGAGAATGGGATTGACGTTGATCAATTTATGCAGATTTTGCGTGAAAGTGCTTTATATGCTCCAACCTTTGATAAAAAGCTGGATCGTATGCGCAATCGTGATTTCAGCGATCCTAATTTCCCGACCAAACATCTTGCAAAAGATACTCGTTTATTTCTCGAGGTTGGGGAGCAACTTCGTCTTGATACCAGTGCATTAGAAGGTATCAGTCGATTACTGGATAAAACAATTGCTATGGGTCTGGAGAATACTGATTATTCGGCAATATATGCCGCGATTTCACCTGATAGAAAATAATTCCATGATCAAAAACGCCCTCTGTTAGAGGGCGTTTTGATAAGGCTTACAACAGGAATTACAAGCTAAACAAATCACGGCGAATAATCGTTTCACAGCGGTCGGGACCGGTGGAAATAATATCAATCGGCACACCGGCCAAGTCCTGAATCTTGTTAATATAATTACGAGCATTTTCCGGCAAGGCATCAAACTCAGTGATACCCAAGGTGGAGTCCTGCCAACCAGGCATATCAATATATACCGGTTCACATCCCTCAAACTCATCAGCACTCAGTGGCAGAACGGTTACATCTTCTCCATGGCGTTTGTAACCAATGCATAAGCGAATCGTTTCCAGTCCGTCCAGTACATCCAGTTTTGTTAAACATAAACCGGTAATGCTGTTAATCCAGCTGGCACGGTTTAGCGCCACCATATCAAGCCAGCCACAACGACGATCACGACCGGTTGTCGAACCTTTTTCGTGTCCCTTTTCAGATAAATGTTTACCAATGCCACAGCTTAATTCTGATGGAAATGGACCTGCGCCGACACGAGTAGCATAGGCTTTGGTAATACCCAATACATAATCAATATGACAAGGTCCAACACCCGCACCCGTTGCGCTACCACCGGCAGTCGTATTGGATGAAGTGACATAAGGGTAGGTTCCGTGGTCAATATCCAGCAACGCGCCCTGAGCACCTTCAAACATCACGCGATCACCGTTGAGATAATATTGCTGCAGCATAGCCGGAATATCGGCAATCATTGGCAACAGTACATCACGCATGGCTAAAGTTTCATCACGTACCTGTTCAAAACTCACAGGAGCAGCCTGATAGTAATTTATCAAGGCAAAATTATGAAAGCTGACAACTTCACGCAGTTTTTCCACAAATTTTTGCTCGTTAGCCAGATCGCCAAGCCGCAGCCCCCGACGAGCCACTTTATCTTCATAGGCTGGACCGATGCCTCGGCCAGTGGTGCCAATCGCGTCTTTGCCACGGCGTGACTCTCTGGCGACATCCAGCGCTACGTGATAAGGCAGAATCAACGGACAGGCAGCACTGATTTTAAGACGCTGGCGAACCGGAATACCATTGGCTTCCAATTCGTTCATTTCTTTGATCAATGCTTCTGGCGATAGCACCACACCATTACCAATAAGGCATTGAACATGTTCACGCAATATACCGGACGGTATCAGATGCAAAATGGTTTTTTTGCCCTCAATAACCAGGGTATGTCCTGCATTATGTCCGCCTTGAAAACGCACAACGGCAGAGACACTGTCGGTTAACAGATCAACGACTTTGCCTTTACCTTCATCACCCCATTGGGAACCAATTACTACAATATTTTTAGCCACGCGTGTTATTTCCTGTATCGACCACTTGCCAGCGGCCATCTTGTTGAATCAATGTTTTTTCAGTTTGTGTGGTACTGCCAGGTAAATCAAATACAACAATATTTCCCTGTTCACGTAAGTTTGAGACCAATTCAAGCTGTTGCTGATCAGTTGACCATTGCGTCGCTATAACCTGACGTTTTTCAGTTGGTTTGGGGAAACTGGTTACCAGCTTTTTCAGATCCAGGCTGAAGCCAGTCGCGGGCTGAGCGTGACCGAAATCCTGACCAATATCGTCATATCTGCCACCTAAGGCAATCGCCTGTGCCGAATTTGACTGATAAGCCGCAAAAACCACTCCCGTATGGTAGTGATAGCCTCGAAGCTCTGCCAGATCAAAATTCAATTGAATCTCTGGTAACCGTTGTTTTGCCATCTCAGCAAGAACAACCAGTGTGTCGAGTGCTTTTAATACCGAATCAGGGGCATCCTGTAATATTCGTTTTGCTTTATCCAAAACGCTAACGTCACCATTCAACTCGGATAGGGCCGCCAACATATTACTAGCGTTTTCAGCAATAGCGTAACCTGATAATAAATGCAGTATTTCCGGCAAGGCTTTGCGTTGCATGGCAGAAAACAATGCCTGCTCTTGCTCATCATCCAATTCTGCATAATCAGCTAATCCACGATAAATACCAACATGACCAATATCTAAAGAGATTGAACCTGAAACCCCACTGATCTCCAGTAACTCGACCATCAGTTGGATACTTTCCATATCACTTTCTGGACCAGCATGGCCGTATATTTCAGCCCCTAATTGGATCGGATTACGTGAACTGGCCTGACCAGCCGGTAATGTATGCAATACGCTACCGATGTAGCAAAGACGTAATACATCTGAATTATCGCGTAAACGATGGGCAGCGATTCTGGCAACTTGGGGGGTCATATCAGCGCGAATTCCAAGCAATCGGCCGGATAACTGGTCTATCAATTTAAAGGTTTGCAGATCCAGGGTTTTTGCGGTGCCGGTTAATAAGGAATCCAGATATTCAACAAGAGGCGGTACAACAAGCTGGTAGCCCCAACTTTGCATACGATCAACCAACAGCCGATGCATTCGTTCCAGCTGTGCAGCCTCTTCAGGCATTAATTCATCGATGCCCTCAGGGAGCAACCAACTTTCTTTTAGTGTCATGTAAATTAATTAACCCAGTATAAAATCAACAGGCCAGCCAGCATACTCAGCAATCCTGTTATGCGTATTTGCTGATCCGTCATTGTGGCAATTTGGAGTATGGCTCGCCTTAATGCTGTGGGATTAATAAACGGCAAAATCCCTTCTATAATCAACATTAATGCGGTGGCGAGCCATAGACTCTGAATCAGTGAGTCACTCACTGTTCCAATGTATTCAAGTCACTAAAACTGCTGAAGAAATCACCTTTCGGTTCAATGACCAGCATGTCATCTCCTTGGAAGATATGCTTGTATGCACCTAAACGGCGATAGAATGAATAAAAATTCTCATTCTGACCATACGCATCGGCATAAATTTGGGTTGCAATCGCATCACCTTCACCACGTAACATTTCTGATTGGCGATTTGCCTCAGCCAGTATTACGGTACGTTGTCTGTCTGCATCTGAACGGATTTTTTCTGCTTCTTCTGCACCACGTGACCGTAAATCTTTAGCTACCCTTTCACGTTCAGCTTCCATCCGCGTGTAAACCGATGAACTTACTTCAGTAGGCAAATCAATACGCTTAATGCGGACATTAACAACCTCAATACCAAACTCGTTTGAAATCCTGTTTGCTTCATCCATCAAACCACTGACCATCTCAGAACGCTCACCAGAAACCACTTCCTGAATCGTGCGGCGCCCAAATTCGGCACGTAGCCCATCTTTGATAATCTGGGATATGCGTAATTTGGCGCTTTCTTCATCTCCACCCATCGAAGTGAAGTAATCAGCAACATTTGAAATACGCCATAGGACAAAAGAATCCACAATAACGTTTTTCTTTTCGCCGGTCAGGTATCGTGCTGGTGTGGCATCAAGACTGAGAATACGACCATCAAAACGACGAACTTCATTCACAAATGGAATTTTGAAATGAATACCCGGCTCAAAGTCAGCATGTTCAATTTGACCTAAACGAAGCAATATAACGCGCTCACGTTCATCCACAAAGAAGATGGCAGAACTCATCGTGATCAATGCCAGGACAACAATAAAAATAATTGTAGTAAATTTAGAACTCATGATTAACGTCCTCCCCGGCTACGTGATCCATCTTGATCAGAAGAACTTGTTGTGGATGTAGTGGTGCTATTCGTTGTCGGGTAATTCAAGTTATTTAAATCTACACGAGGAGCATTACCACCACTGCTACGCATTCTATCCAATGGCAAGTAAAGAACATTGTTTCCACCGCTATCAATATCTACCATTACTTTCTGACTGCGACTGTAGACAGATTCCATAGCATCAATATAGAGACGTTCCTGGGTGATTAACGGGGCTTTCTCGTATTCGGTCATAACCTGAACAAAACGACTGGCTTCACCATTTGCTTTGGCAACCACCTGACTCTTGTAAGCTTCAGCTTCCTGAATATCACGGAAGGCCTGCCCGCGAGCCCTTGGGATAATATCATTTGCGTAGGCTTCAGCTTCATTCTTCTGTCTGACTTCATCTTCACGGGCTTTGACCACGTCTGCAAAAGCTGACTGAACCTGCTCAGGCGGTTGAACATCCTGCATACTGACACTGGTAACTGTCAAACCGGTAGCGTGAGCATCCAGCATGGCTTGCAAACGTTGCTCAGTCCGAGTGGCAACTTCACTCCGCCCCTCAGTTAATACAAAGTCCATTGTCGATTGACCAACAACTTCACGAACAGCACTTTCCATCATCTGACGGAGAATGGTGTCTGGAGTACGAACATTAAACAAATACTGCGCCGCATCGTTAATGCGATATTGGCCAGCAATCTTTAAGTCGACAATATTTTCGTCATTCGTCAACATCAAAGACTCAGACAAAACATTACTTTCTGGTCTGCCACCTGCAGAACGATAACCAATCTCAACAGAACGTATTTTTGCAACATCAACCACTTCAACTTTATCGATTGGATAAGGGAAATGCCAGTGAGGACCAGGCATAGCTGTGTGACTGTATTGACCAAAACGTAAAACCACACCGCGCTCGGCAGGTTCGACAATATAAATTCCGGATAGCAACCAAACCAGTAAAATAATAGCGGCGATTAAGCCAGCGCCGATTGAACCGGCTTTATTATTATTGCCTTCTGGCGGTTGAGTATTATTTCCACCACCTTTGCCACCAAACATTCCGGCAAACTTACGCTGTAGGTTTTTTACTACTTCATCAAGATCAGGGGGGCCATCATTGCCACCACCACGCTTACCCCATGGGTCTTTATCACCACTACCGGGTTCATTCCAAGCCATGTACCGCTCCAAAATTTAATTTATGATTTTCAATGTGGAAACCGAATGAATCTATTTTACGGACATGGTTGCCGATAGCAACCAAAAGTCCGTTTTAATTGACTGATTCAATCGCTGAGAGTTGCTCAGGAAAATATTCTTGTAATGCCATCCTCAATAGATCCAAGCCTTCACCTGTTTGCGCAGAAAGCCAGATACGACGTATTTTTCCTTGCTGATCCCGTTCAATTTTCGGCTGAACATTTTCCAGGCGATCAATTTTGTTATAAATAATCAATTGCGGTAACTCGTCAGCACCTATCTGTTGCAGGACATCGTCAACATGTTTCATCAACTCATCCCTGTCGAGTGCAGCGGCATCTACAACATGTAACAACAGAGAAGCATCCCGTGTTTCTTCCAAAGTGGAACTGAAAGACTCAACTAAATCATGGGGAAGCTGACGAATGAATCCGACTGTGTCAGCAATTATCAGAGGTTCAGTTTCCGCTAACCTTAATCGGCGTAACGTAGGATCCAACGTAGCGAATAAACGATCGTCAGCATAAACATCAGCAGCCGTCATTCGATTGAAAAGTGTTGATTTTCCTACGTTGGTATAACCGACCAAAGAAATAACCGGCACACCGGCACGTTGTCTTGAGCGTCTTCCCTGATCTCGTTGTGAACGCACTTTATCAAGGCGCTTCTTAAGGGATTTGATGCGTTGTCCAAGCAGCCTTCTATCTGTTTCTAACTGAGTTTCACCGGGACCACGTAAACCAATACCCCCTTTTTGTCTTTCCAAGTGAGTCCATCCACGAACCAGCCGTGTGGAAAGGTGCTGCAATTGTGCGAGTTCTACCTGAAGTTTACCTTCATGTGAGCGGGCTCTTCGAGCGAAAATATCCAGAATCAGACCGGTGCGGCCTAATACACGGCATTTTAACCGCTGTTCAAGATTACGTTCCTGACTGGGAGAGAGTTCGTGGTTAAAAATCACTACCGCAGCATCATTGGCTGCTACAAGTTCAGCTATTTCTTCTACCTTGCCTGAACCGGCGAAGTACTTTGAATCAGGCCGCTGACGTTTGCCATGCACTACGGCTGAAATATTGGTACCTGTTGAATTAACCAATTCAAGGAATTCCTGTTGTTTTTCATCAAATCCCCGATCATTAAAATCAAGGTGAACTAAAACAACGGATTCCTGTTCGGAATTCTCTTCAAAAGCTGCATTGCTATCAGGCCGATCAAACAATCAATAAACTCCCTTATTCTTCTTGGGTTATCTGAACATTTCTTGCAGGAACAATAGTCGAAATGGCATGTTTATAGACCATTTGATTCACTGAGTTTTTCAGTAAAATGACAAATTGATCGAAGGAATCAATCTGACCCTGTAGTTTAATGCCATTGACCAGATATATTGAAACTGAAACATTTTCTCGACGTAATGCGTTTAAAAAAGGATCCTGCAAGGATTGGGCTTTGGCCATTGTCGACTCCATCGTTGTTATTATTGTTAAATTTCAAATAGTATATTAGGCATTCTAAAAGGCTGCACAGAATCGTCAAGCATTATCGGATGTAGCCAGCTTGTAACGTATAAAATCCAATACCTGTTGTTCTGGTAAATCTGTACTGCTGTCAAACCAGACACCATCTTTTTGAGCTCTTAACCAGGTCAGCTGACGTTTCGCCATTTGCCTTGTAGCAATAATTGCTTTTTCAATAAAGGTGGCTTCGTCATACTCTCCGCGCAGAAAAGACCATGCCTGTCGGTAGCCTACAGCCCGAATTGATGGCAATGCTGGATGCAGATCTTCACGCCGATACAGTTTTCTGACTTCATCAATAAATCCAGCTTGCATCATTGTTTCGTATCTTTTGGCGATTCGTTGATGCAGAATTTTTCGATCGAAAGGCGATAGAATTATTTTTATGACTTCATAGGGCAATAAAAAATCTGAATATTTGGTTAATTCAGTTAATGATTTCCCAGAAATCTCATAAACTTCCAAGGCACGTAATAATCTTTGAGGATCATTATTATGAATACGTTTTGCCGAAACAGGATCTATTTTGGCCAGTCGATCATGCAAATACGGCAAGCCAAATTGCTGAAGCTCATTCGCCAGTTTTGATCGGACTTGTGCGTCAGCTTCTGGTAACTCTGCAATGCCATATTGCAACGTTTTAAAATACAGCATCGTCCCGCCAACCAGTAACGGAACTTTTCCCCGCTGGGTAATATCATCCATTAACGCCAACGCATCCTGACGAAATCTTCCCGCAGAATAAGCCTCTGTAGGATCAAGAATATTCACCAGATGATGAGGATACTTCTGCAACGTGAGTGCATCTGGCTTGGCTGTACCAATATCCATCTGCTTGTAAACAAGAGCAGAATCAACACTGATAATTTCTACGGGAAGATTCTGAGCAAGAAATATTGCCAGCTCTGTTTTACCTGCGGCCGTGGGCCCCATTAAAAAAATGGCTGGTGGCACAGCTTGGCCAGACAACAAATCGATAATTACCCTTGCTTCATTGAGTCAAAAAACTCAACATTGGTTTTAGTCGATTTTAGCCTATCCATCAGAAATTCCATTGCTTCAATGGGTTCCATTGGAGCCAGAATCTTACGTAAGATCCACAGCTTCTGAAGATCTTCTTCATTAGTCAGTAATTCTTCACGACGGGTACCGGAACGTGTGACATTAATCGCAGGATAAATACGACGGTCAGCCAATTTACGTTCAAGTAATACTTCCATATTACCGGTACCTTTAAACTCTTCGAAAATAACCTCGTCCATACGGGAACCGGTTTCAATCAGAGCCGTTGCAATAATGGTTAAACTTCCACCTTCTTCAATATTTCGGGCCGCGCCAAAGAACCGTTTAGGACGTTGCAGCGCATTTGCATCGACACCACCAGTAAGGACCTTACCGGATGAAGGCGAGACTGTATTGTATGCACGCGCTAAACGGGTAATTGAATCTAACAGAATAACGACGTCATGCTTATGTTCTACAAGGCGCTTCGCTTTCTCAATGACCATTTCTGCAACTTGCACATGACGTGTTGCTGGTTCATCAAATGTACTTGAGACAACCTCTCCTCTTACAGAACGCTGCATCTCGGTGACTTCTTCCGGACGTTCATCAATCAATAATACAATCAGATCGCTTTCAGGATAATTTGAGGCGATTGATTGAGCTATTGATTGCAAAATCATGGTCTTACCAGATTTTGGTGGCGCGACAACCAAACCGCGTTGCCCTTTACCAATTGGTGCAGCTAAATCGATAATACGAGCTGTCAAATCCTCAGTACTGCCATTGCCACGCTCAAGATTAAATCTTTCATTGGCAAACAATGGAGTGAGGTTTTCAAAGGGGACTTTGTTACGAGAGTTTTCTGGTTTTTCGTAGTTGATCTCATCAACTTTTACTAAAGCAAAATAACGTTCACTGTCTTTAGGTGGACGAATTTTACCTTTAATAGTATCGCCAGTTCTTAAGTGAAATCGGCGGATTTGGCTGGGTGAAACATATATATCATCTGGCCCAGCGACATAGGAGTCTTCGGGCGAACGTAAGAAGCCAAAACCATCCGGTAATAATTCTAAGACGCCCGTAGTGTAGACGTCATCGCCTTGTTTGGCATGTGCTTTAACAAGTGCAAATATTAGTTCTTGTTTTCGATTGCGGGCAAGGCCCTCAAGATTCATGGATAGTGCAAGTTCCATTAATTCAGCAGCGGACTGCTTTTTCAGTTCTGTCAGATTCATGTATTACCTAAAATGGGTTTTAAAATCAGGATTACCTTGGATGCGCGCGGAGAACGCGATTATGTGAAGTATGGGAGATTTAACCAGAAAATTGTCGGTAAGATTATCAGTAATTATTAAAACCGTCCAGCATTTTTAGGAAAAAACTCCCTAAATATAAAAAGACCCACGCAAATAGTCTCGTAATGAAACTTATACTAGATTGGTTTTGTTCTAAATAGGTAAAATCAATTTTTCAAAGGTTCAATCAATGAAACAGATGTCTGCATTTTTCGTGACAAGTTTTGTACTGGTTTTACTGTCCGGTTGCAGTAATATCCCAAAGCAAATCTCGACCGCTCCAAGTAATGATCTACAACTTAATGAAATCCAGGGGCAGATTGAAAACTTTGCCAATCAGGATGTTCGCTGGGGTGGCGAAGTAGTGAGTGTAGAAAATAATAATGATGCTTCAATCCTGCAAATTGTTCAATATCCACTTAATCATTACGGTAAACCAGTTACAAGTCAATCAAGTGCTGGTCGTTTTCTAGCAAGAACAACTGAATTTATTGATCCTGTTGTTTACAAAAAAGGGACGTTACTGACTTTTACCGGCACCCTAAATGGAATGGAGACAAGAAAAGTAGACCAGAAAGAGTTGATCATGCCTGTTCTAGAAGTTTCATCAATGTATAAGTGGCAACTGTATCAACCAATTCAGCGAGATCCTTTTTATGATCCTTTCTTTTATAACGGTTTTTATCCCTATAATGGATACTATAATAGGTATTGGCAATATCAACGATTTGGTTATCCTTACTATTATTGGTGAATAGATAACGTTGCTATGAAAGGTTTATTTTGTCTTACATCAAATCAAGTTTAGGAAGATCTCGTCTCATTAAACTGCGCCTTTTTTTATCTTCAAATGGCTAACTTTTAGCTCACGTGTATATCACTCAATAACTCTGATATCGACTTGGTGTTTTATATAAAAGCGCGACATTTATTGACAGGTATGTGATGTATGCCGATAACGCAGGAGCAGTTATCGGTGACCTACTTTATCAGCCAACTCCCTGTGGCTGCCCCTACGGGCTCGCTTCGCTCATGCAAAACCGCTTATCTCCATGGACGGAGTGTATGCAAAGCCATGTCTGGAACATGGCTTGTCCCGGCGATAATGTCACATGGGGGGTCACATGCTCAGGCAGGATAATGCAAACCTTCAAGACAAAAAAAAGAGCCCATCCGATTGGATGGGCTCT
>Ga0207878_100142_pt1 | contig 66625 bp, 54 predicted proteins | sample LinPmetageLP41_FD_184053 | JGI IMG/M metagenome (GOLD analysis project Ga0207878, IMG submission 184053) | Marine viral communities from the Pacific Ocean - LP-41 (SPAdes) | ecosystem: Environmental > Aquatic > Marine > Oceanic | place: Pacific Ocean | collected 2010-08-27 | reverse complement strand
GGCCCCGAGGCGCAAAGCGATCCCCGGCTGCTGGCCGCGCTCGAACCCCTGCTCGGCGCGATCGACGTCGCGGCGATGCGCGAGGCCAATTTCGCGGTCGACCGGATGGAGGACAAGCGCTCGCCCGCCGAGGCCGCGCGCGAGTTGGCGGGGCGGATCGGGCTCTAGTTGGCTTTGGTCCAGACCTGCGTCTGGCAGAACGGGCCGAGGCAGCCCTTCACCTCGAGCCTGCCGTTCGCCAGCCGGCGCACCACCGAGCGATAGTCCTTGCCGCTCTTGGGGTCGTAGATTCGTCCGCGCCAGACATCGCCGTCCTCGGTGAAACTGGTCAGGACCGGCATTCCGAGAATGCGGCGGCTGCGCTTGGCGGGGTCGGGGTTGTTGACGTCTCGCTGGCCTGCACCCTCGGGCGGGGGCTTCAGGAAACGGCTTATCTTGCCGCAATAGCTGCGCCCGCACTGCCCGACCGCGATCACCGCGTCCTTTTCCTCGGTCACCCAATTGCCCGTTATCGGCGCAGCGGCGATCGCGGGTCCTGCAGTCAACGCGGCGGCAGCGGCAAGGGCGATAGAGGCGAATTTCATCGGCAATTCCTTCTGGGTGGCAAAGCGGGTGTGGTGCGTGGTCTCATGCTTGCGGCGCGAATCCGGCGCCCGCTGGCCATCCGCCCCCGGACAGCGCCAAGACCTTGAACAGATCGCCCATGTCGTCGCCATGAACGAGGCGGCGATGCGCGGCGGCAACCTCCTCGGCGCGCTCGGGCGCCTTGCCACCCAGCGTCTGGGCGCGCGCATCGATCCCGAGCGCGGTCAGCCACGCGCCTTGCGTGGTGCCCGCGATCCAAGGGACGCCGCCCGCCTTGGCGATCTCGGCGAGCATCGCGAAATCGACATGCGCGGTGATATCCGCTTCGCCCGGGAGCGCCAGCGGATCCACCTTGGAATGCGCGCGCACCGCCTGCAGCGTCGAGCCGGCGCGCGGCGCGAGATGGCCGTAGTCGATGAACAGCGCCGCGCCGCCCTGCGTCGTCAGCCGTTGCGCGACCTCCACCATCGCCGCGGCGGCGCCGGGGCAGGTCTCGACCAGCGTGTCCACATGCGCATCGCGCCAGCGCTCGGGCACCGCGGCATCCATCGGCTGGGTTCCGGCGGTGAAAACGAACCCCTCCCCGGCCTCCTCCCCCGCCAGCGCCACCATCCGCTCGCGCCAGCCCGCCTCGGTCCGCACCAGCTGGCGCACCGGCAGCGCGTCGAGGAATTCATTGGCCACCAACAGCAGCGGGCAACCTTCGGGAAGGCTGGCGATATCGTCGTGGAATACGGCCCCCGGTATCGCTTCGGCCTGCACCTTTCGCAGCGCTGGCGAGCCTTCGACCAGATGGACCTGCGGCACCAGCCCCTGCCCGCGCATCACCCGCAGCGCATCGCGCGCCAGCGTGCCGCGCCCCGGCCCCAACTCGGCATAGATCGAATCCTCGGGCCGCCCGGCGCGGGCCCACATATCCGCCAGCCACAGCCCGATCATCTCGCCGAACATCTGGCTGATATCGGGTGCGGTGACGAAATCGCCCGCCGCGCCCAGCGGGTCGCGCGCAGCGTAGTAGCGCGCATTGCTCTCGCCCATGAAGCGCGACACGGGCATCGGCCCATCGCTGCGAATCAGCCGCGCGAAACTGTCCGCAAGGTCGGTTTTACCGGCTCCGCTCAAACGACGGTGCGCTGGGCAGAGGACCGGTCGTTGGCCTTCCGCGTCAGGCTGTAGACGATCACCGCCAGCCCCACCGCGATCATCGGCAGCGACAGCCACTGGCCGCGCGACAGCCCCGATTCGACCACCACATAGGCGAGATGCGCATCGGGCTCGCGGAAGAATTCGTTGACGAACCGCGCCAGCGACACGCCGACGGTGAACACGCCGACCAGCAGGCCGGGGCGGTAACGCGCGCGGGTGAACCAGAACAGCGGCAACAGGATCGCGATCAACAGCAGTCCCTCGAGTGCCGCCTGATAGAGCTGGCTGGGATGGCGCGCGAGCCCGAGTGGATCGCTGGGGAACACCATCGCCCACGCCACGTCGGTCGGGCGGCCGTAAAGCTCGCCATTGATGAAATTGGCCAGCCGCCCGAAGAACATGCCGAAGGGCACGTTGACCGCGATATAGTCGCACACACGCAGCCAGTTGAGCTTGCCGCGCCAGGACACGAAAGCGATCGCCGCCAGCACCCCGAGCACCCCGCCGTGGAAGCTCATCCCGCCGGTCCACAGCTGGAACAGTTCGAGGCCGCCGAACAGCTCGGGCTTGTAGAAGGCGGCATAGCCCAGCCTTCCGCCGAGGATGATCCCGAGCGTGCAATAGAAGAACAGGTCGTCGACATGGCGCTGCGCCATCGGCCCGCCCGGCGCGCGCACCATCCGCGACAGATGCCAATAGCCCAGCAGGATCCCGCCCAGATAGGCGAGCGAGTAGTAGCGCAGCTGGAACGAACCGATCGAGAACAGATAGGGCCTCAGCCCCAGCTCGGCCCACTGGATCGGCTCGGCCCCGGTCGCGGCGAGTAGTGACAACAAATCGATATCCCCTTAGAGACCGCGCCTGAGCCCGCGCATGGAACCCCGTGCGGCGCGGCTTGTGGCATAGCGCGCGGTTTCGGGAAAGCCTGCGCATGCCAGGGCAATTTGCCCCGGGTGAAATGCAATGATGCATTCGCCCTCACTGGAGAGGATCTGAATACCCATGCCGACCGCGCTCGACACGACACTCGACACGATCATGAACACGCTGACCGCGCCCGGTGCCCCGGCCGAGACGGTGCCGTTTACCCGCAACGGGGTGGAAATGCCGGCGCTCAAGAACGCGCCGCCGAGCATGGTCCATTACATCGCGCATTACTGCAACGAGCATAAGGATGCAGTCTTCCTGGTCGATGGCGATCACCGCCTGACCTTCGGCGAGACCTTCGCCATGGCGCGCCATGTCGCTGCCGGGCTGGTCAAGGATCACGGCGTCCAGAAGGGCGACCGCGTCGCGATCGGCGCGCGCAATTCGGCCAACTGGATCATCACCTATCTGGGCGTGCTGATGGCGGGGGGCTGCGCCACGCTGCTAAACGGCTTCTCGACCGGCGAGGAACTGGCCGAGCAAGTCGCGCTGGTCGAATCCAAGCTGCTGCTCGCCGATGGCGCGCGCTTCAAACGGCTCGAGGGCGTCGCGCTCACCGCCGAGCTCGTCCGCATCCGGCACGACCAGCCTTCGTCAGAAGGGCTCGCCAATATCTGGGGCGATCCCGCCGCGGTCACGCTGCCCGAACTGGGCCCCGACGATCTGGCGACCATTCTCTTCACCTCGGGTTCGACCGGCCGCTCCAAGGGCGCCTATTCGGACCATCGCGGGGTCGTCCACGGAGCGATGAGCTATGCGCTGCAATCGCTGATGGCGTTCAGCTACCTCAACGCCTCGGGCGACGCGCCTACCAGCCAGGCCTGCGCCCTGCTCGCGGTGCCGCTGTTCCACGTCACCGGCGAAGTGCCGCTGTTCCTCCAGAGCTTTGCGCTGGGGCGCAAGATCGTGCTGATGCCCAAATGGGATGCCCGCGAGGCGATGCGGCTGATCGAGCAGGAAAAGGTCAGCTATTTCGCAGGGGTCCCGCTGATGACCTACGAAATGGCCAGCCATCCCGAGCGCGACCAGTTCGACATGTCGAGCTGCACCGGGCTCGCCGCCGGCGGCGCGCCGCGCCCGGCCGAGCATGTCTCGAAGATCAAGGAAGCCTTCCCCGCCGGCTTCCCGTTGCTGGGTTACGGGCTGACCGAAACCAACGGCGTGGGCTGCGGCAATTTCAACGAGAACTATCTCGCCAAGCCGACCAGCACCGGCAAGCCCAGCCGCCCGCTGGTCGATCTCGCGATCCTCGACGATGACGGCAACGCCGTGGCCCAAGGCGATATCGGCGAAGTTTGCATCCGCTCGGTGTGCAATTTCATCGGCTATTGGAACAACGACGAGGCAACCGAGGCGGCCTTCACCGACGACATGTATTTTCGCACCGGCGATCTCGGCAAGCTCGACGAGGACGGCTATCTCTATATCGTCGACCGCAAGAAGGACATCATCATCCGCGGCGGCGAGAACATCACCTGCATCGAGGTCGAAGACGCCATCTACGCGCATCCCGATGTCGCCGAATGCTCGGTCTTCGGCCTGCCCGACGAACGGTATGGCGAAATCCCTGCAGCGGTGTTCCTGCCCAAGCCGGGCAGCAGCCTGACCGCCGACGAACTGCGCGATTTCCTCAAGACCCGCATCGCGCCCTTCAAGCAGCCGCAGCACATCTGGGTGGCCGAGGAGACCCTGCCGCGGCTGGGCACGCAGAAGGTCGACAAGCGCACCGTGCGCGCGACCTTTGCCAAGGATTTCGTCGACGCGTGACGGCCACCAAGCTTCCCGACCAGCGCGCGATCATCGACCGGCGCAAGCTCGCCGCCGCAATCGCGGTGCTGGCGGAAGCGGGGGGCGGTGAAGCGCGACCGCGAATCGTCGAGGCGCTGCGCGAGGCGCTCGATTCGGGCCGCGCCGAACTCGCCCGTAGGCTCGAGGCGGCCCCTTCGGCCGGCCATGCCTGCGCCAATGGCTATGCCTTCCTGATCGACCAGCTCGTCCGGGTGCTGTTCGATCATGTCACCACCCATCTCTACCCCGCCGCCAACCGCAGCTCCGCCGAACGGATCGCGATCATGGCGGTGGGGGGATACGGCCGTGCCGAGATGGCGCCGCATTCGGATGTCGATATCGCCTTCCTCACCCCCGAACGCCGCGCGCCTTGGTGCGAGCAGGTGATCGAGGCGATGCTCTATCTGATGTGGGATCTGGGGCTCAAGGTCGGACATTCGAGCCGCTCGGTCGACGAAGCCACCAGGCTGGCGCGCGAGGATCTGACGATCCGCACCGCGCTGCTCGAGGCGCGCTACATCTGGGGCGACGAGGCGCTCTACGACGAGGCGGCGCGGCGGTTCTGGGCCGAGGTCGCGCATGGCACCGGGCGGCAGTTTGTGCGCGAGAAGCTGGCCGAGCGCGACGCGCGCCACCGCCGCATGGGCGACAGCCGCTATGTCGTCGAGCCCAATATCAAGGAGGGCAAGGGGGGCTTGCGCGATCTCCAGACGCTCTACTGGATCGGCAAGTATATCCACCAGGTCCGCAGCGCTTCGGAACTGGTCGATGTCGGGCTGTTCACAAGCGACGAATACCGCAGCTTCCGCCGCGCCGAGCGCTTCCTGCTCGCGGTGCGCTGCCATCTCCACCAGATCACAGGGCGCGCCGAGGACCGGCTGACCTTCGATTTCCAGCGCCAGATCGCCGAGCGGATGAATTTCGCCGACCGCCCCGGCAAGAGCGCGGTCGAGCGCTTCATGCAGTTCTACTTCCTCCAGGCCAAACGCGTCGGCAGCCTGACCGGCGTGTTCCTCTCGCATATCGACGACCAGTTCGCGCAGAAGAGCCAGCGCAGCGGCTTCTTCGCCGGGTTCCGCGCCCGCCCGCGCGAGGTCAAGGGCTACCGCGTCCACAGCGGCAAGATCGCCGCGCCTTCGGACGACTGGTTCCGCAAGGACCCGGTGCGGCTGATCGAGCTGTTCCAGCTGGCAGAGGCAGAACAGCTCGAGATCCATCCCCAGACCATGCGCCAGGCGAGCCGCGACAGCGGGCTGATCGACAACGATGTCCGTGAAAGCCCGCGTGCCAATGCGCTGTTCCTCGAGCTGCTGGCGGGACGCAAGGACCCCGAAGCCGTGCTGCGCTGGATGAACGAGGCCGGGGTTATGGGGCGCTTCGTGCCCGATTTCGGCCGCGTAAACGCGCAGATGCAGTTCAACATGTATCACCATTACACGGTGGACGAACACACTATCCGCGCCATCGGGCTGCTCAGCCGAATCGAGAAGGGCGAGCTGAAACAGGACCATCCGCGCGCTTCGCGGCTTATCCACCAGGTCGCGAGCCGCCGCGTCGCCTATGTCGCGGCGCTGCTCCACGATATCGCCAAGGGGCGCGGCGGCGACCATTCGGTGCTCGGCGCCGAGGTCGCGCAGGAGCTGTGCCCGCGCTTCGGGCTGACCAGCGCCGAGACCGATCTGGTCGCCTGGCTGGTGCGCGAGCACCTGCTGATGAGCGCCACCGCCTTCAAGCGCGACCTGACCGATCCCAAGACGATCGAGGATTTCGTGGCGAAGGTGCAGGGGGTCGAGCGGCTGCGCCATCTCGCCATCCTCACCGCGGTCGATATCCGCGCGGTCGGGCCAGGCGTGTGGAACAGCTGGAAGGGCCAGCTGCTGGGCGAATTGTTCGACACCGGGCAAGAGCGGCTGCGGCTGGGCCATGCGCGCCACGGGCGCGAGGTCCGCGTGGCGGCCAAGCGCGAAGAGGTCGCCGAACTGCTCGGCGAGCGCGCCGATCTGGCAAACAGCGTCGGCATGCGCTTCGACGATTCCTACTGGATCGCCGAGGCGCCCGATATCGTCGCGCTCAATCTGGTCCATTTCGAGGCGGCACGGAACGCCGATCACAAGCTCTCGATCCATTGCGAATATTACGAGGAGCGCGGCGCGACGCTGGTGACGGTGATCGCCGCCGACCACCCCGGACTGTTCTACCGCATCGCCGGCGGGATCCATCTGGCGGGCGCCAACATCATCGATGCGCGGATTCACACCACCCGCTCGGGCTGGGCGGTCGACAATTTCCTGATCCAGGATCCGCACGGGCGTCCGTTCCGCGAAGCCAACCAGCTCAAGCGGATCGAACGCTCGATCGAGGACGCGCTCGCCAACCGCATAGCGCTCGAGCCGCGGCTGGCGCAGCGCCCGCTGCCCCACCACCGCTCCAAGGCCTTCGATGTCGATCCGCGCGTCTTGTTCGACAACAAGGCTTCGAACCGCTTCACCGTGATCGAAGTCAACGCCCGCGACCGTTCGGCGCTGCTCAACCGGCTGGCGCGGACGCTGTTCGAGGAAGGGCTGGTGGTCCATTCGGCGCATGTCACCGCCTATGGCGAACGCGCGGTCGATACCTTCTATGTCACCGATGTCACCGGCTCGAAGATCACCGCCGAAGCGCGCCTGGTGCGGATAGAGGATGCGCTGCTCGAAGCGGCAAGTGATGCATTACAGGCACGGTTGGAAGATGCGTAACACCCGTTTGTCGGGGGAGTCTTGCAACTTCCATGCGCGTAGCTAGGGATGCGCGTCACAAAAGATAAAAGCATAAAAGTTGAACCAGGAGAGAGAAGCCAATGAAAACCCGTTTCGCATCGCTGCGCGTGCTCGCCCTACTCGGTGCGGGCGCCGCGCTCGCCCCGGCCACCGCGATGGCGCAGGACCAGACCGGAAACGATCTCGTCGAGAATGCCGACGTCGAGGATCGCAACGTCATCATCGTGACCGCACAAGGGCGCTCGCAGGTGCTTGCCGATGTGCCGGTCGCGGTCTCCGCGGTCTCCGCCGAGACGCTCGCGAATTCGGGCACCACCGACATCCGCGAACTGACCCAGGTCGCGCCCTCGCTGCTGGTTTCCTCAACCGGCAATGAAGCCAATGGTTCGGCGCGTATTCGCGGCATCGGCACGGTCGGCGACAACCCCGGGCTCGAAAGCTCGGTCGCGGTGTTCGTCGATGGCGTCTATCGTTCGCGTTCGGGCAATGCCTTGTCGGAACTCGGTCCGCTCGAACGTGTGGAAGTCCTGCGCGGCCCGCAGGGCACGCTGGGCGGGCGCAACGCGTCTGCCGGCGTCATCAGCATCTACACCGCGCCGCCCAAATTCGGTTTCGAGGCCTATGGGGCCTTCACCTACGGGAATTTCGACGCGATCCGTGTCGAAGCGGGCCTCAACGCGCCGCTGAGCGATACGATCGCTGCGCGCGTCGACGGCGTCTATTTCAAGCGCGACGGCTTCTACAATGATGTGGTCAACAACACCGACATCAACAACCGCGACCGTTACCTGGTCCGCGCGCAGGTGCTGTTCGAGCCGACCGAGGACATCAGCTTCCGGCTGATCGGCGATTATTCGAAGAAGGATGAGGCCTGCTGCGCCGCCACCTTCGTCCAGCCCGATTTCGCGCCGCTGGCACGAGTCTCGCCAGCCCTCGATCCCTTCACGCGTCCGGTCGGCAACGCCCCGGCCCTGACCAGCACCGCCAATCCGATCGTCCCGGTCCTGATCGGCCTCGGCCAGAACCGGGCTTCGCTCAACCAGAGCACCTTCAACCGCAATATCTACGTTACCCCGGGCCGCAGCTTCGAAGGCGAGACCGAGGATTACGGGGTGTCGGGCGAGTTGAGCTGGGATTTCGGCGGTGCCTCGCTGACTTCCATCACCGCCTATCGCGAATATGACAACAGCCAGGGTTCTGATACCGACTACACTCAGGTCGATATCCTCTATCGCGCACCCGGCCCCAATGCCGGTGCCCGCGGGTTCAAGACCTTCACCCAGGAACTGCGCCTCGCCGGTACGGCCTTCAACGACCGGCTCGACTGGCTTGTCGGCGGCTATTACGCCAATGAGAAGCTGGAAGTGCGCGACAATCTGCGGTTCGGCAACGACTACGGCACTTTCGTCAGCTGCCGCATCGCTATCGCCATCAATCCGGCGCTGGTGAACCCGAGTGCGCAGAATTGCCTCGGTCCCAACGCCGCCGCTCTCACGGGAGCGAATGGTGGTGCGGGCGCCTTCGGTCCGGCCACGCCGCTGATCCTCGCCGGTCTCAACAACCTCTCGCAGGTCAACGATCTCGGCGGAACGGGCGATGTCTACAACCAGACGAGCACGAACTTCGCGGTCTTCACGCACAATATCGTCCATATCACCGATACGCTCGATCTGACGCTGGGGCTTCGCTACACCAACGAAACCAAGGATTTCGATGCCACCTTCGGCAATGACAATGTGATCTGTCCGCAGAACCGCGCCTTGCTGGGCGGCCTGCTGGCAGGCCCGCTGGGCGGATTGGCGGGCGGCCTGATCGCGCTGTCCTGTCAGGGCAATTCGACCGCGGAACTCAACGGCGTGTCGATTTCCGACACCCGCGACGAGGACGAGTTCACCGGCACCGCGATCCTGAGCTGGAAGCCCACCCCCGACCTGCTGACCTACGCGTCCTACTCGCGCGGCTACAAGGCGGGGGGTTTCAACCTCGACCGCTCGGCGCTGGGCAATCCGGTGACCTTCAGGGTCGCCGCAATCGACCCCTCCTCGCTTCAGTTCGCCGAGGAGACGGTCACCGCCTACGAAATCGGCGCCAAATATGCGACGCGCGAATTCGGTATCAGCCTCGCCGGGTTCCGGCAGGAGTTCACCAATTTCCAGCTGAACACCTTCAACGGTTCGGTCTTCCTGGTGCAGAACGTCAATGCCTGCAGCGCATCGCTGGGCGGGGCGGATAGAGATGCGAGCGCCACCACCGGTGCTTGCGCCGTCGACAATGTGGTGCCGGGCGTCGTCTCGCAGGGCGTCGAAATGGAGGCCTATCTCCAGCCGATCCAGGATCTGAATTTCTCGCTCGGCCTCACCTATACCGACAGCAGCTACGAGAACGAGCTGATCGGCAACGACACAGGCACGCCGCTCGACCCGGCGCTGCGCCTGCTGCCCGGCGACAACCTTTCAAACGCGCCCGAACTGGTGGCGACCTCGTCGGTCACCTGGACGCCGCCGATCGGCAACAGCGGAATGGAAGGCCTGTTCTTCCTCAACGCGCGCATGACCGGCGACTACAACACCGGTTCGGACCTGCTCTACGGTAAGGAGCAGGACGGCTATGTGATCGTTAACGGCCGCGTCGGTATCACCAACATCGCCGACCGCTTCTCGATCGAAGGCTGGGTGCAGAACCTGTTCGACAAGGACTACACCCAGGTCGCCTTCAACACCCCGTTCGTCGCTCCGCAGCAGACCTATTCGGCCTTCCTCGCCGAACCGCGGACCTACGGCGTCACGGTGCGCGGCAAGTTCTGAGCCCGGACCAGACACGCACAATGGGAAAGGGGCGCTCTCGGGCGCCCCTTTTCGTTTGCGGGTTCTGGTATCTGTAAGGGTGGCTTAGGTGCCGCGCTCGCCGAACAGCGCACTGCCGATGCGGACATGGGTGGAGCCAAGCTGGATCGCGGTCTCGAAATCGCCGCTCATCCCCATGCTGCGGCCCCAGGGCTGTTCGTCCGCCAGCCCGTGATCGCGCGCGAGCTTGTCGAGCAGCGCGAAGAACGGCGCGGGTTCGATATCCTGCGGCGGCAGGCACATCAGCCCGGCAAGCGGGATATCCGCAGCGCGCGCCTGCGCCAGCAGGTCGGGCAGCTGCTTGATCGGGCATCCGCCCTTCTGCTCCTCCTCGCCGACATCGACCTGGACGAAGCACGGCACCCGGCGCCCGGTCTTGTCGAAAGCCTTGGCCAGCGCCTTCAACAGGCTGGGCCGGTCGAGCGAATGGATGCAGTCGAACAGCAGCGCGGCATCCTCGGCCTTGTTGGACTGCAACTGTCCAATCAGGTGCAACTCGGCATCGGGAAAGCGTTCGCGCAATTCCGGCCATTTGTCCTGCGCCTCCTGCACCCGGTTCTCGCCGAAGATGCGCTGGCCCTGTTCGAGCAGCGGTTCAATCCGCGCGGCGGGATGCGTCTTGCTGACCGCGATCAGCGTGACGTCCTCGGGTTTGCGTCGCGCGATGGCGCAGGCCTTGGCGATACGGCCCTTAATTTCAACAAGGGGGATTTCGGCGAGCGGGGTGCGTGGCGTCTCCATGACGGCGCGCTATAGCGTGGCTGTGGCCCCTGACCAGACCCCGACCTTGCCCGACCTGTGGCTGCTCTCCGATGCGCGCAACGATGCGGCGCTCGAACACAGCCTCGCCGCGTTGCCGCCTGGCTCGGGCTTCGTCTTTCGCCATTATCACCTCGCCGAAGCCGAGCGCCGCGCGCGCTTCGCTGCGCTGGCGGCGCTGGCCCGCGAGCACGGCCACCTTGTCGTGCTGTCCGACGATCCGGCGCATGCGAGGGAATGGGGCGCCGACGGGGTCTATGGCTCGGCCGCGCAGATCGCCGGGGCCGGAGTTCTGGCCATTGCCACCGCGCATGATGAAGCCGAAATCGTGGCTGCAGCAGACGCTGGCGCCGATGCCATCATGCTCTCCCCGGTCTTCGCCACCCGCTCGCATCCCGGTGGCAAGGCACTGGGCGCAACGCAGTTCCACGCGCTCGTCAGCCGCTCGCCGCTCCCGGTGATCGCGCTGGGCGGGATGGATGCAGGACGTGCGCGCCAACTCGGCTGGCCCAGCTGGGCTGCCATCGATGGCCTCACCGCCAACTGAGCGCCGCTTCCCCTCCAGCCCGGAACGCTTGACGCGGGACTCGCCCGCGAGACATAGTGCGGTTCAAGCACAGCGGAAGGGCATCCCATGGCTACGCGAGCGCTCGCGAAATCGGACTGGCGCGCGGTGTTTCGCCGCTCGTTGCGCCGTGCCGTGCAGATGTCGGGTGCCGCGCTGCTCGCGCTGGCGACGCTGTTCCTCGCGCTCGCGCTCGCCAGCTATTCGCAGACCGACCCCAGCCCCTCGACCGCCGCGGCGGGCACCGACATCACCAACTGGATGGGCGCGAGCGGCGCCTGGGCCTCGGAACGCGCGCTCTATTTCTTCGGCCTGCCGACCGTGCTGCTGCTGCCGCTGCTCTATATTTCCGCGCGGCGGCTGTGGCGCGATGTCGAGACCGACAGCAGCGGCGGCGAATCCGGCTGGTGGACCCCCTTCGCGCTGCTGTTGCTGGCGATGGTACTGCTCGCGAGTGTGCTCGCGCTTAGCTTCGACGAGAGCGGCGGCGCGCTGCCTGCGGGCTATGGCGGCTTGTTCGGCCTGCTCGGCGCCGGCGGGATCGAGGCCGTCGCGGGTCGTTTCCCCGAGGGCAGCCACGGCTGGATCACCGGTGCGCTGGCGCTGCTGGCGCTGGCTGGCGGGATCGCGCTGGTCACCCGCGTCTTCGCGATCGACTGGGCGCAATTCCTCACCCTCCCCGATTTCCTCCGCCGCGCCCCGCGCTTCGTCGATAGCGACAGCTTTCCGCTGCCCAAGCGCAAGCAGCGCCGCGAGCGCGCCGCGGACACCGCAGACAGCATCGCCGAGAACATCGCCGAACCCGCAGCACCGCGCCGCGCGCCGGAGATCCCCGATCCCGCCGCCTCGCCGCGTCCGGCTGCCTCGCCGGCCACCCCGGTGCAGCGCGACATGTTCGCGCAATACAATCTCCCCGGGCTCGAACTGCTCGAGGACATCCCCGAGCAGAGCGTTGTGAAGCTCGACAAAATGGCGCTGGAGCGCAACGCCAGACTGCTCGAGAACGTGCTCGACGATTTCAACGTCAAGGGCGAGATCACTGCGGTCCGCGCCGGCCCGGTGGTGACGATGTACGAGCTCGAGCCTGCGCCGGGCATCAAGGCCAGCCGCGTGGTCGGCCTCGCCGAGGATATCGCGCGAAACATGAGCGCGATCTCGGCGCGCGTCTCGCCGATCCCGGGCAAGACCGTGATCGGCATCGAACTGCCCAATGCCGAGCGCCAGACGATCTCCTTCAAGGAGCTCGCCTCTTCCGCCGATTTCGCCGATGCGCCGGGCAATCTGCCGATGATCCTGGGCAAGAATATCGCCGGCGAGCCGATCGTCGCCGATCTCGCCGCGATGCCGCATCTGCTGGTCGCGGGCACCACCGGCTCGGGCAAGTCGGTCGGGCTCAACTGCATCCTGCTGAGCCTGCTCTACCGCTTCACGCCAGCCGAGTGCCGGCTGATCCTGATCGATCCCAAGGTGCTCGAGCTCAAGAGCTACGACGATATCCCGCACCTGCTCAGCCCGGTGGTGACCGAGCCGCACAAATCGGTTCGCGCGCTCAAATGGGCGGTGGGCGAGATGGAAAATCGCTACCGGATGATGTCGAGCGTGAATTCGCGCAGCATCAACGCCTTCAACGAAAAGGTCCGCAGCGCCGCCGCCAAGGGCACCCCGCTCGGTCGCCGCGTCCAGACCGGTTTCGACGCCGAGACCGGCGAGGAGCTCTACGAGGAAGAGCAGCTCGACTATCAGGTGCTGCCGCAGATCGTGCTGATCGTCGACGAACTGGCCGATCTGATGGTCACCGTCGGCAAGGAGATCGAGGTGCTGATCCAGCGCCTCAGCCAGAAGAGCCGCGCCGCGGGGATCCACCTGATCATGGCGACGCAGCGCCCGAGCGTCGATGTCATCACCGGGGTGATCAAGGCGAACCTGCCCACCCGCATCAGCTTCAAGGTCACCAGCCGGATCGACAGCCGCACCATCCTGGGCGAACAGGGTTCGGAACAACTGCTGGGCAAGGGGGACATGCTCTACAAGCCCAACACCGGCGCGATGGTCCGCGTCCACGGGCCCTTCGTCAGCGACGAGGAGGTCGAGCGGGTCGCCGATCACTGGCGCGCGCAGGGCAAGCCCGAATATGTCGACGCGGTCACCGAGGAAAGCGAGGACGGCGGCTTCTCCTTCGAGGACGAGCTCACCGCCAGCGACAACCCCGAGGAACGCAAATACCGCCAGGCCTGCCAGATCGTGTTCGAGAACCAGAAGGCCAGCGGCTCGTGGCTCCAGCGCCAGATGGGGGTCGGCTACAACACCGCCGCCAAATGGGTCGAGCGGATGGAGGAGGACGGGTTCGTCGGCCCCTCCAACCACGTCGGCCGCCGCGAAATCTTCCGCGACCGCGATGGCAACCCGATGTGAGAGAGCGATGCGAGGATGCGGGCGCGCGGACAGCCGCACCGCCGGAACGATCACCCGGACCCTCGGTTGCACTAACCGAAGGGGCGCGATGAGCCGCGGCCTAACGGAGACAATATCATGTTCGGTTGGGCAATCACCCTGGGTATCATCGCGCTGATCGCGGCCATTCTCGGTTTCGGCGGCATCGCCGGCGCGCTGGCCGATATCGCCATCATCATCTTCGTGATCGCCATCATCCTCAGCCTCGTCTTCCTGGTGATGGGCTGGAAGGCTGCCAAATCCGTTTTGAAATAGACGCGGGCTAAGGCAATAACACCGGCAGCACCTGCCCGATACGGGCTTCGTTTCCCGTGGAGCGGAGCCCGTTTTGGAACCTGACGACCATCCACCAGCGGAGTTTTACGCAGCCATGAGAATTCTCCTTCCCGTCGCGGCAATGTTCACGCTCGCCGCTTGCGGTTCGCAGGAAGAAGCACCGGCCGAACCGGTGCCGACCGAAGCGACCGCGCCCGCCGATACCACCGAAACCCTCCCCCCGCCGCGCCGCGAGGAATTCACCGCGGCCTGGGCCGAAGCTTGCTCCGAGGCCGAACCGGTCGGAACGGCGCTGTGCAAATCCAAGGGTCTCGGCGATCCGGGTTTCACCTGCGATTTCGGGCTGGGCGAGGACGAATACCGGCGTCACACCGCCGAGCTCGAACCTGGAGAGGAAAGCTGGGTGCTGGTCGATCCGGAAAACGCCTGCAGCGTGGAGTGAGTCTAGCCGCGCGCTGATCGGGCCGCGCGTAGATCGGGCTCGGGAGATCGCATCGCCGCGCCGGGCAGTGGCACTGGCGCGGCGGGCGACCTTCCACGCTGTTGCATCGCCGCGACATCCCGGCACAGTGACCGCATGAAATCCCGCGCCATCCTCATGGGCAGCATGGCCGTCTGGCTGTGCGCCGGCTGCTCCGTCGACCGCGACGCAACCGCCGAGGAAACCTCCGATCGCGCGGAGCAGGTGCCGCGGGTCAAGGATCGCGTGCTTGAGGTGGTTTGCGATCCCGACAGCCGCTCCACTTCCGAGGGACTGGTGCGGCTGGTGCGCGAAGTGCGCGCACGCGACGGGCGTTCGGACCGCGTCTGGGAGGTCGCCGACGAGGCAGACTGCATCGCCGGCCGGCGCGATACGGAGACGAGCCCCGTCGAATAGGCATGCACGCCACCCCGCCCACGAAAAAAGGCCACCGGCTCGCACCGATGGCCCTTTCCCATTCTCTTGTGGCGAGATCAGCCCTCGGCGGGGGCCTGCGCCATCGCCTGCTTGATCTGGTCCATGGTCGCGCGGACGACCAGCGTGCCCTGCGGGCCAAGCGCCAGCATCGGCTTGGACAGCGTCATCTGTCCGACATCGCCAGCGACGAGGATCGCATCGGCTTCGCGCGCCTGGATCGTGCCGAGCGGCTGGCCGTCGGCGGTCTGGACTGCTGCGCCCGCGACCAGAGCGGCTTCGAGCTGGGCATCCATCTGCGCCATCTGCTGGTCGAACTGGGTGACCAGAGCGTCGCGGGTGATGTTGACCGTCGGGCCGGCTTCCATGGCGGCGATCGCGGTGGTGGGGATCGGGATGGTCCGCTCGCCCACGGTGACCAGCGCCATATTGCCCTCGACGCGGGCGACGGTGCCGATCGCGCCGCCATCGGAGCCGAGAATCTGTGTGCCGGCGGCGACCTCTGCCTGGGCCGGCGAGCTGGCAGTGGGAGCGGCGGCATCCTGCGCCATGGCGGGGGTGGCCATGCCGAAGGCCAAGGCTGCGGCGGTAGCGATCTGATATTTCATGATTTTTCTCTCACTTGCGGTTTGCGACCAATTCAGCGCGGGCCGAGCTAGCGACTTCTATCGCGCGATCAACCGGGCCCGCGACAGGCCGTGCCCTCGCTGCCACGGATGGCTCCAACCGTTCCGCAAGGCCCGCACTGCGCGCCGGGTCCACACCCTCCAGCGTCGGTCATCCACTGCCGGGCAGACGATTGTCCGCAAAGGCAGACAGGTCCGTTGGCCTGTGTTACGCCCCATGCATCGCTGGCCCATGGGTCGGCTGCCAGCGGCTGAGAGACGCCGTGCTCCCGCCCTGGTGGAGGACAGCCCTTGTCCCACGCACTCATTATCGAAGACGAATTCCTGCTCGCGTTCACCGTCGAGGAAGCGCTGCGACACCTTGGCTATACCACCTTCGAGATCGCGACCACCATGGCCGAGGCCGTCGCGGCCGCCGAGAAGCAATGCCCCGAGCTGATTGTCGCCGATCACCGCATCATGGACGGCACCGGGACCGATGCGGTGATGACGATCTGCTCCGACCAGGTGATCCCGGTGGTGTTCGTGACCAGCAGCGAACCCGAGGTGCGCGAGCGCCTGCCCGATGCCTTCGTCGTCCCCAAGCCGCTGAACCTGCCCGAGCTCGAGGCGGCGGTGAAAGCCGCGCGCAAACGCCCGTTCACGCTCGCCGGCGATGGCGAGGCGCAAGGCCCGGAAAACCCCCAGGAGGACTAGGGCGTAGCCTTCGGCCTTCGTTCGGCGACGTTCGGCGTTCCGCGACAATCGGGGGCCCCGACATTCGGGGCTGTGACCCATGTTCGATCCGAGCTTCGATCGAGGTTCGCCGAGCATAGGCCCGCGTGGAACCATCGGCAATGGAGCGGCAGCGGACCACGAGCGCAGCTGTCGCCAGCGGCCCCTCCCGGTCGATCCCATCCGGATGCATCAGCCCAGCTGCCGTAGACAAACGCCTGTATTTGAATCACATACCGTCCGGATGACCAAGGCATCACCCCGGCGCAAAGCCAGCGCGTGGCTCCCGATTGCAAAGCTGCTCCTGCTCGCGCTCTATCTGACGTTCGATTATGCCGCATTTGCGCAGCGGGTCGCTTCGCTGGGTCCGTCGCTCGAACTGGCGGCCTTCGCCATACTCTACACCGCGCTGGTGCTGGCGCTGGTCGGTGCGGCATTCGCCAGGCCCGCGCCTGTCCGGATCGTGCTGGCGGCGCTGCTCGCCGCGGGATCGCTGATGCTGCATGGCTATGAATGGACCACCGGCGCGCCGCTGGTCTACGACGCCTTCGAGACGATGGTGGCCTCGCGCGGCGATGCCGGCAATGCGATGGCACAGCACGGCGCGACACTGCTGCGCGCAGGGCTGGCGGCGCTGGTGCTGTTCGCGGCGATCGCGCTGCCGCCCGGGCGGCTGGCGCTGCCATTCGGGCTGGGCTGGATCGTCCCCGCACTGGCGGTGGCGGCGCTGGCGGGGCTGCTCTACCTGCGCGGCGGCGAAGGCGCCCGCGGGCTGCCCGCGCCCTTCTCTCCGCTGGCGCAGGGCGCGATCATGGCGGGGCTGCACGCGCTGAAGAAAGACCGTCCGCGTCAGGCAGTTGCGTTCGCGCCCGCACCGGCGCGCGGCGATGGCGATGTGGTTCTGGTCATCGACGAGAGCATCTCGGCCCGTTATCTCGACATCAATCATCCCGCCGGCGTCCGCTCGGGGCTGGCGCAGGAGCGTAGCGGGGTGGTGACGGCCAATTTCGGCGTCGCCGCCGCGGTCGCCAACTGCAGTTCGGGGAGCAATCTGACTTTGCGCTTCGGGGGCACGCGCGAAAGCTATCGCGAGGCCGCCGAGGACATGCCCTCGATCTGGGCCTATGCCCGTCGCGCCGGGCGCCGCACCGTCTATCTCGACGCGCAGCGCGAGGACGGCGCGCTGCAGAACCTGATGACGCCTGCTGAAGCGCGCGAGATCGACGACTTCGTCCAGCTCGGCGGCACCCCGGTGCTCGAGCGCGATCGCGAGCTGGCGCGGCAATTGGGCGAGCGGCTGGGCAATGGCGTCGCAGAGTTCATCCTCGTCAACAAGGTCGGCGCGCATTTCCCGATCGCCGACAAGTTTCCGCTCGCGGCCGCCTCTTACCGCCCGCTGCCCCCGCGCGGCCGCTCGGCGGGGATCACCGATATCGCCGCGCTGCCCGGGCAGGGGGCCGACACCGAGGAGGAATGGCGGCGCTATCGCAACGCCTATCGCAACACGCTGACCTGGAGCACCGGAGGCTTTTTCGACCTGCTGCTGCCGCGCGTGGCAGGCAGCGGCGCGGTGCTGCTCTACACCGCAGACCACGGGCAGAATCTCCACGAAGGCGGCGGGCCGGGCGGGCCGACGCATTGCGTCCCCGAGCCGCGCGGCGGTGAGGAAGGCGCGGTGCCGCTGGTGGTGATCGCCGCGACGGGTGGAGGTCCGGGCGAAGGCCCCTCCGCCGCGACCGACTGGGAGGCCATCGCCGCAACCAACCGGGATGCGATGAGCCATTTCCGCATCTTCCCGACGATGCTCGCGCTGCTGGGCTATCCGCCCGAACAGACCAAGGCATTCTACGGCCCGACGCTGCTGGCGCCCGAGAAGGACCCGCTGACCTTCACCCCCAATTACAACGCCTCGCTGGGCCGCGATCCCATCTGGTACCGCATCGATCCCGCCGCGCTGGCGACGCCGCCGACCAGCGATTACCGGGCGCGTCGGTTGTCCGTCAGCGATTAGCGAGCCCGCGTAATGGTCGTCCCCATGCGAATCTGCGCCATACCGATGTTAGAGCATGGCAACGTCCGCAATCGGGTCGTTTGCCGACCGTCGGGCTTTGGGGGATGATCGACCCAAGGATGCCCGTCCGCTTTCGGATGCTGCAGCATCGCTCACCCATGTCGGCAAATGGGTGGAAAGCGGACCGCCATCATCATCACGAGACAGAGGATTATACTGACCAGTGGCTCGCACATCGCGTCAATCGTCTCAAGATTGGAAATTTCCGCATCAACCGCCCAAGGCCGTCCAAGCCTTTGTGGATTGCTGGTCACGCCAGAGCCGCCCGCCTTTCCCTGCCAACATGTGAGGTGCAGCTCACATTTCCGGATTTTCGAAATAATGACTGGAAACTTAGGATAAGGACCGCATTAGGCCTTGGGGCCGAGGTGAAGTAGCATGCAGACGATGTTTGCGGTCGGAGGCTGACATAGTGATTAAATTGATTGCGTTAGGTTTTGCTTTGGCTGCTGCGCCCACCTTGGGGGCGGCTTCCGAAATTGAGGCCAATCCGTCCATCGAATCCAGCTCAACATTCGATGCGTTCAAGCCGCGCGCGGCTTCGCTCGACATCACCCTGGACTATGAATCGTGGGACGACGCCCTCAGATGGTTCGTGCTGCCAATGGGCGCTTCCTTGCGCCAGGTCGCGCCCCGGCGCGTTGCCAGTAGTGGCTCACGACTGATTTATGGGCACGATTCTATCTATCGGCTCGAAGGCAACCGGGTCGCATATTCGCTTTTGCAAGATACGCAGAAAGCGGCATTGACAGAATATAGACGCGATCTGGAAAGGATCGGCAGCGAGCTCGATCTGGCAGCGCTGCCGCGCAACGAACAGCTCGCATTCTGGATAAATCTGCACAATGTCGCAGTAATCGAACAGATCGCGCTGGCCTACCCGGTCCAAAGCCCGCGTAATGTCAAGGTGAATGAAACGGCGCTCGATGAGGCCAAGTTCATCACGGTGGCGGGGGTCGCCATGAGCCCTCAGGACATCCGCACCAAAATCGTCTATCCCAACTGGCGCGATCCCCGCGTGATCTACAGCTTCTTTCGCGGAGATATCGGTGGACCTTCCCTGCCCCGGCGAGCTTTCACCGCGAAGTATCTTGACCAGCAATTGGCGAGCAGCGCCCGCGAATTTGTAAACTCGCTTCGCGGTGTCAGTCGCAGCGGTGACCGCATGAGGGTCTCCGAAATCTACCGCGAAGCCGAGCCATTCTATTTTACCAATTTCGACGCTGACTTGCGGACACACCTCACGAGGTTTGCAGAGAACGATGTTCAGCAAATTATAGATCGCACCAATAGTGTGAGTGCAGACATTTATGAGACGGACATCGCGGACCTGTCGAAGGGGGAGCGCGATTCGCCGATTTCGCAAACGGAGCATTGCACCTGGGATCCGTTGACGCGGGGGCCGGGCGATTGCCGACAGCTCGGCGCCCGCAACGATCTCGCTGTTCAGATCTTTATTGATGAAAGGGTCAAAAAAATTGAACGGCTTATCGAGGCCGGAAAGCTTGGGACGGTCATCATTTTACAGGAAGATGAGGCCCTGACATCTCCCGAAGTCGATTGACCTTCGCTTGAATAGTTCAGATTGCTGACCCCCCATTACTGTAAGAATCATGACGCATAGGCCAGCATACAAGCGGACGCTAGGTAACGACGCCTCATTCCCTCATTGTCTTGCATATTGGACGACCGCAATTGGGTCGACAGCCGAAAGCCGGCTTTTTTCGCGGCAGCGCGGCTAGCGGAAGCTACAACCCGCGTTGCGAGCAAGTGAAGCAATCTGCCTGTTGTGCTCTCGACGCTGCCCGGCAGTCGGGAAACAGTTCACCAGCAATAACGCGAGGACTGCGCGATGGTCCCGCAAAAGTGCCACTCGACTATCCGCGAGGCTATCGTCAGGACACCCCGTCCGCGACATCCGGCAAGGCCTCCGAGCTCGATGCCTTGCCGCCGCGCGCATCCTTGGCGTCATCGCCGAGCACCACGACGCGATTCCGCCCCGCATCCTTGGCCGCGTAAAGAGCGCGGTCGGCATCGGTAACGAATTTCTCGCGGTCGGTCGTCCGCGGGCTGCCGACACGCACCCCGACGCTGACGGTTATCGAATCCGCCCGGCCCTCGTGATCGAGAATGGCGAGTTGAGCGATCTGCGTCCTGATGCGGTTCGCGAAGGCCTCGGCCTCGCGGCTCGCCTTGCCGACCATCGCGCCGATGAATTCCTCGCCGCCATAGCGCCCGGCGAACCCGTCGTGCCGCTCGAACTCGCTGTTCAACAATTGCCCGACCTCGGTCAGGCAGCGGTCCCCGGCCTGGTGGCCATGGGTGTCGTTGAAACGCTTGAAATGGTCGATGTCGAGCAGCAGCACGGCGAGCATGTCACCGGTCTGGCGCGCCGCCTCGAAGGCTGCCGCGAACCTTTGTTCGAAACCGCGACGGTTGAGAACCGCGGTCAGTGCGTCGACGCTGCTCAGCGTCTCGAGATGGCGATTGACCGCCAGCAGGTCGTCCTGCGCCTCGCGGCTCTTGAGCGTGAGAATGAAATTGCTGTCCTTGAGCCTGTCGCCGCGCAATTTGATCGCGATCGGAACGGTGCAGCACAACAGGGTGAAGGCGAACAGATCGATGTTGCCCGCCCCGATCCCCGCGCTGGCCAGCACATAGCGGTCGGTGAAGACGCTCTGCGCCGCCATGCCGAGATAGCTCGCCACGCCGACGAACAGCGCGATCGGCACGACCGTCGCCAGCGCGCGCACCAGCCCGTCGCCGCGCCGCAGCAACGCCAATGCGATGAGATAGGCGGGTACGACCAGACCCAGACGCAGCGTCAGCCCCAGCCCGAGAATCCCGGCCTGCGCATCGAGCACCAGGCACGCAAGGCAGGTCGCCAGCCCAACCGCATGCATGAAGCGCAGCTCGCGGTTGATCCGGGCCGAGAAAAAATCGTGCCACTGGGCCTTGAGTTTGGGTGGCCAGTCGCGAAACGGCACGCGCTCGTCGAGCCTGTCGACTGCGCGTGTTGCGATACTGGCGCGACCATACATTGGGTCCCCTTAGGACAAAGGCGGTTAAGAGTCTTCCACACCCCCCGCAAGCGGTGGCCGGGGCACGCAAAGGACCAGCGCGAAACGCCTTTCCTACACCCCCTCGAACCGACCTTCGCCGCTTGTGCCCGACTGGTTGCAGTTGTAACGGGGGCCCGCTTCCCAAGGAGACCTCCCCATGCGCGTCGGCTGCCCCACCGAAATCAAGAACCACGAATACCGCGTCGGCCTGACGCCCGAAAGCGCCCGCGAGCTGGTGCTCCAGGACAATGAGGTCTGGATCCAGAGCGGCGCCGGGCTAGGCATCGGGGCGACCGATCTCGAATATGAATCCGCCGGCGCGCGGATCGTCGACGGGCCCGACCCGATCTTCGCCGAATGCGAGATGGTGGTGAAGGTCAAGGAACCCCAGGCCGAGGAACGCGCCAAGCTGCGCGCCGGCCAGATCCTCTACACCTATCTCCACCTCGCACCCGATGCCGCGCAGACCGCAGATCTGGTCAAGTCGGGCGTCACCGCGATCGCCTACGAGACTGTGACGGGTCGCAATGGTTCGCTCCCGCTGCTCAAGCCGATGAGCCAGGTGGCGGGTCGGATGAGCGTCCAGGCCGGCGCCTCGGCGCTCGAAAAGGCCCACGGCGGGCGCGGCGTATTGCTAGGCGGCGTGCCGGGTGTGATGCCGGGCAAGGTGATCGTGATCGGCGGCGGCGTGGTCGGCTTCAACGCGGCGCAGATGGCGGTCGGGCTGGGCGCCGATGTCACCATCTTCGACCGCGATCCCGAGGTGCTCGAGAAGGTCGGCACCCATTTCGAGGCGCGCGCCTCGACCCGCTTTTCCAACAAGGCCAATCTCGACGAGGCGGTCTGCGAGGCGGATCTGGTCATCGGCGCGGTGCTGATCCCCGGTGCCTCGGCGCCCAAGCTGGTCAGCCGCGAGATGCTCAAATGCATGAAGCCCGGATCGGTGCTGGTCGATGTCGCGATCGACCAGGGCGGCTGCTTCGAGACCAGCCGGCCGACCACCCATGCCGATCCGACCTATGTGGTCGACGATGTGGTCCACTACTGCGTCGCCAACATGCCCGGCGGGGTGGCGCGGACCAGCACCTATGCGCTCAACAACGTCACCCTGCCGCACGCGCTGCGGATCGCGCGGCTCGGCTGGAAGGAGGCGATGCGCCGCGACCCGCATCTCGCCGAAGGACTCAACGTCCACGCCGGATCGGTGACCTATGAAGCGGTCGCAATGGAGCTGGGCTACGAGTACCGCTCGGTCGCGGACGTACTGGCGGAGTAGTCGGCGAGGACCGTTTCAGTCGCGAAACGGGGCGAGCAGTTCGGGCCTGACCCGAAGCGGTCGCCCGCTGGCGCGGTCGAGCATGGCCCAGGTGGTCGCGGCCGTGACCACCAGCTTGCCATCCGCATCGTGGAAATCGACCCGGCGCAGCGATTTGGCACCCTTGGGTTCGCCCTCGATCCAGGTGGTGGCGGTGGCGCTTTCGCCCTCGGCGATATTGCCGCGATAGTCGATCTCGTGCCGCACCACGAGCCAGACCACCGCAGCGCGATCCTCGGCCCTGGCGGCCGCATCCCAATGCGCGGTCGCCATGTCCTGGATCCACTGCACCCACACCGCATTGTTGACGTGGCCCATCACGTCGATGTGCTCTGGCGCCGCAATGAAGGTCTTTTGGAAGCGCTCCGCCAAAAGGACTACTTTGCCTCGCCCATCTGCCACAGGATGAAGGCGACTTCCTCGGCGGTCTCGTAGATCGACTGGAACCGGCCCGACTTGCCGCCGTGCCCGGCACCCATGTTGGTCTTGAGCAGCAGCGTGTTGTCGTCGGACTTGGTGACGCGCAGTTTTGCGACCCATTTAGCCGGTTCCCAATAGGTCACCCGCGGATCGTTGAGGCCCGCGGTCACCAGCATGGGCGGATAGTCCTGCGCCACCACCTGATCATAGGGGCTGTAGGAGAGGATATAGGCGAAGGCCTGCTTGCTCTCGATCGGGTTGCCCCATTCGGGCCATTCTCCCGGCGTCAGCGGCAGATCCGCGTCGAGCATGGTGTTGAGGACATCGACGAAGGGCACATGCGCCACCACCGCGCCCCACAACTCGGGATCGGTGTTGACCACCGCGCCCATCAGTTCGCCTCCGGCGGAGCCGCCCGAGATGCTGATCCTGCCCTTTTCGGTGTAGCCCGCCGCGATCAACCCTTTCGCGACATCGACGAAATCGTCGAAGGTGTTGGTGCGTTCATTGAGCTTGCCCGCGAGATACCATTTGCGCCCCAGATCGTCGCCGCCGCGGATATGCGCGATGGCATAGGCATAGCCGCGATCGACCAGGCTCAGCCGCGTGGTCGAGAAGCCCGGCGGCACGGCGTAGCCATAGGCGCCATAGGCGTAGAGGTGGAGCGGCCCGGCACTGCCGTTTTCGCCCTTGGGTCGATCCTTGCGCATCACCACGCTGACCGGAACCCTGGTGCCATCGCGCGCGGTGATCTCGAGCCGCTCGGTGGTGTAGAGCGAGGGGTCGTAGCCGCTGGGAATTTCCTGCTGCTTGAGCAGTTCCAGCTCGCCGCTGGCGACGTCGTAGTCATAAACCGAGTTGGGGGTGACCATGCTCTCGTAGGACAGGCGCAGCTTGTCCTGGTCGTATTCGGGATTGTCCGAGAGACCCGTGTTGAAGCTGGCTTCGGCAAAGGCGACCGGCTTGACCAGCGCGGGGTCGGCATAGTCGCGGATCTGGATCTGGTCGAGCCCGCTCAGCCGCCCCTCGGTGACGTAGTAATCCTTGAACAACGCGAAATCGGTGAGGTAGAATTCATCCGACCCGGCGATCAGCGTGGTCCATTCGCCGGGCGTCGCGAGATCGGCGGTGGCGAGCCTGAAGTTGACGTGCTCGTCATTGGTGAGGACGAAGACTTTCCCGTCGCGAATATCGACATCGTATTCGACACCCTTGCGACGCGGGGCGACCACGATCTGCTCGCCGGTCGGATCGTCGGCTCGGACCAGTCGTACTTCGCTGGTCTCGTTGTCGCCGGTGGCAATCACCAGCCAGTCTTCCTGCGCCGAAATGCCGGCACCGACGCGGAAACCATCGTCCCGCGTCTCGCGATAGAGTTCGACATCCTCGCTCACCGGGGTGCCGAGCACATGCAGCGTCGCGTCGTGGACGCGCCAATTGTCGTTGGCGACGCCATAGACCAGTCCGCGATCCTGCATCACCCAGACCAGGCCGGAGAGCGTGCCGGGAATGGTATCGGGCAGCAGTTCGCCGGTTTCGAGATCCTTGATATGGACATCGAAGCGCTCGGAGCCGTTGTCGTCCGCCGAATAGGCGAGATAGCGCCCGTTGTTGCTCACCGAGAAGGCGCCGAGGCGAAAATACTCCTTGCCCTCGGCCAGTGCGTTTTCGTCGAGGATCAGCTGCGGATCGCCCCCCGCCAGCGGCTTGCGGTAATATTTGCGGTATTCCGCGCCTTGCTCGAATTCGGACCAGTAAAGAAATTTCCCGCTCCGTTGCGGCACGGTCGAATCGTCTTCCTTGATCCGCGCCTTCATCTCTTCGAACAGCGTGTCGACCAGCGTCTGCTGCGGCTTCATCTGCGCTTCGAACCAGGCGTTCTCGGCGTTGAGATAAGCGAGCACATCCGTGTCATCGACCGTGGGATAGGATTTGTCGTGCAGCCAGTTGTAGGGGTCGGCGATGGTAATGCCGTGGCGCGTATAGGAATGGTCGCGCAGCTCGGCGATCGGGGGAGAGGTCGGCAAAGAAACGGTTTCGGGCACGGAGTTCCCTTCGGGGGTCTGGGCGGTGAGAGGGGTGGCGAGCGCCAGTCCGGCGGCACAAAAAACGCGGCTCAATCGCATGAAAGCCATCATTGATCCCTCTCTTGCGGCGCAAGCGGTGGAAAGCTGGCCTACGCATCGCTATGTCGGGTGGGATGATTATGCGGCTGCGACGCGCGCCGCAAGCGCCGAGTCGCGCAATTGCCGACCGGCCCAGATGAAAGGTCAAAGCCGATGCTGATGAACACCCATGAAGCCCGCCTCGATGCCCTGCGCAAGGAATTGCAGCGCCGCAACCTCGACGGCTTCGTCATCCCGATTTCCGACGAACATATGAGCGAATATGTCGGCTCCTACGCCCAACGGCTGCTGTGGCTGACCGGCTTCGCGGGCAGCGCGGGCAGCGCGGCGGTGCTGGCGGGGCAATATTCGGGCAAGGGCGCGGCGATGTTCACCGACGGGCGCTACACCGTCCAGGTCCGCGAACAGGTCGATGCGACGCTCTATGATTACGAGGATGTGCCCGCCACCAGCCCGGCAAAATGGATCGCGAAGCACGCTCAAAAGGGCGCGCGGATCGGCTATGACGCCTGGCTCCACGGCGTGGAATGGGCAGAGACTGCGGCAAAGGAACTGAACCGCAAGGGTATCGAACTGGTCCCGCTCGACAGCAATCCGATCGACGCGATCTGGGAAGACCGGCCCGCGCCTTCGCCCGCGCAGGCGGTGCCCCACGATGATCGCTACGCCGGCCGCTCGAGCGCCGACAAGCGCAACGAAATCGCCGACTGGCTCAAGGAAGAAGGCTACGATGCGACCGTGGTCACCGCGCTCGATTCGGTCGCCTGGCTGATGAACATGCGCGGCGCCGATATCGCCAACACTCCGGTGGCGCTGTCCTACGCGCTGGTCCGCGCCGACGGGACGGCGGACCTGTTCATCGCGCCCGACAAGGTCTCGCCCGAACTGGCACAGCATCTCGGCAATGCGGTCACGCTGCGCGACCGGGCCGAGTTCGTGCCGGCGCTGCAAGGCCTCTCGGGCAAGAGCGTCGCGGTCGATGCCGATCGCGCGGTGGCAGGTATCTTCCACGCGCTGGAAAAAGCCGGCGCCAAAGTGACGCGGGCAGAAGATCCTGCGGTGCTGCCCAAGGCGATCAAGACCCCCGCAGAACAGCAGGGCCATCGCGACGCGCAGGCCCGCGACGGCGCTGCGGTGACGCGCTTCCTGCGCTGGATTTCCGAGAACGCGCCCTCGGGCAAGGTGGACGAGCTGGAAGCCGCGGCCAAGCTTCGCGCGTTCCGAGGGCTCAGCCCGGATTTGAAGGATACCAGCTTCGACACCATCAGCGCCGCGGGCGGCCATGCCGCGCTGCCGCATTACAAGGTGGACGAGGATTCCAACATCCCGATCCCGCCCTCGAGCATCTTCCTGTGCGATTCGGGCGGGCAATATCTCGACGGGACGACCGACATCACCCGCACCGTCTGGGTCGGCCCGGGCGAGCCCAGCGCCGAAATGATCGATCGCAACACTCGCGTGCTTAAGGGCCATATCCAGCTCGCGCAGGCGCACTTCCCCGTCGGCACCAATGGCGGCCAGCTCGACACGCTGGCGCGGATGCACCTGTGGCAGGCGGGGGTCGATTACGGCCATGGCACCGGCCACGGCGTGGGCAGCTATCTCTCGGTCCACGAAGGCCCGCAGCGGATCTCCAAATCCGGCGGCGCCTTTGCGGGCACCGATACGCCGCTGGCCGCGGGCATGCTGCTTTCGAACGAGCCGGGCTATTACAAGCCGGGCGAATTCGGCATCCGGATCGAGAATCTGGTGCTGACCGTCGAAGTCGATATCGACAGTGCCGAAGGCGACTGGCTCGGCTTCGAGACGCTCACCTTCGTTCCGCTCGACCGCCGACTGGTGGACAAGACCCTGCTGACCGAGAGCGAAATCGATTGGTGGAATTCCTATCACGCGCAGGTGCACGCCATCCTCGCGCCGCAGCTCGACGGCCCGGATCTCGCCTGGCTCGAAGCGGAATGCGCGCCCTTGTAGGAGCGCATTCGTTCGCGTAATGTTCCTGTGGTCGCGAGTCGTCAGGGAGTGATGCGAATGCTGGGATATGTGACGGTCGGAACCAACGACCTCGAACGCGCCGCGAAGTTCTACGATGCCATCGCCAGGGAGATGGGGGTCGGCCGGATGATGGAGTTCGACAGCTTCATCGCCTGGGGCGAGATGGACGGCCCCGCCGGGATCGCGGCGACCAAGCCCTATGACGGCAAGCCTGCGAGCGTGGGCAATGGGATGATGGTGGCGCTGCAGGCCGTGGACAGCGCCCAGGTCCAGCGACTGCATGCCATCGCGCTCGCCCATGGCGGGGCCGACGAGGGCGAACCCGGCCCGCGCGGCGAGGCGGACGAGCAGGGCAATGTCTTCTACGCCGCCTATTTCCGCGATCCCGATGGCAACAAGTTGAACGCCTTCGCGATGGAAAAGGCCGGGTAGGATGGCGGGGCCCAACCGGCTCGACGAAAGCTTCGTCCATCTCGGGCTGGGTGCCACCGCAGTCCCCCAGCCTGTCTTCACCGGCGCGATGGACTGGTACGAGGGCTACGGCGCGCGCCATGGCGGCGACGGTCGCGAAGGGCGGCTGGTGTCGCAATACAGCTTCACCGAGAGCTGGCCGAGTTGGGAGATGCACCCTCACGGCAGCGAGTTGGTCATCTGCACCGCAGGAGCGATGGTGCTGACGCAGGAATGGCCCGATGGCCGGCGCGAGACGGTGACGCTGAACTCGGGCGATTATGCGATCAATCCGCCGGGCGTGTGGCACATCGCGGATGTCATCGATCCGGCAACCGCTATCTTCATCACCGCTGGCGAAGGCACCCAGCACCGGCCCCGCTGACTTGCGCGCGGGTGAACGGCGCGGTCCGGGCGATACAAATTGCGACAATAATGCCTTGGGCGGGCATAATCCTGCGACATGCGCGCTGTAGAAGCGATGCCATGAGTTGCGGCGTGCCCTGTCCCCCCCCTCCCGGTGCTGCCGCAACTCTCCCGATCGAACCGAAACGGAGTACGCCCCCATGAAGACCATCGCCCTCACCCTTTCCGTCGCCGCGCTCGCGCTGGCCGGCGGCAGTGCCGCGCTCGCGGACAATCACGGCAAGACCAGAGCCGACGCCAATGGCGACGGCCAGGTCACGCTTGCCGAAATGCAAAGCCGGCATGCCGCCATGTTCGCGCGGATGGATGCCAATTCCGACGGCGTGATCGACGCCGCCGATCGCACCGCACGCCAGGCGGCGCGCTTCGCCACAATGGATGCCGACAATGACGGCGAAGTAACCCAGGCCGAAATGCAGGCCGCCGGCGAAGCGCGCCGTGCCCAGCGTCAAGAACGCATGGCCGAGCGCCGCGAGAAGATGGCTGAACGTCGTGACACGCGCTTTGCCCAGCACGACACCGACAATTCCGGCGGATTGTCGCAGGAAGAAATGGCTGCGGCGCGCGAGGCGCGCAGCGATCGCGGTGACCGCGCCGAACGACGCGGCCAGCGTGCCGACCGGATGGGTCGTGGCGTCCGCGGCGGGCGTGGTGGCCACGCGATGGGCGGCATGATGCTGCGCACCGCCGACACCGACAACGACGGTGCAATCACCCGCGCAGAGTTCGATCAGGCGGTTGCAGCGCACTTCGCCCGGGTCGATGCCGATGGCAATGGCGCCATTACCGCCGAGGAACGCCAGGCCGCCCATGCCCAGATGCGGACGCAGATACGCGAGCGGATGCAACAGCGGCGCGCGGGTCAGGCGCAGCAGTAAACCCGCAGCAGGGCTTGTCGCAACGATCAGCCCAACGCTAGGTGCAGGAACAACCCGATGACCGATCCTGCGCCCACCACCATCCTCCTCGTCGATGACGAGGCCACCTTGCGCGAACCCCTGGCCGAGTATCTCACCGGCCAGGGGTTCGTCGTGCGCGAAGATGCCAGCGCCGCCGCGGCGCGGAGCCGGCTGACCAGCGAAACCCCCGACATCGTCCTGCTCGACATCATGATGCCCGGCGAGGACGGTCTCTCGCTGTGTCGCCACCTGGTCGAGAACCGCCAGCTACCGGTCATCCTGCTGACTGCACGCGGCGAGGCGACCGACCGCATCGTCGGGCTCGAGATCGGCGCAGACGATTACGTCACCAAACCCTTCGAGCCGCGCGAGCTGGTGGCACGGATCCGTTCGGTCCTGCGCCGCTCGGGCCGCCACGACGCGCCCGAAGCCCCGGAACTCGGCTACAGTTTCGACGGCTGGACGCTCGATCCGCTCAAACAACGCCTCGCCGATCCTGAGGGCGTCACCGTGCCGCTCTCGACCGCCGAATTCCGTATGCTGCGCGCTTTTTGCGATCATCCCCGCCAGGTGCTCGATCGCGATATGCTGCTCGATCTCGTCCAGGGGCGCGAAGCAAATCTGTTCGACCGCGCGGTGGACAATCAGGTCAGCCGTTTGCGCCGCAAGATCGAAAGCGACAGCCGCAATCCCGATTATATCCAGACTGTCCGTGGCGGCGGGTACCGGTTCGCTGCCGATGTGACGCGCGCCGTGATCGCGAACTGACCCGATGCGCCTGATCCCCCGCAGCCTGATCGGGCAGACCATGCTCGCAGTCGCGGTCGCGCTGATCGTGGCGCAGGCGATCTCGGCGATGCTGCTCTATCGCGCCGCGGAGCAGCGCCGCGAGACCGCCCTGCTCAACACCGCCGCCTTCCATCTCGTCGCCGGGGCGTCGGGCCCTCGCAGCGTGGAAGACCGCCAGGCGCGGCGCCATATGCGCCAGATGGCGCAGGTCGCGCGCAGCCCGCTCCGGGACGACCGCATGCGCGGCCTGCCGCGCCGCATCCGCTACACCACGCAAGAAAGCTCGCCGCTCCTGCCCACCGAGCGGCGCGACCCGGAAAGCGAGGCGGCGATCGAAGCGATCCTGTCCACACAGGGTGTCGATATCGCCGAATTGGTCGTCACCACGCGGAGCGCCGAAGCCGATCCCTTGCTCGCTACGGCGACACAGCGCCAACTGCGGCTGCGCAACGCGATGGCCGAGCGTCCGCCCGAGTTGCTCGTCGTCGGCCTGCGACGCGACGGCGCCGCGCAATGGGAAATCGCCCGGGTGCTCGACCCGCCGCGCGAGGGGCGCATCCTCGGCACGCTGCTGTTGCAGACCATAATTCTGGTGGCGGTGCTGATGGTGCTGCTGTGGTTCGTCCTGCGCCGGATCACCCGCCCGCTCGGCGCGCTCGCCCAAAGCACGCGACGCTTCACGGGAACGGGCGCGCCCGAGCTACCGCTGGCGCTCAGCGGACCCGAGGATATCCGCAGGCTAATCACCGCGCACAACGCCATGCAGGCGCGAATCGGCTCGATGCTCGACGAAAAGGACGTCATGCTCGGCGCGATCGGCCACGATCTCAAGACCCCGCTCGCCGCGCTGCGCGTCCGCATCGAGGGCGTCGAGAACCCCAGGGCGCGCGCCATCATGGCCGCGACCATCGAGGATATCACCCGCACGCTCGACGAAATCCTCCAGCTGGCGCGCATCGGGCGCAGCGATGTCCCCGCCGAACGCACCGAGCTGGGCGCGCTGGCAGCATCGGTGGTCGAGGAATTCGAGGATATGGGCGAGCCGGTGACGATGGAGCAGCAGGTCCGCATCCCCGCCCCGGTGCGCATCACCTGGGTCAAACGCGGCCTGCGCAACCTTATCACTAATGCGCTGCGCTATGGCGGGTCGGCCGCGATCACCGTGCTGCGCGAAGGCGATTGGGCGGTGCTGCGGGTCGAGGACAAGGGCCCCGGCATCCCCGAGGATCGCCTCGCCGAGATGCTCGAACCCTTCACCCGCGGCGAGGCCAGCCGCAATCGCGAAACCGGGGGCGCCGGGCTCGGCCTGGCGCTGGCGCGCGCGGTGGCCGAGCAGCATGGCGGCACGCTGGTACTCGCAAACCGGCCCCAAGGCGGCTTGCGCGCCGAGTTCCGGCTGCCGACCGGCTGAGCCCTAGCGCATCAGCCCGCCGACGAGGTTGCGCACGAACCGCCCGGCGATTGCACCGCCGAAGCTGCTGGCGATCGTCCCGGCGGCTGCCGTCGTCGCGGTCCGCACCGGATCGGCGCGGCTGGTCTTGCCCAGTATCCGCGCCGCCAGCACGCTCGCGGTCGAACTCGCCGCCGCGCCCGCCGCTGCCTTGCCCGCGCGCTCCCACAGCGTGGTGGTCTTGCGGCTGCGGCGACCGACCTCGGCCTTGCCCTTCTCTTCGACTTCCTCGGCCGTCGCCGCGGCATCCACCGCCTTGGCGGCGAGCACCTCGGTCGCGCTTTCGCGATCGACGGTGGAATCGTATTTGCCTTCCACCTCGCTCACAGAATTGACGATCCGGCGTTCTTCCGCGGTGACCGGCCCGAGCCGCGAATGCGGCGGCGCAATCAGCGTGCGCTGCACCACCGAAGGCGCGCCGTCCTCGTCCAGCGTCGAGACCAGCGCCTCGCCCACCTTGAGTTCGGTGATCGCGCGTTCGACGTCGAGCGCGTCGTTGACCCGAAATGTCTCCGCCGCCGATTTGACCGCCCGCTGGTCGCGCGGGGTGAAGGCGCGCAAAGCATGCTGGATGCGGTTGCCCAACTGGCCGGCAATCTTCTCGGGAATGTCGATCGGGTTCTGGGTGACGAAATACACCCCGACGCCCTTGGAGCGGATCAGCCGGACGACCTGCTCGATCGTGTCTTCGAGCACGGCGGGCGCATCGTCGAACAGCAAATGCGCCTCGTCGAAGAAGAAGACCAGCCGCGGCTTCTCCGGATCGCCGACCTCGGGGAGACTCTCGAACAGTTCGGCGAGCAGCCAGAACAGGAAGGTCGCATAGAGTTTGGGGCTGCGCATCAACCGGTCGGCGGCGAGCACGTTGATCACCCCGCGACCGCGCTCGTCGGTGGCGATGAGATCGTCGATCTCGAGCGCGGGTTCGCCGAAGAACATGTCCGCGCCCTGGCTTTCGAAGCTGAGCAATTGCCGCTGGATCGCGCCGACGCTGGGCTTCGAGACATTGCCGTAAGTCCCCGACAGCGCGCTCGAATTCTCATAGGCCCAGGCGAGCAGCGACTGCAGATCGCCCAGATCGAGCAGCAACAACCCGTTCTCGTCGGCATGACGAAAGACGATCTGCAGCACGCCTTCCTGCGTCTCGTTGAGATCGAGCAGGCGGGCGAGCAGCAGCGGCCCCATCTCGCTGACTGTGGTGCGGATCGGGAAGCCCTGCTCGCCATAGAGGTCCCAGAACACCGCGGCGTTGTCGGCATAGCCGTAGTCCGTCATGCCCAGTTCCGCCGCGCGCGCCTCGAGCTTGTCGGCATGTTTGAACTGCGGGCTGCCCGCCATCGCCACCCCAGCCAGATCGCCCTTCACATCGGCGACGAACACCGGGACGCCCTGCGCGGAGAAGCTCTCGGCCAGCCCCTGGAGCGTGACGGTCTTGCCGGTGCCGGTGGCGCCCGCGATCAGGCCATGGCGATTGGCCTGGTCGAGCCGGAGATATTGCCGCTCGCCATTGGCCCCGAGCCCGAGGAATATTCCGTCCATCGCATCCACCCCGATTACCGCTGTCATTACCGCGGATGTGCGCAGGCTGGCCGCGCGGGTCAAGCACCTCGACAGGACAGCAGCAGCGACTAAAGGAGGCGGACGATGAATGAGCGCACGCCCATGGTCCTGCTCGACGACGCGCGCGGCGATGGCGCGGCGGCCGCGCTGGCGTTCGCCGACCCGCTTGCGACCTTCGTCGCCCGCCGCCCGGATGAGGTCGCGCAGGTGCTCGCCGCCGCCGATGCGGCGCGGCGCGAACGGGGCAAGCCGCTGGCGGGCTATATCGCCTATGAGGCGGGTCTGGCGCTGGAACCGCGGCTCTCCCCGCTGGCCGATGTGCGATCGGGCGCCATGGGCCCGCTGGTCTGGCTCGGACTGTTCGACGAGCCCGAGCGCATTGCCGCCGCCGACATGCCCGCCTGGCTGGCGGAGCGAGCCGTGGGCCGAGCCAGCCTCGGCCCGCTCGATCCACAAGTCTCGCAAGGCGCTTATGACGAAGCCTTCGCAGAACTGCAGGCGGCGATCCGCGCGGGCGATATCTATCAGGCGAACCTCACCCTGCCGCTGGCCGGGGGCTTCACCGGCGATCCGCTGGCACTCTACGCCGCGCTGCGCCCCGCGGCGCAGGCGGGCTATGGCGGGCTGGTGTTCGACGGGCATCACTGGCTGCTCAGCCTGTCGCCCGAGCTGTTCGTTTCGCTCAAGGATGGCGAGGCCAAGACCAAGCCGATGAAGGGCACGAGGCCGCGCGGCGCCAGCGAGGCCGAAGACAGCGCACTCGCCGAGGAACTGGCCGGTTCGGTCAAGGACAAGGCCGAGAATCTGATGATCGTCGATCTGCTGCGCAACGATCTCAGCCGTGTCGCACAGCCCGGCAGCGTAGCCGTCGATGCGCCCTTCGCGATCGAGAGCTATCCGACCGTGCACCAGATGGTCAGCACCGTCCGCGCGCGGCTCGCCGAGGGCCACGGCGTGCAGGACCTGCTGCGCGCACTGTTTCCGTGCGGATCGATTACCGGCGCGCCCAAAATTCGCGCGATGGAGCTGATCGACGCCGTCGAACGCGATGCCCGCGGTCCCTATTGCGGCGCGATCGGGCGGATCGACGCCAATGGCGATGCCGCCTTCAACGTCGCGATCCGCACGCTGCGGCTGACCGAGATCGAGAACGCGCGCGGCAAGGCGGTGCTCGGCGTGGGCGGCGCGATCGTGGCCGACAGCGACAGCCGCGTCGAGTGGCGCGAGGCACAGCTAAAAGGCGGCTTCGCCCGGGCCAGCGCGCCCGATCTGGTCGCGCCCGGCTTCGACCTGATCGAGACGATGCGGTTCGAACCCGACAGCGGCATCGCGCTGCTCGAACTGCACCTCAAGCGCGCCAAGGACAGCGCGCAGCAATTGGGCTTCGCCTTCGACCGGCACGAAGCGCGCAACCAAATCCAGGCGCTGTGTTTCGATCTCGCCGCACCGCATGCCATCCGGCTGCGGATCGCACGCGGCGGGGCAATCGCGCTCGAAGCGCGGCACCCGCCCGCACCCTCCGAAGCGCCGATCGACTGCATCCTGCTGCCGCTCCCGGTCGATCCGGGCGACTGGCGATTGCGCCACAAGACCAGCGACCGCGGTTTCTACGACGACGCGCGCGAGGCCGCCGTGCTCGCGGGAGCGGGCGAAGCGCTGTTCCTGCGCGACGACGGGCTGGTGACCGAGGGCTCCATCGGCACAGTTTTCGTCGAACGCGACGGCACGCTGCTCACCCCGCCCGCAGCGCTCGGCCTGTTGCCCGGGGTGCTGCGCCAGTCGCTGCTCGAGGCGGGCAAGGCGCGCGAAGCGGAACTTACCCTCGACGATCTCGAACACGGCTTCCTGCTCGGCAATGCGCTGCGCGGACTGCAAACCGCAAGGCTCCTGACATGACTCCCACTATCCTGTTCGAAGACGGCGAAGCGCTGGTGATCGACAAGCCCGGCGGGCTGCCGGTCGAGCGTCCGCGCCGGGGCGGGCTGGCGCTTGAGGATCATTTCGAGGCGCTCAAGCTGGGGTTCCAGCGGCCCCCGATCCCGGTCCACCGGCTCGATTCCGACACCAGCGGCTGCCTGCTGCTGGCGCGCAATCCCAAATCGCTCAAGGTCTTCTCGCGCGCCTTCGAGGAGCGGCTGGTCGATAAGCGCTATCTCGGCGTGCTCGCGGGCGTGCCCGAAGAGACCGAGGGGACGATCGACCTCGCACTCAGCAAGATCAGCAGCGAGGAAAAGGGCTGGCGGATGATCCCGGCCAAGCACGGCAAGCAGGCGATCACCCATTGGCGGCTGCTCGACACGCAGGACGGCCATGCGCTGGTCGAGTTCCGCCCCGAGACCGGCCGCACCCACCAGATACGCGTCCATGCGGCGTCGGGGCTCGGCATCCCGCTGCTCGGCGATCCGGTCTATGGCGTGAAAGCCGGTGTGGCGCGGACCATGCTCCACGCCGCTGCGCTCACCGTCCCTCGCCCCGGCAAGCCTGCCGTTTCCGCCACCGCGCCGCTGCCGACCGATTTCGCGGCGCTCGGGTTTTCGGATGGGTAAGATTGTCGATCGCGCGCTGGAAATCGCCGAGGAGAAGTTCATTTCTTCCTCCGGCCCAGGCGGGCAGAACGTCAACAAGGTTGCGACCGCCGTGCAATTGCGCGTCGACGTGTTCCAGATCGGCCTGCCGCCCGAGGCGTTCGAACGGTTGAAGGTGTTGGCAGGCAGCCGGCTGACGCAGGATGGCGAGATCCTGCTGTCCGCCAACGAGCACCGTACGCAGGAGCGCAATCGCGAGGCGGCCCGCGTCCGGCTGGTCGCACTGCTCGACGAAGCGCTCACCCCGCCCAAGAAACGGCGCAAGTCGCGGCTCAACCGGATCGGCAAGACCCAGCGTCTCAAGACCAAGAAGGAGCGCGGCGCGGTCAAGGCGAAGCGCGGCGCGGTACGCAAGGGCACCGACTGGTGATCGCTTGACTTTGGCGGGTGATTCGCGCAATGGCCCCAGCTTGACGGGCGGCGCGATGCGTCGCCCCCTGTTTTTCAAACCGATCTTTTTTCAAACCCATGTTTTCGGGGCCCGGCCCCTCTCGACACAGATTAGGACCGCGTCATGGCGAAGCCCGCAACCGTCAAGATCAAGCTCGTCTCGACCGCCGATACGGGTTTCTTCTATGTGACCCGCAAGAATCCGCGGAACACGACCGAAAAGATGACCTTCCGCAAGTATGATCCCGTCGTGCGCAAGCACGTCGAGTTCAAGGAAGCCAAGATCAAGTAAGCCGACGACTTGCTGAACGCCGGGAACGTAGCGGGTTCAGTGACGGTTCAATGCTCCGACCCTAGTAACCGGAGCATGATAACCATGTCCTCGATTTTCGCCTATCCGATTCGCGCCGTTTCGGCCCTTGCGCTCGCTGCGGCCCTGCCGCTGGCAGCGGTCGTCGCTCCCGTCCCGGCCGAGGCCGCCGCGGGCGATCTCGACAAGGCAGTCGCCGCTCTGCGCGGCATCTCCACGCTCAAGGCCGATTTTACCCAGACCGACCGCCAGGGCCGCACCATCGGCGGCGAGCTGACGCTCAAGCGTCCGGGCAAGATCCGTTTCCAGTACGAGAAAAGCGCGCAGATGCTGGTCGTTTCCAACGGCAGCTCGCTCTATCTGGTCGATTACGAGGTCGATCAGGTCCAGCGCTGGCCGATCGCCAATTCGCCGCTCGGCGCGCTGCTCGATCCCAATCGCGACGTGAAGAAGTTCGGCAAGCTGGTTTCGACCAGCCACCCCGATGTCGTGAGCGTCGAGGTCCGCGATCCCAAGCGTCCGGAATTCGGTGTGATCACGCTGATCTTCAACCGCGATGCTGCATCCCCCGGCGGGCTGCGGCTGACACATTGGGTTGCGCTCGATTCGCAGAACCACCGCACCGTCGTGCGACTGCGCAACCACCGCTACGGCGTGTCGGTCGCGGACAGCGCATTCCGCTTTTCCGACCCGCGCAAATCGTCCCGTCGCCCGGGCTGAACGGGTCGGGGCCGGGTTGCGCGCTGGGTGCGACCAAATGCGGCTCACCGTTCATTTTCGGTCAATCCAATCGGGTCTAATTCTAGTCACAGAGAGCGGTCGGAGACGGGTTTCCCCCCTGTTGCCCAACCTTCGATAGGCCGCTCTCTAATAGCGTGACGAACGCACAAAGGAACCCTCGCGCCAATGCCCCCGGCGCGGGGGTTTTCCTTTGCGTGCGCCGATCCGATTAGTCCGCCCAGCCATAGGCGGCGCGGATGATGCGATAGATCAGGTTCTGCTCGATCACCCCGCGCACCCGCTGCGCCCCCGGACCCTGCGCGTAGAGCGCGACATCCTCGCCCGCATGGGTTTCCGAACCCAGCGGGATCGTGGCTTGCTGGCGTGCGGCGACGCCGGTTTCGGGCACCGGACGTTCGCCCACCACCGCGCCGGGGCCGTTGGCATAGCCCAGCGTGGTGTAGGGCTTACCATCCGCCGCCAGCGTCGGCGCGCCGCCCATCTCGTCCGTCGGATGGGGCGGGACCACGTAGCCGAGGATCGGATTACCGCGCTGCGGATAGCCGGCGATGGTGAAGACATGGCTGTGATCGGCGGTGACGAGGATCATCGTCTCCTCGGGATCGGTGTTGTCGATCGCATATTGGATCGCGCGCGCGAATTCGACCGCCTCTTCCAGCGCATAGCCCGCCTGGCCGCCATGATGGGCGTGATCGATGCGCCCGCCTTCGACCATCAGGTAGTAGCCCTCCGGGTCGGGCTTGAGGCGCGCGATAGCTGCTGCGGTCAGATCGGTCAGCGTGGGTTCTGCGGTCTCGGCCGGGCGATCGACCATATAGGTCATGTGGCTGTCCGAAAACAGGCCGAGGACCGGCCGGTCGGCGGGAGCGGCAGCGAGCGAAGCGGCATCGTCGACGAAGGTCCCGCCGGTGCGCGCGGCCCAGTCCGCCGGCAGATTGGCGTCGGACTGCCCGCGACGACCGCCCATGGCATCGCCGAAGAAGCTTGCCCGGCCACCGCCCAGCGCGACGTCGAAGTCGGCTTGGGCAAGTTGGAGCGCAATATCGCGACAGCCGAAGCCTCGCTGGTCCTCCGGAATGTCCGTATCGTCTTCCCAATCGCGATCGGTGCTCCGGGCATAGACAGAGGCCGGGGTGGCATGGGTCAGCCGTGTGGTGGTCACGATACCGAGCGCGAGCCCGCGCTCTTTCACCTCCTCGCCCAGTAGCGGCAGGTGATGCTGCTCGCCGGCAAGACAATCGCCATTGTTCGCCTCGGGGCCGATGCCGAGCATCCCGATCCGCGTCTTGCGTCCCGAATGCATCGCGGTCGCGGTCCCGGCGCTGTCGGGGACCTGGGCATTGGTGTTGTAGGTCTTGACCAGCGCGACATTGTCGAAGGTTTCGAACGGCAACACATGCTCTTCGCCCTGCTTGCCAAGCTTCTGCCCGGCGTAGATCCGGGCCGCGGTGATGGTCGAGATACCCATCCCGTCGCCGATGAACAGGATCACGTTCTTGGCCTGCTGCGGTTCGGCTGCGACGGCGACGGGTGGGGCGGTTGCGACACCGTAATCGCCCTCGCTCGCCGTGCTGCTGCAGGCACCGAGCGCCAGCGCGAGTGCGCCGGTGGTCATGCCGAAGGCTCGGGTGAAGGGCATCGCAATTCTCCTGTGGGTGTTCGTCATGCCCCTTACGTGAAGCAGTGTTGCGACGAAACGGTGAAACTTGCCGCGCCCGATGGCTCCGCCTAAGCGATTGCCATGGTCTCGATCGTTACATGGAACATCAATTCGGTCCGCCTGCGGATGCCGATCGTCGAACGCTTTCTCAAGGAGCACGCGCCCGACATCCTGTGCCTGCAGGAAATCAAATGCCAGGAACACCAGTTCCCATACGATGCGTTCCGCGCGCTGGGCTACGAGCATTTCGCGGTCCACGGGCAGAAGGGCTATCACGGAGTCGCCACGGTCGGCAAAATCCCGTTCCGCGACTTCTCGCGCCACGACTGGCAGGACAATGGCGAGGCTCGCCATGTCGGGGTGGAACTGACCGACCCGGCGCATCAGGGCATGATCGTCGAGAACGTGTATGTTCCCGCTGGCGGCGACATCCCCGACCGCGAGCAGAATGCGAAATTCGGCCAGAAGCTCGATTTCCTCGAACGAATGACCCGCTGGGCCGATGCGGTCGACCGGCCCACGCTGATCGTGGGCGATTTCAACATCGCCCCGCTCGAAAGCGATGTCTGGAACCACAAGCAATTGTTGAAAGTGGTCAGCCACACCCCGCTCGAGGTCGATACGCTGCAGCGGTTCATGGATGCGCATGGCTGGGCCGATATCGGTCGCCAGCACATCGCCGCGCCGACCCGCTATTACAGCTGGTGGAGCTACCGTGCGAAGGACTGGCAGGCCAATGATCGCGGGCGCCGGCTCGACCATATGTGGGCGAGCCCCGAACTGGCGAGGCAGGCTATTGCGCATTCGGTGCACGAGGACGCACGCGGCTGGGAAAAGCCGTCGGACCATGTGCCGCTGATGACGGAGTTCGCTCTCTGAGCGCAAATCCCTCCCCGGCGCGGCGCGCCGCGCAGGCGGTCGATGCGCTGCGCCACGGCTGGCCGGTGCGGATCGGGCAGGCGCCGCTGCTCCAGCCCGTCGAGACCGGCTATGGCGAGGACCTTCGCGGCAGCACGATGCTGATATCCGCCAGCCGCGCCGCTACGCTCAAGCTCGCCAACCAGCGCGATGCCGCAGTGCCGGGCGAGCCGGTGCTGCTGCGCGGCACCGAACCCTTCGACCTGCCCGCCGCGCTGGCGGTGGGCGATCCCGCGCTCGACCTCGCCAATCCGATGAAAGGGCCATTCAAGGCGCTGGCGCTGGATTGGGAAGAAGCCGCCCGCGCCGCGCTGGAACTGGCGCGGATCGCCGGCATCCTGCCCGCCTTTCTGGTGGATCCGGAAGGCGCCGGCGAGGCGGTGAGCGTCGCAATCGAGGATCTGGTGGCCTTCAGCGATCCCTCGCGACTGCGCATCGTGACTCGCGCGCGCCTGCCGGTGGCGGCGAGCGAGGATGCGCAGATCATCGCCTTCCGCAACACCGCCGACATGCGCGAACATGTCGCGTTGGTGATCGGCCGCCGCGATGCCGGGCGCGTGCCGCTTGTCCGGCTGCATTCCGAATGTCTCACCGGCGATGTCCTATCCAGCCGCAAATGCGATTGCGGCCCGCAGCTCGACGGCGCGCTGGCGGCGATGGCGGAGGAAGCGGCGCAGGGCGGCTGGAGCGTGCTGCTCTACATGCGCCAGGAAGGGCGCGGGATCGGGCTGATCAACAAGCTGCGCGCCTATCGCCTGCAGGACCAGGGATTCGACACCGTCGATGCCAACACCAGGCTGGGCCTGCCCGACGAGGCGCGCGACTTTCCCACCGCTGTGCGGATGCTGGAGCTGCTCGGAATCGACAATGTGCGGTTGATGACCAACAACCCGGCCAAGGTGGATGCGCTCGAGGCGCATCGGATCGCGGTGACCGAGCGCGTGCCCCATGCGCTGCCTGACAATCCGCACAACAGCCGTTATCTCGCCACCAAGCGCGACCGGGCGGGGCATTTGCTGCCGTAGTGGCGCCTAGCGCCGCTCGAATTCCCTCAGGCCCGCGCCCAGCGTATTGTTCTGGATTTGCAACCGGTCGCCGGTCCAGTCTGCCACGAAGGCGGTGTTACGACGCAGGCCCGGCACCAGCCGCGCATCGTTGCCCGCGATCGTCAGGCCGTCGGACGAATACTCCGCCCCTTCCGCGCCCACCGCGATGAAGGTGGACCAGTTCTCCTTGTCGCGGCCCTGGACGAACCAATTGCCAGCGATGTTCCCGGTGCCGCCATTGGGGAGGTCGATCATGTAATTGGTCTCGCGCCCACCGGCATCGTCGAAGCTGGAGTCCTCGACGATGGTGCGGGCGGCGCGTGATTTGAGGTAGTGACCACCGGTGCCCTGCTCGAAGCGGCTGCGGGTGACTGCGGTTTCGGCGATCTCGCCGGTGTAGATTGAATGCGCGCAGCCGCCATCGCCCTCGCAGGTGCCCAGCCGGGTGAAGGTCGATTTGTCGATCCGCAGACGGATGTCGTCGCCGGCATGGGTGAGGATGCCCTGCTCGCTGTCGCGGAACCAGCTCTGCGTCACCGCCAGTTCGCCGCGCTGCAGGCGGATGCCCGCGCCGTTGCGGTCGGGGACGGATATGTCGGCAAAGACCAGGCCGATGACGGTGGCCGCCTCGCCATCGAGCACCAGCGCCGCCTTGCCTTGGCAGGCCTCGCCCGCCAGCGTGGCGGTGCCGATTTCACGCGCGCGATAGGTGATTGTGCCCGCTTCCTGGACCGCGCATTGATTGTAGGTGCCCGGCGCGAACAGGATCGTGCCGCTGCCGCTCCCGATCGCATCGACCGCGTCCTGCAGCTGGGCAAAGCCCTCGCCGTTCTCGGCGATGGTGAAGGGCGCAGCGCCCGGCTGCGCCAGCAAGGCCGCCGCCGGAATGGCCGCCACCGCGAGCGCCGCCAGCACACCCACCGCCCAGAGCGAGGGTCGCGAGCATTGGGAGGCGCGGCGCAGGATCATGGTTCGAAGGTATCCAACAATAGTTACTGCGTCGATAACGCTCGTGTTGCAGAATAGTTCTCGCCGATTACTTGCAGGAAGCGCGCGCCATAGGCTTCCAGCTTCTTGGCCCCGACCCCGGGGATGCGCGACAGCTCCGAAAGGCTGGTCGGGCGCGCCTGCGCCATTTCGCGCAAGGTCGCATCGTGGAACACGACATAGGGCGGCACCTGCGCCTCCTCGGCCAGTTCCTTGCGCAGCGCCCGCAGCGCCTCGAACAGCGGATCGCCAACCGGATTGGGGGTCGCGTCCCCGCGTCGCTTCCGCGCGCTCTTGGGGGCAACCACGATCGCCATCGGCTGTTCGCCCTTGAGAATCGCCATGGCATCGCCGCCCAGCGCCAGCCCGCCATGCTCGGTCGAAACCAGTGCCCCGCGCGCCTGCAGCGCCCGCGACAGCGGTTGCAGCAGCGCTGCCTCGTCCGACCCGACAATCCCGAACACCGACAGCGAATCATGCCCGCGCTGGCGCACCCGTTCGTCAGCCGAGCCGGTCAGCACCTTCTGCAGATGGCCGAAGCCGAAGCTCTGCCCGGTGCGGTAGGCGGCGCTGAGCAGCTTGCGCGCCAGCTCGGTGACATCGGTGACGCCCGGCGGCGAAAGGCAATTGTCGCAATTGCCGCATTGCGCGGGCGGGTCCTCGCCGAAATGGCGCAGCAGCAGCGCGCGCCGGCAACCCGGCGTCTCGACCAGCGCGGCGAGCGAATCCAGTCGAGCCCGCTCCGCGCTGCGGCGGTCTTGCGGCACTTCCTCGAGCCGCGCCCGCGCTGTCGCGAAATCGCCCGCGCCCCACAGCATCGTCGCCAGCGCGGGATCGCCGTCGCGCCCGGCGCGCCCCGTCTCCTGGTAATAGCCCTCGATCGATTTGGGGATGCCGACATGCGCGACGAAGCGGACATCGGGCTTGTCGATCCCCATCCCGAAGGCGACCGTGGCGACGATCACCATGTCCTCGCTGGCGACGAAGGCGGCCTGGTTGGCGGCGCGGCGCTCGGGCTCGAGCCCGGCGTGATAGGGGCGGACCGGCCGCCCGGTCGCCGCCGCCAGCTTGTCCGCCAGTTCCTCGGTCTTGCGCCGCGTGGAGACGTAGACGATCCCGGGCCCAGGATGGTCGGCCATGACCTGCGTCAATTGCCGCACCGGATTGTCGCGATGGCCGATCGTGTAGCGGATATTGGGCCGGTCGAAGCCCGCCAGCACCAGCCCGTCGGCAGGAATGCCGAGCTGGGCGAGCACGTCGTCGCGCGTCTGGCGATCGGCGGTGGCGGTCAGCGCAAGCCGCGGGACCTGCGGGAAAGCATCCATCAGCGGGCGCAGCTGGCGGTAGTCGGGGCGGAAGTCATGGCCCCATTCGCTGACGCAATGCGCCTCGTCGATCGCGAACAGCGTCAGCGGCGCGGCGTGAAGCATCTCGCGGAACTGCGGCTGGCTGGCGCGTTCGGGGGCGACATAGAGCAGGTCGAGCGAACCGGCGCGGAAGGCGTCGATGGTCTCGCGCCAGTCGGAATCGGCGCTGGTCAGCGTGGCCGCGCGGATGCCGTTGGCGCGCGCCGAGCGCAGTTGGTCGTGCATCAGCGCGATCAGCGGGCTGATGACGAGGCAAGTGCCCTCCAGCATCACTGCGGGCAGTTGATAAGTCAGCGACTTGCCCGCGCCGGTCGGCATCACTGCCAGCGTGCTCTGTCCCGCCAGCACTCGTTCGACTACCTCGCCCTGGCGTCCGCGAAACTCGTCGAAGCCGAAAGTCTCGCGCAATTGGCCGCGCGCGGCGTCGAGGGGATGTGCGGTGGTCTGCATCGGCAGGCCTGTGCCAGAGGCGGGGGCCATTGGGAAAGACCCCTAGACACAACACCGGGAAAGATTTTCCCCTTGGCCCTGCCCCCCCGGACCGCTTAACACCGCCCGGCAGCCATGGCGCGGCATCCCGCCGCGCCGATCGACTGGAGACATGCCATGAAGACCCGCCTTGCCCTTATCGGCGCCGCGACCCTCGCCACGCTGACGCTCGCCGCTTGCGGCGACACCGAGGATGCCTCGATGGAATCCGAAGCCGACACGGTCGAAGTTCCCGCCAACGAGGCGCTCGAAGGCATGGACGAGGCACCGGTCATGGACCCGCAGGCCAATGTGGTCGAGAGCGAGCCGGTGCGTACCACCGCGCCCGCCACCAATGCCGAAGAGCAGGAAATCGAGCAGGCGAGCGAGAACGCTGCCGCCAATGCCGCCGCTGCCGCCGATGCGATGATCGAAGAATAAGCGCATGCGCGCGCCTTGCCTGCTCCCCGCGCTGGCGCTGATGCCAGCGCTGGCCGCCTGCGGCCCGTCGGACAATGATCCGGGTCCGGGCGGCGTGACCGTGGGCGAGGCGCGCGCACTCGACGAAGCTGCCGCTATGATCGACGAGCGCCGGACTCCGGCCGAAGTGCTCGCCGAAGAGCCTGTAACCGCCGAAGCCGATACGGCACCCGCACCCGCACCCGCACCCGAGGGGGAAGACGAATGACCATGAATCCCGGAATGGATCCGGAGACCTTCGAACAGTTTCACGACCAGCTCGAACGCTATGTCCGCGAACGGTTGATCCCGGCCGAACGCGAGATGATCGAGAACGACCGGATCCCCGAGGACATCCTCACCGAGATGAAGGACATGGGGCTGTTCGGGCTCTCGATCCCCGAGGACCATGGCGGCGCGGGGCTCAACACCACGCAATACGCGCGGACCGTCAAGGCGATGAGCTACGCGGCGCCCGCCTATCGCTCGATCTTCTCGATCAACATCGGGATGTTCAATTCCGCGCTCAAGAACGGCGGCACGCCGGCACAGCAGGCCGAATGGTGGCCGCAACTCGCCGAAGGCAAGATCGCCTGCTTCGGGCTGACCGAACCGGGTTCGGGCAGCGACAGCGCCGCGATGCAGACCACCGCCCGGCCCGATCCCGATGGCAATGGCTGGATCCTCAACGGCTCGAAGCGCTACATCACCAATGCCCCGCACGCCGATGTCGCGCTCATCATGGCGCGCACCGAGAAGGACGCGCTTCCCAAGAACGCGCATGTCAGCGCCTTCATCGTGCCGATGGATACGCCCGGCATGTCGGTCGGCAGCCCCGACAAGAAGATGGGCCAGGCAGGCAGCCACATCGCCGATATCATGCTCGACGATGTCCACGTCCCCGGCGACGCGCTGCTCGGCGAGGAAACCGGCCAGGGCTTCCGCTTTGCCATGATGAGCCTCGACAACGGGCGCATCTCGGTCGGCGCGGCCTCGACCGGCTATGCCCGCCGCGCGCTGGACTCTGCGCTCAAATACGCCACCGAGCGCAAGGCCTTCGGCGAACCGATCGCCAATTTCCAGTTGATCCAGCAGATGCTCGCCGAGAGCGAGACCGAGATCTACGCCGCCGAGTGCATGATGACCGATGTCACCGCGCGCGCCGACCGCGGCGAGAACGTCATCCGCAAGGCGGCGGCCTACAAGGTCTTCGCCAGCGAGATGTGCGGACGGGTGGTCGACCGGGTGGTGCAGATCTACGGCGGCGCGGGTTACCTCGCCGAATACGACGCCGAGCGGTTCTTCCGCGATGCCCGGATCTATCGCATCTACGAAGGCACCACGCAGATCCTCCAGCTGCAGATCGCCAAGCACATGCTGCGCGATTTCGCCGCCGGGATCGAGCGCTAGGCGTGTACGAACTCCTCAAGGGACTCTCCATCGTCGAGGCCTCGAGCTTCGTCGCCTCGCCCACCGCCGGGCTCTATTGCGCGCAGATGGGGGCGGAGGTGATCCGCGTCGATCACAAGGCGGGCGGGCTCGATTACGATCGCTACATGCTGACCAAAGAGGGCCGCTCGCTCAGCTGGGAGAACCTCAACCGGGCGAAGAAATCGGTCGCGCTCGATCTGCGCAACGAGGAAGGGCGCGAACTGCTGGTCGCGCTCGCGGGCACGACCGGCAACATCATCACCAACCTGCCCGAGAAAAGCTTCCTCAGCCACGCGGCGATGAGCAAGGGTCGTCCCGAGGGCGCCCCCGAGCTGGTCAGCGTGCGGATCATGGGCTGGCACGACGGCCGCCAGGCGATGGATTTCACGGTCAACGCTGCGAGCGGTTACCCGCTGATGTGCGGCCCCGACGACTGGGACCAGGCCACCGCCCCGCCGGTCAATCAGGTTCTGCCCGCGTGGGATTTCATTACCGGCGCCTATTGCGCCTTCGCGCTGCTCGCCGCGCTGCGCCACCGTGACGCCACCGGACAGGGCAGCGAGGTCCGCGTCCCGCTGGGCGATGTGGCGATCGGGACGATGGCCAATTCGGGCGCGATGGCGGAAATGCTCTATCGCGGCGGCGACCGCGAACGGCTCGGCAACGCCATCTGGGGCGCTTTCGGGCGCGATTTCCGCAGCCGCGATGGCGTGCGCTTCATGGTCGCGGCGCTGACCGCCAAGCAATGGGCCGGGCTCATCCGCGCCTTCGCCATCGAACAACCGATCGCCGAGCTCGAGCAGCGGCTCGGGGTCCGCTTCGCCGATGGCGACCGCCCGCGCTACGAGCATCGCCAGGCGCTGTTCGAACTGTTCCAGTCGGTCGCCTCTGGCCTCGACTATGCCGAGCTCGAAACCCGGATGGCCGCCGAAGGCACCACCTTCGAACGCTATCGCACCGCCTACGAAGCGGCGAACGACCCGGTGCTGGTGGCGGACAATCCGCTGTTCGCGCAGACCAGCGCCAACCCCAGCGGCTTCGCCTATCCCGCGCCGCGCAGCTTCGCCAACCTGCCCGGACAGGACGCGGGCGAACCCGCCCCCGCTCCGTTTCTGGGCGAACACACCGAACAGGTGCTGGCCGAACGGCTGGGCCTGTCCTCGGGTGCGATCGGCGATCTGGTCGACCGCGACATCGCCCGCCTCTCCGACAAGTAGAAAGCCCTGACATGAGAAAAGTCGCCATCTGCAAGCCGTTGCGCACCCCGGTGGGCAAGTTCCTCGGGACGCTCGCCCCGCTCGAGGCGGGCGCATTGGGCGCGATCATCATCAAGGCGCTGGTCGAGCGCAGCGGGATCGACCCCGCCCGCGTCGACGATGTCGTCTTCAGCCAGGGCTATGGCAGCGGCGAGGCGCCCGCAATCGGGCGCTGGAGCTGGCTGGCGGCGGGCATGCCGATCGAGGTGCCCGGCTTCCAGCTCGACCGGCGCTGCGGCTCGGGTCTGCAGGCGGTCGCGACCGCGGCGATGATGGTCCAGACCGGGGTCGCCGACTGCGTGCTCGCCGGCGGGGTCGAGAGCATGTCGAATGTCGAACACTACACCACAAGGGCGCGGCATGGTGCTCGAATGGGCGATCTCGAACTGTGGGACCGGCTGACCCGCGGGCGGTTGATGAGCCAGCCGATCGAGCGCTTCGGAGTGATCTCCGGGATGATCGAAACCGCCGAAAACCTCGCCAAGGACTATGATATCTCGCGCGAGGCGGCAGACGAATTCGCGGTCCGCTCGCACCGCAACGCCGCCGCCGCCTGGGGGGCGGGCCGGTTCGACGAACAGCTCGTCCCGGTCGAAATCCCGCAGCGGCGCGGCGATCCGCTGGTGTTCGCGCAGGACGAAGGCTTTCGCGCCGATGCGGATCTGGAATCGCTGGGGTCCTTGCGCGCCATCGACGGAAAGCGCGATCCTGCTGCGATCGTCACCGCGGGCAACGCCAGCCAGCAGAACGACGCCGCCGCCGCCTGTCTGGTCGTTGCCGAGGACAAGGTGGAGGAACTCGGACTCGAGCCGATCCTGTGGTTCCACAGCTGGAGCGCGGCGGGTTGCGACCCGAGCCGGATGGGGATCGGACCGGTCCCGGCGGTCGAGCGGCTGTTCGCGCGCACCGGGATGGGCTGGGACGATATCGGACTGGTCGAGTTGAACGAGGCGTTCGCGCCGCAGGTGCTCGCGGTGCTCAAGGGCTGGGGCTGGAGCGAGGATGATTCGCGCCGCGACATCCTCAACGTCAACGGATCGGGAATTTCGCTCGGCCATCCCATCGGCGCGACCGGTCTGCGCATTCTCGCGGACATGGCGCATGAGATGCAGCGCCGCGAGGTGCGCTACGGCCTCGAAACCATGTGCATCGGCGGCGGGCAGGGCATGGCCGCGGTGTTCGAACGCGCGGCCTGATTTGTAACCGGCCCCGGCAATCGCTAGATAGACGGGATGGCCACATCAGCGATCAAAGAACAGGATTTCAACCGCCTTCCCGAATTGCCGGAGGAGGTCTTCACAGCGCCGCTGCGGCGGCCCGACCATTTGGGCGAGGACTGGCTGGAGCCCAAACAGACCGATTATACGTCGGACGATGACGCGATCTGGGACGATCTCTACGCCCGGCAAATGGACGTCCTGCCCGGCCGCGCAGCAAGCGCCTTCATGGCGGGGCTCGACAAGCTCGATCTCGGCAAAGGCGGGGTTCCCGATTTCGCCGCGATGAGCGCGGATCTGGACAAGCTTACCGGCTGGAGCGTGGTGCCCGTTCCGATGCTGATCCCCGACCAAGTGTTCTTCTGGCATCTCGCCAACCGCCGCTTCCCGGCGGGCAATTTCATCCGCACGCGCGAAACCTTCGACTACATCCAGGAGCCAGACGTCTTCCACGACGTGTTCGGCCATGTGCCGATGCTCACCGATCCGACCTTTGCCGATTACATGCAGGAATACGGCAAGGCCGGGTGGAAGGCGATGCGCTACAACCGGCTGAAAGCGCTCGGCGCGCTCTACTGGTACACGGTGGAGTTCGGGCTGATCGAGGAAGCGGACGGCATCAAGGCCTATGGCGCGGGCATCCTCTCAGGGCCCACCGAGGTAGTCTATGCGACGCAGGCCAAGAGCCCCAACCGCATCATGCTCAACGTCGACCGGGTGATGCGCACCGACTATGTGATCAGCGATCTGCAACCGACCTATTTCGTGATCGAGAGCTTCGAGGATCTCTACCGCCAGACGGTGGAGCGCGATTTCGACCGGCTCTATCGCAACCTGCCGCCTGCCTTCACCTACGCCAATTCGGCGGTGATCGATGTCGACAATGTGCTCAACCGCGGCACGCAGGAATATCTGCTGCGCGGCGGACGCGGGAGCGGCGCCAAGCCGGTCTGAAAATTCCGGCGTCGACCGGACAGCATCCACACAAAGAAAAACCGGCCCGGGATCGCTCCCGGGCCGGCTTTCTCGTCATCGACCTTGGTCGATTACATCGTTTCGTCGACAGCTTCTTCGGCCGCATCGGCTTCGGCTTCGACGTTCTCTTCCATCATGTCGGCCTGCTCATCGGTGACTTCGCCGGTCTCTTCCATGAGGTCGATCTGCTCTTCGGCAACTTCTTCGGTGGCTTCGATCTCGTCTTCAGCCTGGTTCTCGGCGGCGCTGTCGCAAGCGGCAAGGCTCAGGCCCAGAGCGGCAACCGAAACGACCATCGAGGTCTTGAAAATGCTCTTCATATTGTTTCCCCTTAGTTTTTGAGCGGTCCGCAACGCGGATTCGGCTCGTGCGCCTCACTGCGACAGATGACGCCGCGTTGCAAGCATCATCGCCATGATTCCGCCATCATTGCGACGAAGCGTTCGAGGATAAACCGGCTCTCGCAGGCCTTTGTCAGGCCATGAGCCAGAAGATGAAGGCGCTGCCGATCACGATCCGATACCAGGCGAACGGCGCAAAACCGTGCTTGCTGACGAAGGCGACGAAGGCGCGGATGACCACCAGCGCCACCAGGAAGGCGGCGGTGAAGCCCAGCGCGATCTCGCCCCAGCCGATCGTGGCCTCGCCCGCGCGCAAGGCGGGATCGTCGAGAATCTTGACCGTCGCGGCGCCGAGCATGGTCGGAACGGCGAGAAAGAAGGAAAATTCGGCGGCGGTCTTGCGGCCCACGCCCATCGCCAGCGCACCCAGGATCGACGAGGCCGAACGGCTGGTGCCGGGCACCATCGCCAGGCACTGCGCCAGGCCGATCGCCAGCGCGGTTCCGGCGGACAGCGCCGCGACGCCCTTGTCCTCGCGCGCGGGGATGATCCGTTCCAGCACGAGGATCAGCACGCCACCGACCACCAGCGCGACCGCGACCACCAGCGGCGCGCCGAGCATCACGTCGATCGCATCCTTGGCCAGCAGCCCGATGAAAGCTGCAGGCAGAAACCCGAGGAAGATGTTGCGGGTGAAGCGCACCGACTCGGAATCCCGACGCAGCAGGCCGGTACCCATCGACCAGAACAGCTTTCGATAGCTCACCACCACCGCCAGGATCGCGCCCAGCTGGATCACGATGTTGAACTGTTGCCACTGGTCTGGGTCGTAACCAAACCAAGCCTGCGCGAGAATCAAGTGCCCGGTCGAGCTGACCGGGAGGAATTCGGTCAGCCCTTCGAGGATGCCGAGCAGGATGGCGGTGAGCGTGTTGTCCATGATTGTGGCGCCATGAAGAAAGGGGGTGCCAAGTCAAGCGACCGGCACCCCCTTTTTTTGCTTTGCGGATCGCCGAGCGGGCGATCCTCTAGCGGTTTCGCGCGCCTACCAGATGGTGATGCGCTCTTCGGGCGACAGGTAAAGTTCGTCCTGCGGGGTCACGCCGAAGGCTTCGTACCAGGCGTCCATGTTGCGCACGACGCCGTTTACGCGGAACTCTTCCGGGCTGTGGCTGTCGGTGCGCAGCCGCTGGCGCGCGGTCTCCTCGCGCTGCGCCGAACGCCAGACCTGCGCCCAGGCGAGGAAGAAGCGCTGGTCGCCGGTCAGCCCGTCGATCACCGGCACGTCCTTGCCCTCGGTCGCTATCTTGTAGGCGCGATAGGCGAGGCTCAGCCCGCCCAGATCGCCGATGTTCTCGCCCAGGGTAAGCCGTCCGTTGACGCAGGTCTCGCCCTGGTCGAGCGGGCAGAAGGCGTCGTACTGCTCGACCAGCGCGGTGCCGCGCTCGTCGAAGGCGGCGCGATCGGCATCGGTCCACCAATTGCGCAGCATGCCGGTGCTGTCGTATTTCGAGCCCTGATCGTCGAAGCCATGGCCGATCTCGTGCCCGATCACCCCGCCGATCGCGCCGTAATTCACCGCCGGATCCGCGCTCAACGCGAAGAAGGGCAGTTGCAGGATTGCGGCGGGGAAGACGATCTCGTTCTTGGTCGCGTTGTAATAGGCGTTGACCGTCTGCGGCAGCATGAACCACTCGGTCCGGTCGATCGGCCCGCCCAGCTTGGCCAGATTGTCCTGCCACTGCCATTTGGCCGCGGCCATGCGGTTGGCGAGCGGATCGCCCGACGTGATCTCGAGGCCCTCGTAGGTTTCCAGATTCTCGCGATAGCCGATCTTGGGGTCGAAACTGTCGAGCTTGGCGAGCGCCTGCACCTTGGTCTCATCGCCCATCCACTCGATATCGTCGATCGACTGCGCGACCGCGATCCGCAGATTGGCGACCAGCTCGTCCATCGCCGCCTTGTTCTCGGGCGGGAAGTAGCGCGCGACATAGCTCTTGCCGAGCAGTTCGCCCATCAGCCCTTCGGTCTCGCCGATCGCGCGCTTCCAGCGGGCGCGCTGCTCGGGCGTGCCCTGCAGCGTCTGGCCGAAGAAGGCGAAATCCGCCTCGTCGAAGCGGCTTGGCAGGATCGCGGCGTTGTTCTCGAGGAACTCCTTGACCGTCCATGCCTGAAGCACCTCCACCGGCGTATCGACCAGCAGGCGCATCATCGCGGGCGTGCCGCCGCCGATCTTGGCGAGAACATCCTCGGTCAGGCCGAGCCGTTCCGCCTCCTCGGGGGTCGGCGGCAGATCGCCGATGACGAAGCGGTCGGTGGCGGCGAAACCGGTGGTTTCGAGCATTGCGGCGACGGGGAAGCCGCCCGCCATCTCGCCCAATTCCGCAGGGGTGACGGCATTGTAGGTCAGGTCGCGATTGCGGCGCACCGCCCGGTCCCAGGAAACAGTGCGCGCGATCCGGTCCTCGAAATCATAGACAGCCTGCGCCATCGCGGCGGGCTCGGCGTAGCTCGCTTCGCCCATCAGGAAGGCGAGATAGTCGCGGTACTTCTGCTGGATTTCGACGCCCTTCTCGGTCTCGTCGAGGTAATAGTCACGATCGGGCAGTCCGAGCCCGCCCGCACCGATATGGGCCGAATAGCGATCCGGCTCCTTGGCATCGACGGTCACATAGCCGCCCAGCGGAGTGGCGTAGCCCGGCGAGCTCCACACGGTCACCAGGCTGGCCAGAGTCTCGGCGCCCTTGATGGTGTCGAGATAGCTTTGCGCCTGGGCGAGACCGGCCGCCTCGATCGCGGCGGTGTCCATATAGGTTTGATAAGCCTGGACGATGCGGCGCTCGTCGCCGGACAGCGTGGCGGGGTCCTTGGCCACCAGTTCGTCGACCAGCGCCTTCACATCCACGGTCGATTTCTCGCGCAGCAGGTTGAACGCGCCGAAACGTCCGAATTCGGGCGGCAGCGGGTTGGCGTCGAGCCAGGTCTGGTTGGCAAAGCCGAAGAAGTCGTCGCCAGCTTCAATATCGTCCGAGAGATATTCCGGATCGAAGCCCCATTCGCCGAAGCTCATGGTCGGGGTTGCGGGTTCGGCCGTGGCGGCAGCGTCGGCCTCGGCCTGGGACTGCGCGAAGGCCGGTGCAGCGATGGCGAGCGCGATGGCGCTGGCGCCACCGGCGAGAAGGGTACGGATCATCTGTTAGTCTCCCGAAAATGCGACCGTCCGCGCGCATGCAGCGCGGCGGACTGGGCCGCGAAGCCTAGCCTAGGGCACCCCGAACGCAAAATCCGTTGGTCGGACGGGCTGGGCTCCCCGTCGAACCCGCAGCGCCTTCAGGCGCTCTCAAGCCCGAACTGGAGCGTTGCGAGCCGGGCGTAGAGCCCCCCGCCGGCCGACAGCTGGGCATGCGTGCCCTGTTCGACGATGCGGCCCTCGTCCATGACCACGATCCGGTCAGCGGCGCGGATGGTGGCGAGCCGGTGCGCGATGACCAGCGTGGTGCGGTCGCGCATCAGATGGTCGAGCGCATCCTGCACCAGCCGCTCGCTTTCGGCATCGAGCGCGCTGGTCGCCTCGTCGAGCAGCAGGATCGGCGCGTTGCGCAACACCGCACGCGCGATAGCGAGCCGCTGCTGCTGCCCGCCCGACAGCCGTGTCCCGTTTTCGCCGAGATAGGTGTCGAGCCCCTCGGGCAGGTCCTCGAGGAATTGCGCCGCATTGGCCGCCCGCGCCGCTTCCCACAACTGCTCCTCGGACGCGTCCCAGGCGCCGTAGCGGATGTTGTCGCGCGCGCTGGCGCTGAACAGCACGCCGTCTTGCGGAACCATCGCGATCCGCTCGCGCACCGCATGCGGATCGGCGCTGGTCAGCGGCACGCCGTCGAGGCGGATGGTGCCCGCCTGCGGGTCGTAGAATCGTTCGGCGAGCTGGAAGATGGTCGATTTGCCCGCCCCCGAAGGACCGACGATGGCGACCGTTTCGCCCGGCTCGACCTCGAGCGTGAAATCGGCCATCGCCGCGACTTCGGGCCTTGTCGGGTAGCGGAAGGTGACATTGCGGAACGACAGGCTGCCGCGCGGCGGCACCGGCAGCGCCTGCGGGCGCTCGGGGGCGGCCACGGTGGGGTGCTCGTGCAGCAGCTCGGCGATCCGGCTCGCCGCTCCGGCCCCGCGCAGCAGGTCGCCATAGACCTCGGTGAGCGAGCCGAAGGCGCCCGCGACCAGGCCCGCGGTCAGCACGAAGGCGGCGATGGTCCCGCCGGTGATCGTGCCCTCGGCCACCGCGGCAGCCCCGCGCCAGATCAGCACGGTGATCCCGCCAAAGACGAACATGATGATGATCGAAGTCATCGCCGCGCGGATCAGGATGCGGCGGCGCGCCACGGTGAAGGTGCGTTCGACCGCATCGCCGAAACGCTCGCTCTCGCGCTCCTGCTGGTTGAAGCCCTGGACGATCTTCATCGCCGAGAGCACCTCGGTGACCATCGCGCCGATATCCGCCACCCGGTCCTGGCTGGTGCGGCTGACGGTGCGCAGCCGCCGTCCGAAATAGGTGATCGGCACGACAATCGCGGGAATGATCAGGATCAGCCCCAGCGTCAGCTGCGGGACCAGATAGAACATGTAGATCGTCCCGCCGATCGCCATCAGCAGGTTGCGCAGTGCCACCGAGACGGTGGTGCCCACCACCTGTTCGATCAGCGTGGTGTCGCTGGTCATCCGGCTGGAGATTTCCTTGGGAGAATTCTCCTCGTAGAAATCGGGCGCCAGCCGCATCAGATTGCGATGCGTGCTCAGGCGGATATCGGCGACCACCCGTTCGCCCAGCCAGCTGACGAAATAGAACCGCATCGCCGTGCCCGCCGCCAGCACCAGGACGATCAGCAGCAGGTAGCGGAACCAGCGCCCGATCGCCTCGGGATCCGCGCCCGCGGCAAAGCCCTGGTCGATGATGAGCTTGAACCCGGCGGGTATCGCCAGCGTCGCCGCGGCGGTTATCAGCAGCGCCAGCGCCGCCAGTGCGAGATAGCCGGGATAGGCCAGCGCCGCGCGCCAGACCATGAACAGCGGGCGGATCGAGCGCGCCTTGGCCGGTTCGCCTTCACGGCCCGCGCGCTGGAAGTCTTCGCGCGGAACGCTTTCGCTGGTCTGTGCTCCGTCCATGGGTTTCACCTAGGGCTCCGCGCTGCCGAAATCCATACACTCCCCGCGTTTGTTCGCCGGATTGCGATGGGCCGCACCAGGGTTCCTGCAACGCCGCGCGCGGCAGGATGGGGGCGATTGTGCATTGCACAATGGCCGCAGAAGCGCCACCTTGCCGCTATATCCGGACGCCCGGACGAGGCGTTTGCAGGGGAAACCAATGCTTTACCACGCTCACGAATTGCAACGCAGCTGGCTCTCGAGCGCCAGCGCCTGGGCCGCTATCGCCTCCGAGATGATGAGCAACCCGGCCAATCCGGCGAATTACGCCAGTCCCTTCGGCTATCTCGGGATGGGGCCGATGGCGGCCTCCGCGCTTGAAGTCTTCGCGCACGCCTCCGCGCCGCGCGGCAAGCCCGCCTGGGGGATCGAGACCGTCGCGGTGGACGGCAAGGACGACCCCGTGGTCGAGGCGACGGTGCTCAACAAGCCGTTCGGCGATCTCAAGCGCTTCCGCCGCGCGAACCTGCCCAAGGACGCGCCGCGGCTGCTGATCGTGGCGCCGATGAGCGGGCATTTTGCCACGCTGCTGCGCGGCACGGTCGAGCGGATGATCGAGAGCTACGAAGTCTATGTCACCGACTGGGCCGACGCCAAGACCGTCCCCTTGCACGAGGGGCATTTCGACCTCGACGACTACATCGATTATGTGATCGAGTTTCTCGAACATATCGGCGAGAACGCGCATGTGATGGCGGTCTGCCAGCCCTCGGTCCCGGTCTTCGCCGCGACCGCGGTCATGAACCGCGACGATCACCCCTGCACCCCCGCCACGCTGACGATGATGGGCGGGCCGATCGACACCCGCTGCTCGCCGACCTCGGTCAACGACATGGCGATGGATCGCCCGATCGAATGGTTCCGCCAGACGGTGATCGCCACCGTCCCGATGCAGCATCGCGGTGCCGGACGGCGGGTCTATCCCGGCTTTCTCCAGCTCGCCAGCTTCATGAGCATGAATCTCGGCAGTCACCTGATGAGCCATTACGAGATGTTCAAACACATCAACGCGGGCAACGACTCAAGCGCGCAGGCGACCAAGGATTTCTACGAGGAATACCGCTCGGTCTGCGACATGACCGCGGAATTCTACCTCCAGACGGTGGAAGAGGTGTTCCAGGAACATTCGATCCCCAACAACACCTTCACCCATCGCGACCGGCTGGTGGATCTGGGCGCCATCACCAGGACCGCGCTGCTGGCGATCGAAGGCGAACGCGACGATATTTCAGGCTTGGGCCAGACCCGCGCCGCGCTCGAGCTGACCCCCAATCTCGACGTATCGAAAAAGCGCTATTTCATGGCCGAGGGGGCGGGCCATTACGGCATCTTCAACGGCAGCCGCTGGCGCGACACGATCGCCCCGGTGGTAGAGGAATTCATCGCCGCGCACGGCTAGGCTTCCGCTAGTTACGGCCCCTCCCCCTCGCAAGCGGGAGGGGCCGCATAGTTCTTCAGGCGATCAGAAGATCTCGAACAGACCCGCCGCGCCCATGCCGCCGCCGACGCACATGGTGACGACGCCGTATTTCGCGCCGCGACGCTTGCCTTCGATCAGCGTGTGGCCGACGCAGCGCGCGCCTGTCATGCCGTAGGGGTGGCCGATCGAGATCGAGCCGCCGCTGACGTTGAGCTTGTCGTTGTCGATCCCCAGCTTGTCGCGGCAGTAGATGACCTGGACCGCGAAAGCCTCGTTCAGCTCCCAGATCCCGATGTCGTCGACATTGAGGTCGAACCGCTTGAGCAGCTTGGGGATGGCGAAGATCGGACCGATACCCATTTCGTCGGGCTCGGTGCCTGCAACCGCCATGCCGATATAGCGGCCGAGCGGCTGCAAACCATGCTGTTCAGCGAGCTTGGCTTCCATGATCACGCAGGCCGAGGACCCGTCCGACAGCTGCGAGGCGTTGCCGGCAGTGATGGTGGTCTCCGGCCCCATGACCGGCTGGAGCGAGGACAGGCCTTCGAGCGTGGTCTGCGGGCGGTTGCCCTCGTCCTTGGCGATGGTGATCTCCTGGTCGGAAACCTCGCCGCTCTCCTTGTTCATGACCTTGTGGGTGGTGCTGACGGGGACGATCTCGGCGTCGAAGCGGCCGGCTTCCTGCGCCGCGGCGGTGCGCTGCTGCGACTGGAGCGCGTATTCGTCCTGCGCCTCGCGGCTGATGCCATAGCGCTGGGCGACGTTCTCGGCGGTCTGCAGCATCGGCATGTAGATCGCGCCGTGCATCGCGATCAGCTCGGGATCGGGCATGACCCGCATTTCCTTGGTCTGCACGAGGCTGATCGATTCCTGGCCGCCGGCGGCGACCACATCCATGCGGTCGAGCGTAACCTGCTTGGAGGCGGTGGCGATGGCCATCAGCCCCGAGGAGCACTGGCGGTCGATGGTCATGCCGCTGGTGCCGATCGGACAGCCTGCGCGCAGCGCGACCTGGCGCCCGAGATTGCCCGCCTGCGTGCCCTGCTGGAGCGCGGCGCCCCAGACGACATCGTCGATGAGGTCGGGTTCGACGCCAGCGCGCTCGATCGCGGCCTTGAGCGAATAGGAGCCTAGCGTCGGGCCGGTGGTGTCGTTGAAGCCGCCCTTGTAGGCGCGGCCGATGGCGGTACGGGCGGTGGATACGATAACTGCGTCGCGCATGATAAATCCTTTGAAAATTAAGCCGTGATGGTGGCGCCGGGAATGGCCGCGATCAGACGAAGAACTGCATGATCCATTCGGTGATCAGGGCGGGCTTGTCCTCGCCTTCGATCTCGATGGTGATCTCGCTGGTCTGCTGCCACTGGCCGGGGCGCTTTTCGGCCAGATCGACCAGCTTCCAGTGGCCGCGGATGCGCTTGCCCGATTTGACCGGGCTGATGAAGCGCGTCTTGTTGCCGCCGTAGTTGACGCCCATTTTCACGCCATCGACCTTGGGCAGGTCGGAATTGGCGGACAGATAGGGGATCATCGAGAGCGTCAGGAAGCCGTGGGCGATAGTCCCGCCGAACGGCGTCATCTTGGCCTTTTCCTCGTCGATATGGATGAACTGGTGGTCGCCGGTCGCTTCGGCGAACTGGTTGATGCGCTCCTGGCTCATCTCCACCCATTCGCTGGTGCCGAGATGTTCGCCGGCCTTGGTTGCCATGTCCTGCGGGGTCATATGCCTCTCCTTCAAATACGCGAAGTGCGCGCGGGAAGCCCCCGCGCTGTCGCGGATCGTCATGGCGGATGGAAAAGGCGCGCGCAACCGCGCGAATGCGGCCCTTACGGCAAGGCGGGGTCGCGTTGCGGCGGGTCACGCCGGCGGCGGGCCCGCTTCGCCGCCCGCTCATCGGCAGCGCCCGCGTCCCGAGTCGATTCGCGCCGCGCGCAATAGGTCCACAGCGCGATCTGCAAGCCCAGGAAGAGGAAGATCACCGGCTGGTAGGCGATCCCCTGGAAGGTTGCGCCGATCAGGTAGATGATCTGCGCCGCCTGCAGCGCGCTCGCCAGTTCGGCCGTCCAGGCGGCGCGCGGCCCGTCGCGCTTGCGATAGCGGCGGCGCAGCTTTTCCATCTGGATCAGTCCGGTGATCTGCAGCGCCATCCAGATCAGGAAGCCGGGATAGCCCTGTTCGCCGAGCAGCTCGAAATAGGCGGAATGGAAAGCGCGGCCCTTGTCGGTGACCTCGACATAATCGACCGCGACCGAATTGCCCTCCTCGGTGCGCACCGGCATCATATAGGTGAAGCTGTTGGCGCGATAGGAATCGAACCCGCCGCCGAGCGGGTGTTCGGCGACGTAGTCCAGTGTCCAGGTCCACACCGCGAGCCGGGTTGAGGCCGAGGCATCGCCTTCGTGGCTGCCGATGGTGGCCATACGCTCGTAATAGCTCTGCGGCAGGAACGGCAGCGCCCCGACCGCCAGCACACCGGCAGCGAGCAGATAGAGAATACGGTTCTTCACGTCGCGCAGCATCAGCACGCCCAGCACCGCAATGCACACCAGCCCGGTGCGCGCCTCGGTCCCCACCGGGATCAGCAGGCAGGAAAAGATCACCCCATAGCCGAACAGCTTCACCCGCCAGTCGGGCGGAAACACGGTGCCGTGCTTCATCAACCACAGCACCAGCGGGATCGAGCCGATCGCGACCGTGGAGATGGTCGAGCTTTCGTAGATGCCCGAATTGTCGTTGACGAAGAAATAGAGGCTTTCGTACCCGCCCCCGCCGAACACGGTCTTCATGCCGGTGGCGATGACGATGGCGCCCAGCGTGAGCACGACGGTGACCAGCAATGCCTCCATCCGCGTCCTGGTGGTGAGCGTGAAGGGCAGGAAGATCGCGAACACCAGCGCTTTCCACACCCAGCCCCATTTATGCGCGGCCTCGACCGGGAATGCCGACAGCGTGGTGGTGAAGGCGCAATAGAGCAGCAGCGCGACCATCAGGCCCTGGCGGTAGTGAATCCGCGTCTCTTTCTTCGAATCGGTCAGTAGCCAGCCGGCAAAGGCGGCGCAGAAGGCGATCAGCGAAATCGGCAGCGCCGGCGTGAGCGTCCAGCCGATCTTCTGCGGGGCGAGGATATCGATATAGATATAGGCGAGCACCCACAGGAAGGGACGCGCGATTCCCAGCGCCAGAAACGCCAGCACGAAGGCGAAGAGCGCCAGATCAAGCATTGCGCCGCCGCTTTCGTGCCGCGCGCCGTGCCGCAGCGCCGGTTTCGGGCGGTTTTGTCGCCGCTTCGGCCTCCGTCTCTTCCTCGGAAAACAAGGGCTCGACGTCGACATCCTCGCGCCCGATCAGCCGCAGCAGCGCGACCAGCAGCAGGCCGTGGGTGAGGGCAAGGGCGAAATAGTCGATCAAATGCGGCGTCTTTCGAAATCGCAGCGCGGGCGCGGTTTGCGCTGTCCTTAGGCCATCGCGGTTGACGGCGCGTTAAGCCTGTTGTGCAACAGTATAGCCCGATGACCCGAGTTCTGCATATCCTCGACCACTCGCTGCCGCTGCATTCCGGCTACACCTTCCGCACGCGCGCCATCATGAAAAGCCAGATTGCTGCGGGGATGGAGGTTCGCGGGCTGACCGGTCCGCGCCAGGGCAGCGATGCCGCCGCAATGCCTGTCGATGGCCTGGGCGAGGAAGAGGCCGAAGGGCTGACTTTCTACCGCGCGCCGGCGCTGCCCTCCGGCCCGCCGGGGTTCCGCGAATGGAACGAAATCGAGCGGCTGCGCCATGCCATCGAGCAGGCGGCGCAAATCTGGCGGCCCGACGTCCTCCACGCGCATTCGCCCGCGCTGACCGGGATGGCGGGCTTGCGCGCGTCGCACCGGCTCAACCTGCCCTTCGTCTACGAAATCCGCGCTTTCTGGGAAGATGCCGCGGTCGGCAATGGCACCGGGCGCGCCGGATCGCTCAAATACCGGCTGACCCGCGCGCTCGAAAACCGCGTCGTTGCCGGCGCGGATGCGGTGTTCACGATCTGCGAGGGCCTGCGCGAAGACCTGATTGCGCGCGGGCACGAGGCGGGCAAGATCGGGCTCTCGCCCAATGGTGTGGACATGGCGATGTTCGGCGACCCGCCGACGCGCGACGAGGCGTTGGCCAGGGAGCTGGGCATCGATGGCGGGCCGGTGATCGGCTTCGTCGGCAGTTTCTACGATTACGAAGGGCTCGACGATTTGATCGACGCGTTGCCGCTGCTGCGCACCCGCCATCCGCACGCGCGGCTGCTGCTGGTCGGCGGGGGCCCGATGGACGCGAGCCTGCGCGCGCGCGCCGCTGCCAGCCCCGCCGCCGCTGGCATTATTTTTACCGGCCGGGTGCCGCATTCCGAGGTCGAGAGATATTATTCGCTGATCGACGTGCTCGCCTATCCGCGCAAGCGCAGCCGTCTGACCGATCTGGTCACGCCGCTCAAGCCGCTCGAGGCGATGGCGCAGCAGCGTATCGTTGCAGCGTCAGATGTGGGCGGCCATCGCGAACTGATCGAGGATCGCCGCACCGGGGTACTGTTCCCGCCCGACGATCCGCAGGGCTGCGCCGATGCGCTGGCCGATCTGCTCGATCGCCGCGGCGACTGGGACGCGATGCGCGAGCGGTCTCGTGCGCATGTTGCAGCGCATCACGACTGGGCGCATAATATCCATCGTTATCAAGCCGTTTACCAAAGCCTGCTACGGCGCAAATCGGACAGAAACCTCTCGCGCGCCGCCTGATTGCGGGTCGCCGGAGGCACAGAGAGAACCACGCGACCATGAGCGCCAGCCGCACCACCAAACCGCTTAGCGCGCATCCGGCCTTCCCGGTGATCGTGGCGCTGTGGTTCGCCGCCCTCTTGGGGCTTGGCACCTTCGTAGTGCCGCCCGCCAATTTCGAAGGTCTGGTGGTGGGGACCGGGCTCGACGAATGGCTGCCCGCCGCCGCGCCGCCTCTGGGCGACACCGCACGACTGGCGATCAGCGCCATTGCCGCGCTGCTCGGCGCGCTGCTGGGGCTGGGAATCGCCGCCCGCATCCGCCGGGTTCAGGACGGATCGCAGGCCCTCAGCGAGGCAGCCGAGCCGGCAACCGATTCGCCTTGGCTTGCGGATGACGACGAGGCGGTGGAGCAGGATTTTTCTGGAAAGGCCTCGACGGACGAGCCCGGCCTCGACGATCTGGCGGAAAGCGAGGCTGCCGGCATGGTCCCGACGCGGCTTGCCGGACGCCACAGCATGAGCGACCGCGACGATCCGCTGCCCGATGATGAGACTGAGGATACCGAGGAGGAAGCCGAGCGCATCTTTCAGGCGAGCGAAGTCGACCTAGGCGAGGCTGCCGAAGCGGACACGGTTGCCCCCGAAGAAGCCGAAACCCCTTCCGGCGACGAGGATGATGATCTCCAGCGCTTCGCCGCCGATCGGCTGGTCGCCGGCCTGCCGCGCGTCCAGCGGCGCAATTTCGACGACGAGCCGCTCGAGGACTGGTCCCGCCCCGAACCGGTCGCCGAAGAGCGCGATCTCGAAGCCGGATTCGCGGCCACGCCCGAGCCGTCGGCCACCGAACCGCAGGAGGTCGAGACTGAAGGCCCCAATTTCGACACGCCCGAGCTGGTCGAAGAGGCTGAATACGAGGAGCTGCCCGTCGAACCCGCCGAAGCGCAGGAATGGGCACCCGCTGCCAGCGACACACCCACCGAGCCGTCCTGGTCCGCAGATGTCGAAAGCGAAGCCGAACCCGAAACCGCGCCCCTCGACTTTGCCGCGTCTTCGCTCTCCGATCTGGTCGCCCGCTTCGATGCCGCACTCGCCGCGCAGCGTTCGCAGTCGCGGTCGGACCATGCAGACCCTGCGGAAGAGCAACCTGAGCCCGCCTCGGCAGAGCGGTCCGACGATCCGGTGATCGCCTTCCTGCGACGCGAGGCGGATCGCGATCGCGGTGCGCCCGGCGAACCACAGCACGAGCGGCCCGACGACCCGCGTGCCGGGCTGCGCAACGCGCTCGACAAGCTCGACAAGGTCAGCCGCAAGTCCTGAGAAGAGCGCGTTTCGGCAAGGCTGTTACGCAAAACTTGCCCCGCACGAAACTTTCCTTCGCCCCTCGCGGTTGCAAAACCGCATTCGCATCGTCATGACGGTGCTTCACGACAATCCGGCAGCGCTGCGACCGGCGCGCCAGCAGTCAGGTCCCCCGGAAGCCCATGCGCTTCCGCCGGGCCGGACGGTGTGAAGGAAGCGAATGACTGTACCGGCCCACCCGCCCACCGGCGGGCTCTACGATCCGCGCAACGAGCACGACGCCTGCGGCGTCGGCATGGTCGCGCATATCCGTGGCGACAAAAGCCATTCCATCGTTACCCGGGCGCTGGAAATTCTCGGCAATCTCGACCATCGCGGCGCGGTCGGCGCCGATCCGCTGCTCGGCGATGGCGCGGGCATCCTGCTCCAGGTCCCCGACCCGCTGTTCCGCAAATGGGCCCAGAGCGAAGGCATCGACCTCCCCGCGCCGGGCGAATACGGCGTCGCGCAATGCTTCCTGCCACGCGAGGGCGAAGCGGCCACCTTCGTCGTCGACCAGCTGGAGAAATTCGTCGTCAAGGAAGGCCAGCGCGTACTCGGCTGGCGCGATGTGCCGACCACGCTCGACGGGCTGGGCCAGGCGGTGGTCGATTCCATGCCGATCATGCGCCAGTGCATCGTCGGGCGCGGCCCCGATTGCGCGGATCGCGACGCTTTCGAACGCAAGCTGGTGGTGATCCGCAAGCAGACGCTGAACCCGCTCGCCCGGCTGGCCGAGAAGCACGGCATCCCCGGGCTGACCGAAGCCTATATCCCGAGCTTTTCCAGCCGCACCATCGTCTACAAGGGCCTGCTACTCGCGCATCAGGTCGGCAGTTTTTACGACGACCTGCGCGACCCCGACTGCGTTTCGGCGCTGGGCCTCGTCCACCAGCGTTTCAGCACCAACACCTTCCCCAGCTGGCGGCTGGCGCACCCCTATCGCTTCACCGCGCATAATGGCGAGATCAACACGGTGCGCGGCAACGTCAACTGGATGAACGCGCGCCGCCGCACCATGGAAAGCGAGCTGCTCGGGGTCGATCTCGACAAGATGTGGCCGCTGATCCCGCACGGCCAGTCGGACACCGCCTGCCTCGACAACGCGCTCGAACTGCTGCTGGTGGGCGGCTACAGCCTCGCGCATGCAATGATGATGCTGATGCCCGAAGCCTGGGCCGGCAATGCGCTGATGGATCCCGCGCGGCGCGCCTTCTACGAATACCACGCCGCGCTGATGGAGCCGTGGGACGGCCCCGCCGCAGTCTGCTTTACCGACGGGCGCCAGATCGGCGCGACGCTCGACCGCAACGGGCTGCGCCCCGCACGCTATTGCGTGACCAAGGACGATCACGTCATCCTCGCCAGCGAAAGCGGCGTGCTGCCCATCGACGAGGCGGACATCGTGCGCAAATGGCGGTTGCAGCCGGGCAAGATGCTACTGATCGATCTGGAGGAAGGCCGCATCATCGAGGACGCCGAGCTCAAGGCCGAGCTGGCGGCGGCGCATCCTTACGAGAAATGGCTCGAACAAGCGCAGTTCAAGCTCGAGGATATCGAGCATATCGCACCCGAGCTGTCGGAAATCCCGACCGCGACGACCACGCTGCTCGATCGCCAGCAGGCCTTCGGCTACACGCAGGAGGACCTGACGCGATTCCTCGAGCCGATGGCGGAATCGGGCCAGGACCCGATCGGTTCGATGGGCACCGATACGCCGATCGCGGTGCTGAGCGATCGCCCGCGGCTGCTCTACGACTATTTCAAGCAGAACTTCGCGCAAGTCACCAACCCGCCGATCGACCCGATCCGCGAAGAGCTGGTGATGAGTCTGCTGTCGATGATCGGCCCCAGGCCCAACCTGCTAGGCCGCGATGCCGGGCTGCACAAGCGGCTCGAGGTCAGCCAGCCGATCCTCACCAATGACGATCTCGCCAAGATTCGCTCGGTCGAGGCGGCGCTCGACGGGGCATTCCGCACCGCGACGATCGATTGCACCTGGGATGCCGCTTCGGGCGCCGAGGGGCTGGCGATGGCGATCAAGGAGATGTGCTGGGCCGCGACCGAGGCGGTGCTGCAGGACCACAACATCCTGATCCTGTCGGATCGCCTGCAGGGCCCCGACCGCATCCCGATGCCTGCGCTGCTCGCCACCGCGGCGGTGCACCACCAGCTCACCCGCCAGGGGCTCCGGATGCAGACCGGGCTGGTGGTCGAGACCGGCGAAGCGCGCGAGGTGCACCATTTCTGCGCTCTGGCGGGCTATGGCGCCGAAGCGATCAACCCCTATCTCGCCTTCGAGACGCTGGAGAGCCTGCGCGCCGACCACCTGCCCGAATTCGCACCCGAGAAGGTGCGCGACAACTACGTCAAGGCGGCGGGCAAGGGCATCCTCAAGGTCATGTCCAAGATGGGGATCTCGACCTACCAATCCTATTGCGGGGCGCAGATTTTCGACGCGGTCGGGCTGTCGAGCGCTTTCGTCGAGGCCTATTTCACCGGCACCTCGACCACGATCGAGGGCGTCGGGCTCGAACAGGTCGCCGAGGAAGCGGTGCGCCGCCACGCGATGGCCTATGGCGATGCGCCGATCTACCGCACCATGCTCGACCCCGGTGGCATCTACCAATACCGCCTGCGCGGCGAGGACCATGCCTGGACACCCGAGACCGTCGCCAACCTCCAGCACGCGGTGCGCGGGGCAAAGCCCGACAATTACGCGGCTTTCGCCAAGGCGATCAACGAGCAGTCCGAGCGGTTGCTGACGATCCGCGGGTTGATGGACCTGCACACGCTCGACCAGCCGATCCCGCTCGACGAGGTCGAACCCGCCGCCGAGATCGTCAAGCGCTTCAGCACCGGGGCGATGAGCTATGGGTCGATCAGCCGTGAGGCCCACACCACGCTCGCGATCGCGATGAACCGCATCGGCGCGCGCTCGAACACCGGCGAGGGCGGCGAGGAGCCCGACCGCTTCGTCCCCATGGCCAATGGCGATTCGATGCGCAGCCGGATCAAGCAGGTCGCCAGCGGGCGGTTCGGGGTGACCACCGAATATCTGGTCAATTCGGACGATATCCAGATCAAGATGGCGCAGGGCGCCAAGCCCGGCGAGGGCGGGCAGCTGCCCGGCCACAAGGTCGACAAGACCATCGGCAAGGTGCGCCATTCCACCCCCGGCGTGGGCCTGATCTCGCCACCGCCGCATCACGACATCTATTCGATCGAGGATCTCGCGCAGCTGATCCACGATCTCAAGAACGTCCAGCCCGAAGCGCGAATCTCGGTCAAGCTGGTGAGCGAGGTCGGGGTAGGCACGGTTGCGGCGGGCGTTTCCAAGTGCAAGGCCGACCATGTCACCATCTCGGGCTATGAAGGCGGCACCGGTGCGAGCCCGCTGACCAGCCTGACGCATGCCGGCAGCCCGTGGGAGATCGGCCTCGCCGAGACCCAGCAGACGCTGCTGCTCAACGATTTGCGCAGCCGCATCGCGGTGCAGGTCGACGGGGGCCTGCGCACCGGGCGCGATGTCGCGATCGGCGCATTGCTGGGCGCGGACGAATTCGGCTTCGCCACCGCCCCGCTGATCGCGGCGGGCTGCATCATGATGCGCAAATGCCATCTCAACACCTGCCCGGTGGGGGTCGCCACACAGGACCCCGTGCTGCGCAAGCGCTTCACCGGCACGCCCGAGCACGTCATCAATTACTTCTTCTTCGTCGCCGAGGAGCTGCGCCAGATCATGGCCGAGATGGGTTTCCGCAGCGTCGAGGACATGATCGGCCGGGTCGACCTGATCGACACCCACCGCGTCGCGCGCCACTGGAAGGCCAAGGGTGTCGATCTGTCGCGGCTGCTCGCTTCGGTCGAACGCGTTCCCGATGCGCCGCTGCGCCAGACCGGAACGCAGGACCACGGCCTCGGCGCGGCGATGGATCGCGAGCTGATCGCGGCCTGCCAGCCGGCGATCGTTGACGGCGAACCGGTGGTGCTCGAACGCACGGTGCGCAACGTCAACCGCAGCGTCGGGGCGATGCTTTCGGGCCGGATTGCCGAGGCGCATGGCCATCGCGGGCTGGCGCCCGACGCCATCCGGATCACCCTCACCGGGGTCGCGGGGCAGAGCTTCGGCGCCTGGCTGGCGCATGGCGTCACGCTCGAACTGACCGGCGATGCCAACGATTATGTCGGGAAGGGGCTCTCGGGCGGACGCATCGTCGTCAAGCCGCCGCAGCATGTCGCGCGCGACGCAAGCGACAACATCATCGTCGGCAACACCGTGCTCTATGGCGCGATCGCGGGCGAAGCGTTCTTTGCCGGGGTCGCGGGCGAGCGCTTCGCGGTGCGCAATTCGGGCGCGGTCGCGGTGGTCGAGGGCACCGGCGATCATGCCTGCGAATATATGACCGGCGGGGTGGTCTGCGTGCTCGGTCCGACGGGGCGCAATTTCGCCGCGGGGATGAGCGGGGGCGTGGCCTATGTCTACGACCCCGACGAGAGCTTCGCAGCGCTGTGCAACCAGGCGCAGGTCGATATCCGCGCCATCGAGCCGGGCGCGGGCCGCGGCGCGGAAAACAGCTGGGGCGAGCCGCAGCAGCGCGCGCGCTCGGTCGAGGACTCAGGGATGGGCGACCCGCTCTATCACGACGCCGCGCGGCTGCGGGTGCTGGTCGAGCGGCACCAGCTGCACACCGGCTCGGCGCGCGCCGAGGCGCTGCTCGCGGATTGGGAGACCTCGCTGCGGCGGTTCAAGAAGGTGATGCCACGCGACTACGAGACCGCGCTGCAGGCGCTCGAGGCCGAGCGCGAGGAAGCGGCGATGGAGGCGGCGGAATGATAATTTCGAACCTCATCCACCCTGCCGTCGTCATCGGGAGCGAA
>Ga0207878_100139_pt1 | contig 68124 bp, 57 predicted proteins | sample LinPmetageLP41_FD_184053 | JGI IMG/M metagenome (GOLD analysis project Ga0207878, IMG submission 184053) | Marine viral communities from the Pacific Ocean - LP-41 (SPAdes) | ecosystem: Environmental > Aquatic > Marine > Oceanic | place: Pacific Ocean | collected 2010-08-27 | reverse complement strand
CACTTTGATTTAAATTATCGTCTAAAAAATTGGCCATGAGATTGTCTATCAGCGGTAAAGATGCAATTTTACCGGAAACAATGAGATGCGTCGTGGGCTGTGGCTATTTTTCTACAGCCTGAACGCCCGCAACAGCCGGGAGCGTAGCGAGTCGGATGCTTGCGTTTGTTAAGTGCAATTTGGATGTGGCTATTCATAGTATTTGATAGCGCATATCGTGTTAGGTGCTTTGAGCTTAATATAATCTGCCTCTTCAGCTAAGAGGTGTATCTCTTCACCTGAAATAATTCTATTAAATAGAGCTTGTGCTGCAACCTTTCGATGCTCAATGGGCATTCCTATTCCGTCATCCATTTCCGTGAATATCCCGATAATATCTACTTGGGCTAGCTCAACCTCTCGAATGTTGAAACTGACGATAGCGGATAAGTTTTCGTTCATAGTGTGCAGCCGAACTCAATTCAGCACTTAACGCCTTGCCCATGGGCTTGGGTTGCAAAGCAACACAAGTCCAGCACAGCTTGCTGTGCGAGCATGCGGCAACTTGTTAAGTGCCATTACCCGCACCATTTAAATTTTTAAAGCCCTGCCAAATAAACATGACAGAACTTATACCAAAAACAACAAACATGATCATTGCTATATATGGCTGCTTGCACCTGAACTCGGGGTGAAACAATGAAAACTCTGAACCACAATAACCACTTGCCAGGATAGCAGAAGAAAACACCCACATTAAGCCATAGAGCGAAATACCAAGGCTTATTATTGCTACTATGATTTGAATGATTCCTTTTCTCTTCATCATTGATGCCACTTAACGTCCAAAGCACAGGCGGGAACGTAGTGAGCGTCCAGCCCGCGCTTTTTGCGGGCGATTGTGCCTTTGCTTGTTATGTGATTTTGCAGTTTTTAAGTTATTCATTGCTAGGCTTAGCCTTTGGATAAAGTTTTGGTAACGCAATAAGCACGATACCAAAAAGGCAAGCAACTATGGCTTGATACCCACCGCCTTCCGATGCCACAACTTTATAGTATGTATTGGCTTCACGCTCTATGAAGAGATCAAGAACATACTGCCAAGCACTAACCGGAAGCAAACCTAGTAGATAAAGGCCTGCATACAAGAAACACAAAATGCCGAGCAGAAAACACACTTTTTTCATTAGACAATGCCGATCTTTAGGTGCACATAACGCCTAAATCAGGTGCGCCGTAGGCGTCACCTGGATTTATTTATTAACTTACCGGTGTTGAGTTATCTGGTTGGCCAGGTTTATAAATACCTTCATAAAAATGCTTCAAAATATATTTATCAAAATAATCCAAGTTCTTAGCTCTTTGGATTATTTGGTCATAGCCGAGTTCATTAAACAAATCTAATACTTCATGAATACTGGTTTCGTCATCTTCTAGATTAATCAAACCTGATTCATGGATTTTCTTAGAAATCATTCTAGGGAGTCCGTACTCTTCAAGAATATATACATTAGCAGGAAGAAATGCATGTGAAACCCTCGAAGCGAATGAAGATATATCTATAGATCGTTCCGGGTAAAGCTCTTGCTGTATTACGTTTATTTCATTTAATAACGATGAAAACTTAAAAGTAGCTTTTCTTTCAAGATCAAAAAAATCATCTATACCAATGTTATGTTGATCTAATTGATTTAGCAACTGATGGAAACTCATGTCCCAATTTTGAGAGATAACTTTAATAAACTCCACGAACTTCCTATATGGAACACCAATATAGCCAGGTATAACCTCGAGGACTTTAAAGAGAGAATAATCCCATTGGTCAGGATCGTTAGAATTTAGATAACCAAGCCCTTTAAAATTTTCTGGGGATTTGTCGAGAGCCCTTGATATTCGCAGAATTACAGATGTATCCACATCATCAAAAGCATGTTCTTTTTGCAAACGGTCAAAAGACTCATCTCCTAGAATTTCTGACATTTCCTCTTTATAAGCAATTATTTTTGCAATTTGATCTTGTGTCAGTTCTCGGGAAAATTGTTTCTCATCTATGCTGGCCGATAATTCTTCACTGAACTCTAGGTCTATTTGGTTTTCTTCTTGTCTTGGCGGTTCTTCTAACAAAAATATATTGCCAATAAAGTGTTTGAACATCCGGCCGCCACGACCGATGATATTCCTATATGTAAAGTCATTAAGATTGGATGTGCCATTCTTATTTCTCCAAAGAATAACATTCTCCGCTGATGTATTTACACCTTCAATTATTGAGGATGTGGACAACAATATATTTAAGCCTCTTTCTTCCTCAAAAAGTTTAACTTGTATTTGGCTCAATGATCGATGTAAGCGCCCATTATGCACACCACAACCGCGCTTGATTAGGCTTGTCAATGTCCAGTTTCGATCATAGTTTTTGATGAGCCAATGAGCGAAACCAATTAGCAATTCATTTTCTGTTTGAGGAGTTTCATCTATGAGTAGGTTTGAAACCTCATTAATGCTTGAGTATGTCCCTGCATATATTAGTGTTTTACCAAGTTCATTTTTCAATATTTCGACTAACGCATCGCTTTTAGTGTAAACATCATCACTTATCTGTTTATAAACCTCATTTTTTTCGAGAAAAACAGTATTGTAATTGAGGCTTATAAACTCCATTCCCTCGGTAAATATACTACCATTAAGATGCTTTATGTTTGGTGCTAAAAAGTATCTTTGTTTTGCAATTTTACTTAGTTTCAATATCGCCCTTAATAAAGAAGGCGAACGTTCTTTATCATACTTTTTGCTTGCTTTATAAAACTCATCAATTATTAAGATATCAATTGATTCCAAAATCCCTATGTAACTTACAGCTCGCTCTTGAGGGAAAATGAAAATATTGTTGCCGGATAACTCAACGTCTGTAGTTGTTATTATCTTGTATTTATTGGAGAACTTTCGTTGCAATCTCCTCCTTGTCTCATCTGTTAATGCAATAGTTGGAACAATAATAACAACATTTTTTGGTTTGTTTATTGATATAAATGAATCTATGACAAAGCTTTTTCCAAAGCTTGTTGGTGCGCTTACCGCTATGTTTTTTCCCTCAAGCAATTTTTTTAGTAGTGATGATTGCTCTCTATGTAAAGTGACATCATTTTCGCCAGTATTTACCTTAAAGGATTCGTGTATAAACTTCTCTTGCCAGCTTGCTTTCCCTAGATCTAAATATGGGTACAAGCCGACTGATCGGATAAAGTGGTTCAGAGGCTCAGGGAAATCAAGGTTGTCCTTTTTAATTTTTGCTAGCAGCTTGATCACTTCGTTTCTGGCAAAATCAATCTCATTTGAATTGATGAAATCATTAATATCATGAAGTGCTTCAAAAATATCACTCATCTGCAGCATCCTCCTTGAACACCTTAACTTTATTCACAAACCGTTCAACAATCTGCTCCTTGTTTGGCACAGGCAATAATATTAAGTGAAAAGTAATGCTTTCATACATGTCAACTTCTGAAAGTGATTTTATCTGCTTTTTAAAGTATGCCGTTGCTCTGTCTTTATGAAAATCAATGATGCTTTGTTTGTAATCATCCGTGAATCTATTGTTTTTAGCTGTGATCTCGCATTCATGAATAATTAGTATAGGTATATGAATTTTTGGCTTTATGTTGTCTATTGATTCTCTTTGGCTAAGAGCTTTTTTAATATTTTCAAGCAAATGTTCATCAGTGATCAAATGATCAACATCGCAGACGTTTGTGATTATCGAATTCTCACGCTTCAATTTATCTGTTGCTAGCGAGTTACCAACAGACTTAACAATATCACCGAGTCTACTATCTGAGATGTCGTTGAAGAATTTTGCTTCCCCAAACCAAACGGTAAAATCATTTTCTTCATCAAGTACAATGTGAACGCTGTCAGCACCTTTTGCATTGTCTTGTGAATTCTGTTTGTAAAATATTTTTGGTACTACAGGCAATGCATTAAAATGGTGTCGCATTATTCCATATAATATGATCTCTGCTAGCTCACTTCCTTTTCCAATATCTTTATCTGAATCAGTTAATCGCAGGCTTTGTGCAGCAGCGACTAGTTTACTGTGAGACTGGTCTACCAAACTTTCTCTTTCTGAAAAAGATAAAGAAGTTTCTGCAATATTATCCCATACAAAATTATGAAATTTACTGTGCCGCCATTTTCCTTCTTGGTAATCATTGGCTAATGACAATATAGATTTGTTTTCTATTGGATATAAAGTTGTATCCGTACATATATTTAAAAATTCATCTTCGACCAAGACTTCAAAATTCATATTCTGTCCTTGATGCTTTCAAAAAATAATCCCTATCATGCGGGCAGTGTTCAATTTTTTCCCTGAGGGAAGTTAACAGTTTAATAGTGTGCCGGCACACTTTGCCGGTTTTGACAAAGTTCCGATTTTACCGTAACTCATTGTTTTAAAAGGGGCATATTCCATTACACGTACAATCCATTCGGTGAAAGTGTGCTCGCACACTATTTCGATTACTGTTGGCACACTAACTTGTAAACCAAGTTTGTAACTTACTGATTTAAGTGGAGTTTAAGCTATCACCCACTGGCAAAGCGTGCAACCCGATTTGGGAAGTGTGCTATAGCTTCTTGCCTTCGTGAAAGTATACTGCACATAGAAAGTACATTTTTACAAATGGAGGCCATGGATGACCAAGAGCAAATTCCTTACGGATATACGTCAGTTTATGCGCTTAAATGGGTACAGTATTCGCGCATAAGATGCGCTCCTACAGGCACGGCTTATCTTTGCTCAACGTTTGGTATTGCTAATTGCATTTCACCCACAAAAAAACCGGCCGAAGCCGGTTTTTTATTAAGTAAATGCTATTGCGTTTAGTGACCAGCAATAAACAAATCAACGCCGCGAATAGATACGTCGTCTAAGGTAATACCACCGATTAAACCATTACCGACATATACGGTTGGCATAACAAGATCGAAAACGTTTTGGCCAGCAGCGCCGCCTTTAAAATCTATTCCTACACCTTCATCAAAAGCGGCAATTGCATAATGGAAGCTGGCTAAGCTTGAACCTGGCGTGTCGTCGATATAGTCACCACCGAGTAAGACGGCATCATATATCTGCACACCCAACATAGAGCTTAAATCGAGATCAAGATCATCAATACCAAAGCTAAGGTCACCAGTGATGGTTGTGCGATTAACCGGAAGGCCGTTGAACTGCCATTCTTGTTCTGAAATCACGGTTCTGAACTGTCCGAGCGCACCGTAGATATTCATGCTATCAACTAGCACTGCACCTACTTGGTTAGATGCGTTTTTCAACGCTACTTGGTCAACATGAATGTTGAAATCAACAAACTGTTCACCATTGGCGCCGTTAGAGCCGCCATCAATAACTAGAGCACCCGTGCTGTCGACATCAATCGCGAAGGTGAGGTTATCAATACGAGAGGTATTGGTAACGGCTTCGCCAAACAAGGTGGTACGACCAGCGCCACCACCTAAGGTAACGCCAGAAACAGATAACGAGCCGCCATCGAATACGTCGTCATCGGTATATTTAATTTCTCCAATGCTTAGATCGAAATCAAGGGTTAGATCCACACCAGCCTGACCTGTGGCACTGGCCAACTCGAAATCAGACGCAAGAACTAGTTCAGCAAAGGCAGAAACAGGTGTTAAAAGCACGAGACAAGATAATAGAGGTAATTTCACTGGCCTTCCTTGATAGTTATTATCGGCTCAGTTTACGGTTGTTAACTATTGTAATCTAGGGTCAGAATGCGCCAGAAACCAAGTTTTTGTATCAAAGCCTTCGCGCATAAGATGCGCTCTTACCTGTACGGCCCAGCTTTGCTAAAAGTTTGGTATTGCTCAACCATATTTCACCCATAAAAAAACCGGCACAAGGCCGGTTTTTTTATTCGTCTGACGTCAGAATTACATGCGTTCCCAAACGGTCGCAATACCCTGACCCAAACCAATACACATAGTGCTCACACCATACTTACCATTGTTCTGTTCTAGAACGTTGATCAGTGTGGTTGAAATACGAGCGCCTGAACAACCCAGTGGGTGACCCAGTGCGATCGCACCACCATGAATGTTAATGCGGTCTTCAGCGATTTCTTTCAGCTTAAGATCTTTAACACATGGTAGAGATTGAGCAGCAAATGCTTCGTTCAATTCCCAGTAGTCGATGTCGGTAGTTTCTAAGCCAGCACGCTTAAGTGCTTTCTTAGTCGCTGGTACTGGGCCGTAACCCATGATTGCAGCGTCAACACCGGCAACAGCCATAGCTACGATACGAGCACGTGGCTTAAGACCAAGTTCCATCGCTTTTTCGTAGCTCATCAGCAACATAGCTGACGCACCATCAGTGATCTGTGAAGAAGTACCCGCAGTAACGGTACCGCTCTTAGGATCGAATGCTGGGCGTAGCTTGCCTAGGCTTTCTGCAGTGGTTTCAGGACGGATAGTTTCGTCTTGAGTCACTAGGATTTCTTTACCGTCTGCATCGTGGCCGAACATAGGAACGATTTCGTTCTTGAACTTGCCTTCGTCAGTCGCTTTTTGCGCTAGACGATGCGAACGTGCTGCGAACTCATCTTGTTGTTGACGAGTAATGCCGTGCATTTTGCCCAACATTTCAGCCGTTAAACCCATCATGTTCGATGCTTTCGCAGAGAACTTAGAGGCTTCTGGGTTGTGGTCGAAACCATGTTGCATGTTTACGTGACCCATGTGCTCAACACCGCCAACAACGAACACATCGCCGTTACCAGTTTGAATTGCTTGAGCAGCAGTATGGATTGCTGACATGGCTGAACCGCACAAACGGTTAACAGTTTGTGCACCCGCTTCTTTAGGTACAACAGTCATCAGACCGATCTGACGTGCAACGTTAAAGCCTTGTTCTAGAGTCTGGTTTACACAGCCCCAGATGATGTCTTCAACGAGCGCCGGGCTTACGCCTGGGTTACGTTCGAACAGTGCGTTGATTACGTTAGCAGAGATAGTTTCCGCGCGAACATTGCGGAATACGCCACCTTTGGAACGACCCATTGGTGAGCGCACTGCATCTACTACTACAACGTCTTTTGGATTGTAAGACATGTGATATTTCTCCTAGTGCGCCTATTAACCGAAGTAGCTTTCGCCGTTCGCAGCCATTTCACGCATACGATCGGTTGGTTTGTACAGATTACCCAGTTCAGCGTACTTGTCGCATGAAGCAACGAAGTTAGCCATACCTAGAGAATCCATGTAACGGCACGCACCACCACGGAATGGAGGGAAGCCGATACCGAAGATCAAGCCCATATCTGCTTCGGCTGGTGTATCAACGATACCCTCTTCCAAGCAGCGAGCGATTTCGATGCACATTGGGATCATCATGCGCTCGATCAGTTCTTCGTTAGTGAATTCACGGCTTTCTGCAACCACTGGCTTGAGTAGCTCGTAAACGCCAGCGTCAACAGTCTTCTTAGGCTTACCTTTGGCATCAGTTTCATAAACGTAGAAACCTTTACCGTTTTTCTGGCCAAGACGGTTTTCTTCGTACATCACATCCATTGCCGACTTGAAGTCAGCCTTCATGCGATCTGGGAAACCTTCTGCCATCACTTCGTTTGCATGGTGACCAGTGTCGATACCAACAACGTCTAGCAAGTAAGCTGGACCCATTGGGAAACCGAACTTCTCCATCACTTTATCAACAGTTTGGAAGTCAGCACCGTGACGAACCAAGCCTGCGAAACCAGCGAAGTAAGGGAACAATACGCGGTTAACTAAGAAACCAGGGCAATCGTTAACAACGATTGGTGTTTTGCCCATTTTCTTAGCGTATGAAACCACAGTAGCAACGGCTTCTGGAGACGTCTTCGCACCGCGAATAATTTCTACCAATGGCATCATGTTTACTGGGTTAAAGAAGTGCATACCCAAGAAGTTTTCAGGACGCTTAAGATCAGCAGCCAACAAATCGATAGAAATCGTTGATGTGTTAGATGTGATGATGGTGTCGGGACGAACGTTATCTTCTAGTTCAGCCAATACCATTTTCTTAACTTTCGGGTTTTCAACAACCGCTTCTACTACGGTGTCTACGTTACCGAAATCGCCGTAAGTCAAAGTAGGACGAATGCGGTTTAACGCTTCACCCATTTGAGCTGGCTTCATTTTCTTACGTTCTACACGCTTAGAAAGCAGTTTGTTGGCTTCGTTCAAGCCCAACTCGATACCTGCTTCAGCGATATCTTTCATTAAGATAGGCGTGCCTTTCAAGGCTGACTGGTAAGCAATACCGCCACCCATGATGCCTGCGCCTAATACAGCTGCCATGTTAGTAGGCTTAGCCGCTTTGTCGTAATCTTTGGCTTTTTTCTTCAACAACTGATCGTTCATGAACAAACCGATCAATGCATTGCTTTCAGATGTTTTAGCCAGTTGTGCGAAACCTTTAGCTTCTACTTCTAGCGCTTTGTCACGACCAAAATTTGCAGCTTTCTGCATAGACTTGATTGCAACGATTGGCGCTGGGTAGTGACCTTTGGTTTGGCCAGCAACGAAACCTTTAGCGGTTTCGAAAACCATCATTTGCTCTAGCGTGTCGAGTTTCAACTTAGATGTTTTCTCTTCACGACGAGCTTGCCAGTTGATTTCGCCTGCAATCGCAGATTGCAACATAGCAATAGATACTTCTTTCAGCTTGTCGGCAGTAACAACAGAATCAACAGCACCGTCTTTCAGTGCTTTTTCTGGCTTGTTCTCTGCGCCCATGCAGATCCATTCGATGGCATTGTCTGCGCCGATAACGCGTGGCAGACGAACAGTACCGCCGAAGCCTGGCATTAAGCCTAACTTAACTTCTGGCAGACCCACCTTTGCTTTGTCAGACATAACACGTAGGTCAGTCGACAAACACATTTCAAAACCGCCACCCAATGCGATGCCATTGATAGCAGTCAGGGTTGGAACTGGCAGGTCTTCAATGGCGCTGAAGATTTTGTTAGCTTCTAAGCCCCAAGCTGCGATTTCTTCTTCGCTTTGCTTGAACGCTTCACCGAATTCGGTGATGTCCGCGCCTACGATGAAAACGTCTTTGCCAGAAGTAACAAGAACGCCTTTAACGTCGCTATTGCCCTGGATTGCTGCTACAGATGCCTTCAGGTCTTCTAGGGTTACACGGTTAAACTTGTTAACTGAGTCGCCTTGTAGATCGAATTTCAATTCGGCGATGCCGCCTTCGATCATAGTTACCGTGATGGCTTTACCTTCGTAAATCATCAACTGATCTCCACATGGTGGTTAGCTATTGGTTGGCCTGCTTATGCGAGCCAACAGTTTGCCGGTTGGTGAAACAACGGCTTTTGGTGTTCAGAAATCGAACAATTCATACAAGCGTTTGAATCCGAACGCACACCTTCTTAGAAAGCGGCCTGAAAGTCAAGACGCGCTCAATAAATAGCCACCTTAGCCAACTCCGTCACAAATGCTGTCATGAGTGGTGTAGTAAGGGCTTGATACGCAGCAATGACAGCATTTTTCGTCTATTTTGTTACGTATTGTAATGTCCTATATGGAGAAGGCATTAGATTTCATACACTCAGGTTGTGAGAAGAGCTGATACTTTCAAAAATAATAAGTAGATACCTATGAATAAATTAGTAACCAGCGTGTTTTGTGCTTTAGCCGTTCTACTATTCAGCCCGCTATTGCGAGCTGATCCGCAAACGATTCTGGTTGAAATGCAAACCATGCGTTTAGCTGCAACCAACGCGGTAACTAGCTTTTATATGTTTTCTGGGCTCGATGCCGATAGTAAATACGCTCAACGCATCGACACCAACTTTGAACGCTTTGAGGCATCACTTGAGCAAGTTAGCCTGCAAGCTCAAGCCATCGGCTTGGTAGATGAAGTCGCGACCATCGAACACGACTGGGCAGAATTCAAACAGCTAACAAATAACAATCGCGCAGATATGCTCAATGTTGGCTATCCCAATGTACGGTTAGTAGATGATATGGGCAGAAAATCACTCGCGTTGGTTAACCTGATATCCAGCTCGTATGCAAAATTAGCCTCTACTAGCGGTATGGCACCACCTGCCATCGTGCAGCAAGCCCGTAACATGGCACTGCTAATGGAAGAAATCACGTCGCAATACGCAGCTCGGGGAACGAGTGTTCTGGGGCAAGTATTTCTTGGTGTCCAAAAACAAACACTCACCGAAATGGCGGATAAATTTCAGCTGGATTATTTAGCGCTAAAGGAGATGGCGAAAGACAAAAGAAGTCAGGTAATTCTCGACAGTATTGGTAGCAAGTGGAGCTTTATGGAACGCTCTATTCGTAATTACAACGAGAACAGTGTGCCCTTTTTAGTCGTGAGCTACAACGATCGCATCGTCGGACATTTGCAAGAACTGGATGATTTATACCACAAATAATGGTGATGCCTAGCCCAACAAAAAGCCCTCGAAATGAGGGCTTTTTGTTATCTAGCACAACCAAATAAAAAACCGTTACTCGGGGAGGAAGGCTTTTAAAAACTGCTCATAGGATTCAGCGGTTGCAGCTTTATGTTCGGCCGTCATTATGGTGGCGCGATTTTCAAATACTTCCATCATGATTATTTCATCATTTAAAGTACCGATTTTATTGCACAGCAAAGCCGCCTCCGCAGGCGTTCCTTTATCATGCCACGCCAGCCCCTCGGGTAAACCTTCACTATCCCAAGCCGCTTGACCGACCACGCGAAAGCGCAATTCGCCTCCCTGTTGTCGACCTGGTCTTACGTAGGTAAAGCTTGTACCCCAAACCTCATCGCGTACGCCGTTTTTTGCCGACTCCGGTTTAAACTTAAATTGGCGTACATGCAGCCCTCGCTTAATCGCATCAAGACGCAGCGCGGCAAGGCGGGTATCTCGAGGGCTTGGTTTCATCCAATAAACAGAACCAAATACGACAAGCACTACGAGAATAACAACAGGCCAAATCATTCGGTCATTGCCTCAAGCTCTAACCAACGCTCTTCAAGAGCTTCTATTGCGGCTTCAGCATCAACTAACGCTGCTAAGGTTTTTTGAATGGTTTCAGGGTCACCGTTATAGAAATCCGCCGCGCTCGATTGAGCCGCTAGCTCATCGCGCTTTGCTTCTGCTTTGGCTATATCCTGCGGCAGATTGTCGAGTTCGCGTTGCAATTTATACGATAGTTTTTTGCGCTCAGTTGCCGCTTGAGGCGCGCTAACCGACTCAGTTTTCGTTGGATCAGGCTTGGCCGAAGCTGCATGTTTAGCGGCTTTATTTTGCTCTTCTGCGGGCTGAGTTTTTAACCAGTTCTGCCAGTCAGAATAACCACCAACATGCTCTTCGATTTGACCATTTTCACCAAAGACCCAAAGATGGGTTACTACGCTATCAAGGAAGGCACGGTCATGGCTTACCAAAAGCAAGGTGCCTTGGTATTCCAACAACCGTTCTTCAAGCAATTCTAAGGTTTCAACATCAAGGTCGTTAGTTGGCTCATCCATAACCAATAAATTGCACGGTTTAAGAAATAACTTAGCCAGCAATACGCGGTTACGTTCACCACCCGACAGTGCTTTAACAGGAGTACGTGCGCGTGCGCCTGAGAACAGGAAGTCGCCTAAATAACCAATAATGTGACGGCTCTGACCATTCACTTCCACTTGATCACGACCATCGGATACGTTATCTGCAATCGAGCGATCACCATCCAATTGATGACGCGACTGATCGAAGTAAGAAACTTCCAGTTTCGTTCCTAAACGAATACTACCGCTCTGAGGTTGCAAGTTACCCAGCAACAGCTTTAACAACGTACTCTTACCCACCCCGTTCGGACCAACCAAACCAATACGATCACCGCGTATAACTTTGGAAGAGAAGTGATTCACTTGCTGGATGTCTTTCCATGCATAGCTGATGTCATCAATTTCGAATACTTGCTTACCAGACGACTCGGCCGCACTCATGCTGATGTTAGCGGTGCCGACTTGATTGCGTCGTGCAGAACGTTCATTACGCATTTCTTTAAGACGTAACACTCGTCCTTCATTACGGGTACGGCGAGCTTTTACGCCTTGGCGAATCCATTTTTCTTCTTCGGCTAAACGCTTGTCGAATAACGCGTTTTGCGTTTCTTCTTCTTCAAGACGTTTTTCGCGGTATTCAATAAAGCTGCGGTAATCGCCATCCCAGCTATAAATATGGCCGCGATCAAGATCAATAATGCGAGTTGCGAGTGCTTGTACGAAGGCTCTATCGTGACTGATAAATACCAAAGCGCCATTGAACTGTTTAAGCTGTTCTTCTAGCCATTCAATCGTCGGCACGTCCATATGGTTGGTCGGCTCGTCGAGGATTAACACATCAGGCTCTGTAACCAAAGCACGAGCTAACATAACTCGTCGCTGCCAACCACCAGACAGTTCGTTAAACCGAGCTTCTTCCGGTAGGTTTAGCTTTTGAATGATAGCGTCCACTCTTTGCTGCAGTCGCCAGCCATCATTGGCTTCAATCTCGGTTTGCAATCGCTCAAGGCGATTCATATTGGTATCCATACCTTTGGCGATTTCTTCGTGATATTCGGCAATGACTTTACCGACATCACCTAAACCTTGAGCCACCACATCATAAACAGCGATGTCTTCTGCTTTTGGTAGCTCTTGCTGCAGTGTTGCTGTACGCAACATGTCGCGGTGCTGAACGCGCCCGTCATCAGGGCTGATTTCCCGAGTAAGCACTTTTAATAACGTCGACTTACCCTCACCGTTGCGACCAACGATACACACTCGTTCGCCAGAATGGATATCCAAATCAACCTTGTTTAGCAGGACGTGGTCGCCAAACGCTAACTCGACCTGCAACAGACGCACTAACACCATGAAAATATTCGCTTCGCGTGAAAAAACGCCATGGTAACAGCACTGAGCCATAAGAAGGAGGTGTTCCGGAAGCCAGTCACCAATTTGTCGTAAAATTCACCGATTTAGCCTCTATGATCGAGCCTAAACAGCCGGTAGTATCCGGTAACGATTTTTTTAGGCAACGACTAGCCTCGCCTAGCGCCAAATATCTATCTGGAATAACAATAATGCCAATACAAATTAACCGCTCTCATGTCATTGCTATTCTCATTGCACTTTTACTAGTGGTTTGGGTTGTATCAGGCGATGCCGCTGAACCCGATGTCGCCGACCGCCCTCTTAACAATCAAGAGACCTCGTTTAAAGTAGGCTACGAAGTTTTCGTTCCGACTCAAAAAGCCAGCAACGTAAGAATTTCAGCTCATATTAGTGCGAATCGAAGCGTCGATGTGGTGGCCGAGATTAACGGCAAAGTAACCGCACTGCCGTTGAAGCGCGGCGCGTTGGTTAATCAGGGCGATACAATTCTCGAAATTGATCAGCGTGACCTTCCGGCTAAATTGAAACAAGCAAAAGCGCGTCTAGAACAACGCCAGCTAGAAACCGCTAGCGTGCGCAACTTATATGAGCGCGGCCTCACCAATCAATCGGCCATTGCCTCTGCGGAAGCCGAACTGGCCGAAGCGGAAGCCATTGTTACCCGTGCGCGCCTCGACTTAGAAGCCACCCGTGTCAAAGCACCATTTTCTGGGGTATATGACCAGCGCTTTGTTGAATTGGGCGAATATGCTTCTGTAGGTCAAACCCTTGTGCGAGTCGTCGACAACGCCACCATGTTGATCAAAGGTTCTGTGTCTGAAAACAATATCAATCAAATACGCAAAGGGACTGAGGCATACGCAATTCTTCCCGACGACACCCGCCTCACTGGCACTATTCGTTTTATAGCAAGCTCAGCCGATGCCAAAACTCGCACCTACCCGATAGAGATGGAAGTTAACGATGCGCCGGCACCATTATTTGACGGACAAACGGCAACGCTATTTGTCCCCCAAGGTAAAGTCGATGCTTATTTTGTCTCTCCGTCTTTGCTAATCATCACGGATAACGGCGGCCTAGGACTAAAGGTAATCACTGCCGAAGATACCGTCGCCGTTGTGCCTGTCAGTATTTTATCGGCCGAAACTGATGGTATTTGGATTCAAGGTCCAACCGGTGAACAACGCATTATTACGGTTGGCCAAGGCTTCGTAACCGTCGGCGAGCATGTAAATGCCGTTTTGTTGAATAAAGAGGCAAGCCAATCATGATGGCATTGATCCGCGCAGCCGTTGATCGTCATCGCACGGTCATCATGCTCTTCGTATTAACGTTAATTGCTGGGGCTACAACTCTCTATCAAATACCCAAAGAAAGCGCGCCCGACGTTACCATTCCACAGGTATATGTATCGGTGGTACACGACGGTATATCTCCAGATGATGCCGATAGTTTGTTGTACGAGCCACTTGAGACTCAACTGCAAGGGCTGGAGGGACTGAAAGAAATGACCTCTACCGCGAGTTTTGGTCATCTTTCTATTCAGCTCGATTTTTACAGTAATGTGGATATCGACAAAGCGCTAGAAGACGTTCGTAATAAAGTAAATGATGCCGTTGGCGAGCTTCCCGTCGACAGCAAAGAGCCCGTTATTCGCGAAATTAACGTCGCCCTATTTCCGGTGATGGTGGTCACTCTATCTGGCGCGGTCGATGAGAATGTTCTTTATGGCGCGGCCGATGCACTCAAAGATAAAATTGAAGCCTTACCAGGTGTACTCGAAGTGAATATTCAAGGTAAGCGTGAACAAATCGCCGAACTCATTGTTGACCCTGCGCGCATGGATAACTATGGGTTATCGCTATCAGAAGTTGGCCAACTATTAAGCAACAATAGTTTGCTCGTTGCCTCGGAGGATCTCGACAGCGAAGCCGGTCGCTTTGGGATAAAAATTCCGGGACGCATAGATGACATCGAAGGATTAATGCGCTTACCCGTTAAGGTAACCGACGATCATGTCGCGTTATTTCAAGACATTGCCGTTGGCCGTTTATCGTTTAAGGATAAAACCTCGGCTGCACGGGTTAATGGTGTTCAGGCGGTAACACTCGATATTAAAAAACGCATTGGTGCCAACATCATTGAAACCTTAGATGAAGTTCGCGAAATCACAGCCCAAGCGCAAGAAATACTGCCAGAAGGTATGACGATCGGCATTATTCAAGATGAATCAAAGCAAATTCGAACCATGCTTAATGATCTTTTTAATAGCGTATTGGTCGCAACCTTGCTGGTATTTATTTTAATTCTTGGCAGTTTAGGTGTTCGCAGCTCATTGCTGGTTGGCTTGGCAATTCCCGGTGCATTTCTAATGGGGATTATGGCACTTGCCGCCATGGGGCACACATTGAATATGGTGGTGCTTTTTGCCTTAATTTTATCCGTCGGCATGTTAGTCGACAGCGCCATCGTCGTGGTCGAATATGCCGATCGCCGACTTGCCGAAGGCGCTAGCGCAAAAGATGCCTTTACCGAGGCCGCCAGTCGTATGGCGTGGCCAATCATCGCCTCGACAGCAACCACTCTTGCGGTTTTTTTACCGCTATTATTCTGGCCCGGCATTATGGGCGGCTTTATGAAGTTCTTGCCGCTAACCTTGTTATTCACTTTAACCGGCTCGCTCATCATGGCTTTGATCGTCATGCCCGCCATCGGTAAAACACTGGGCCAAGCAAAGCACCATGACAACGATTCTTTAGATAGTATTATTGCGGCGGAACAAGGCGATTTTGGCAAATTAAAAGGCTTTTCTGGTGGCTACGTACGCGTACTATCCAAAGCTTTAAAAGCGCCCGCCATGACCACCCTGATTGTTCTTGCCTCTGTATTTGGTTCATTTTTCATCTACAGCGTTTTAGGCCATGGTTCCGAATTTTTCCCGGATGTGGATGCCGATGTCGCCATGGTGGATGTACGTGCCCGAGGCAACCTATCAATTGCCGAACGTGAAACACTGGTGCGCGATGTCGAAAATCAAATTTTTGATATGGCTGAAATTGATGCCATCTACACCTCGGTATTTGCCCACGCACCCAGAGGAGGAATGGAAAGTTCTCCGCCGGATCTTATTGGTCGGATTCAACTTGAATTAATTGACTGGGAATCGCGCCGTCCTGCCGTAGAAATACTAAAAGAAATTGAACAACGAACAGCCCATATTCCCGGTTTGATTATCGAAACACGTAAAAAAGAAGGTGGTCCTGCCGGTGGAGCGCCAATTCAGCTGCAATTAAGCAGCAATACGGAAGCGAACCTTCTACCTATGGTGGAAAAAGTACGTGCCATGTTAGAAGCCGACCCAGACCTTAAAGACGTGCGTGACGACCGCCCACTGCAGGGTGTGGAGTGGCGAATAGATATTGATCGCGAAGAAGCGGTACGTTACGGCGCTAGCGTGGCAGAAATTGGGTCGTTAATACGCATGGTGACCGGTGGCCAGCTTATTACTAAGTTTCAGCCAGACTATGCCGATGAAGAACTGGATATTCTTCTGCGCTATCCCGGTTCGAAGCGCACCATCGACTTATTCACCGACCTCAATATTCATACCGATAAGGGTCTAGTGCCAATCAGTCAGTTTGTTAAACGTACCCCCATCGAGCGTACCGGCGATATCGTGCGAGCGGATGGCAAACGACGTTATCTCATCACTGCTAATGTTAAAGACGGCGTTAACGCTAACGCCAAGATTGCCGAACTTGGTGAACAAGCGAAAGAAATCGACTGGCAAGCAGCAGGTGTAGAACCTAAGTTTCGCGGCGACTCTGAAGAACAAGCCGAAACCGGCATATTTCTCGTGAGTGCTTTTGCCATCGCCATTTTTATGATGGTGACGATTCTAGTCACACAATTTAATAGCTTCTATCAAGCTGGCCTCATTATGAGTGCCATTGTGCTGTCGATTGCCGGCGTACTGATGGGCTTATTAATTCGGGGCGAGCCATTTGGCATTGTGATGAGTGGCGTTGGTGTTATCGCTTTGGCCGGGATTGTGGTGAATAACAATATCATTCTTATTGATACCTATAACCAGTTCAAAAAGACGGGGCTTACTGCGTTTGACGCTGCCTTGCGTACCGGTGCGATTCGTTTACGTCCGGTATTACTGACAGCGGTTACCACCATCGTTGGCTTAATGCCTATGGTGCTGCAATGGAACATCGATCTAATTCATCGAGAATTCAGCATTGGTGCACCCTCATCACAGTGGTGGACACAATTATCAACCGCGATTGCTGGGGGTTTAACCTTTGCGACGGTACTGACACTGATATTGACGCCAGCGCTGCTCGTATGGCGAGACAGAGAGTAGCCAGAATCTATTCAGAACGGGGCATTCCTTTTTGTTCACACGAAGAAGAATGCCGTGGTCAAAATTCACGCAACCTACTGAAAAAAGTAAGAAAAGTTAGAAATAGCATTTGACATAGAATCCGACGCGAGTAGAATGCCCACTCGCTTTAGGACGAGGGTGATTAGCTCAGCTGGGAGAGCATCTGCCTTACAAGCAGAGGGTCGGCGGTTCGATCCCGTCATCACCCACCAAAAGCGAATTTTGAAGTGTAATAAGTAACGGACTGGTAGTTCAGTTGGTTAGAATACCGGCCTGTCACGCCGGGGGTCGCGGGTTCGAGTCCCGTCCAGTCCGCCATTACTTATACGACTACAAATAAGGGTGATTAGCTCAGCTGGGAGAGCATCTGCCTTACAAGCAGAGGGTCGGCGGTTCGATCCCGTCATCACCCACCAAACCTTTAGATGCAGGTTAAGCATCAGACAATGTGGACTGGTAGTTCAGTTGGTTAGAATACCGGCCTGTCACGCCGGGGGTCGCGGGTTCGAGTCCCGTCCAGTCCGCCATTATTGTCTAAAAATGTAGTGATTAGTATTGCAGGCTAAACCGGATTAGCACGGTTTGATGTTGGAAATTAGTACAAGGCGCACCGCAGCGAGTACCCAAGGCATACCACATGGTAAGCGCAGGGACGAGCGAGGAACAACGCAGTAATAAATCGAACAGCGAAGCGATATTAAAGATTGGGTGATTAGCTCAGCTGGGAGAGCATCTGCCTTACAAGCAGAGGGTCGGCGGTTCGATCCCGTCATCACCCACCAAACCTTTTGATGCAGGTAAAGCATCGACAATGCGGACTGGTAGTTCAGTTGGTTAGAATACCGGCCTGTCACGCCGGGGGTCGCGGGTTCGAGTCCCGTCCAGTCCGCCATCTATTTATAGATCCCCTTTTAAAGCCTTTGTTTTTGATGATCACAGCGAGTCCCACGGGATGCCGCCCAGTCGTCCGCCATCTATTTATAGATCCCCTTTTATATCCTTTGTTTTGATGATCACAGCGAGTCCCACGGGATGCCGCCCAGTCGTCCGCCATCTATTTATAGATCCACTTTTAAAGCCTTTGTTTTTGATGATCACAGCGAGTCCCACGGGATGCCGCCCAGTCGTCCGCCATCTTTTTATAGATCCCCTTTTAAAGCCTTTGTTTTTGATGATCACAGCGAGTCCCACGGGATGCCGCCCAGTCGTCCGCCATCTATTTATAGATCCCCTTTTAAAGCCTTTGTTTTTGATACTCCCCTTTTAAAGCCCCGCATCGCCATCAATAATTCGTATTCTTGTCATATATCTGTCACACCAAGATTCTATTCTCTCTACCGTCTTAGAGCATATGTATAGAAACTCTTAGACTAAAATCTTGTCTTACACCCGTTAGCGTCTATGCTTATTGAAGCTGGCACGACTAATGCTAGCCAAGAAATGTAGGTCAACTAAAACTAAAACAATAAGGAGGCAGTTATGTCTGACTATATTGAAGAGCTGCTAGATATCACCATCGACGATTATGAAGACGATGTTGATGACGCAGTAGAAATGTAACTCCGGCGTTTTTCTTCACGGAACCGACCTGGCGCTTCGCCAGTCCACCGTTTAAACGCTCTCTGAAAAGCAGTCGCTGATCCAAATCCAAGCAGAAATGCTATCTCACCTAGGGTCAGCGTAGTATCCCTTACGTAACTTACCGCCAAATCTCGGCGGGTCGTATTCAATACTTCTTGAAAGCTATGCCCTTCTGCACTTAATCGACGCCTTAACGTCCACGGTGCCGTATTTAAACGATGCGCCACTTGCTCTAAGGTTGGTGTATTGCCATCCAATAGTGGACCAATAGCACGAGCGACCGTCTCACGGTAACTTAACCCTAATCGAACATGCTCTAATTCTCGCTCAGCACTGCGCCGAAGGGCTTCATACGTTGATGCACAAGCATGAAGCGAAGGTATTTCCAATGCCCACTCGTGAAGCACGACAGCGTTGCGTGTTGCCTCAAAATGCACCGGACATTGAAAGTAACCTTGATATTCATCGACATAGCTCGGCGCTGAGAACTCAAACTCTATCCGCTTCACCAAATCAGTGCGACCAGTGACCCACTGAAGAAAGTGATACCAGCCACACAAGACAGAATCTACGACAAATAAGTTGTAGGCATTGTAGGGGCTAACCGAATAGAAACTGGCGACGCCGCAGCCTTGCTCCAATTTAAATTGAGAGCGACCACGCGCGTTAAAACTAGACAATAATTCATATGTCGCCAATGCCTGACAAGAAATGCGCACATTCGGCGCACTCATCGCAAGTAAGCCGGCTAACCCAAGATGCGGCGCTTTAGTCTGACGTCCCATTTCCAAGCCAAGCCAAGGCTTGTCACTCACCTCTATACAGGCATGCCCGAGACGCATGAAGCGCGGAATGCTAATGCGTGCGTCCGGTGACGCGAGCTTGAGATCGTCTAACTGGAATTGCTGTAGCATAGGTGTCGCATCGTGACCCAAGCGACTCATGGCCAAGCGCATGAGCTCAACGAAAGCGACTGAAACATCTCCTAGCTTCACGATATGAATCTCAAATTAAGCGTCAAAACGACCTGACTCGCCTTCTTTTTCAGCTGGCTGCTCAAGCTCTTCACTAAGCACTTCTGGAGCTAGTGATTCAGGCTCGTAAAAATCGATTAAAAATTGATAGCTCAGCGACAAAATAGTTACGGATATCAAGCTACCAACATACACAACCAACAACGCAAAATATGTCGCTAAGTGAGATTCAAGCCAGTACAAAATTGCTGCAGGAATAATCATGGCGATTGGAATTAACAATACAACGATCACCATACGCGTACCATTTCCTTCACTTAACGCCCAAGCACGTTTCAAATCCCCCTGCTTACCAATCGCCACTTCCGGCAAAGTAATCGACAGACGACCAAATAAATACATAGCGATTAGCCCTCCAACCGTGCCTCCGGCAACTATCCCTTCTTGCGAACCGCTCGCAGCGCCAATGAAAAACGGCACCAAAGCCGCTATGCCTGCAATAAATCCAATAACAACAGCGCGCCCTAAATAGCGCCATTCATTTTTACCCCAGCCATGTAAACCATTTGTGTACCACTGATCACGGGGCAATAAAGTAAATCGATGGGCCGCTGTCGCCATTAAAATACTAAAGAGCATAGCGATAAGACTCATGCCCAATTGCTTCATCGACTGTCCCGCTTCGACCATAGGGTCTACTTCGACCACCTGAGCATCATCCGTAACAACGGGAGAGAAATAGACTTCGCTAATAAAGTCGACGGTCGCCAAAACAAAAATTACTGGCAAAAACATAGGGATCACAATATTGCGTTTTGCCCAAAGCAAGACGATGGCTTCTTTGAGTAAATCGAATACCGGAAGCTTAGCTTCAAGACCTAATGAACTTTTCATTCACACTCCTAATTGTGTTGGATAGAGCACTATTTAATGGCAGCAATAAAAAAGCCCCAGCGTGGCTGGGGCTTTAGTGTAACGGAGGCTATCGCCGACGTCATTAACCCGCTGGCGGAGTATCGCCGTGACGAGCTTTGTGACGTGCTTTCATACGTTCAGGACGTAAGATAAAGCTTGCCAACGCTGGTAGCAGAATCAAAGAACCTAACATGTTCCACAAGAACATAAAGGTCAACAAAATACCCATATCGGCTTGGAACTTAATCGGCGATGCAATCCAAGTGGCTACACCAATCGCCAGCGTAATACCGGTAAACGAAACGGCCTTACCCGTTGAGCGTAACGTTTCAAAGAAGGCTTCCTGCATGGTTTTACCAGCAACAATCATTACTTCTAGACGGTTATAGATATAAATCCCGTAATCCACGCCAATACCAACCCCGAGTGCAATCACGGGCAAGGTTGCTACTTTCACGCCGATATCCAAATACGTCATCAGCGCTTGACTTAAAATCGACGTCAAAGCCAATGGAATTAGAATACAAGCAACAGCGGTAAATGAACGGAACGTCATAAAGCAGAGTACAAATACAACCACGTAAACGAAGATCAACATGGTATTTTGTGCATCAGCAATGACTTGGTTTGTCGCGGCTTCAATACCCGCGTTACCCGACGCTAATTGGAAACGCACAGGTGCTGAATCAATTTCACCATTGGCGATAGCTTCATCCATTTCAGCCATACCGTAACCAAAATATTTTTCATCAACGTGGTCGTCAAATTGCTCTTTAAACTTTTCTACCGCAGCAACCGCGGTTTCCAAAGTTTCTGCCTTATGATCGTTAAGATACACAATCACAGGAGCCATCGAACAATCAGGATTCAATAATCCTGCTGGTGCACGCTGGATTGAGGTATTCAAAATGGTTTGGTTGCGAGATAACGCCGACCAATTGAGGTTGCCCTCGTTCATCGCCTTCGTAACTAGCTTTGACACTGTTACTAACGATGTTGTCGATTGAACCCCCTCAACGTTATCCATGTACCACATAAAGCGATCAACAGCGTCCATGACTTTGAAGCTATTGCAGTGTTCCCGAGCGGTTTCAACCATCACCACAAACACATCTGCACTAGTGGAATAATTGGATACCATAAAGGCGTTATCTAGGTTGTAGCGCGAATCTGCACGCAACTCCGGAGCACCTTTATCCAAGTCGCCAATTTTTAATCCCTGACTGTAATAATAACCAGAAACAGCCATAACGATTGCGATCACAATGGGTATTGGTGCCACTTTGCGATTCGCAAACATTGAAAGTCCACGCCAGATAGCGGCGGGATTAGCATCCGACTTACGCGCATGCTCAACACCGGAACGACTAATACCGATATAAGACATAACAATCGGCAACAAGACTAAGTTAGTCACAATAATCATGGCAACGCCGACACTCGCTGCAACCGCTAACTCTTGAATAACACCGATATCTATAAACAGGAGTGTTAAGAAACCAATCGCATCACTCAATAGTGCCAACATACCCGGTACATAAAGACCGCGAAACGCTTGGCGAGCCGCTTGAACTGGTGAAGCTCCTTTACCCGACTCAATGGCGATACCGTTAATAATCTGTACACCATGGCTAATACCAATCGCAAAGACTAAGAAAGGCACCAATACCGAATATAAATCGACCGTAAAGCCTGCCAACGCCAACGACCCTAATTGCCATACCACGGCAATTAGTGAAGCAACGATCGGTACAACGGTGCCTTTCGGGCAACGTGAGTACAGGTACAACAGAATCGCGGTCATGATCATAGCCATTAGGAAGAACCCACCAATGGACTTAGCGCCATCGAGTAAGTCACCTAATTTTTTAGGCATGCCGGTAATGTAAATTTTGTATTGATCGTCACTAAACTGAGAACGAATTTTTTCTTCTAAGTCGTATGAAAACTGACCATAACTTAGCTTTTCACCCGTTTCTGGATCGTATTCAATTAGTGGTACATCGATAATTGACGAACGGAAGTCGTTGGAAACTAAACGACCGACTTGTCCGGATTTCAGTACGTTCTGACGCACCACTTCTAGGCTTTCTTTACTGCCATCGTAAGTGCTTGGAATAACAGGGCCGCCTTGGAAGCCTTCTTCTGTTACTTCCATCCAGCGTACGTTTGGTGTCCATAGCGACTGCATGCCCGAGCGATCAACGCCTTTGATGAAAAATATTTCATCACTGATCTTGCTCAGTTTTTCCATGTATTCGGCGGTAAATACGTCACCGTTTGTCACTTCAACGGCAATTTTTACGTTAGCAACACCACTCTTCATCTCGTCTTTATGGACTAGATAATTTTGAATATAACTATGATTCAGCGGAATGTATTTTTCGATGCTGGCATCAAGCGTTACTTTGCTCAAACCATAAGCAAACACCATGGTAATAATGGCTAATAGCAGCATAACTATGCCGCGATTATTAAAAATAAAACGCTCTAACCAAGGTTCTGACTCAGGCGATAAAATATAATGCTCTGGAACCGTTGAGTAATGACTCTTTTTTTCCTTCATGATCACTCTTCTCCGGTTGCCATGCTGATATTGAGATCCATCAGTTCTCCCGACGCATCTAAGATCTTCACACCGGCCTCCCCAACAATAATAAAGTGGCCATCATTAGTTTCGACCACTGAAGATGATGCCTTACGGCCACCAAGAATAATTGAGCGCGGTGCCATTAGTTTTTCATTAAACACCACAACTGAACCAGCGTTACCCACCAGCAATGCTTCACCATTGCCAACAACGCCGCCTAATAATGTTTGTTCACTGCCTGTCGTTAATTCGACCCAAGTAATGCCGTCGTCTTTTGAACGAAAAACATGACCGCGTAAACCGAACAAGAGTTGCAAATCACCGCTATCCACCATGCCAAACAGTGAACCATCGTAAGGCGAATCTTGAGTTACCCAAGTTTGCCCTAAGTCATCTGAACGCAATAGAAGACCCATTTCGCCGACAATTGCCAAAGAAGTCGGACCGACATTGGTGATAGCATTTAGGTGTAGACGATCAGGATTGGGTAATCGTGAAGAAACATCTTCCCAATTTTTACCACCGTCTAAAGTTTGAAAGAACATGCCATAGGCACCAACGGCAAAACCGCGATTGGCATCGTAAAACCAAACATCAAGAAATGGCTTAGTAGACCCTGTGCTCTGGTCATACTCAGCATCTTGAACTGCAAAACTGGCTGCTTCTTCGGCCATTTCTGCGTTTTCAATTCGTAGATCATTACCGGAATCGGAGGCCGCAACAAGCGCATCTTCTGCTTTCGCTAAATTCGCTTTTGCCGCGCGGACGATGGCATCATTTGCTGCAAAACCATCAAATTGTTTTTCCCAACTACGACCAGCATCACTGCTGTGTAATATCACACCATCATGTCCCACGGCCCAACCATAGCGGTCACCCGAAAAATGCACGGCTGTCAGCGTGACCGATACAGGCACATCGCTTTGACGCCAGCTCAGCCCATTATCGTCCGAAAACACAATATGTCCGTATGAACCTACGCTAACGATACGATTGCCCGCACGAGTAACATCTAATAACAATGACTCATGTGCACGCATAGTTTGTAAAGCAGGCGAATCGAGCGGATCTTTCCACTCTGCTTGTGTTAGATCAGCGGCAAGCACCATAGTAAGTAGTGCTATAACGCGGGATAAACCATTCAGGCGCGCATCCCCATTTGCACATCCTTTAGGCTTAACCAAATTAAAAAACATATCAGACCCCGTTTTTATAGTAATGTCGGCTGAGGCTAGTCTATCGAACTGGCCTGATCTTGACTAACGTCCCGTTGTTACAGAATGTAAGGCAAATTTCTGTAACGCTACGACCAGCACTACTTTTCATGAATTTCGGGATCAATAATGAAAGCTGGTGTAGTTATAAGGATAGACGCAATCCTAAAAAGCAAAACGGACGAAGTTCACACTGCGTCCGTTTTACGACTTTATTATTAGCGTCTTCCGCGCCGCCTTAACTCAGCTGGCGTGAAATAGCGTTCACCTGGTGGTGGGCTACTGTAATCTATCTCGCCCATTTCTTCGTTTGACAGTCCTTGAACATGGTATCGGCGAGCTTTCAGATCATGGAACACATCAAGCGTCGTCCACGTCACTGGCAATTCATAGTAAGTTTTCATATAGGCCGTGGATACACGCCAGAGATCGCCTTGGTTATCGTACTGATCTGCTAGCACGATTCCCCAAGTATCTTCATCTATATAGAAGCGACGTTTACTATAAACGTGGCGAACACCTGCTTTCTGTGTAGCTTCTAAGACCCAAACACGATGTTTTTCATAACGCGTGTACTCAGGGTTGATGTGTCCAGGACGTAAGATATCGTTGTAGCTCAGTTCATTCGAGCTAAGACGATAGTTGTTGTAGGGAATAAATAATTCTTTTTTACCCAACAACTTCCAATCAAAACGATCCGGTGAACCGTTGAACATGTCGGTATCATCGGCGTAGCGTAAACCATCCGCTGCTGCAATGGGCGTATCGTATGCTAGGTTTGGTGCGCGACGTACGCGACGCTGACCCGCGTTATAACCCCAAGCTTGGCGAGGTTCATCCGCTTGGTTTAACGATTCATGAACTAATACCGCACCACCCGCTAAACGCGCAGGCGCTTTCGTTACAGATAGGTAATAGAACAAGATGTTATTCAGATCTTCGATGGTACGATCTTGACGATAGTAGTTAAATTCAACTTCTTGCTGCACGGTCGTAGGTGAAAAATTACCATCAACTTGTACCGCAACTTCAGAAGCTCGAAGCTGCAAGTATGTACCGCGCCAGCGAGTAATGTGATTCCAAATGGCTTTTAAGCCAGCTTCTTTATCATCGAGATCAATGACCGGAAACGGAATACCACCGTATGCGTACAACAGCGATGAGCCATTATTTGCTAACTCACTGCGTACCGCATTTTTATAAGTGTTTTCGTATACCCATTCAGGCGCTGCAGCAGTTCTACGCGTCTTATATACCGGTATTTTGAAAGTGTCAGGGTAAACATCGAACATAGCCATTTGGCCGTCACTCAAATACGCGCGATATTGAGAGGCGTTCTTTGCATTAATCGTAAATAACGGTTTATCACCAGGAAACGGGTCAATATGATGCTGCCCAGCTTTGGTGTAACCCAATGGTGGCATAGATAAACCTCCGCGCCATTGGGGAATATCCTTACCATTCCCCGCACGCTCTCCGCCAACGGGAGTCAGATCTTCCTTCAAGCGCTCTGCTTGCTGCACTGATACAGCAGCAAAAACACTCGATGTGGAAAACATCAAAGCCAGCGCACCCGCTGCTATCCATTTTTTCTTATTCATTTACAACCTCTAAACCCGAGAGAATCATCATGCTTCTCTACTAGGGAACCACTGAACTACCCATAAATGGTTGTGCTTTTTCTTGCTGTATTCACATTAAGACGTACCGAGGCTCTTACTTACAACTTCGTATACGTCTTTAGATAGATTGCCCTGATGCATAATGCGTTGCAATTCGGCTTTCATCAACTGTGAAAGAGTTGGCACAAGTCGCTGCCATTTTGTTAACGGGGTCAACAAACGCGATGCGATTTGTGGATTGCTGCTATTTAAACGTATAACAGCGTCGGCTAACAACGCATAGCCAGCTCCATCTTCTCGATGGAAGTTAACTAATGATTGATTGGCAAAAATGCTGATCACAGACCGTACTTTATTAGGATTACGCCAATCAAATGCTGGGTGTGCTAGTAAATACTTAACATGTTCAACCGTACCCATTGCCGATGACCCAGCTTGAGCACTTAACCATTGATTCACCACCAATGGGTCTGTTTGCCATTGTTGATAGAAGGAGGTCAATGCCGGAGCCGCTACCGCCTCGTTACCACTATTCACCATAACGATAAGCGCAGCCATTTGATCCGTCATATTATCGGCCGAAGCAAATTGTTGCTGCGCTTGCTCTAAACCTTCATCTGTCACGCGCGCCCAGTAACTTAACGCTAAATTCTTCAATGCGCGAGCGGTCATTTGAGCCGGAATGGGGGCATATTCGTCAGAACTGCACAATCTCAAGTAACAGTCTTTAAATTCTGCACTCAAATCGACTGCAATTGCTTGGCACACGGCTTCACGCGACGTATGAATACGCAGGGGATCAACCACATCACTGAATTCAGAAATATAGGCTTCTGACGGCAAGGTCAGTAAGTACGCCACCATTGCTGCATCTAACTCGGTATCGGCCAACAATGAGGCCAATGCTTCGCGTTCTGTTGGCGCGAGTGAAAATTCAGACGTTGCCGCGGCTTGCTCAATCCAATGCAACATTAAACGCTGACCAGCATCCCAACGATTAAAACCGTCACTATCGTGCTTTAGTAGGAACAAAAGATCGGTCGGGGTTTGATCGAATTGCACTTTTACAGGGGCTGAAAAATCGCGAAATAACGAAACTACCGGCTCAGTGGTTACGCCACTAAATACAAACGTTTGTTCAGCTTCTTTAAAATGCAGTACTTGGCTTTCAGGTGTCCAAGCCGCCGCTGGTTCAACTTGGATCGCCATATCATTGCCGTTCGCATCAAGTAAACCAAGCTGCACTGGAATCCAAACCGGTAATTTATTCGTTTGCTTTGGCGTATCAGGCGTGTGCTGGCGCAGAGTTAAACTTAAGGTTTTCGCCGCAGCATCGTACTTCGTCGTCGCACTCACAATCGGTGTTCCCGCTTGTTTGTACCAACGTTTGAATAAGGTTAAGTCAATACCACTCGCGTCTTGCATCGCACTAACGAATTCATTGATAGTGACTGCCTGACCGTCATGGCGAGCAAAATACAAATCTGAGCCTTTACGGAATTTCTCTGCACCTAAAATTTTGTGCAGCATCCCCACGACTTCACAGCCTTTTTCGTAAATCGTAACCGTATAAAAATTGGAGATTTCGATATACGCATCAGGCTGCACTGGATGCGCCATCGGGCCGCCATCTTCAGCGAATTGCACCGTACGCATAATTTTCGCGTCTTCTACCCGTTTTACAGTGGCAGAATTCATATCGGCAGAGAAACCGGCATCACGGAAAACAGTAAAACCTTCTTTCAAACTTAATTGAAACCAATCACGACAGGTCACGCGGTTGCCCGACCAATTGTGAAAGTATTCATGCGCAACAATGGACTCTATACGTTGATAAGCCGCATCGGTAGCCGTTGCAGGATTGGCCAATACGCACGACGAGTTAAAGACATTAAGCCCTTTATTTTCCATCGCGCCCATATTGAAATCATCAACAGCAACGATCATAAAAATATCAAGATCGTATTCACGCCCGTAAACCTCTTCATCCCAACGCATAGAGCGCTGCAATGCATCAATGGCGTAATCGGTTTTATCAATATTCTGTGGTTCAACAAAAATCTTGAGCACCACGTCACGACCACTCATGGTGGTAAAGCGATCTTCTTTTACTTTCAAATCACCGGCCACCAGCGCAAATAAATACGCCGGTTTTTTGTGAGGATCTAACCATACTGCATGACGTTTGCCATCACTGACGGTTTCACTCACAGGATTCCCATTCGATAGTAAAACGGGAAATTGCTTAGCATCAGCAATAATTTCAGTAGTAAATACCGACATCACATCTGGACGATCTGGGTAATAAGTTATGCGACGAAAACCTTCGGCCTCGCACTGGGTGCAGTACATTCCGCCAGAACGATACAAACCTTCGAGCGCGGTATTTTTAGCTGGATATATGCGAGTCACGACGGCCAAGGTATGACGCTCACCCAAGCCATGAATCTCCATTGACTCTTCACCCAACACATAACGTTCTGCTGTCAATGGCTGGCCATCTAATTCTATTGAAATGAGTTCCAACTCTTGACCATCAAGGTGCAAAGAGGTCGCATCAGCTTGATGGCGCACAAGATCTAACCTACTGTGCACTATGGTGTAATCATTAAATAACTCGAAACGCAGATGAGTCGTCTCGACTTGATAATTCGGAGCACGATAATCACTCAGTTGAATCGCTTTTGGCTGTGCGTCTCGCATATCGACCTCGATGCTTATCTTACGCGCTGAAAGTAACGGCGTAAGAGGTATATTTGCGTAAATTAATTACACCAGTATCTAACATTAAATACTGACCTTTTATTCCCAGTAACACCCCGGTAACAACGGGTGTTTTATCTAGATTATGGCTAACAACCTTAGTTGGATACTGCAGTACTGGATAGTTAAACTGTCTTACCGTTTCACTGCCTAACCAACTCACAGAGCCTGGCCCTGCGTCTAATTCAATAGCCGCAAGCTCCGCAGTGAACTGTTCACGTAGCGCATCTCTGGTAGCTTCAAGATCCACAGCCGGCGCTTCAGTTTTCAACATAGCTTGCCAGCTAGTTTTATCAGCCACTTGCTTGCGCAAGGTATCTTCAATCAATCCAGATAAACGTCTGTTCGCTACCCGAGCAATAGGCAAAGCCTGAGAGGCTCCCTGATCTAACCAGCGCGATGGCATATTTTTCATACGCGTAATGCCAACTTTAATGCCGCTAGAATTAGCAAGGTAAACAATATGATCGTTAAAACATATTTTTTCAGCCCATTGTGGCTCTCGACAAGTTCCCATATGAAAATGACATTTTTCAGGGCTCATCATGCAGGAATCGCATTGCGCTAATTTAGTAAAGCACGGATAGCAATAACCCTGATTGAAACTCTTGTTGGTACTGCGCCCACAATGGCAACATTTAATAGCACCTGTCCAAGTAATAGTAATCGCTTTGCCTAAGTATTGATTAAGATCGACTAGATGTTCATCTAAAACCATTTGATAGGTTAGCGGCTCTCCCGGCTGCACCCGCATTTTGTCTAGGTGCCCTGTAATTTCCATCGTGTTTTACCTTAATGCGCTGTCATCATTGCAGAGTCAATGTTTGCGTATCATCATCTTTTGAGGATTTGCACTGGCTTTCCATATAACCAACACGCAGCTCTTCCGGCACATTGTGAGTCACTTCATAGTGCATAATGGCTTCCATACATAACTCACGCTGGCCTTCAACTAACAGCCTGCCATCCGGCCACTTACCCGTTGCCACAGCATTTTTCAGATTTTCATACACTTCAGGAGTCAGTGCTTTAATTAATTGTTCAAGCGTCATGTTTACCTCGTTTTTTGACCGGCCAAAGCCAACCCAACATTAAACCCGCTAATAAACCGCCTAAATGGCCACCATTGGCTATTCCAGTTAAACCCGGTTCAATTGTTTCTGCAGCTATGGTTACTGCCATGATCACCACCATCACGGTCATCAGTGCCGGAGGAATTCCGTAAGCTATTTGATAGCGGCGCTGACGTAAACCGACCCAGCCGACTATGCCGTAAACCACGCCAGAAATTCCGCCAAATGCCGGTCCTTGGTACCACCACTGCAAAATATTACCCGCCAATCCGCAAACAGCAATTAACGCTACCAAGGCAATCCATTCACCTCGCCTTTCTAATGCGCGACCTAAGACCCAGCACCAAAAAGTATTGTTAAGTAGATGCAACAAACTGAAATGCAACAAAGTCGGACGCCACAACGACCATAGCCCCATATCGACATAACTCGCTAGCGCATAACGTTGCTCTGGCCAAAGGGTTTGCCCAGCAGACACCCACTCATGCCAAAAAGGCGAAAACTGCATCGCCAAGTACACTAGTGGTAATAATATGACTAAGGCCAATGTTACAGGGGTTTGCAGCGCCGACATTACACCGGCAAAGATGCCAACGCTAACCGATTCTTTTGGCTCTTCGACGCGTACGCCATTGTGCCAATCATCGATAAAACCTTTTACCAATGGAAATTGCCGTGGATCAGCAATAAATAAACATTGCTCCCCTTCAATTTCAATCACTCGGTGTACGATTTTCTCGGCCCACAATCGCTGCGTCACTGGACTTAAATCAAGTCCTAGAGGCGCTTTCAATATCAACAATGGTTCCATTAGCGCTCGCTTTTTTCCACTCGAACCCAAGTGAACTTGCTCTTTTGCAGCGCATGCTCAGTATCCATTCTATAAGCAACTAAACGCCCATATTTCACTGCACTGTAATCAATACAGGCGATATTGGGCACAATTGGGGCTGGCAAACCCGCCATCCAATAGTGACCAATAAATAACGGCTTTTCTTCTGGGCCGTAATACAACAATTGCTTTTTCTCATCTTCGCTAAGCAGCGCATGCTGCAAATCTTCCGGAATCGGATCTGGCTGAAAAACAACTTCGTTATAGCGTTCGGGTTGATCGGCCCAAAACTTGGTGCGGAAAAACTGCCGTTTCATGCCGTCTTTTGCCGTCATAGTGCGCCCATCTGGCAATTTCAATGAGGTGCCACGTAGCATTCGATCGAGAAAACGATAGATAAAGGAATCGGTGTTAATTGATTCTGGCAGCATGTCACGTGTCAGCTGATTACCACCATACCGCGCTATGTATTCATCAATCATAGCTTGGTCCCAACAGGCATGAACCACGCGAAAATGGTCAAACTCTAAAAACAAAGGCAGATCAATAAACCAGTCTAAAAACTCGTTAAATTCTTGCGGGTAATTAGCAAATTGTTCGAGCGTTTGCTCCACCATAAAATCATTGCGCTTGGTGTGTTCGCGCAAGAACGGTTGGCGCATACCTGGAGGTGCCTCGGTGCAATAGGTCACGACGTTGTATTCGTGATTGCCCATAACAATGTGGGCGTGCCCATTGTCCACCATGTCACGCACAACGTGACAGGCGAGCCGAATGTTCGGACCGCGATCGACGATGTCCCCCACAAAAACAACTTTGCGTTTTGGATGTTGATACGCCCCGTTGCGCTTGGTGTAACCCATTTGTTCCAATAACTCGATCAGCGTATGTCCACAGCCATGGATATCACCAATCAAATCGTAGCCTTGGTGCATACTCAATCTCCGAGATTACTACTCCAGCCCAACTTGGTTCGGCAGATTTCGTAGAAATTATGCCCTTTGGGATGAATCAATTTCAGTTTGTGCGACTTTTTCCGAATGGTAATGCTATCACCCGGAGCACATGGAATATGACTTTGGCCGTCGCAACTTACGGTTGGATAAAGACCTTGACTGGCATCCACAACAATTTTAATTTCACTCTTACCGTCAACCACAATAGGACGACTGGATAAGGTGTGTGGAAACATCGGGACTAAGACCAGAGCATCTAAACGCGGATGCATGATAGGGCCGCCACCAGAAAGTGAGTATGCCGTTGATCCTGTTGGCGTAGATACGATTAAGCCATCGGAGCGTAAGTTGTAAACAAATTGCCCTTCGATGTACAAATCGAAGGCGATCATACGTGCTGATTTACCGGGGTGCAGAACGACATCATTCAATGCCGCAGCAGAACCGATTGGATTACCATCGCGCTTAATCTCGGCATCAAGCAAAAAGCGACGCTCTTCGATGTATTCGCCATCCAGCACGGCTTGCACCGCGTCACACATACCGTCATCAGGGCTGATATCAGTTAAGAAGCCTAAGCGACCACGGTTAATGCCCAACACTGGTGTATTGAAGCGCGCTAGCGCACGCGCTGCACCAAGCAAACTGCCATCCCCGCCAACGACGATCACCAGATCACATATTTCACCAAGTAGATTGACGTTAGACACTTGCATGCCATGACCAGGCATCACCTCAGCAATACGATCATCTAAAATGACGTGATAGCCTTCATCGACCATATAACGCGACAAACGGCGAATCGTTTCAATTACTTTATTGCTGTTTAATCGACCGATAATGCCGATATTGCGAAATTCTTCCATTACGAAACCTGATCACCTCAATTTTGGCGCAGCTATGATACTGTGCGCGCTATATTTGTTAGGCACTGCTGCAAAAAAACGGCAAAGCATTGCCATAAAACGTTAGTCGCTTTATACCATACAGGAGTGAAAAACACTTGTTGACCTCCCCGCTTAATCCAGAGCATCCATTTTTTGCGATCGAGTGTAAAGCTCAGCGCGATATGGTGTGGAGCGTACTTGGACCGTCCATGCTCGATTGCTCATGGGCTCCGCAACACCCTAGCTGGTTGCAAGCCGACTGGCAGCTACTCAGCCATGCAGAAGCTGAGTTTACGCCAGAGTTTTCCAGTACCCGCCTTGGTCTGATGTTCGAACAACTGTGGCAACGTGCCTTATCACTCACAGGTTCAGATTGGCTAGCCAATTTGCAAATTAGTGGCCCAGAACGAACGCTAGGCGAGCTAGATTTACTCCTCAGGCAAGCAGACAAAGAGTGGCACCTCGAACTCGCGCTCAAGTTTTACTTAGGGCATCGCAACGAATGGATCGGACCGAATCGTCGTGATCGATTAACCGACAAACTGGCCCATACCCATTCCCATCAACTGGCATTGTCGCAGCAGCCCGAGGGGAAGAAAGCACTAGAACTTGCGGGCTGGCACGCCCCTGAACCGCAAGCGCTGATGCGCGGCTGCTTATTTCATCCCGCCAAACCAGAATTTAACGGTAGTCTTCCTGAAGAGGTATCTGCAAGCCATTGGCGTGGGCGCTGGTGTCACTACAGAGATGCTGCAGAGCTATTGCCCGATGGTCCTTGGTACGTAATATCCAAACCGGATTGGATAAGTCCTGTACGTTGCCCTCTCACAGTTGAGCGCGCAGAACTCATACGATATTTAACAGCTCACTTTGAACATCTGACTGTCGCCGTTTGTGCTGTTGTGGCAATTCAAGGCCGTTATGGCTGGGTCGAACAGCAACGTTGGTTAATCATGCCGGACAACTGGCCGCAGGGATTAGACTAAGGTTCACGCCTCGCCGCCCTTGTAAACCACCGGTATGAATCACTAAACGGCGCACATTCGACAATCGCCCCGCCGACTGTTCTTGCTCTAAGGCCCAGATCACCTTGGCCGTGTAAACCGGATCAAGCGGCAACTCAAGCGCATCGTAGCGCTGAATTACATGTTTTACCGCATCAGGGTAGCGACCAAATCCACCACCGTGATACTCATCTAGCACTTGCCAGTCTTTGCCAGAGCCAAGCTCTCGTTGCCAGCGTTCTTGTTGCTCGCCTTGATCCGCTACGCAATTCACACCAACCAGTTTGGTGTGCGCTGCTAACTTGGTGGCTATTCCAAGCGCCGTAGTGCCAGTTCCTAGCGCCAACCACACTTCGTCATAGCCTGACGACCGTTCGGCGATTAAAGCACACCCCTGACGCCCCTCAGGCCCATCTCCTCCCTCAGGGATAACCCATGCATCCCATTGCTGAGCTAGGTTTTGTCGGTAAGCTTCGTCATAGCGCAACGCATACTCTCGTCGATTACAGAACTGCAGCTGCGCTCCCCAAGCTTGGCAATCAACTAGCGTTGGTGTTAGCGGCAATTCAGCAAAGCCTCTTACCATTAGCGTCAACGGCACATTAGCCTGAGCACACACGGCAGCTAACGCATGGAGATGATTCGAATAGGCACCGCCAAAACTCAACAATCCACTGCGACCGGAGGCCTGCCATGCTTGCAGATGCCCCATTAATTTAAAAATTTTATTGCCACTCACGAAAGCATCTAGCTTATCTAAGCGCAAGACATCACAGCTTCCTGCGCCCTGCCAATCGGGCAAGGGATGAATCGGCGCGGTTCGCGAAATAACAGATAATACGATGTCATTTGGTGACATAGGGATCAGGGCACACGGCCCACCTTATTTAGAATTTCTTTTTAGCCTGCGCTGACGGATCCGTTGGAATTCCAAACTGGCCGCTGGCCTCTGCGGCTTCCTCTTTCGACAATGCCCGCGACAACGCATCGTTTGGATTAACATTGTCTTTGCTATTGTACAAAGCGGCTGTGCGCTGAGCTAATTCACGGATACGCTCTGTTTTCTCCGGATACTGCAAATCAAACTCTATTAATAATTTTTTTGCGGCCTTGTAGTAATTCGAAGCCGTAAGGACGTCTCCGCGCTGCCCAGCAACATCGCCTTGAGCTGTGTAAGTGTCAACCTCACGTTCCAACATGGTCATGCGCAAGTAGCGACGATATTCCAACATTGCCGTTTCAGATATCACCCTGCCCTTCGCTAACGACCCTAACGTTTTTAAGATGCGCGTTAACTGTCGACGACCATAACGTAACTCTCGATCACTTTTGAACACCTTACGTAAATTCTGGTTTTGGCTGATTTTCTGACGATATTCATCAACATCAAATGCCTGCGCAGCCGGTGCATCTTTGTCAGCTTTAGGCATCGCACTATTCGCACGTTCATACAATTGCACCACTCGATCCAGAACAACCTGCTGAATTTCTTGATGATTGTCGACCAATATCAGAAATTCGAGCGCTTCCAACAAGTCATCAGCCTTTTGTTTTACTAGACGCGCTTGCTCTCGCTTGGCGTTACTCGCTTGCTGCTTGCGCCCCCAAATAACGAAGGCAAACAAGACTAAACTGATGGGTACCGCGATCGCGATTACCAATCCAATTGCCGACATAGACTAAGCCTCTCCGTGAATAATGTGCTATTCCTAGCAAGTCAGCGATAAAAAAATGTAGCCGATCAATACCAAAATCGGGCATATATATGTCGCTATTGAGTGAAAGTTTAGCAACTTTTCCGCACACTGCCGGTCAAGTTGCAACATCGGAAATATACATCCGGACTTGACCGCACCCTGGGGTGTGCCTTTAAAGTGTCGCCTCTTAGGCTCGCTGAATCATCAGAACAAGGGTTAATCAAAGGACTATGGGCAAATCTCTGGTCATCGTGGAATCGCCAGCAAAGGCTAAAACGATTAATAAGTACCTGGGCAATGATTTCATTGTGAAGTCCAGTGTCGGCCACGTGCGCGACCTGCCAACATCAGGCTCTGCTAGCAAGAGCGATCCGAAGGAGCGTGCTCGTCAAGCAGCGCTTACTCGTAAAATGTCGCCTGATGAAAAAGAAACTTACAAAAAGAAAAAGGCACAAGACCAGCTTATTAACCGCATGGGCATCGATCCAGAGCACGGTTGGAAAGCGTCTTATGAAATTCTTCCCGGCAAAGAAAAAGTCGTGGAAGAACTAAAACGCCTCGCAAAAGATGCCGATCAAATCTATCTCGCAACGGATTTGGACCGCGAAGGGGAAGCCATCGCTTGGCACCTGCGGGAAATTATTGGCGAGAAAGACAAGCAATACCGTCGCGTGGTATTCAACGAAATCACCAAAAAAGCGATTCAAGCAGCGTTTGAAAAACCATCAGAGCTGAACATGAATCGTGTTAATGCCCAGCAAGCACGTCGATTCCTCGATCGTGTCGTGGGTTTTATGGTGTCGCCGCTGCTATGGGCAAAGGTCGCCCGTGGCCTGTCTGCCGGTCGCGTGCAATCCGTTGCCGTACGTTTGATCGTTGAACGTGAACGAGAAATTCGGGCCTTCGTACCAGAAGAATACTGGGAAGCGTTCGCCGATTTAAATACCGACTCTGGCGAGATATTGCGTACACAGGTGGCACGTCGCGCTAACAGCGAATTCCGCCCAAGCAATGAAACGGATACGCTGAGTGCTTTAGAGCTTATCCGTAAAGGCCCATTTGTCGTTAGTAAACGTGAAGATAAGCCAACCAGCTCTAAACCAGCAGCACCTTTTATTACCTCTACCCTGCAGCAGGCCGCTAGTACGCGCTTAGGCTTCAGCGTTAAGAAAACTATGACGTTGGCTCAACGTTTGTACGAAGCGGGTTTTATTACCTACATGCGTACTGACTCAACCAATTTGAGCCAAGATGCCGTTGCCAGTGCACGTGATTATATTCAGAAGCATTTTGGTGATGAATACCTGCCAGAGCAGCCGCGTATTTATAGCAGCAAAGAAGGCGCTCAAGAGGCTCACGAAGCTATCCGACCGTCTGATGTTACCGCTAAAGCCAGTGTTTTGGCCTCGATGGAGCCTGATGCCCAGCGCCTATACGATTTAATTTGGCGTCGTTTTGTTGCCTGTCAAACGGCTGATGCACGCTTTACCAGCACCAGCGTTACCGTGACTTCTGGCGAGTTTGAATTAAAAACTCGCGGTCGCATTATTCGTTTTGACGGCCATCTAAAAGCGATGCCATCACAAGGTGGTAAAGGTGAAGAAGATATATTGCTTCCGGACGTATCCGAAGGTGATGTTCTGCACTTAGACAAGCTAGAACCTAAGCAACATTTCACTAAACCATCTCCGCGTTTCTCAGAAGCGGCATTGGTTAAAGAGCTAGAAAAACGCGGTATTGGTCGCCCTTCGACCTACGCCTCTATTATTTCAACCATTCAAGAACGCGGCTATGTCAGCCTAAAAGCACGTCGTTTTTATGCTGAGAAAATGGGCGATATCGTTACCAGTCGGCTAGTTGAAAATTTTGATGGCCTAATGGATTTTGGTTTTACCGCCAACATGGAAGAAAAACTGGATGATATCGCTGATGGCGATGTGAATTGGACTTCTGTACTCGATGAGTTTTATCAAGGTTTCCGGACACAGCTTGATACCGCTAGTGGCGAAAATGGGATGCGCCTAAACGCCCCCGTTGATACCGATATCGACTGCCCTAATTGCGGCCGACATATGCAAATTCGCACCGGTAGCACCGGCGTGTTTTTAGGCTGTTCCGGCTATGGTTTACCGCCGAAAGAACGCTGTACTCAAACGCTTAATCTTATTCCAGGTGAAGAAGCAATCACCGCTGAAGAAGATGAAGAAGCCGAAAGCCGTCGTTTAATGAACAAGCGTCGTTGCAAAATTTGCGACACGGCGATGGACAGCTATTTATTGGATGAAAACCGTAAAGTACATATTTGCGGTAATAACCCCGACTGTAACGGTTTTGAAGTCGAAAACGGTCAGTTCAAGATTAAAGGCTATGATGGTCCGCGCCTTGAATGTGATCGTTGCGGATCTGAAATGCAGTTAAAGTCTGGTCGTTTTGGTAAGTATTTTGGCTGCACCAACAACGAATGCAATAACACGCGTAAGTTATTAAAAAATGGTGAAGCTGCACCACCAAAAATGGATCCAATTCCAATGCCAGAGCTACGCTGTCTGAAAGTTGATGATAGTTATGTTCTGCGTGATGGTGCTGCAGGCCTATTTTTGGCGGCTAGCCAGTTCCCAAAAAATCGTGAAACGCGCGCTCCTTTGGTCACTGAATTGATTCCATACCAAGCGCAAATACCAGAAAAATATCACTATTTACTCGATGCTCCGCGTACTGATAGCGACGGTAACCCTGCAATTATCCGCTACAGTCGTAAAACCAAAGAGCAGTACGTAATGACTGAAGTCGAAGGTAAGGCAACTGGTTGGAGCGCTTATTTCGATAAAGGTCGCTGGGATATTACTGAGAAAAAAGCAGCAGCAAAACCAAAAGCAGCTGCGAAGAAAGCACCAGCTAAAAAGAAGACTTGAACCACAATAAAGTGATTTGAGTCTGATAATCAAATCATAAAAAAGTGTTAAAAAAAGCCGGCATTGCCGGCTTTTTTTTCACTCTAATGTCCGATGTTCAAACCGTAATTAAGGTTTTAGGGTTATATCTCAACCCAATGACATATGGAGCATGTTATGCAAAATCACTTCAAATTAGCCTGCAAAACCTTTTTCCTCAGCTGCTTAATGGCGATTGCTATTCCTACGCTTGCGGGAGAACCAAGCCAGAGTTTAATTAATATTAACAACGCTAGCGTTGAACAATTGAGCGAACTTAAAGGCATAGGTAAGGCGAAAGCTGAAGCCATTGTCGCTTATCGCGAAGCACACGGAAAATTCTCTTCTTTCGAAGAGTTATCGGCCGTAAAAGGAATTGGCGCAGCCACAATAGAAAAGAATAAAGCTCTGTTAGCAATTGAATAGCAGATATAAAAAAACCGCTCACAACACGTTGTGAGCGGTTTTTTTAAACAATTATTTATTGTAAAACTAAGCAATTACCCCACTCACAGCGCATCAATAAATGATTCGCACCGGGACATGAGACATCATAAATTTCATAAGGCCATTCGCCTTTCAACAATTGCACTTCGGCATTTGGGCAACCCTCACGCTTCGATAACTTTTCAACCACGTATAAAGAACGACCATATTGACGCTGAGTCTTTAACTCCACCATGCCGCGACGCAAATCCAGTATTTCGGCATCATTGACTGAACGACGTTGTAACGTTACTAATTCATTGTAGGTTTCGTCAGAACCGTGTAGATCCCACTTACCTTGATTGTATTGGCCAAGAATCTTAATACACAATTCTTCACGTCCTTCTTCATCACCCGCTTTATCCATCAACTTAGTGACGGTTTCTTCAGCACGCTCGGTGACCTCCCATGTCATCGCCATGGCTAAACGAGCACCTGTATCCGCTCGAGTATCGGTCACGGTGACAATATTGTACGCCAAGCCAAAATCAGCTCCCTCAACAAATGGACCATTGCGCTCCCACCAGTTATTACGAGCCGTTAACCCAGCTTGACGTGCACGAGGGCTGACGTCGCGACATTGAGAAACCCAAGTACGCAGCATAGTATCGGCTTGCAATGCGTAGAAGACAGCCTCACCTTTTGGCGATAACGGTGTCTGTGCACAACCTTGAATAATGAGCGCGGCCATTACAGCCAGAATGAAACGTAATTTCACGGGTCAGTTCCTCTTGTTATTGTTGAGCAAAAATTCACGAGCCTGTTCTGCAGAGAACGGCCAGTTTAATTCTTGTTCGGTGAGTTCGTTCAAAATGACGGGGATTCTTGTGCCGTAGCGCTCAACAAGAAGGTCTGACTCGGCAATATCTTCCTGATAGATAGTTACTTCTATACCTTCTGCGGCAACGACCACCAATTGAGCAGCAATATCACACAGATGGCATCCATCAGTACCGAATAATACAAATGTCATTAAACCCCTCCACAACTGGTACGAGTATACCGCTGCGCAAAGGGGCTGACTATTAGGTAAAGCTTAATCAGAGTAGGCGATTTAGGCCTTCATTAAAGCTTTGCAATATATGGTAATCCGGTTTTTCCGGTAACCATTGCTGCATCATGTCTTGCAGTGTTGTGCGTGGCTCTGCCAGAGGGCTCGCTTTATCTAACGCTTTAATATACTCGTCGACATATTGCGCTAATGGCGATTGCAGCGAATCCAATTTCGGCGTTGGTAATGAAGGAGCTCCAGCCGCATAAGCACGACTGACTGACGAAAATGAGCGCTGGCGTAGATCTAAGCTCATCGACGCAAGCTCATTGCCATCGAAGCCTAAATTCATCGCCTCTCCTAATGCTGCGCCGAGGTCGCCACCAAAAAACTTATCACTTAGCGATTTAACATCATCAAACAAGGCAGAAAGCGCATCTAATTCACCTTGATCTAACGAGCCTTCGACTTCTAATTCGAAGTTTTGTGAAAACGTAGAGCCGGACAAACTATTCGAGCCATTACTTACACTAAATTGGCCTTGCTGATGTTTGAAATTAACCGTGACTTTATCGCCATCTCGCGTAACAACCTGCATCGACAAGGTATTTGAACTACCTCTTACACTGCGTTCAGATGTAACTGCCTGATTAGTAAGAACAGAATCGGGCTCAGTAGTGGCGGCGACATCTGCAGGTGCCGATTGGTCTGGATTCGCCAAGGCATCAAGACCGTCATCAACCAGTTTACGACTCGCGGTAATTTGCGCTTTCATCTCGTCATCGAGCAACCCCATGCTATCAAGCATATCCTCGGCATCAGCATAGCCTTTGGATATTCCAGATCGGGCCGCATCAATACGCTGTTGAATACGCTCTTCGCCAGCCCCTTGGTCACGTAATGACTCAATACCTGCCGTGACGTGAGCCAAAATATTAGCAGCGGTATCTTGCGCACTCTGTTTTGGACCTTGCACAACGGTTGGAGCCGCTTTCGCAGTCGCTTGTGTAGCTTCTGTCGAATCAGTGCTCGTTTCTGTTGTAGATTTACGCGCAGCGCCATCCGCAGAATGCCCGGAATACTTATGGCCTGACGTTAGAGAATGATAGGAATTTAGTGAATTATTAAACTGTATGCTCATGGGTATCTCCCGGGCCTTGCATTGTGGTTAGTCTATCGACCAGAAAATGCAAAACTTGAGCAAAAAATATTCAAAAAGGCCACTTGATGTAAATTCAGTGGCCTATGCAACTTCAACTAGTAACAAATTGCGCCTTGTTGATACTCATGGGGCAATTCGACCGACCAAGTAATCGCTTGCTCGTCGATAGCATCTAACAATTGCTGCGAATTGAATTGACGGTAGCGCATGACCAACAAGGTTCGGTATGCGGCGGTCAATGCTTGCTCTGTTAGCTGAAGTGTCGCTTCTAGAGTCATGATCTCTTCTTCAACTAACGACTTGCGCCATTGCGTGTAGTCTCGTAACGCGAGTTCATGATCAACTAAAGGATTAATGAGCGAGTTCTGATTTGAGCTATTCATAACGTCAACCTGCGAATTTTCCATTGGGTAGGTCACCACAATGAACTCAGACACTACGAACTACCAGTTCATTTTTTGAACACTTCAGTGAATAAAATTCAATAATAAGGCAGAGATAGACGACATAAGCCAATTAAAGGCAATAACCGCCAACCCGATCAGCGGCGGCTATTGCGATATTCGACAGGAGTTTGATTGGTCCAGCGCTTAAACGCCCGATAAAATGTGCTGGGTTCGGAAAAGCCCGTGAGATAAACGATTTCGTCGATACTCTCGTCCGTTCCCGACAACAGTTTCTTTGCCAAGTTACAACGATAGTCAGCCAACAATTGGTTGAAGTTAGTGCCGGCTTCAGCCAAGCGAGTGCGTAGCGTTCGCGATTTAATATTCAACCTTGATGCTACGTCTTCTAAATTTACCTGGCCGGTTTCTAATACCTCACCAAATACTTTATACACCCGAGTGACCACATCTTGCCGCTCGAGCTTGGCCACATGTTCACTGGCAAGCTTTTCATGCAGCTGCAATAACTCTGGTTCGGCATGCAATGACGGTAAATCGAGTAATTGAATGTCAAAGTGGATGCGTGTTTCGGGTTCTGAAAAACGCACAGGGCAACCAAATATACGTTCGTATTCGCTAGTATCAGTAGGCGCAGAATGGGAAAAATCGATCGCCGAAGGACGAAATGCACCATCCGTCACATAACGGAAGAATCCGATCAAACCAAGCACCATACACTCGTTCAAATGACGTAATGAGCCCAACAATTCGCTCACACTGTCGACAACAATACATGCCAAACCGTCGTGAACTTCCACACTGGCTTGCGAGGCGTCACTCAGTAGACGTTGATAATTGAATGCACGAGCAAGCCCGTCGCCAAACGTAGGGCTAGAAAGAAACAGATACTGCAACACCTGACCTTTATAAACCGGCATATTTTCACCGAGATGCAAACCGATGTTTGGATCTTGGCTAACCTCCTCCATAACGCTCCAGAACAAGCCCTGAGCTTCATGCGGGGTACGCAAATTGCGGTCAGTCAGCAACTCTGGAGTTATCCCCAGTCGTTTACACACTTCAGAAACATCTAAGCCCATCTTCAGCATCGCTTGGTGAGCTAACTGAATCATAATGCCTGAGTCTCTTAATTCTGCCATTCCGCCAGACATAAGTTATTGATATTCCTTGCGAGTATTGGTGGAATTCTGCCACATAGCGCAAAGGCTGCAAGCCTTATTGACCAAAGTGACGCAAACGACATAGGCTAAGCGCCAATGAGGCCAGAGACAAGTTCATTGTAAACTGTTTGCCTTGTTATAACTTGGCCTGTATCGCCCCAAGGACTGTTCACTATGAATCAAGCTACGCACATGCAATTTAATGCGACTCCTGGCAACCTGAGTCAGTACGCTCGTTGTGTTATCCAGAAAGTGACCAAGAATGGCAAAGCCGATTTACCCAAAGTCGAAGCTGTGCAAAACAATGTTCGCACCAACCAAGCCCGCGTTTCTGCCTATGCCCGCGTTTGTGGTTTCGACGATAACTCCAATTTATTGCCTATCACCTATGCACATACCCTCGCGTTCCCGTTACATATGGAAATGATGCTACATGAATCTTTTCCGGTTACTCCGATGGGCATGGTTCACATCCGCAACAGTATTACTCAGCACCGTGCAATTCATGTTGATGAGAAGATGGATATTCGTTGTTTTTTTGCTGAGGGTGAGCGTACTAGCAAGGGCTTAGAATTCGACATTCAAACAGAAGTCCGCATTGGTGGAGAATTAGTTTGGGAAGGCACAAGCACCAACTTAGCTCGAGTTACAGGACCTGGCGCTCCTAAGAAAGCAAAAAGTAATACTCCCCGTCCAGCCTTGCCTGATTTCCAAATGAAAGAACGTTGGATTTTAGCCACTGACTTAGGTCGTCGTTATGCCCGCGTATCAGGCGATACCAATCCTATTCATTTGCATTCTATTCCGGCAAAACTATTTGGCTTCAAAGGTCATATTGCTCATGGCATGTGGAGCAAAGCTCGCGCAGCAGCAGCCTTATACAAAAAAGTAAATTCTGAAGCCTGCACCATTAGTGTTGAATTTAAGTTACCGGTATTTTTGCCGTCTAAGGTGGAATTTAACTACACCGAAAGCGACGATGGCATCGACTTTGATTTACGCGATGACAAAGGCCAAAAAGTACATATGAAAGGGCAAATCAGTAAGCTATAAGCTGAACTTAGAAGTGCTCAAGCCACAGGCCTAATTACTCAGGCTTGTGGTTTTATCGACGATTTAACGCCCCCCAAAACCCATTCCTTAGCCTCTCCTACTTCATCAAACAATGCCACTGGATAACCAGGCGCGTGATAAGACAGAAACATCGAGGTTAAATGACGCAACATAAAAGAAGTCCCTACAATAGCAACTGCTTCTGTTGATTCTATGATCTGAGGATGAGACGCAAATAACTGGACTTCAAAATCCACCGTTAGAATGTGTTGCGCTAACATCACAACAGGACGCCTTGCCTTTCCCGTCAAACGCAAACGCTGTCCATAAAGAAAGCGCATTAAATCAACACTTAAATGGCTTAGATCCGTCAGATCGTGGTACACAATACCGTCATCACCAAGACGCGTTATCGGCTTAGGTAATTGATCGGTGTCTCGAATTGACATATTGCCTTCAGTTATAAGAACACGTGGTTTTGCACGCTATCTAATTTTTTTTATAAAAGAAACAGTGATTCAACGTATAAAGGTCAATTGGAGACAATATGACACAATATAACCGACACACTGGCCTACTAGGAGTGCCACGAATTTTGCAAACTCTTCAATAGAAAAGCCTCACCTAGCAATAGGAAGATCTCATCCTAAAGCCAATTGCCGACATAATGAAAAGATTGGCTTTATCTTGGCTAGCCTGCTGGTATTATGACCACTGAAATAATAGTCAGTATACTAGACGGTAGTTTGTAGCAGCCAATAAAGGGCTGTGTCGCGTTCACTATGAAAACGATCATAAAGCTACCAACTGACTGACATTAACAATAACAAAAATGGATTCTCTCATGCGCTTAACCGCTACCCTTGGAGCCCTTGCTGCTCTCATGATCCCATCGCTAGTTTTGGCAGGTGAAGGCTTTGTCGGCGTTACCGCTGGTATTACTGATTCACAAGACATGGATCACTTCAGCGAAAACTTCCGCATCGTTATTGGTCCGAACATCACTGAAAACCTATCGATGGAACTGGCGTTGCTCGATATGGGTGAATCTGGTTTCGATGATCCCGTAGCAGATTTCAGCGCAGCAGGAGACGGCGTTGCGCCACGCTTTAATAGTATTCAATCGGGAAGTGTTGATCGCGTTTCAGGAACAGATGATATTTTAGCATCAGCAACCTACACAGGATTGAGTACGGTTCATCCTCGTAGTTTTCTAATCACTATGCGCTACCGTTTTGGCCTTACTGACACCATCGACTTTTTTATCAAAGGTGGAGCAAACGCTTGGGTCGCTAAGTACGATGAAGTAGAAATCGTGGCCTATGAAGATGGCAGCAGCACTCGACGTATCTCAAAATCGAGTGAAACCTCAGCGGTCGATTTAATTACTGGTGGTGGTTTTTTATGGAATGCTTATAAAAGTATGACAATTCGCGCCGAGTTGGAGACTACGGCGCTAGATAGTCAGATTTTTCCAAGAGCTCGCTTCCAGCTTCTGACTCTCGGATTGCAATACGAGTTCTAAAAGCAATACATAATCATTAGAAATGCCAAGGCCCAACGCAAGAAAACACCTTATTTCAGCTTGCTTGGGCACTTTCGTGCCACTTATCCCTCTTTTTTTTCAATTGAAAACTTCTGTCAGCAATTGGTGTCATACTTTCTCACAATTGGGTCAAAGCTGTGCTACATTTGGTAACAGGTGACAAAAATGGGCACCCAGGGTTACCATAAAGCCTGATTTATGCCGCCTAATTTGCTGGACTGGTTTTTGCTAACGGAATAGTTAGAAAAATAACAACAAACTCACTGATCAGACATTGCCACTATGAACATGGAAAAAGGTTACGTATCAACTGCACTGATCCGGCCTCTGCTGGAAAATGCCGGAGCACGCTCTTTTGAAGAGATGCCGGATGCCTCGGAAGGAATCCAGCGTGTTTTGAAACAGCTGAAAGATCCGGACAGTCGCATTAGTATTGAAGACGCAGATGAACTCATTGGTCAGTTGATCCAAACAACAGGCAATGAAGCTTTGTGTGTTCAACCGCCGCATAAGTTCAATACGCACAGTAGTTGCCAATTGCAGCATTTATTCCTGTGCAGCAACACATTGCGTGAAGCACTCTACTACATGGAGAAGTTCTCGCCCTTGCTGAGCGACCTCCTTGAAGTAAACGTCACCCGCACCCGCGACAACATCATTAAGATCAAACTCCCTGTTCACGATAATGCTTTTCTTGCGAGTCAGCGTCATCGTACTGAAATCATTATCAGTATTATGCTGAACTGGATGCGTCAGTTGTGTGGAGCAGAGTTAGAAGTTGTCGGCATCAATGTGCCGTTCCCTGCAACACAGTACCAGCAACAGCACAGTCAGCAGTGGCGGACAACAGTGCAATACAATGCCGACGAGTGCAGCATTCAGCTACACAGCAAGTGGCTAGACGAAGGGTTACACAAAACAAACCCTCACATCCTCAGCATGATGAAGCGTGAAGTTGAAGAACAATATCGCAAACTCGCACGTTCGGGGTCTTTGGCAGAAAGAATTCGTAAAGCGCTCATGCAGGACAAAATCCGCTTAAATGCGAATCAGCAAGAAGTTGCTAACTACTTCCATATCAGTGCACGCACTCTCAATCGTCATTTGCATCGCGAAAATACGTCGCTTAAGCAAATCGTTACGCAAGTGCGATTAGAAACAGCTAAGCAGATGCTCATTGCTTCTGAAGACAGTATCGAACAGATCGCTCTGCAAATTGGTTTATCGGGTCGTCGTACTCTAGACCGAATATTTATTAAAGAAGTGAATCAAAGTCCGGCTCAATTTCGCCAGAACAATCGTCACCATGCGATGGCGGTCGGTCACTGACCAATATAGCAGTGCTCGATAGTGATATTTCTCATAATGTCACTATCGAGCGAGCTAATTAAGCCATTCCTAATAGCCGTATACGCTGAATCGCGAGCACGGACAGTGCATCGGTAATTCGACCATCCATCACCATCGCAAAGACCTCATCAAACGGTAGGCGTCGGATTGTTAGCACTTCCGTTTCTTCCATTTCCGTCTCGCCTTGCTCTAAGCCGCGCGCCACAAATACAAATCCTTCTTCATTGGTGATGCAATTACTCATGTGTGCATGACCGCACGGCATCAATTCACTCGCAATCAGGCCTGTTTCTTCCTTTAGTTCCCGTAATGCACAAGCTGCTGGATCTTCGTCTAATGGGCAACCACCCATCGGTATTTCCCAGTGATACTGACTCAAGGGGAAACGGTACTGACCAACTAACCAGGTATCGCCATTCTCGGCCAGAGGAACAACCCCCACGGCTCGATTTTTAAAGGACACAGTGCCATAAATACCTGGATTGCCGGCAGGATTAATCACCTGATATTCGTCAATCTTAATCCATGGGTTTTGATAGTAGGTTTTTGACGATGTTATCTGCCAAGGACTGATGTCATCTTGCTTCTGAGTCATGCTCTTTCCTTACCGCTTGCTGGATACCCGCGACGACAATCCAAAGTATCCCCGCTAGAACCCCAAATAAATGCGCCCTAGTCTCAACGCGCCCTCCCAACCACGACGCCATAGCCAAGTCATCATACATAGGCGACTGCTCCCACAACACCTTGCCAATCACAATCGCAACAGTCACCCACACCACGCGACGACTGTAGAACGGCGAATACCAGATGGCGATCAATAAAGCGCCGTGCAAAGCTCCTGAAAGCCCTACGTATATAAGCAAATCGGGAGCAAACCAGTACAAGCTCAAGCCATCGGCTAATAATAGCCAAAACATGGCGATCAACGTCAATAGTGGATAGCGATGATCCGCGATGTAGGCAACTAAAGCCAAACCGCAAAGATTGAGCAGAAGATGATATAGCGAGAGATGAACCAGATGGCCGGAAATAATTCGCCACCACTGCCCAGCACCAATGGCCGCGCGGTCAAATTGCAATCCACCAGCAAAGCTTGCACTAGAGAATTGAATTAAAAGGCAAACAAGGGCTAACCCTATAAAGATGAACACTGATCTCAAAACCGAGATCCTACGCTGAGACTATACGCGGCAGTATAACCTTTGCCGTGGCAAAAAGACGATCAACAACAACCAAACCCAAGCGCCGCCACCAGAAGAACTCGACGAAGAACTACTAGCATCAATTACAGGTAGATTTGGAGCCATCGCATCAGCACCGAGATCACTGACACTAACCAAGACACGAACGCTGACATCAAACGGCGCAACCGTAAATGGACTGGAAGAATTACTGCGCACATAGGTTAAGCCACTTGCCATACCCTGAGTGTCAGCAAGTATCGGGGCGTGAGAGCCATTAGTAACGCTATCAACTTGTAGGTAGAGAGTTCCTGCACTGACTTTTTTTGCACTTGAGAACAATAACCGGTTCCAACCTGCCTTTACGCTGTAATTCTGACGAACAACTTCACCATCCGGCGACCATACATCGAAATTCCGATATAAGCCCACGGTAACCTCACCAGGCCCATGCGCAAACCAGTCGATACCATCGACAGAGGTAACGCTAGAAGATAAGGCTATCGGCATTGCCATTGAGCCTGAACCGCCATATGAGCCCCACAAACCGTTTGGTGGTAACTCGTCATAACCAATATTATCACCGTGAATATCAATACTACTGGTCACCGAGACCGATGCACTTGTATTGGTCGACAAACTGGCAAGCGTTACAGCTCCGCGACTGTCGCTATAAAGCTGATAGCCCGAAGCAGATTTCATCACCTGTTTTGAACTTCCCAAAACAAGACTGTCACTTTGCTCAAACGTCGGTAATAACACTAACTGATCAGCGACATCAGTTGTTAATGACGCAAGTGGGCCGAAGCCGAAGTTATCATCAATCTGCGAAATCAATAACCCTTCATCAGGAACACTCACATCAAAGCCAGTTTGATAACGATGCTCAAGCAATAACCGCTTACCATGACGATAGGCATCTAAAGGGATTTCAATAATATCTGGCGATATCGCTAGCGCATCGAGTATGCCACCACCGGTAGTCACGACCGTTTCTTCGGCAAAGCCCGCTAATAGTTTATTCCACGCCATCATGTGAGATGGAAAATCGCCCGCGTCACCGCCACCGCTATTCCAACCGCCGTAGCTCATTAACCCCCACCGGCCAATACCATCACCAATGCCAAGATAGTCGTACAGGTCTGGCAGATCGAAGAGTAAATGACCTAACTCGTGAGAAATCAATCCGGTTGTCGCCATATGACGTTCATGCTGTTCGCCAAACATGGCGTATTCACTCAGCCACACCCCACCCGAATTAACTGCCGTAACCGAAGATTTGTGCGCCCATATGCGTGGATGCGAGGATGCAGTACCCGCATAAGCCTGCTCAAAGCCTGATACCAAGAGCACAACCGCGACTTCATTAGGATCGATCCAAGTATCGCCGTTCAAATCGTAGGCCGTTAAATTCACTACGCTTGCGACATAGGACAAAGCGGTTGCGACTAACGCCTGACTGCTCGATCCATATTGATTGCCGAAATCGGGGTGATCCGTGGTGAGCGTCATCGTAATAATGCCGTCATCGCGCGTACCCGATTGCTCTGCGACCGGTTCGATATCAAATTGACCGTAGGAATTTTCTAAAAAGTAATCGCGAACGCTGTTAGTGTTGCTTCCAAATACTCGCTCGGCGAATTCTGCATCACTGTAAGTCCAACTCTGATTAGCGAAGTTTACGCGGACAATCACTAACGGCTGCTTATGTGTGCCACCAGCATAACGATACGGTTGATGTTGAGGAGCTGCCGCACTGATAGTGGCATTGGCTTTGGGAGTGACGGAAATTTGCGGACCGTTGGAAGCCTCAGGAGCGGACGCAAGGCGGCCAAACTCGGTTGGTAGTGCCACAACCTTACCGCTGCGATCTAACTTAGCTAAAAAGAGCGTGCTATTCACTTCGACCAACAAACGGCCATCATCGAGTCGCAAATAGGGGTCATCTCTGCTTCCCATAAGCGACACCGAATACACGTCGCCCGAAGCCAACTCAATAGTGGTTTGCTGCAAAGCTGTGGGCATGCTGGCCCAAGCCGACATACTGCAAAACATTAAGATAACGAGGCGTAATATCGGCATGAGAATAAGAATCTGGTAGACGTCTACCTAAACTCTAGCTAAAAGTCTGCGAAGGGATAAGGCCGAGTAACAAGTCCCTACAATTCTTCTAAATACTGGCACTATTTAGCCGTAACAGTGCCAAATTCCCAACGGGTTAAACGCTTTCTTCTGCTAATCGAACAGGGGGTGGAAGGTGACCTCCCTGCTCTCGAATAAAAGCCATCGCTCGTCCTTCCATCCAGTAAACACGGTCAGGATTGCGCTGAATAAAACCAACGTGTCCGCCACTAGTCGGTTCTTCAAAGTAAAAATTGGCATGGCTGCGAGCAATAGCACGCGGGTAGCATTGCTCAGGAAGAAAGGGATCATTTTGCGCATTAACCATAAGAGCCGGAATACGAATGTCGGCTAAATAGCTAAGACAACTGCTCTTATTCCAGTAATCCACTGCACTACGAAAACCGTGTATGGGCGCGGTATAACGCTCGTCGTATTCTGCAAATGTGCGAATTTTAGCGAAGCCATTGAGATCGACGTGGGTCGGATATTGCGATGCCTTGGCTTTCAGATTTTCACCCAATTCCTTTAAAAACCGCGACATGAAAATTCGATTGGATGGCTTTGCCAATTCATATGCACACGCTTCTAAATCACAAGGAACAGAAAACGCACTCACCGACTCTATCTCGCTTGGTAGCGAATTCGCTGAACGACCCGCATACAAAAGACTGAGATTTCCGCCCATAGAAAATCCCACGAGATGAATACGAGTATAACCTTGCGCCAATGCGTGCTGGACAACAACATCGAGGTCATCCGTTGCGCCACTATGATACAAACGCAACTGAGTATTCACTTCGCCGCTACAGCCGCGATAATTCCAAGCAAGTGCATCCCATCCATGACGATTAGCTTCAAGCACTGTGCCGAGCACATAATGGCCACGCGAACTGCCGGTCAAGCCATGACTAACAATAACAAGTGTCTCGGAACCCATTCGGCTCCAGTCTAAATCGAGAAAGTCTTGATCCGGCGTAGGTATGCGTTCACGAACGAAAAAATCATCGCGTAGACGGCGAAATAAAGTAGGGAATATGGTTTGAACAAAACCATTAGAGAAGCCAAAAGGCGGGCTATAGCTCGAATCTATCAGGGGCATGGCATATCCAAAAAGTGGCTTTCGTTACATCGCATGTAAAAACAAACAAGATGATAGTAACGTAAGACGCTCAACCCTGCCCGGGGTTCAAGAATGATCGATCAGATCAATAAATCTATTGCGAGGAAAAACGCTGCTGCAAATACTTCAAAATAGTATCTGGGTTATATAGCCAGTCATTGCATTCGTTGCCATCAATGCGCAGACACGGCACACGTGGTTCACCACCACCATTGAGCAACTCGTTACGGTAAGCGTTAACACGCTCGACGTCTTTTTCAACAACCCGCAAACCCAGACGTTCGCAGTAGCGTTTTACTGCAATAGAAGACGGACAGCTACGACAAAAATAGAGATGCATACGGCGGGATTCGCGATCAAGCACACATTGCTCATCGGCAGAGCGCACGATAGGTTTGACCGGTACAAAGCGGTCAACAAGATCCAGTGTTTTGCCTTTTAGTTGTCTCGTAAGATTCATACTTAAGCATGCCGTTGGCTTTGGATGATCGGCATTGTATTCGCCTAATTACAAATATCCAGTAGCAAATTGAACTATTTGTAATATTTTGCGCCAGAGGCGTGTTTTGACAGTTTTTCTGGAAAAATAAAGAAGTGAACAGGTCATGCGCCTAGGTTCAGGAACATTACCGACATCATGACGACCAGAATAGTCGCCACCATTAACCAACGGCTGCGTTGGCAAAACGTACAAGGTGCCTTTTGTTTTGGCTTTGTTACTGAATCAACCATGGCAAAGGCACCTGTCTAGTTATTATTGAATAATGTGATTACGCCCGAACGAAGGTAAATCTGACCAACCCTCCCAGTGCATCCAAACCGCCACCGCCTTGCCCACAATATTCTTCTCAGGAACAAATCCCCACATGCGGCTATCACCGCTATTGCCGCGGTTATCGCCCATCATAAAGTAATGCCCTTCAGGTACATCCCACTCGCCTTCAGGACCCGCCCAAATAATTGGCTGTTGAGTGCGCGTATCTCGGGCAAGAATCCACTGTACTGTGGCCGTCGATGAAGGGTGTACCTCTTCCCCTAAATACTTAGTCGGTCGATAAGACGGCTCACCACCCAGCTCAGTGGTCGGTACGCTTTCGCCATTGATGGTCAAGCGACGATTTTTGTATTCAATATGATCGCCAGGCTTGCCAATCACCCGCTTGATAAAATAGCGTGGATCATTAGGTGGAAAAAACACCATCACATCACCGCGCTCAGGTTCACCAATAGGCACTAAGGTATTACCAAATACTGGCATCCGCAGCCCATAATGAAACTTACTCACTAGAATAAAGTCTCCAGTAATTAGCCCAGGCTCCATCGAGCCAGACGGTATCTGGAAAGGTTCAGCAACAAAGGAACGTAGAACGAAGACGATGACTAACACTGGGAAGAAGGACTTTGACTGTTCAACAACGAAGGATTCTTCCTTTGCGCTGTCAATATCATCGACATTAGCCCCCTCTTGCTGCAACCGCTCTGCCTTTGCTTCACGCTGCTTCCGCAACCAAAGCCAATCAACTAAAGCAACAGCACCGGTAGTCGCAGTTGCTATCATCAAAATCAGGGGAAAATCGATATCCATAAATCGTCACTTATTCCAGACATTCTATAATGAACTGCATTCTAACCGCCGACAGACTGCAACGCGAGCGTAGCACTGTATATGAGAGTCAAGAAATGAGCCGAATACTAACCGATGATGGCATTGAACTGGCCTACGAAAGCATTGGCAGCGACGATGATCCCTGCATTATTTTGATTATGGGGCTAGGAGCTCAAATGCGCGTTTGGCCTGATTCTCTTTGTCATGCCCTAGTCAAAAAAGGTTTTCGTGTCATCCGCTTTGATAATCGTGACACCGGAGATTCAACGGCACTAGATCACCATGGCACACCAAGCTTAGTAAAAACGTGGCTAACGACCCAGTTCAAGCGTAAAGCACAAGTACCGTATACCTTAAAAGACATGAGCCGCGATGTAATCGCTTTGATGGATACCTTAGAAATTGATAGCGCTCATCTCGTCGGAGCTTCGATGGGGGGAATGATTGCTCAGATTCTTGCGGCAAAGCAAAAGAAGCGCGTGCGCAGTCTGACTTCGATTATGTCGTCGGCCACCAGCCCTAGCTTACCAGGGCCAAAATTACAGGTATTGCTGCAACTAGCAAGACGCCCAACTCCCTTCAATAGAGAAGCATCTATCCGCTATACCATGCGCATGAACCGCTTAATCGGCAGCCCCGCCTACCCGATGGACGAACTAGAATTACGGCAACTGGCAGAAACTAGCTTTGAGCGCACCTCTACACCCAGCGGATTTAAGCGCCAGTTAGTCGCCATTACTGCCGCCGGTGATCGCAGTCATTTATTGCGTAAAATTAAAGTACCAACGCTGGTAATTCATGGTTCCGATGATCCACTCATCCCTGTGCGTATGGGGTTAGCGACGGCAGCGGGCATTCGTAAATCGAAAATGCGAGTTATTCACGGCATGGGACATGATTTGCCCAGCGGTTTAGTACCGCAGTTGAGTAAATTGCTCAGCAAGCATGTTAAAAAAGCAGAGAAACGTTGGCAACGTAAGATCGAGAAGAAACGCTTGAAGTTACTAGAACACGATGACCATCATGTTCTGGCATTACCGGCTCCTAATGACAGCTCAGAAACAAAAAACTTATTGAATGTCGTCAATATCCGAGCGTAATCACAACTCTAAAACAAGGCTTTGAATTCACTAAGCCTTGTAGATTGCTCTAGGATTTACTTCCTGATTCGCTTTGTTTGACGAGATCCAAACGAGTTACTAACAGCTGATCTACTCGCAAATTATCAATATCGACTGCTTCAAATTTAATTCCCATAAAGACAATAAAATCAGCGCGTTTTGGAATACGTTTAAGATGATAAATCAAAAAACCAGCAACGGTTTCGTATTGGTTATTATCGAAAAAAACGTCAGTATCAAGTTCTAGCGCACGGGCAAGATCAACAACTGGTGTACTGCCATCCACTAACCAAGAGTTTGAATCTCGCTGAATAATTTGATCCTCGCCGGATGGCACAACTAAATTACCCATAAAACTGTTCATCAAATCTTTTACCGTTAGGATACCAACCACTAACGCATATTCATTAAGCACGACAGCAAACGGTTTCGCCGTTGTTTTAAACGCGTTTAATCCTTCTGCAAGCGTTAGCGTATCAGGCAAGAACAGCAAATCACGCTCAATAAAATCGTTGCTAATCGAGGCTGCCTCACCTTTTAATACCTGACGCAGAATCTCCTTCGACTCAATGGCACCGACAACTTTATCCAACGAGCCATCGCATACTAAAAACCAATTGTGTGGATGCTCTACAATTTTAGCGCTGATTTCTGCGCTACTATCGCTAATGTCAAAATAAACTAGATGCTCGCGGGTGGTCATCGCCGTTGGCACAGTGCGGCCTTCAAGCTCAAACACGTTGCCTAAAAGATGGTATTCCTGTTCTTGCAAACTACCGTGCTCAGCGCCCGCATCCATCATCGCCACGATGTCATCAGTGGTAACGGTATCCTCACGTTGCAACGGCAGTTTAAGTAATTTCAGAACAATATTGGTCAAGCCATTAAAAAATGCCACTAAGGGTTTTAATAGCAACATCATAAAACGCATAGGACGAATAACACGGATAGCCACCGTCTCAGGAATCGTCATACCAACACGCTTAGGCAGCAAATCAGCAAACAGAATAAAAAGTGACGTTACCGCCGTAAACGACAGAATGAATCCTAATTGGTCGAGTAAAGGGCCACTGTAGAAGATACCAACAAACTGCACCATATAAGGGGTAAGTGTCGCCTCACCGACGATGCCACCCAGAATCGCGATCGCGTTCAAGGCGATTTGAATCATGGCGAAAAAAGCACCCGGCTGCTCTTGTAACGCCAGCACCTCTCCGGCACGTACATTGCCCTCTTCGACCATTACACGCAGCTTGATTTTACGCGCTGCCGCCAGCGATATCTCTGAGATAGCAAAGACACCACTCAGTAGAATTAGAACAAAAATAATAAATGCGTCACTCACGAACCTAGCTCCAAAAATTGTCGACTCTCGGGAAACTAACCCATCGAAATTTATCCGCGGAGTATCTGCCTAAGCTCAAGATTCAGCAAGACAGCGCACGTTAAATAATATGACTAACACTTAGTTGCGATTAGGTGGCTGATATCCTGAAAACTGGCGGGCAATCTCTGCCGCGTAGTTGTCGGTCATACCAGCAATAAAATCCAATGCGCGCATGTAAGCTTGGTATAGAGTCCAGTCCGACTTTGGCGCCGAACGTCCCATTAACTCTAGTACACGTTTATTGCGAAAGGTAGCTTGCCCATCCAGCACGCATTCACGTACCGCGCGTAAAAACGCATCCAACAGAATCGATAAGGTGGCATAAGAACCAACCTCAACCGCAAGCTTGCGACTGTCATTAAAAATACGTTCACGTGCAAGTTTTTTAGCACCATGCACCACTTGCTGCACATTGGCTGGGCAATAATCAATAATATCGCCCTTCAGCTCTCCGGCCAGTAAATTGTCGTGCTGATGCACAAACGCCGAACTCACGGCACTGACCATGGCCTCCATTGCTTGCCCGCGTAACATTTGCAAGCGACGGCGAGTGTTGTCAGCTTTATCTAATTCTTGCAAGGCTTCATGCCACTGTTCCGCTAACAAAGGCTGCAGTAAATCTTCGACCTCTTGATAATTTAACAGGCCCATTTCTATTCCATCTTCAAGGTCAATCAAGCCGTAACAAATATCATCAGCGGCTTCGAGCAAATACACGAGAGGATGGCGGCACCACGCATTTTCACCGGTTTGGATAAGACCAAGGGCGTTTGCTACTTCGCGCATTAGTGGTAATTCGGTTTGATAACAACCAAATTTCTTCCGCTCACCACGAACAACATAATCCACTGTCCACGGGTACTTTAAGAATGCCCCCAAGGTTCCGTAAGTTAGGCGCATGCCGCCGTCAAAACGATGCGACTCCACCTGGGTTACGATGCGTAGACCTTGAGCATTGCCCTCGAAGGTCTGCAAATCCGCTTGCTCTAATTCACTCAGTCCTTCAAGAAAATGGGCATTGTCTCGATCAAGAAACCAATGGCGGATAGCGTCCTCGCCGGTGTGGCCGTAGGGTGGATTGCCAATATCGTGAGCCAAGCAAGCTGCCTGCACTAATGCGCCAATGTCGCTGGCATCAACAAAATCAGGTAAAACTTTCCCCAACGCTTGCCCAACTCGCGTCCCCAGAGAGCGACCAACGCAAGCGACTTCTAAACTGTGGGTAAGACGGCTGTGTACGTGATCATTTTCAGAAAGCGGATGTACTTGGGTCTTTCGATCAAGGCGACGAAAAGCAGACGAAAAAATAATACGATCATAATCTTTGTGAAACGGCGTACGACCAAGATCCATGGCCAACGTACCTTGCTGTTCACCGAAGCGCGCTGATGAGAGTAACTTGTCCCAACGCATCGTTTTCGTCGTCATAAAACCACCTTATTTATAGATGCTCAGAGTATAGCGGTGTAGATCCTGCGCGCCTACCACGGTGATGTCATCAAATTACGGCACCCAACGAGCCAACAGCCTCGCCGAATCGGACCTTGCGAATACTAAGAAGTCGCATAGCATAGTCCGACGTTTTGATGTGAGTTACACGCAATGAGAGAGCGTTTTTTAAATTGGATTATTGCCCATCCTTGGCTAGTCATCGTTGCCATTGCCATCGTGATATTGAGCAGTCTTGCGGGCATTCCACGTTTAGGATTCACCAGTGACTTTCGTATGTACTTCGGTCCTGAAAATCCGCAGTTAAAAGCCTTTGAAGAAATGGAGCAGCGCTTCTCACGCCAAGACAACGTATTCTTTTTAGTCTCGACTCCAAGCAGCCAAGCGGATCAGACGTTGTTTCAGCAAGACGCATTAGCGCTGATCGAAGCATTAACCACAGCAGGTTGGAAACTCCCCTACTCCCAACGTGTTGACTCACTGCAAAATTTTCAATACACCCAAGTTGATGGCGACGACCTCTTAATTGCAGAATTTTATACCCTTGATGAATTACCGCTGGATCTTTCAGCACTCGCTCAACGCGCGATGAATGACCCCGATATTGTACCGAAAATATTATCCAAAGATGGACGGACAACCGGTATAAACGTGCAACTATTTTTGCCCGAAAATAACAGTGCCGCGGCATCGTTAGAAACCGTTAAAGCAGCTCGCGCATTAGCCAATTCGTTGCGACAGCAATATCCAGATTTTTCTATTGAAGTGGCAGGGTCAGTTACCTCCAACGTGACAATGGGCGAAGCAATTAAACAAGATATTGAATCACTACTAGTTATTTCCTACGTCATCATGCTCGCCATCATGTTGTTATTACTGCGCACAGTGACCGGCATGCTACTCGTGACGGCGGTTATCGGCATGTCGGTAATCGTAACTATGGGGGTATTTGGTTGGTTAAGCTATACGCTCACCCCGCCGACGGGCTTTGTGCCAACCGCGATTATGACGATCGCAGTGGCTGATACGATTCATATTTTAGTGTCGTATTACTATTACTTACGTCAGGGGAACGACAAAAAATCTGCGTTAATGACCAGTTTAAGTATTAATTTTTCACCGGTATTTATTACCAGCATTACGACCATGATTGGTGTTTTATGTTTAAACACTAGCGACTCTCCGCCGTATCGGGACATGGGTAATATGATTGCCGTAGGTGTCTTAGTAGCCTGGCTCCTGACCATTACCTTTTTACCCGCCGTGTTAGCTTTATTACCGACACCAAAAGGTCGCTCAAGTCAGCAACAATCAGCACTAATGGATCGCCTAGCCGATACCATTATTCGCCACCATAAAGCACTATTCATCACTATGGTTGCTCTCGTAGCAGCGAGCGCGACATTTGCTGGTCGCAATACCATTACCGAGCGCTGGCATGAATTTTTCGATACCAGTTTTGAAGTACGCCGCACCATTGATCATATAGAAAAATCATTAGGCGGTTTGCATGTTTTGTATTTCGTTACCGATAGCGAACGTGACAACGGTATTAATGATGTTGAATTTCTGCAGCAGTTGGATGATTTGGTACAGTGGTTACATCAACAAACGGGCGTCGTGCAAGTCACCAGCATTAGCGATACGCTTAAGCGGTTAAATCAAAATTTACATGGTGATGATCCTGCCTGGTATCGCACCCCAGAGAGCAACGAAGCAGCAGCGCAATATTTACTATTGTATGAACTATCGTTACCACTCGGGTTAGGATTAGATAACACATTAACAAGTGATCGTTCGGCCACTCGTATTCAAGTTAGTTTAGAGCGATCTGATTCACGCCATATTTTGGCAATGGAAAAAGACATTGTCGCTTGGTCAGAAGCACATGCACCTCTACTTCATATTCGCGAAGCAACGGGATTAGATATTGTCTTTGCCAATCTTACCTTTCGCAACGTAACCGCTATGTTAGAGGGCACAGGGTTCGCACTTATTATCATATCTTTGTTGATGATTGCGGCATTGCGCTCTTGGCGCTTGGGCTTAATTAGCATGGTGCCAAACATGTTTCCGGCGATATTAGCGTATGGCTTATGGGGATTGTTATACGGCAAAGTCGATACAGCCACATCTGTCGTTGCCTGCGTGAGTTTGGGGATCGTGGTCGATGATACTGTGCACTTTTTAAGCAAATACAATTACGCACGATTGCAGTTAAAGCACTCTCCTGCCGATGCCATTCGCTATGCGTTTCATACCGTTGGTGTTGCGCTATTGATTACGTCAGCGATTTTGATCGGTGGCTTTATGGTCATGGAATTTTCACACTTTAATCCAAGCCGAGCCATGGGCACTTTACTCGCAATTACCATTGCAGTTGCGTTACTGATCGATTTTTTACTACTACCGCCATTGCTGTTGCTCACCGATAAACGGCAAATAGTAAAGACCCACAAACCGGAGTCACCGTTAGTGGTTTAATAAACCACTTTCGGCGATACCATCAAACATAAACTGCACAGCCAAAGCACACAGCAATACGCCCATCACGCGCGTAATGACCTGAACACCGGTTAGACCCAATATTCGGTGTAATTGCGTTGCCGCTAATAAGCATCCAAGCGTAATTAACATAATCACGAGTATGCAGCTCACCACAACGATTTGCTCTGACACATCCCCCTTGGCATGAGCCATCATCAAGATAATCGCGCCCATGCTGCCAGGGCCGGCAATTAACGGCAGTGCCATTGGAAATACCGATACATCTCGCCGCTCTAATGCTTCTGCATCTTCAGTTTCGGTCGTGCTATTTGCTCCTGAACTACGAGCAAACACCATATCAATGCCGATTAAGAGCAAAATAATACCGCCACCCGTACGCAAGGCTGCCATTGAAATTCCCAAAGCGGTCAACAAACTATCGCCAACTAAAGCAAAGGTAAGCAAGACAACGGTGGCAATCGTAACCGCCCGACGAGCAATACGGCGACGCTCTTTCGCTGTTTCTTCAGCCGTTAAGGCGGCAAAAATAGCTGAAATATCGATTGGGCTTACCGTCGCAAAGAGTGTCGCTAAGGTAACCGCTGCAATCTCCCCCATGAAATCGTCCCTTCTAGTTAATTTATAGTTATCGCAAAAAATGGCGCAAGAAGTCTTGAATTGATTAGGGTCATTTAGGCCATGACTTCTGTAGTCAGGCGATTGACCTCTGTTGCCAAGCATAACGAAGTAAATGTCTATGAAGTGTAGTCTGCCAGCCTAATCGAACACTGGCCAATGAAAACCCATAATTAAAATAATGATAACGGACGATAACTCATGAAGCATTCAACCAGTATTCTGGCACTGCCACTGCTACTCAGTGGTTGTGTTTTAGACTTGCCCGGGGAGTTTCCCGAGCAAGATGAGGTATGTGAATTTGATCAAGCACGCGAAGATGAACGCGCTGCCTCCGCCGCGAACTTCCCAACCCCGCAAATTCAACGTTTGCTCGTCAATGGTAACGAGCGCTGGAGCAATGGCCAATCCGTAGCCCCACAATTGGTACCGGGCGACGAGATCACACTGATTGGTAGCGGCTTTGGTGCGGGCACAGACATTGATTTCTCCAAAATCATGATTGGTAATACACGTATTCTCGAAACCGACCTTGTTATGTACAAACAAGAGTTGGCCCTGAGCGCTCAGGTCAATTTTGAAACCACCGAAGTCGTCGATGAGTGGCCAAAAAACGTCTTAGGCTGGACCGATACCGAAATTCGCTTTCGCGTACCCGAGCACACATTAAGCGGCGATTTAATTGTACAAATTCAAAAACGCACCGGGTTTAATCAATCGTTAACTCATGCCGGCGACGCACACTTAGTGATTGATGCGCAAACGTCGCGCATTATCGATGACAACTTCATACACAATTGCGATGTGGTATCTGATGTTAGTGCGGTGAAATCCACCTCTCCGATCAGCGTTACGGTCGACAACGCTGGCTTTGATGCACTGGCACAAGCTGGAAGTGAAGCCTTCTGGTCTTGGGATTACAACGTCGGTCTTGCGCACAATGTTCGCAATCTAGACTGGACTGCCATTATGCAAGGCAAAGCCACCGACCCTATTTCTGGCGGTTTAGCCGACCCTAAATTACTGTTTGGTGCCGTGCCAGAAGTTCGTGGTGAAGTCCCAGATGAAGCCATTGATGACGTGTACTTTACTGAATACCCAATGCCGACGCCTATTCCCGGCTTCCTCGCCGGAAGTGAAGGCAAAAAAGAAGGGAACACCAGTAGCTCTGGCTATGTTGGTTATCGTTATGCTGAAGCCACGAACCCCTACACAGGTAATGGTGAATGGATTGGATTTAACTGTGCTTCCTGTCATGGCTACCGCGTCAGCTATGAAAAGGCACCGGGCAACCATGTTAATAAGGTAATTCCTGGGTTACCTAATCCGCAGTGGTCGATGAAGTGGTCGGTATTACAAACCAGCACTAAGACCTTTGATGCGATTTACGACAAAGAAGAAGGCCCAAGCTGGGCGCCGGGCAATGAGGATGTCGCCAAAGACATGCTTCTTTATTACATGCCCTCAGGAGCCGGTGAGCACAACATCATCCGTAAGGTAGGCGAAGGAAGCCATACCGATAACGACTACCAGTTCTCGCCGATTGCCATTCCGAACGTGACTCATTATATGTCGATCCGTCGCTCGCTCTCGCATACCGAATCCTACGTCGGTTTTGAAGGCTCATATATTCACGCCGAAGAGCCTGATGGCGCCCAAGGCAATATGAGTAAAGATTGGTTAGAAGCGTTAACTGCTTATATGACCACGCTAGATGAAAACGATGACGACCTACGCAATGTGGGCATGTATCGTTGGCTCGCCTATAACAATTTACTCGGCGAACAAGCCAGCACCGAAGTTTCAGAGGGCACATTCGTCAGTGCCGGCTGGCAGTCGTATCCAAAGGTGGCCGAAGCTGTCGCTCGTGGACAAGAGACCTACACACGCGATTGTGGCAGCTGCCATACCGACGCGTTAGAAAGCCACACAACCGAGCAAATGGTACCGCTCGATCAAGTGGGTCGTTTCTTTGCACCGACTATTTATCAGAAAGAAACTCAGTCGATCCGTGTTGCCTACCTACGTGATCTCTACTGGACCGAACATCGTGGCTTATTATCTGACGGTCATGTTCGCAACCTAGAAGACTTGGTAAACCCTGAACGTTGCACCACAGGTTCGACACTCTACAACCAGTACTACACCTTGCATGAACCCGTGCGCCCTGAACTAGGTGGTCCAGATCATCAAGTAACGTATCCAGATCTCAACCGTAAAGGCGATGTATTTCGGGTGCCTAAGTCGAAGGAAAGCTGGCTCAAGCCAATTGGTAAGCAGCGCAACCGCTTCATCAAACGCCACAAATACTTCGTAGAAGTACCCTGGGACAAAGATAACTACTACTGGGATTATCAAGGCATGCGCGCGGCATACGGCCCAGGTGAACTGGGTAGTGACGATGCTATCGGTATGCCGGATGCTCCCCATCCTTGGTGTGCAAGTAGTACCAATGAAGTACAAGACCTCGTGCAATATCTGTTAACTCTATAAGTAGTTTATAAGTTAACCCGCTGTACCAAGCGCTCTCGTGGTCGTTCTGCGAGAGCGCTTTCTCATCTTCTATTGCAACTAAAGTCAGTGCATTTATCCCTTATTTTCGTAAAAACCTGCCTGAAATCAGTGTGGTACTACCAAGGTCTAGCTGTCGCCAGCCCCCAACCTACTGCTAGTTTGGATAGGTATTAAATAAAAAGAGGATTGGGTTATGGCTTTCAGGTCTGACGACGATAAAAAAGCTTACTGGCGCAGAAACTTGAACTTAATGTTCTCGTTACTGGCTATCTGGGCATTGGTTTCTTACGGGTTTGGCATAGTTTTGCGTCCATTAATGGACATGATTCCCGTCGGCGGTGTGGGACTTGGTTTTTGGTTTGCCCAACAAGGTTCCATTTATGTGTTTCTCGCTATTGTAGTGATTTACGCCAAAAAAATGCGCGAACTCGATCGTGAGTTTGGCGTTGACGACGACGAATAAGAGAGGAGCTGACTATGGATCTGCAAACGTTAACCTATATCGTAGTGGGCCTAACTTTCGCCCTCTACTTTGGTATTGCCATTTGGGCTCGTGCCGGAACAACCGGTGAATACTATGCCGCAGGTCGCGGTGTACACCCAGTCGCCAACGGTATGGCAACCGCCGCCGATTGGATGTCAGCTGCATCCTTTATCTCTATGGCAGGTTTAATCGCCTTCCAAGGCTATGATGCTTCAATCTTCCTAATGGGCTGGACAGGTGGCTACGTGCTATTGGCACTCTGCTTAGCTCCTTACTTGCGTAAGTTTGGTAAATTCACCGTGCCTGATTTCATCGGTGATCGCTACTACTCACGTACCGCACGTATCGTGGCCGTTATCTGTTTAATCGTTGCATCACTGACCTACGTAATTGGTCAGATGAAAGGGATTGGCGTGGCTTTCTCCCGCTTCCTCGATGTTGATTACGCAACAGGCCTCTACGCAGGTATGGGGATAGTATTCTTCTACGCCGTACTCGGCGGTATGAAAGGCGTAACCTACACTCAGATCGCTCAATACTGTGTACTCATCTTTGCTTACACCGTACCCGCCATCTTTATCTCTCTTAATCTGACCAACAACCCAATTCCACAGTTAGGCTTCCTCAGCGATACCGCCGACGGCACGCCTCTACTAGTAAAGCTGGATCAAACTTTGGTCGACTTAGGTTTTGCTGAATATACCGCGCAAAAAGGCGGCACACTCAATATGATGATGTACACACTATCACTCATGATGGGTACTGCTGGCTTACCGCACGTTATTATCCGCTTCTTCACCGTACCAAAAGTATCAGACGCACGTTCTTCTGCGGGTTGGGCATTATTCTTCATCGCGATTCTATATACCACTGCGCCTGCAGTAGGTTCTATGGCTCGCCTGAACTTAACCAACACCATTCAAATGGGTGAAGTCGGCAGTGTCGACGGTAACTTGGAATACGCAGCACGTCCTGACTGGTTTAAAAACTGGGAAAATACTGGCTTGCTAGCGTTTGAAGATAAAAATGGTGACGGCCGTATCCAATATTACGACGACAAGAACCCAGAGTTTGCCGCTAAAGCTGAATCGTATGGCTGGAAAGGCAACGAAATGGTGAAAGTCGACCGTGACATCATGGTATTGGCGAATCCAGAAATTGCGAACCTACCAAATTGGGTAATCGCACTGGTCGCGGCAGGTGGCTTAGCAGCGGCACTATCGACAGCAGCAGGTTTATTACTGGCGATGTCGACTGCGATTTCTCACGACTTATTGAAGCGCACGTTTATGCCCGATATCAGTGAGAAAAATGAGTTGATGTCTGCACGTATTGCGATGGCTGGTGCGATTTTAGTGGCAGGTTACCTAGGCTTGAATCCTCCAGGCTTTGCTGCGCAAGTGGTGGCGCTGGCCTTCGGTTTAGCTGCGTCCTCCATATTCCCAGCGTTAATGATGGGTATCTTTAGTACTCGCATTAACAACCATGGTGCAGTGGCAGGTATGTTGGTCGGCTTGATTAGTACTTTGGTTTACATCTTTGCTTACAAAGGCTGGTTCTTTGTTGCCGGTACCGAGATGTTTGCCAATACCCCAGACAACTGGTTCTTGGGGATATCACCAGAAGCCTTCGGTGCTCTAGGTGCATTACTCAACGTCGTGACTGCATTCGTAGTGTCTAGTATGACAGCACCAGTGCCTGATGATATTCGTCAGATAGTTGAAGATATCCGCGTACCGAAAGGTGCAGGATCTGCTCAAGATCACTAATTCAGTGTGATGAGTAATAAAAAACCCAGTCTCGGCTGGGTTTTTTATTGTCAGAAGAATCCATTAAAACAACTTTAATTTTGCTCAATTTCCTTGATAAAGGTATTTATCGGATCGATAGTACTGCCCTTAAAAAATAGCACTGGTGAAAACGCTCCAATTAAACTGGTATGGCCTGTTCCTTTAACCGTTACCAAGGTATGTGGTTTATTTAATTTATCTAAAGCCTTGGAAAATGAGTAACTATGGCGCTCAGTACTAATAAGTTCATCTTTCTCTGGCGCTAAAATTAACGCTGGTAAATCAGACGATTCAACAAACTCGATGGGATTCGAGTTAGGTGGATAATTTGGATAAAAGAACACTGGCTTCACATCTTCTAGCACAATCGGATATAAGTCATAAGGCCCTGCCAACCCGACCCAACCGCGCAGACTGTCCATGCGATCAAGACCTTCTGCACTCAGCCAACGATCATCCATAGCCAACATAGCGGCATTGTATGCCCCTGCGCTGTGCCCCATTAAAATCAATTTTTGTTCTGGGTTAAAAGCGCGGTATTTAGCACTTTGTAACTCGTTATGGATCACTTTCACTGCAGCGGCACAATCAACCAAAAAATCCGGATACGTTACTTCGGGATAAAGCCGATAATTGGGTACCGCAACAATATAACCCTGTGCGGTTAAACGCCGAGCGACAAATTCATAACCCGACTTCTCGCCACTATTCCAACTACCGCCATAGAAGAACACGATAACTGGTGTGGGTGAATCCGATTCGTTCCCTGAAGGCAGATATAAATCGTATTTCTGCCGTTCAAGTTGGCCATAAGGTAAATCGCGGACCACATCAGCGGAGTAAACTTTAGAGATACCGTTCACTATTCCTTGCGGTGAGCAAGCAGTAAGAACCGTTAGCACGGGAATGACGATAAGTTGTTTAAAGCGCATAAGTGAAACAGCCCAAACCAAGAAAAACTGTAGCTAAATTAAGCTATTTGTTCGAAATAGCAAAAAAAACAGCGCCGAAGCGCTGTTTTCAAAGCCATGTTGTCACTGACACTTAAAGCGCGGCAAGTGCCGCACTGTAGTTTGGCTCATCAGCAGTTTCTGCCACTTGCTCAGTATGCAGAACCTTACCGTCAGTATCCAAAACCACGACCGAACGAGACAACAACTTGGTCAACGGACCTGTCGCGAAATTCACACCATAATCGTCGCCGAAACTTGAACGGAAGGTAGAGCCAACCTTAACGTTATCAATACCCTCAGCACCGCAAAAGCGTCCTAATGCGAACGGCAAATCCGCAGAAACGCATACCACGGCGACGTTATCTAAGGATGCCGCTTGCTCGTTAAATTTGCGCACCGAAGTCGCACAGGTTGGTGTATCAATCGATGGGAAAATATTCAACACAACACGATTACCCGCTAAGCTCGCCGACGTTAAATCTGACAGATCGCCAGCACTGAGAGTAAACCCAGGAGCAACAGATCCAACCGCTGGTAATGTGCCGACGGTTTCGAATGGATTGCCTTTCAAAGTAACTGTAGCCATGACTAACTCCTAATAAAGAAACAAAAACAGATGAGCACTACTATGAAACGATATGCCGCTAAGGGCAAGATACCTGAGTAAAACAGTATGGATTTTTGTCGGAACAATCTAATGGATATCGCTCATACTCGCCTGCCTGCCAATAATCTATGAAAAGCCGTTGCGACCATGCAACGGCTCAATATAAGTAGAATCGGTGAGCAATATTAGGGGTTAGCGATGAATAATCGCTGGGCGCATCGGCGCTAGACGCTGAATCAAACGATTTTGATCGGCATACGATACACCTTGGCTGGTCATCGCATTTTGCAAGAGTTCAACTACGCGGTTGAACTGGCTCTTATCAATCTGCATGCCAGCATGGACTGCTTCCATGGTATCGCCGGTGTATTCACACGGCCCATTACTCACCATACAAAACTGCTCTTGAAGTTTAGTCCGCAACCGCTCGATATCCGTATTCTTAAAGAAGGGATAGATATTTTTGTCGAATGAAATTTCCGTAATGAAGTCGTCGACGATATTAGCAACTCCCTGCTGACCACCTAAATCATCATACAAGGTATCAGCTTGGGCAAAAGAGACCATCGCACTCAAGGCGGCAACGGCAAGCATCTGTTTTATGATTATTGTCATAATGAACTCCTTAAACAGAAAGGCTCTAGCCTTATTTAAAATAACCAGTAATAGAAGCATACAGTCCGCTTTGATCTTCTGACCCTGCTATGCTGCCTAAATCCGCCCAAGCAACCGTGAGATTAAGATTTTTATTGGGAAAATAAGCAACGAATACATCGGCGAATCGATCTTCTTTAAATGCCGATAAATTATCAGGTTTATATCGATACTCAGCTCCAACGGCTAAGCCTTCGTCCAGTAATACCAGAGCCGACAATTCTGGGACTAACTTATAACTATTATTGTCGTCACCACCATAGCCCAGCAGCCCCATTTGATTGGCTTTAGTAGCTCTTAATGTAGCGTTCCACAGCAGGTGATAGCCCCCTAATGCTGCTAAATGCACTTTAGTGGCCGAAACATAAAAATCGGTACCCGTGTCACTGTCTTTGGCGCCGACAGCATCGGCAATTTCGCCGTCAATGAGGCGCTTGTACTGAATACCGGCCGCTAGCTGTGGCATGCTGGTGTAGATAGCATCACCCGAAATTTTGTACTTAGCACCGTAAATCTCTTGCCTAATATCGACCGCAGTACCTTTTAGTTCAAAACGTTGCTGAGCTGCGGTTAGCTCAAAACGGTTACCATAGCTGAAGCCTATACCGTCTACAGTCATGCGAAAATCTTGTACATCCGTTAGCGTATGAAACGCACTCACACTGGTTTGATTCTCTTCACTGTAACCGGTAATCAACGCCCACGGCACCAATCCGCCGCCCGCACTACCTTCAACTTGGGTTACTCCCGAGGTTGCAATCAAACGTCCATCTGCATGTGTAGATAGCGCCATCATTAACCCTGCAGCAACACTAGTCATCGTGCGAACACTGGTTAGATATGATGAATTTTTCATAATTTACTCCGCTTTCTCTGCAGTCTTAAACTCGTCTAACCACTTAACCAAAGCATCACATGCCATCGGGCGAGCTAGATAATAACCTTGAATATAATCGCAGCCTGCTTCCCTCAGCCAGTCTTTCGATTCTAGGTCTTCAACCCCTTCGGCAATGACCGAAAGGCCCAGTTCATGCGCCATTGTAATGGTGTTACGCACGATAATTTGATCGTCTTTTTGCGTTGCTAATTTCAAAATAAAACACTTATCTATTTTTAGTTCATTGAGCGGCATTTGTGCAAGTTTCGACAAAGCTGAATAGCCAATACCATAGTCATCCATGGATATCTGAAAGCCGCGTTCGCGAAAATAGTTAAGCAGTGCAAGTGATTTATCAACGTCAGTCATCATGTCTCGCTCAGTAATTTCTAAGCAAACATCATGTGCTTCAAGATTATTTTGTTGTAACTTTTGTTCAATTAAAAACTTCAGACCATCGTCGCTCAGATCTTGTGCAGAAATATTAATAGATACCTGCATGGCTATACCATCGCGTTTGAGACGAGCCTGATCGTCAAGTACGCGACTGATAACCCAAGCAGTTACCAAACCAATCAAGCCCGTTTGTTCGGCTAATTCAATGAATAAATCAGGGGGAA
>Ga0207878_100137_pt1 | contig 68317 bp, 62 predicted proteins | sample LinPmetageLP41_FD_184053 | JGI IMG/M metagenome (GOLD analysis project Ga0207878, IMG submission 184053) | Marine viral communities from the Pacific Ocean - LP-41 (SPAdes) | ecosystem: Environmental > Aquatic > Marine > Oceanic | place: Pacific Ocean | collected 2010-08-27 | reverse complement strand
AAGGGGGAGTTGTGCCTGAATGCCGGAAACTGGCTAAATAATCGCCAACTTCGACCATGACCACTCGGATCTGGCACTACCAGGCTTGGTCTGCGAAGGTTGTTGGAGCACTATGAGAAATCCGGGCTAGAGGCGATTGATTTATGGTTTATTACGGGCATTGCGAACAGGTGAGTTATGGCCGATAAATCTTTGACGTTGGAAGATAAAAAGCGCTACCACGCTCGAGTGCGTCGCTCCAACTATCGGGCGAGTTTGCGCTTGGAGGGTTTTCAGGTGAGCAAGTCCGAACCCACGCAGCCACTGCCCTCCCGCCAAGCCGTTTTCGATAAGTATCTTGCGAAGGTGAAAGCCTGAGCCTTACCCAGGCATAACCGCCCACCGCTTTACTTCATCCAGATTCAGAACCACCACCTGCTGAGCCTCGGGTGAGCGATGCTCCGACGGCGTATCCACCCGCAGCTGCTGCAGCAGGTAACTCACCAGGGCCCCGCGGGTCTCAAGGCGTAGCTCACCGTGCTCCATACCCCTACGCTTCATACCATAGTCCCGCTCAATCAGCGCTTGTTGCGGCGGCGATAAGCGAGGATCAGGCCCCAGGCGCACGATGACCCGGACCCGCCAGTCCTCGTCGTGTTCGACGCCACGGTCCCCGGGCAGCACCAATTCCGGCCGGTCGCTGATTCGGCTGAGCACGAAGTCCCGAAAGTCCCCGTTCTTCTCGCACCAGGCCCGAACGTGCCAGCGGTAGCCGGTGTGCACCACGGTGTGCGGCTGGATCACCCGGAACTCGGGCTCCGGGTTCGCCAGCGACGCGTATTCGATCTCCACGCGCTTGCCTTCCCGGCAGGCCTGCAGCACCGGTCGCAGCACCGCCGGGCGCAGATCCCGGGCCGGGGGCAGAAGCACCTCGGTGTTGAGCTCGCGTACCGTCAGCGACTCAAACGAGCAGGCCAGATCCTCCCGGGCGTGCATCATCTGCAGGTACTCGTCCGCGACGCCCTGGGTGAACACCGGCTTGAACGCCTCCGTGGGGCGGTAGCCCTTGAGGAAGCGGTCATACGTCAGATTGTCCGGCCCGTAATCCGCCAGATAGGTATTGATGTCCTTGCTGGCCTGCTGACGTCCGATGCCGAAGGCGCGCATCAGATGGTTGGTAGTAAGCCGTCCCTCCCAAAGGGTCATCACCTCGATCAACCGGTAGCGCAGTAGCAGATCCCAACGTACCGGCCAGGCACCGGCGCTTTTGCGGCTAACGCGAGCCATGGCACTCTCCCTCTTTATTAGTCGGCATGGCGACCTGCCTGAAAACTGGACGTGTTCATGTAGCCAGTATAGATGTGTCGCTACTAAAGTCATAGAGTGGTTTCTGTCACGGATGGACACTTCGGGCAGGGATGCCCTTACCTATCCAAGCCAGAAAGAAGAAGAGGGGGAACAATGGCTAAGCGAGCGATTAGCGGTCTCATAATCGTTATTTTACTGTGCGGAGCGGCTTTCTATTACTACACGACCACACCGGGATACGCGGTAACGCGCATCCAGGCCGCTCTTGCCAAGGGGGACGTGGCCACCTTCGAAAAGTACGTGGACCTGGATCGTTTCCTGGAGATGCTGCTGGATGACTTGATGGCCGAGGCCATGCTGGATTCGACGTCGGATCAAGAGAATGGCTTCGAAGCAATGGGTAAGGCGCTTGGCCAGGCCATGTTTGAGAACATGAAACCAGCGCTTTTGAAGGAGATGAACCGCTCAATCATTGATGCGGTGGAGCAAGGCTCTTTTGACGAAATCATGTCGGCCGATGGAGGTGCGGGCGAGTTGGCGGGGGAGCTGGACGGCGTCCAGTTCGACGCGACCGACTACGATATTGAAAAACGTGGTGCCACGGCGATCGTGAGTGTCCCTGCGACGCATACAGAACTGGATTTGGACCTGGTATACGAGTTCGAAATGAACAACAGCGGCGGGCTCTGGCGCGTGGTGGCATTAAAGAACGCCGCCGAGATAACCCGCAGCATTGATCAGGCTGAAGCCAGAAAGCTCGCAGAGCATAACGCTGAGGAGCGCCGGAAAATTGATCAACACGTTGAAGCGCAGATTGTCGAAAAACGCAATGAATCTGATCGCTGGGAAATCAACAAGGCGGTGATTCTCGCGGCTAAAGTGCGCAATATCGGCGATTCCGTCATCCGGGAGATAGAGGGAACGATTCGAATCTCACAGGGTGACAAGACAGTCTATGAAGTGAACGTGTCCGGGGACCGTCAGGATGGGCTGGAGGCGAACCAGGAAACCACGATGTACTGGAAGGTGGAGATTAACCCCTTCAAAGATGGCCACCAGGAGTTGTGGGATCTCGAAGAGGACGAGCTGAAGCAAGTCTCGCTGGAAATCGAGTCTGTATCGTTCCAAAACGACGAAACGCTGGAAATCCTTGATCGGCTCTGATCAAGGGATCCCCGCCCTCGGAGAGAGGTTTAATCGTGTACGACATTATTGGCGACATCCACGGCCACGCCGAACCCCTGAAGCGACTGCTTCACCGGCTGGGCTACACGGAAACCTACGGTGTCTGGCGGCACCCGACCCGCAAGGCGCTGTTCCTGGGTGACTACATCGACCGCGGGCCCGAGCAACTGGAGGTGGTGCGCGTCGTGCGTGCCATGGTTGAGGCCGGCGAAGCGCTGGCGATCATGGGCAACCATGAGTTCAACGCGGTCGTCTGGGCCACGCCGGACCCGTCGCAACCCGGTGAGTACCTGCGCCCGCACTCCGCCAAGAACCGCCACCAGCATCAAGCCTTCCTGGAGCAGATCGGCTGCCACCCAGGCCTCCACCAGGAGGTGCTGGACTGGTTCCGCACCTTGCCGCTGTACCTGGACCTGCCGGAATTCCGGGCCGTACACGCCTGCTGGCACCCGGCTCATATTGGGACGTTGGAAACCTGGCTGGACGAAGACGCCAAATTGCCCGCCGACGCCTGGGTACCCGCCGCAACCGAAGGCCACGACCTGTTTGAGGCCGTGGAAACCACCCTCAAGGGCCTCGAGATCGAGCTGCCCGAAGGGCAGGGCTTTCATGACAAGGACGGCCACGCCCGCCGGCACATCCGCACTCGCTGGTGGCAAAGCGCGCCGGCCACCTATCTGGACGTGGCCCTGGTGCCTAAAGCTGCGCTGAATGCGATCCCCGACCTGCCCGTGGGGGACGGCGTGCTGCCCGGCTACGCCAACGACAAACCCGTGTTCGTCGGCCACTACTGGTTCCAGGGCACCCCGCAGCCCCTGACCGACCACGTCGCCTGCCTGGATTACAGCGTCGCCGCCCGCCACGGGGGCCGCCTGGCGGCCTACCGCTGGGACGGCGCCCGGCCGCTCCGCGAGGCAAATTTCGTCTGGGTGGAGGCAGCGATATGAAGGTAATCACCTACCCAAGAGGATGTGATAAGGTTCACGAAAAAGCCGGACATCGGCAAAAAGTCGGCATGCCGGCAAAACGCCGGAACACCGGCAAAGGGAACCGACGACAGAACCTGTCCGCTAGTAAACGTCGGTCCGCCAAGGTGGGCATTTGGAGGGGGTAATGGGGAGCATTCATAAAGAGCTGAAGGCGCGCCAGCGCGCCGAGCGGGACAGCTACCCGGAGAATCTGAGCCTGCGCGTACACCGCGCGCTGAGCTGGCTCGACCGTGCCGAACAGGACGACGACCCGGACAGCCGCTTCATCTTCCTGTGGATCGCCTTCAACGCCGCGTACGCCACGGAAATCGACGACCGCGTCCACCTCAACGAACAGGCCACCTTCAACGGTTTCCTGGAGAAGCTGTGCGACCTGGACGGCGAGAAGCGTATCGGCGAGCTGGTGTGGAAGGCCTACCCGAACGCCATCCGCGTCCTGCTGGATAACCCCTACGTATTCTCCTGCTTCTGGGACCACCAGAAAGGCCGCCTGAGCGAAGACCAGTGGAAACACAGCTTCGACGGCGCCAAGAAAGCGGCTAATGCCGCCCTGGCCCAACAAAACACCCCGGTGGTGCTCGCCATCGTATTCAGCCGCATATACACCTTGCGCAATCAGATCATGCACGGCGGCGCCACCTGGAGCGGCAGCGTCAATCGGGACCAGATTCGTGACTGCGTGGCGATCCTGGCGGATGTGGTGCCGGTGGTGATTGAGCTGATGATGGATAATCCGGGGGCGCTTTGGGGGGAGGCGGGTTATCCGGTGGTCTGACACGTCTGGAACACCCGTTTCGGTATGATAAAGTTTCCGACCGATAATTAAGAGGCCGGGTGATGCGTACCGCGCCCGATAACCCGCCTTACAAGCTTGAGGAGCCACCGTGCCGATTCCGGACTTTCAAACCGTAATGCGCCCCGTGCTGGATGCTGTTAGTCATGGTCGACCTCAGACCTTGGGTGACGTGCGTAAAGTCGTCAGCGATGCGTTTCAATTGACTGAAAGTGAGCGCAAAGAGCGCCTCCCCTCGGGCCGTCAGACAGTGATCAATAACCGAGTCGGCTGGGCCAGAACCTACCTCAATAAGGCAGGGCTACTCGTGATTCCTGAGCGCGGCATGGTTCAGATCACCGACCGGGGGCGTGACGCCTTGCATAACGGGCCGGACCGGATCACGGTACGCTGGCTCAAGCAATTCCCCGAATTCGAGCGCTTTCATACGCATACGCCCAAAGACAAGGCTGACGATAACCAGGATATGGCCGACGATCTGGACCAGACTACCCCGGACGAACGCCTGGCCGAAGCCCATCAGTCTCTGATGGAAGCCCTGGCTGACGAGATCCTTACCCTGGTACGCCAAGCGTCGCCACAGTTTTTTGAGCAGTTGGTGGTCGACCTGATGCTGGCCATGGGCTACGGCGGCTCCCGCAAGGAAGCCGGGCAAGCCACCCAACTCACCAACGACGACGGTATCGACGGCACCATCAAGGAAGACAAGCTGGGCCTGGATGTGATCTACCTCCAGGCCAAACGCTGGGCCAATACCGTCCATCGACCGGAAATCGACAAGTTCATCGGCGCGCTTACCCGCCAGGGTGCCCGTAAGGGAGTCTTTATCACTACCTCCGATTTCTCCCCGGGCGCACGTGAGGCCGCCAACGGCCTGAGCATGAAGGTGGTGTTGCTCGATGGGCGGGAGCTGGCGCAACTGATGGTGGAGAACAACCTGGGTGTGAGTATCAAACAGGTCTATGAAGTGAAGCAGATTGATAGTGACTACTTTAGTGAAGAGTAGCTTTTCTCCTACACATTGAGCCCAAGCGAAGCGCAGATACCATGGCAATCAAGAAATCCGAACTTTATTCCTCCCTCTGGGCCTCCTGCGACGAACTGCGTGGGGGCATGGACGCGTCCCAGTACAAGGACTACGTCCTGTTCATGCTGTTTATCAAGTATATCTCGGACAAATACGCCGATTCCGATGATTTTGCACCGCCGGTGGTGATTCCCAAGGGCGCCAGCTTCAAGGACATGATCCAGCTTAAGGGCCAGAGCGACATCGGGGATAAGATCAACATTCAGATTATCCAGCCATTGATCGACAACAACGCCCGCCTGGCGCGTAGCGACTTCCCGGACTTTAACGACCCCAACAAGCTGGGCGAAGGCAAGGCGATGGTGGATCGTCTTACCAACCTGATCGCTATCTTCCAGAAGCCGGAACTGGATTTCGCCAAGAATCGCGCCGAACACGACGACATCCTTGGCGATGCCTACGAATACCTCATGCGCCACTTCGCCAGCGAAAGCGGCAAGAGCAAGGGTCAGTTCTACACTCCTTCGGAAGTCAGCCGGGTGATCGCCCAGGTCATCGGTATCTCGCCCGAAAATGCCGTGGGCGCCACCACGGTTTATGACCCGACGTGTGGGTCGGGCTCCTTGCTGCTTAAGGTGGCGGCCGAGGCGGGCAAGCGAATTACCCTGGAAGGGCAGGAGAAGGACGTGACCACCGCCGGCCTCGCCCGCATGAACATGATCCTGCACGACTTTCCCGGCGCCAATATTGTCCAGGGGGACACCCTGGCGAACCCCAAATTCCTTGATGGCGAAAAGCTACGTACCTACGACTACGTAGTGGCCAATCCGCCGTTCTCCGACAAGGCCTGGAGCACCGGCCTGACAGCGGAAGATGACGCCTACCAGCGCTTCAGTTGGGGCGCGCCGCCGGCCAAGCAGGGCGACTACGCCTATCTGCTGCACATCGTCCGCTCCATGAACAGCGCCGGCAAAGGCGCGGTGATCCTGCCCCACGGCGTGCTTTTCCGGGGCAACGCCGAGGCGGTGATCCGCAAGCAACTGGTGCGCTCGGGCATTCTCAAGGGCATTATTGGCCTGCCGGCGAACCTCTTCTATGGCACCGGCATCCCCGCCTGCATCCTGGTGCTGGACAAGGACAACGCCCAGGGACGGAAAGGCATTTTCATGATCGATGCCTCCAAAGGCTTTATCAAAGACGGCAACAAAAACCGCCTGCGCGAGCAGGACATCCACCGCATGGTGGATACCTTCAAAAAGCAGCAGGACGTACCGCGCTATACCCGCATGGTGCCCTTTGATGAAATCGCCGATCCCAAAAACGACTTCAACCTCAACCTGCCACGTTACATCGACACCAGCGAACCGGAAGACCGCCACGACATCCACGCCCACCTGAACGGCGGCATCCCCGAACGGGATATCGACGGCGACCCGAACGCCATTCCCCCCATACCGGGCCTGGCCGCCTACTGGCAGGTGTTCCCCGCGCTGCGAAAAGCCTTGTTCCAACCCAACCGCCATCCGGGCTACGCCGACCCGGCGGTGGACGCTACCGCTATTAAGTCCACGATTCTGGAACACAAAGAGTTCGCCCGCTTCCGTCAACAAGTCATCGGCCTTTTCAAGGACTGGCGCCAGCGCAACACCCCGCGCCTCAAGGCCTTTGGCGTAGACGGCCAACCCAAGGCACTGATCACCGAAGTGGGCGAAGACCTGCTCGACAGCTTCCGCCAGGCGCCCCTGCTGGATCCCTACGACATCTACCAGCACCTGATGGACTACTGGTACGAGACCTTGCAGGACGACGCCTACGAAATCGCCGCCGACGGCTGGGTAGCCAAAACCCGCCGCATTAAAGAAGAAATCACCAGCGGCAAGAAAAAAGGCCAGATGAAAGACAAAGGCTGGACCTGCGACCTGCTACCCAAGCCCTATATCGTGGAGCACTACTTCGCCGACCAACAGGCCGAGCTGGATGCCCTGCAGACCGAACAGGAAAGCCTCGCCAGCCAACTGACCGAGCTGGAAGAGGAACACAGCGGCGAAGACGGCGCCTTCGCCGAGCTGGACAAGATCAACAAGGGTGAAGTCAGCAAACGGCTGAAGGAGGTCAAAAAAGACCCCGACTATGCCGAGGAAGCCAAAATCCTAAAACAGTGGGGCGACCTGGAAAAACGCCAAAGCGATCTGAAAAAGCAGATCAAGGAACAGGACGCCGAGCTCGACCGACTTGCCTACGAGCACTACCCCAAACTCACCGAAACCGACATCAAAACCCTGGTGGTGGACCATAAATGGCTCACCGCTCTGGAAGCCGCCGTACAGGGCGAACTTGAGCGCGTCTCGCAAAGCCTCACCAGCCGCGTGCGCCAACTCACCGAACGCTACGCCACGCCCCTACCGAACATTACCCAGCGGGTGGAGGAGCTGTCGTCCAAAGTGGACGAGCACCTGAAAAGGATGGGGGTTGAGTGGGTATGAATCGGGAAGCAACGGAAGTTCGGGAGGTTTCGCCGGGGTACGACTTGATGGCTGCTAAGCCTGCGTCAAATGAAGGGTATGTTGCGCTGGGAGATATAACGCGCTGGTTATCCGGTGGCACTCCCAGCCGCGCAGTAGAGAGCTACTGGAAAGGCCAGATTCCTTGGATTAGCGCATCGACGCTTAAAAAGGTGGAAGTGGCTGAATCTGATCAGTGCGTTACCGTTGAAGCCGTCGCTTCCGGAAGCAAAATGGCCCCTATCGACTCAACATTGCTATTGGTCCGAGGCAGCGCTTTACATAACGAAATTCGAGCGGGCATTGTTCGGTATCCCGTATGCTTCAACCAAGACGTAAAGGCACTGATCCCAAGTAAGTCAGTCTATCCCGTTTATCTGACATACTCAATTTTAGGAAACGAAAAAGAGCTTTTAAAGCTGGTAAGCTCCGCAGGAAACACTGCAGGCGTTCTGGATACGAAGCTTGTTCAATCGTTCCGAATATGGCTCCCACCATTAGAAGAACAGCGCGCTATCGCCACCGCCCTAAGCGACGTGGATTCCCTGCTGGAAGAACTGGACCGCCTGATCGCCAAAAAGCGCGACATCAAACAAGCCACCATGCAACAACTCCTCACCGGCCAAACCCGCCTGCCGGGGTTTGAGGGAGACTGGGAGGTCAGAACGCTGTCTTCAATTGCAGATATTCGTAGTGGAGGGACACCAAGCACCTCAAACTCTGCTTTCTGGAACGGTGATGTTCCTTGGTGTACTCCAACCGATATTACGTCTTTGAAAGGTAGAAAGTACCTTTCAACCACAGAGCGCAAAATATCTATTTTCGGACTGAAAGACAGCTCTGCCGAACTTATTCCAAGCGGCTCCACTATAATGACCACTCGTGCAACCATCGGCGAATGCGCCATCAATGTTGTGCCGATGGCGACTAATCAAGGCTTTAAAAACCTGGTTCCAAGATGCGTAAATGGCGAGTTCCTTTATTATCTGATGACTACACAGAAGAATCGCCTTGTTCAGCTCTGCGCCGGCAGCACGTTCCTGGAAATAGGAAAGAAACAGCTTGATCAGCTGGAACTATTCATCCCAAACGACCAGGGTGAACAAGAAGCTATTGCAACCACCCTGTCAAAGATGGACTCGGAACTCCATGCCCTCGAAAAACGCCACCGCAAAACCGAAGCTCTCAAAAAAGCAATGAGGCAGGAGCTTCTTACCGGGCGCACGCGGCTGGCCAAAACTCCCTTCGAAGGAGCGAGCTAATGATTCAAACCCGCCAGGTGAATGATACGACTTATACCAAAGCGCGTTTTTTCAAATGCGCCTTGCAGGTTAATCCCGCTGATTACATCCGATACCGTGGCCAGCGACACTCTCTCACCGAAGATGAATATAACCATCAGCTTCTGGAGGCGGCGCTGGAGGCGGGTGTTGAGGTGATCGGTATCGCTGATCATGGTTCGGTTGAGGCGGTAGACCGAATTCGCGCACTGTTTTCCGAACACGGAATCGTAGTGTTCCCGGGATTCGAGATTGCCTCCAGCGAAAAAATACATTTTGTATGTCTTTTTGATGAACAAAAAACAGCTCAGGAGTTAGAGCGAATCCTTGGGCGCTTGGATCTGCTTGACCCGCAAGATGGTGTGCTGCCAACCAACATGACAGCGATACAGTTAATCGACAAAGTCAACGAGGTTGGAGGCTTCGTTTACGCCGCTCACGTTACCAACGATGACGGCGTGCTCAAGCGGAGGATGAATCATGTATGGCAGCACAACGGGTTATACGCCTGCCAGATTCCAGGGCCGATCGAGGCCCTCAGGGGGGTTGCTGACGACTTCTACCGCAAAGTAGTGCTGAACAAGAATGCCGACTACCGGCGAGAGCGCTCCATGACGGTGATCAATGCCGCCGATGTGGCTCGTCCCGACCAGATAAAAACTGACAGTGCCTCATGCCTGATCAAGATGACAATGCCCTGCTTTGATTCGTTCAAGCAGGCGTTCATTGACCCGGAATCGCGGGTACGGTTGAACTCTGATCGGCCAGAGCACTACGCCTCCGCAATTGAGCGTATTCGATTTATTGGTGGCTATCTGGACGGCGTAGACATCGAGCTCTCTGACCATTTGAACGCACTGATTGGGGGGCGGGGTACCGGGAAGTCCACCTTGCTGGAATGCACTCGTTTCGCACTGGGCCTGCAGCCTTTTGGATCATCGGCACAAAGGCAGCACGACACGGTCATTAAGGCTAATTTAGGCAATGAGCGCGGGCGAGTGGAGCTTTACGTCCGTAGTGCCGCCATGCATGGCCGCCGCTTTCGGATCACTCGCCGATACCCCGATCAACCAGTGGTGCTGAATGATGCGGGAGAAATCTCTCCACACCAGCCCGATGACTTACTGCCAGGCCTGGAGCTTTTCGGTCAGAACGAAATCTATGAGATGACCCACGACCAGTCGAGTCGCAATCGGCTGGTGGAGCGATTTCTGAAGGGCGATACGACAGAGTACGACGCTGCCATCGTCGATGTCAGGAAGCGAATAAAGGAAAACCGCGAGGCCATCGTTAAGGCGGTGCAGCAGCGTGAAGAGGTTGAGGCGGACGTGGAGCGGCTTCCCAAATTGGAGGATAAGGCGCAGCAATTTCGGGCTCTCGGCCTTGATGAGAAGCTGCAAGTTATCCCTAAGCTAGAAAATGAGAGAAGACTCAGCGCTCGTGGAACGGAAGAGGTTGATCGGGTTGCGGAGATAATCATCAAGCTCAAAGAAAGCCTTCCAGATACCGCCTACCTTGACGACACTGCATTGGAAGGTCTGCCAGATACCGAGTCATTAAGGCGGCAGAAGGCGGTTCTCGACGCATTGGCAGCAAAAGGACGACAAGCTATTTCCCAGTTGGAAGAGGCACATCAGCAGGCAACGCAAGGGCTGGGTCCACTCCAGAAAGAGGTAGAGCGAACAATAGAGGAAGAAGAGAAAAAGTTGGAGGCGGCCTTCAAGGAAATTCCCGCGAGTCAGGGCAAAACAGGCCGCCAGATCGGTGCTGAATATCAGGCCCTCCTCCAAGAAATTGAGCAGATCAGGCCAAAAAAAGCGGTGTTGCAGACCCGTCAAGCTCGGATCGATGAGCTTTATCGACATCGCAAAAAGCTGCTACTTGAGCTTTCAGACGCAGCCAGCAACCGCGGCGCAACAATGCAGAAATCGTTGAAGCGCCTCAACCGGCGTTTGGACCAGAAAGTCCGGTTGACCCTCAGGAGCGAGGGAGACCGGGAAGCGCTGTTCGATTTCCTTAGTGCTAGAAGATTGGAGGGCGTGGGACCCAAGCGTCTTGCCTGGGTTAAGGAAAGCGACTTCTCAGCGGCAGCCCTTACAGAGAAGGTTCGAAACGGTACAAAAGCTCTGCATGAGACGGGGTGGGGAATTACCCCGGCTGTTGCTGAAGCGTTGTGCCACATGCCTGAGGGAAGACTGCTGGAGCTGGAGGAGCTATTGCTTCCGGATCTCAGCGAGATTGAGCTGAACGTCGCCCACGGCGCACAAGAGGCACGGTTCCGACCGATTGACGACCTCTCTACCGGGCAGCAGTGTACCGCTGTCTTACACCTTTTATTGCTAGATAATGAGGACCCTCTCATCCTCGACCAGCCTGAAGACAATCTGGACAACGCCTTTATTGCTGAGCGCATCGTAGCTGAACTACGCTATGCCAAATTGACTCGCCAGTTTGTCTTCGCTACCCACAATGCCAATATCCCTGTGTTTGGCGATGCGGAATGGATTGGTGTATTGAGCGTTGAAGATGGCAAGGGTCGTATACTGCCAGAGCAGCAAGGCGCGATAGATTTGCACGAGATACAACACCTTGCAGCTGACATCCTAGAAGGTGGGGAAGCGGCATTTAACCAACGACGGAAGAAGTATGGCTTTGACTAGAGGGACTGGTTTGTAGCCAGAGCGTGACAATTTTGCGATGACAAAAGCAGACTTTCAAGATGCTATCAGCTGCGGCGAAGACAGCCGCCACCAGTTCAAGCGCGACGCCACCAACGCGGATGGCCTTGCCGCCGAGCTGGCCGCCTTTGCCAATAGCGGCGGGGGCTGGCTGTTTTTGGGCGTCAATGACGACGGCTCCATCGTGGGCCTGGATGGCGCGGCGATTCGTCGGCTGAATCAGTTGGTTAGCAATGCGGCCTCTCATAACGTTCGTCCGCCTGTGCATCCGCTCACCGAGAACGTGCAGACGGATCAGGGGATTGTGATGGTGGTGGAGGTGCCTGATGGGTTGGCCAAGCCCTACCTGGATAACCAGGGCCGTATATGGGTCAAGCAGGGCTCGGACAAGCGGCATGTGACCTCCCGCGAGGAGATGCAGCGTATGTTCCAGCGCTCCGGGCTGGTCTACGCCGATGTGGTGCCGGTGGCGGGCACGTCAATCGAGGATATCGACGACAAGACATTTGGCGCCTATTTCGACCGCCGCTATGGCGAGAACGGTGAATACGCTGGCCTGACCCGCGAGCAATTGCTGCATAACCTGGGCCTGGGCGATGGTCGGGAGCTGAATCTGGCGGGGCTGATGCTGTTTGGCCGCAACCCCCAGCGTTGGCGCCCGGCCTTTGAAGTAAAGGCGGTGGCCTTCCCCGGCACGGCCCTGCACGATACCCGCTACCTGGACAGTGAGGACATCAAGGGCACCCTGCTGGAGCAGTTCCGGGGCGCCTTCGCCTTTATCAAGCGCAACCTGCACCATGTGCAGCACGGGCGCGGCTTCAACACTCTGGGCGAGCTGGAAATTCCCGAAACCGCGCTGGAAGAGCTGCTGGTTAATGCCCTGATCCACCGAGATTATTTCACCAGCGCCTCCATCCGCCTGATGGTCTTCGCCGACCGGGTGGAGATTGTCAGCCCCGGCCACCTGCCGGACAGCCTGAGCCCCGAGGATATCCGCCGGGGCAAAACCATCCGCCGCAACCCCACGCTGACCGAGCACGCGAGCCATATTCTGCCCTATCGCGGCATGGGCAGCGGCATTCCCCGCGCCCTGGAAGCCTGGCCCCGCATCGATCTGGTGGACGACCCGGCGGGCAATCAGTTCACGGCCGTGGCTTGGCGACCAGAGGCGGAATGGCGCTCAGGAGCGGGTGGCGACCAAGTGACCGACCAAGTGACCGACCAAGTGACCGACCAAGTGCCTCCCGAGATCGGACGTCTGCTGATGGCGATGGAAGGTGAAATGAAGAGAGCGGAGTTACAGGAAGCGCTGGGCCTGAAGCATACCCCGCATTTCAGAGATGCCTACCTTCGGCCGGCGCTGGAAGCCGGGCTGGTCGAGCTGACGATACCGGATAAACCCAATAGCCGCTTGCAAAAATACCGCCTGACGGCCACTGGCAACGCCTGGCTGCAACAGCACAACAATAAAAAGAATAAGGGATAGCCGTATGAGCCTGACAACCCGCCCGGAACGCCTGACCCAGAATCGTGTGGTCGCAATGTTTACGCGGCCTGAAAAAGACGGCGGGCTGGGCTATCGGCATCTCGGTGACTGGAGCAAGCGCGAGAATAACCGCCCCATCGAGCCCGAGCTGCTGCGCACCAACCTGAAGGCGCGGGGTTACTCGGACGCCCATATCGCCTCGGCCCTGCAAAAGCTGGAAGCGGCCGCCGATATCACCGGGGTGGGCCTCTACCAGGCCAATATTCGCACCTACAACCTGCTGCGCTACCCGGTGAAGGTGCTGCTGGCGCCGGGCAAGCCTCATGAAGATGTGCACCTGATCGACTGGGATCACCCGGCAAGTAATGATTTTGCCCTGGCCGAGGAAGTCACGCTCAAGGGCGGGCATGAACGGCGTCCGGATATTGTGCTGTATTTGAATGGGATCGCCGTGGCGGTGATCGAGCTCAAGCGCAGCTCGGTGGAGGTAGGCGATGGGGTACGCCAGCTTCGCACCAATCAGGAGCCTTTATTCAACGAAGCGTTTTTCACGACGTCGCAGCTGCTGCTGGCGGGCAGCGACTCCCAAGGGTTGCGCTACGGCACCACCGGTACCCCGGAGCAATTCTTTGTGCAATGGAAGGATGAAGACGGCTCCGATGAGATGAGCCCCGGCTCGCTGTTGGATCGGCCTATTGCCGAGCTCTGCCGTAAGGAGCGGTTGCTGGACTTGATCCGCAACTTCGTGATCTTCGACGCTGGGCAGAAGAAGGTGCCGCGTCCACATCAGTATTTTGGCATTAAGGCGGCGCAAGAGCGCGTTGGCAAGCGCGAGGGTGGGGTGATCTGGCATACCCAGGGCAGCGGCAAGAGCATTCTGATGGTGCTGTTGGCCAAATGGCTGCTCGAGTACGATCCGGAGGGCCGCATTTTGGTGGTCACCGACCGGGACGAGCTGGATCAGCAGATCGTCGGCGTGATGCGTAACGCCGGCGTGGTGGGCGAGGAGGCGCCTTCCCCGCGCATTACCTCCCGTGCCCAGTTTGTGGAAAAACTCGGCGCCAGCACGCCGCGCCTGCTGTGCGCGCTGGTACACAAATTCAATCCCTCCGACTTCAAGGGTGACCCGCCGCCGGTACACGGGCGTTTTTACGTCTTTGTGGACGAGTGCCACCGCACCCAAGGCGGCTATCTGAACAAGCAGATGAAGCGCTGGCTGGCGGATGCTCTATTTATCGGCTTTACCGGCACGCCCCTGCTACGTAAGGACAAGCAGACTACCCGCGAAGTGTTCGGCACCTACATCCACACCTACAAGTTCCCTGAGGCGGTGGCGGACAAGGTGGTGCTGGACTTGAAATACGAGGCTCGGGATGTACCCCAGAGGCTGACTTCCAAGGCGGCCGTGGATACTTGGTTTGAGAATGCGACCAAGAACCTGAACAACTATCAGAAGGCGGTATTGCGCAACAAATGGGCCACGCTCGAACACCTGATGAGTGCCAAGGAGCGTAAGGAGCGCATCATCGCCAGTATCATTGAGGATTTCAGCCTCAAACCGCGTCTGAACAACAATCGGGGCACGGCGATGCTGGTGGTGGCTTCCATCTACGATGCCTGCCATTACTTTCGCCTGCTCCACAGCACCAGCTTCGGCAAGTACTGTGGCGTCATTACCTCCTATGACCCGAACCACAACGCGATTTCCCGTGAATCGGAAGACAGCGATGAGCGTTTCAAGTTTGATACCTACAAGCAGTATGTATTGAAAGACAGCCAGTCCACCAAGCAATACGAGAATGAAATGAAGCGCCGTTTCAGGGAGGAACCGGCCAACTGCAAGCTGCTGATTGTGGTGGGCAAACTGCTGACCGGCTTTGATGCGCCCACCTGTACTTATATTTACCTCGACAACGAGCTACACGATCACAACCTGTTCCAGGCCATCTGCCGCACCAACCGGCTGGACGGCGACGACAAAGACTACGGGCATATCGTCGACTTCAAACAGCTGTTTGGCGACGTGCAGGAAGCTATCGCCGTGTATAGTTCGGACGAGCTGGACCTGGATGATGGGGGCGTGGCGGAGAATAACGTTGAGCTGAAGGACTGGCTGAAAGAGGGCCGGGATAAGTTGGACAACGCCCGGGAGGAATTGCACTACCTCTGTGAACCGGTTCAGCCGCCCAAGGAAATTGAGCAGCACATCTGCTACTTCTGTGGCGAGGCCCACAATCCGGAGGCGCTGGATAATACCGAAGCCCTGCGGATTTCTTTTTATAAGCACGTTACCGGTTTCGTGCGGGCCTTTTCCAATATCGCCCAGCACCTGAATGAAGCGGGCTATTCCGAAAAGCACATTCAGCGTTTGAACGACGAAGTGGCGTTCTATAGTGAGGTGCGCGACGCAATTAAACACCACTCCGGCGAAGAACTGGACATCAAGCCGTTCGAAGCCGATATGCGCCACCTGATCAATACCTATGTTCAAGCCGACTCGGCTGACAAGATGGGTTCGGTGGACACCTACTCCCTGGTGGAGCTGATCGTGGAGACCGGCATCCACGACGCCATTGCCCAGAAGCTCAATGCCAAGGGTAAGATGTCGAACCACGCGGTGGCGGAAGGCATCATCAACAATGTGCGCAAAACCATCATCCGTGAACAGCTCACCGATCCGCGGTTTTACGAGCAGATGTCCACGCTGTTGAATGACCTGATTGAAGACTGGCGTGGTGAGACGGCGTCCTACAAGCAGTTTTTGGAGCGGGCGGAAGCTTTGGTTCGAACCGTGGCGCAGGGCCATAACACCGATGATGCTCCCAAAGAGCTCGTCGGCAACCGTGCGGCTCTAGTGCTGTATAAAAATCTTCCAACCATTCTGCCAGCTTCACCGGATCAACCTAAAGTCGCTGACGACCCTGGTGGTTATATAGACCCTCTGGTTCGCATGACCCTGAGAGTGGATGCCGCTATGCGAGAGCAAACGCCCGCCAACTGGAAGGGCGATGAAGTCAAGGAGCGCCAGGTACAGAACGTATTGTATGACGTTTTGGATCGTGATCGTGAGGCTACAGAGGTGGTGTTCGAACTGGTCAAGAATATGAAAGGGTACTAATGACGGAAACCATCGAACTCGGTGACATCCGCATTCTGGTTCACCGTAAGGCGGTCCGTAACGTGCATTTGTCCGTCCACCCGCCCAGCGGCAGAGTCACGATGGTGACTCCGATGGCGACTCGCGCGGAAGTCGCTCGTGCCTATGCCATTTCCCGACTGAACTGGATTCGTAGCCAACAGGCCAAGCTCAAGAGGCAGGCCCGCGAAACGCCCAGGCAGTACGTTACGCGAGAAAGCCACTATCTGTGGGGGCGGCGCTACCTTCTGGACGTGGTCGAAAGTAAAGCCCGGCCAGGGGTGAGTCTTGATCATAAGCGTGTCACGTTAAAGGTGAAGCCCGGAAGTGACACGGAAAGCCGCGCCCGAATCATGCACGCTTGGCATAAAAGGTTGTTGCACGAGGCTGTGCCGCCCCTAATTGCCAAGTGGGAAGCTAAGCTGGGTGTCACCGTTGCGAAGTACTATCTGCAACGTATGAAGACGAAGTGGGGTAGTTGTAATCACGCTGCTGGGAATATCCGTCTGAATACCGAGCTGGTCAAAAAGCCCAAGGATCTGCTTGAGTACATTATCGTTCACGAAATGGCTCATCTTGTCGAACCGACACACAACGAGCGGTTTGTCGCCATTCTAGACAACCATTACCCCATCTGGCGTGAGGCCAGAGACGATCTGAATGCGTTGCCCCTCGCCGACGAAAGCTGGCCGGTTTTATAGACTCAGACCAACATTCCGGCCAGCCGACCCTGGCACAATGGTCCTAGCCACCGGGCTAGTCATCAGCGTATGCGGGGCCACCACATCTGCTCCGTCTCGGGGCTCAGTTTCCACACCAGCCGCGCCGGGCCTTAGTATGGATTGCCGGCGAGGTGGGGCGGTGCGATAAGAGGGACAAGGGCCCGGGCATCAGTTTCTAGCAGCAGTCAGGCTCTCAGAAACGCGTTTCAAAACTGAGTCTGAACTGCCGGATGTCCACGGTGACGGTTCAATTGCGCGGCTGGCCAGCGCGGAGGTTCGGCCGAAGAAGGCGGGGCGGATCGGGAGGGTACCGACTCAGTCACCGACCAAGTCGCTCCTGAGATTGAGCGGCGGCCGCTGTCCCGCAGGCCCACACGCCTAGAACCGTCTGATCCACCATCCGATCCCCGTTGCTAAGCATCGGTTTTGCTATATGTTATCGCGCAAGGACTAGGGAGCCCCCGTAAATCAAATCTGACACACCCATGCATCATTCTGATAGGCCCGGCTTTGCCATAAGCACGGTATCGCCTCCTATTCAGATAAGTGCGGGCGTGTCCGGAGAGGGCGGGGTATAAGCGACGCGGAATAAAAAACTCTTGGACGGGCTCTATTAACTTGCGAGGTCGTGTACCAACTACCGATCCTCCCGGGTATGCCACAGGCGAAGAATGTACAACATATTCCCGGCGATCTCATAGCGCATTTCGTAGTGGCCGATAAGAATCCGCCGCACACTTCGGGGCTGGAATTCGTCCAGCCGCTCGCCGAGACGCGGGTTCGCCAATAAGGCTGTCGGCGCTGCCGTCAGTTGCTGGACCGTTCGGGCCGCCGCGGGCTGATTCACCACGGCCAGGAATTCATAGAGCCGGACCATGTCGGCCAGGGCCTTATTGGTCCATTTCAATTCCATCAGCGCGGCGCGGGCAGCGGTGAATCCGTGCTCAGGCTCTCGGCCCACTCGCTGATGGCCTGATGGTCGATGACGTGCCCGGCATCCACATCGGCCAGCGCTTCGCGCGTCAACCTGTCGCGCTCTTCTTCCTGGTCGAGCCAGTCGGCCAGGGCCTGCCGGACGATCCAGTTTTTGGACCGCTCCAAGCGCGTGGCGATTTCATCGATCCGGTCGGCCAGATCCACGGGGACATGGGCCGTTACCGAACGGGTGTTGGTCGTGGCTGACATAGCGGGGCCCTCTAAATCGCTGTTGCTCAGTGTGATTCACTATGAATCGATATTAATCGCGGTGGCGTTTGCTGTCCAGACACGGGCTTTGCAGCCTCAAACGGGCATCACCGGCAGTTTCTTCCCATATTGCCTTCAATAATCGCCCGGTCGGCGGCGTCGGTGAGGCCGTCGTGGTTCAGGTCGTACCAGCTTCTCGCGCAGGGTGGTGAGGTTGGCGGCCCCTGTTCGTCGCTCAGATTCCCCTCGCCATTGGCGATCAGGTCGGCGTCGGCGCGGTCCAGTTCGGGTGATGGTGCCCAACCAGCCGGCCAGGATTTTGCTGCAGGTGCCCGGCGGCGGCAGCGAGCTCACCGGCCCGGCCTTTACGCCGGACGGCTCGCGGCTGTACTTCAGTTCGCAACGGGCGCCGTCCGGCCTGACCGGCCTTCTGCCCCTGGGTCGCACTTACCAGCTGACCGTGCCAGAGGCGTTCCGGTGACCTACATCACCGCCTTGGCCAGCGTTTGCATCGCCAGGGCCGCGCCCAACACCAGGACGCCGGCGGCCAGGCTGGTCACCAGCGCATGGCGTCGCCACAGGGTCTCGACCCGGGGCCCGAATTTCCACACCAACCAGGCCAGCCCGAAGTAGCGAATGCCGCGGGCGATCAATGCCGCCAGCACGAACAGGGCGATGGGGTAGCCGGACAGGCCGGCGGTGATCATCGCCACCTGGAACGGGATCGGCAGGATGCCGAGGGTGAGGATGGCGACGAAGCCGTACCGGTCGAAGAAGCCCTGGTAGGCCAGGTAGGCGTGCTGCATGCCCAGGGTGTCGATGAACCAGGTGCCGACGGACTGGTAAAGCACCAGGCCGACGCCGTAGCCGAGCAGCGAGGCGGCGAGGCAGCCGGCGGTGGTGACGGTGGCGATGCGCCAGATGCGGTGGCGGTTGAGGGCCATCAGCGGGATCAGCACCAGCTCGATGGGCACTGGCAGGATGATGGTCTCCAGGAAGGAGAGGGCGGCGAGCAGCCAGAGCATGTGCCGGGAGCCGTTGAGCCGTTCAAACCATCGTCGAGCTCGGTTGGGGGCTGAGGTCATGGTGTGGGCATCTGTTAAGGAATGAAAAACCGGCACGAATCAGCGCGGTCAGCCTGGCGACCCAGGGTTATCCCGTATTTTCACTGTCGGACTGGCCTTTTAGCGTGGAGGTTCCCTCATCAAGGAAGGAGAGAGAATCATGAAGATAGCGATGATCGCAGCGACCTCATTGGCACTGGCCTCGTTGACGACGGCGGTGAGCGCCAATCAGACCGGTCGGGACGTGGACGATGCGGAAACCATGCAGAACACCCAGAGCATGGACCATATGGAGGATCAGCCATCCAACCTGCAGACCGATGACGAACGCCACAACGTCCGGGAGGTGATCCGGGAATCTGAGAAAGTACTGCAGAACATGAAGCGTGAGGAAGGCATGGACGACGCGCTGGAGCAGGCCAAGGGCGTGTTTCTGGTGCCGGACTTCGGACGCGGTGCCTTCGTGTTCGGCGGTCGCGGGCAATCGCCTGATGCACCGTTTCGATCAGCGCGTCGTTATCGGTCGGGGCGGTGAGGAAATCCTCGGCGCCCTCGCGCATGGCGTGGACCGCCACGCTGACCCGTGGGCTGTGGCTCAGAAAGATCACCGGCAGGGTGAAACCGCTCTCGCCCAGGCTACGTTGAATCCGCAGCCCGGCCTTGCCGGAGGTGTGCAGAGCCACCAGTACGCAGCCCGGCCGATCATCGTCGAGATGCAGCAGCAGGCTGTCGGCGTCCCGATACGTCCGGCAAGGCAGGCCCGCGCCGCGCATCAGCCGGTGCAGGCGGTCGCGGGTCCGCGCGTCCTGGTCGACCAGATGGACGACGCTCTCCATGGAAACGCTGGCCACCGGGCGGCGGGTCGCGGTCGTCACGATAGTGCTCCTTCACTAGCGTCGGTGATCTCCGGGATAGCACAGCCGCGGGTGTCTTGGAAGATGGCCGGGGACCGGGATGGTGGGAAGGAAGCCGGAAGTCATTCATTATGGAGCCCGGCATAACAGGCTTAGGCGAGGTAGAGACGATGCAAGGACTAGCAAATCGAGCCCGCGAGTTAGGCAAGATTTTACAACAACGGCGGCTGTCGGTGGTCACGGCCGAGTCCTGTACCGGTGGCGGGATCGCGCGGCTGCTCACCGACGATGCCGGGGCGTCCGGCTGGTTCGAGCGCGGTTTCGTGACCTATTCCAACCTGTCCAAGGAGGAAATGCTGGGCGTGCCGCGTTCCCTTCTGGAGACCCACGGCGCGGTCAGCGAAGAGGTGGTGCTGGCCATGGCCCGGGGCGCTCTGGCGCACTCCAACGGCGACGTCAGTATCTCGGTGAGCGGCATCGCCGGTCCTGACGGCGGCACCGTGGAGAAGCCGGTGGGCACGGTGTGGATCGGTTGGGGCCTGGGCGACGGGGTCGTCGAGGCGCAGCACTTCCTGTTCCCCGGCGACCGTGACGAGGTGCGCAGCCGCAGCATGCTGGCGGCCATCGAGGGACTGATCGAGCGGCTGTGAGGCGCGCGGATTTGTTCCTCCGCGGGGACGTGTATCATGGCGGCCATCGTCACGCCTGCGGCGGGGGTTGCACCCTGCACAAACACTGCCCATAATGCTGTCCAGAAAGACAGTGCTGGCCATCGGGTCAGTTTCTGTGCCAATGGATGGAATCGGAGAGGGGTTCACAAATGAGCGACAAGAGTAAGGCACTGTCGGCGGCGCTGTCTCAGATCGAGCGCCAGTTCGGTAAAGGTTCGGTGATGCGCATGGGCGACCAGAAGCGCGAGCGCATTCCCGCCATTTCCACCGGCTCCCTGGGGCTGGATATCGCCCTGGGCATCGGTGGCCTGCCGAAAGGCCGGATCGTCGAAATTTACGGCCCGGAGTCCTCCGGTAAGACCACGCTGACCCTGAGCGTGATCGCCCAGGCGCAGAAGCAGGGCGCCACCTGCGCGTTCGTGGACGCGGAGCACGCCCTGGACCCGGATTACGCGGAAAAACTGGGCGTTAACGTGGACGACCTGCTGGTGTCCCAGCCGGACACCGGCGAGCAGGCGCTGGAAATCACCGACATGCTTGTACGTTCCGGCGCCGTCAACGTGGTGATCGTGGACTCCGTGGCGGCCCTGGTGCCGAAGGCGGAAATCGAAGGCGAGATGGGCGACGCCCACGTCGGCCTGCAGGCCCGCCTGATGAGCCAGGCACTGCGCAAGATCACCGGTAACGTGAAAAACGCCAACTGCCTGGTGATGTTCGTCAACCAGATCCGCATGAAGATCGGTGTGATGTTCGGCAACCCGGAAACCACCACCGGTGGTAACGCCCTTAAGTTCTACTCCTCCGTGCGGCTGGATATCCGCCGCATCGGCGCGGTGAAGCAGGGCGATGAAGTGACCGGTAACGAAACCCGGGTGAAAGTGGTCAAGAACAAGGTGGCGCCGCCGTTCAAACAGGCGGAATTCCAGATTCTCTACGGCCAGGGCATCAACCAGTTGGGCGAAGTGCTGGACCTGGGCGTGCAGCAGGGTCTGGTGGACAAGTCCGGTGCCTGGTACGCCTACCAGGGCGACAAGATCGGCCAGGGCAAACAGAACGCCTGCGACTATCTGGCCGAGCATCCGGACGTGGCCCAGGCGATCGAGAAGGAAATTCGTGCCCGTTTGCTGAATGTGGTGCCGCCCGCGGGTGAGGAAGAGGCGGTCGCCGAGGGTGACCAGGGGCAAGACGGCAAGGATGACTGAGCGGCGCCGTCGACAGCGGGGCCCTGAAGACGGCCCCGCCGACCCCGCCGCGTTGCGCCAGTATGCGGTGAAGATGCTGGCGCGCCGGGATCACGGCCGTGCTGAGTTGCGCGTCAAGATGGCGCGTAAGTTCGGCGACAGCGAGGCGCTGGACGCGGCGCTGGACTGGTGCCAGGAGCACGACTTTCTGAATGACCGGCGCTTCGCCGGTTTTTTTGTGCGTTCGCGGATCGAGCGCGGGCAGGGGCCGTTGCGTATTCGCTCCGAGCTTCAGCAGCGGGGGCTTCCCGAAGCCTTGATCAAGGAGGCCCTGGACCAGGCCGAGTGTGACTGGTTCGCCCTGGCCAGGGAGACCCACGCGCGCCGTTTCCGTCAGCCGCCGGCGGACCGCAAGGAGAAGGCTCGCCAGTTGCGCTTCCTGCAGTCCCGGGGCTTCGATGCGGAGCAAAGCTTCAACGCGCTGGATCTGGCCGGGGAAGAAGACCTCGACTGATCCGGTGCGCCTCGCCGCTTTATTCCCCCGCCGGACAGGTCATAATGCTTTCCCTTTCTGACAGGTAGCGGGGAATCGACGTGGAATACCTGAGCGACCCCTGGCTGGTGGCGGCCTTGCTGGGTTCCGGCGTGATCGCCGGTTTTATCAATACTCTGGCCGGCGGCGGCGGGCTGCTGATTCTGCCGTTGCTGATGCTGACCGGCATGGGGCCGGCGCTGGCCAACGGCACCATGCGCGTGGGCGTGTTGATCCAGTGCCTGGAAGGCGCCCGCCAGTTCCACCGTCACGGCTCGATGCCCACGGCGGCGTTGCCGGGCATCATGGTGCCCACTCTGGCCGGTGCCTTGCTGGGGACGCTGGCCGCGTCCTTCCTGCCGACTTCTATTCTTGAGCCGGTGTTGCTGACCACCCTGGTGGTAATGGCGGTGGTGATGGTGCTCAAGCCGTCCACGCTGGTGGCCGGGCCCGACGAGGCGCCCCGCGCTCTGGCCAGCACCCCGGCGGCCTGGGCCGGGCTGTTCGTGACCGGGGCCTACGGCGGCTTCGCCCAGGCGGGGGTGGGCTTCCTGCTGATCGCGGTGCTGGCGGGCCAGCTGCGTTACGACCTGGTGCGCACCAACGGCCTGAAGCTGGCGATCACCGCCGGCTTCACCATTCTCGCCCTGGGTATTTTCGTGTGGCGGGATCAGGTCGCCTGGCTGCCGGGCCTGCTGGTCGCCGCCGGCACCCTGCTGGGCGTGAGGCTGGGCGTGGGCTTCGCCCACAAGGTGTCCCAGCGTGTGCTGAAGTGGATTCTGCTGGTGATGGTGGTGACGGTCTGCGCGGCGGCGGCGTTCAAGTAAGTGGCGCGCCGGGCCGGCGCGCCTTCCCCATCGCAACCGCCCTTTGACAACGCTATACTTTGCTCCCCATTTCCCTGTCTAAAGTAGTTGCTTGCGTATGAAGAGCGCTGAGATTCGCCAGGCCTTTCTCGATTACTTCGCCCGCCAGGGCCACGCCGTGGTGGCGTCGTCCTCGCTGGTGCCGGAGAACGATCCCACCCTGCTGTTCACCAATGCGGGGATGAACCAGTTCAAGGATGTGTTCCTCGGCCGCGACAAGCGCGACTACAGCCGCGCCACCAGCTCGCAGCGCTGCGTGCGCGCCGGCGGCAAGCACAACGACCTGGAAAACGTGGGCTACACCGCCCGCCACCACACCTTCTTCGAAATGCTGGGCAACTTCAGCTTCGGCGATTACTTCAAGCGCGACGCCATCCGCTTCGCCTGGGAGTTCCTCACCGGTGAGCTGGGGCTGCCGCCGGAGAAGCTGTGGGTGACGGTGCATGTGTCCGACGACGAAGCGGCGGACATCTGGCTCAAGGAAATGGGCGTCAGCGCCGAGCGCTTCTCGCGTCTGGATGAAGACAACTTCTGGCAGATGGGCGACACCGGCCCCTGCGGCCCCAGCTCCGAGATCTTCTACGACCACGGCGCCGACGTGCCCGGCGGCCCGCCGGGCTCCGAGGACGGCGACCTGGACCGCTACATTGAGATCTGGAACCTGGTGTTCATGCAGTACGACCGCCAGGACGACGGCGAGTTGAAGCCGCTGCCCAAGCCCAGCGTGGATACCGGCATGGGCCTGGAACGTATCGCCGCGGTGCAGCAGGGCGTGCATTCCAATTATGAGATCGACCTGTTCCAGGCGCTGCTCAAGGCCGCCGCCCGGGCCACCGGCTGCGACGACCTGGAAAACAAATCCCTGCGGGTGATCGCCGACCATATCCGCTCGGCCAGTTTCCTGATCACCGACGGGGTGGTGCCGTCCAACGAGGGGCGCGGCTATGTGCTGCGCCGTATCATCCGCCGCGCCCTGCGTCACGGTCACCAGCTGGGCCAGGACAAGCCGTTCTTCCACACCCTGGTGGCGGAGCTGGTGGCGCAGATGGGCGACGCCTACCCCGAGCTGCGCCGTGAGCAGGCGCGGGTGGAGAAGGCCCTGCTGGCCGAGGAAGAGCAGTTCGGCCGCACCCTGGCCGCCGGCATGAAAGTGCTGGAAGGCGCCATGGCCGACCTGCAGGGCGACGAGCTGCCCGGCCGGGTGGTGTTCGCTCTGTACGACACTCATGGCTTCCCGCCGGACCTGACCGCCGACGTCGCCCGTGAGCGCGGCCTGTCCGTGGACATGGACGGCTTCGACCAGGAAATGCAGGCGCAGCGTGAGCGCGCCCGGGGCGCCGGCGCCTTCGCCAACGATTACAGCGACCGGCTCAACATCGAAGCGGTCACCGACTTCTCCGGTTACGAGAAACATCAGGACCAGGCCGAGGTGGAAGGCCTCTACCGCGACGGCGCCGCCGTGGACAGCCTGGAAGCCGGCGAAACCGGCATGGTGCTGCTCGAGCGCACGCCGTTCTACGCCGAGTCCGGCGGCCAGGTGGGCGACCGGGGCGTGCTCGTCGCCGGCGACGCCCGCTTCAACGTGGAAGACACCCGCAAGCGCGGTCAGGCGCACATCCATGTGGGCACCGTGAGCACCGGCACCCTGAAAGTCGGCGACAAGGTAGACGCCTACGTGGATGTGGAGCGCCGCCGCGCCATCATGCGCCACCACTCCGCCACCCATTTGCTGCACGCCGCCCTGCGCCGCGTGCTGGGCGACCATGTGCAGCAGAAAGGCTCGCTGGTGGCGCCGGACTACCTGCGCTTTGACTTCGCCCACGGCGAAGCCCTGAGCGCCGAGCAGCGCGAAGAGATCGAGACCCTGGTCAACCGTCAGATTCTCGAGAACGCGGCGGTGACCACCGAGTTGATGGACATGGAAGCGGCCAAGGACGCCGGCGCCATGGCCCTGTTCGGAGAGAAATACGACAGCGAAGTGCGGGTGCTGACCATGGGCAGCGACGGCTTCTCCAAGGAGCTGTGCGGCGGTACCCATGTGCAGCGTACCGGCGACATCGGCCTGTTCAAGATCACCCTGGAAACCTCCGCCGCCGCCGGCGTGCGCCGCATCGAAGCGGTCACCGGCGAATACGCCCTGGCGCGGGTGCGCCAGCAAGAGCAGGCGCTGGGCGAAATCGCCGCGACCCTGAGAAGCGGGCCGGAGCAGGCCGCCGAACGGGTCGGCGCCCAGACCCGCCGGGTGCGGGAACTGGAAAAAGAGATCGAACGACTCAAGCAGAAACTCGCGTCTGGCGCCGGTGGCGACCTGACGGCCGAGGCCCGTGATGTCCAGGGCGTGAAGGTGCTGGCCACCAGCGTCGATGGCGCCGACGCCAAAACGCTGCGCGTCACCATGGACAAGGTGAAGGACAAACTGGGCTCCGGCGTGATCCTGCTGGCCGCCGCCGAAGGCGACAAGGTGTCGCTGGTGGCCGGTGTCACCAAGGACCTCACCGACCGGGTCAAGGCCGGTGATTTGATGAAACACGTTGCCGGGCAGGTCGGTGGCAAAGGCGGCGGCCGGCCGGATATGGCGCAGGGCGGCGGCAGCGACGCGGCGGCTCTGCCGGCGGCGTTGGAGAGTGCGTATCGGTGGGTGGCGGAGCAGCTCTGACCACCCTCACATGAAAATCAGGGGCGCAAATGCTATGCTTGCGCGCCTCTTTTGGCAGAAACCAAGTCACTATGGCTCTAATTGTCCAGAAATACGGCGGCACCTCGGTAGGCACCGTCGAACGCATTCAGGCCGTCGCCGAACGGGTGGCGCGCTTCCGGGAACGTGGTGATCAGGTGGTCGTGGTGGTCTCCGCCATGAGCGGTGAAACCAACCGCCTGATCGAATTGGCCAACGGCGTGCACGACAACCCGCCGGCGCGGGAGATGGACGTCCTGGTCTCCACCGGCGAGCAGGTCACCATCGCGCTGCTGTCCATGGCGCTGCAGAAGCTCAACGTGGGCGCCCGTTCCTACACCGGCGGCCAGGTCGCCATCCGCACCGACAACACCCACTCCAAGGCCCGCATCGAAGAGATCGACGACCGCAAGATGCGCGCCGATCTCGACGCCGGCCGGGTGTGCGTGGTGGCCGGCTTCCAGGGCATCGACCAGGACGGCAACATCACCACCCTGGGCCGGGGCGGCTCGGACACCACCGCGGTGGCCCTGGCGGCGGCGCTCAAAGCCGACGAGTGCCAGATCTACACCGATGTGGACGGGGTTTACACCACCGACCCGCGGGTCGTGGACACCGCCCGCCGTCTGGACAGCATCACCTTCGAGGAAATGCTGGAAATGGCCAGCCTGGGTTCCAAGGTGTTGCAGATTCGTTCGGTGGAATTCGCCGGCAAATACAACGTGCCGCTGCGCGTACTGTCCAGTTTTCAAGAGGGCCCGGGCACCCTCATTACCGTCGACGACGAGGTGGATATGGAAAAGCCGGTTATCTCTGGCATCGCTTTTACCCGTGACGAAGCAAAGATCACCGTACGCGGCGCGCCGGACACGCCGGGCATTGCCTTCAAGATTCTCGGGCCGGTCAGCGACGCCAACATTGAAGTGGACATGATCGTGCAGAACGTGGGCGCCGACGGCGCCACCGACTTCACGTTCACCGTGCACCGCAACGATTTCGCCAAAGCCAAGGAGGCCCTCAAGCAGGCCGCCGAGGAACTGGGCAACCCGGAAATCATCGGTGACGACAAGATCGCCAAAATCTCCCTGGTGGGTGTCGGCATGCGCTCCCACGCCGGTGTCGCCAGCAAGATGTTCCAGACGCTGGCCGCCGAGGGCGTGAACATCACCATGATCTCCACCTCCGAGATTAAAGTCTCCGTGGTGGTGGCCGAGAAATACCTCGAATTGGCGGTGCGTGCGTTGCATCAGGCCTTCGAGCTGGACCAGCCGGCGGCGTGATGCCGGGGCCCGCCCGGTGATTGCATTCACGGGGCGGGCGTGGCTAGTCTCTAGGGAGACTTTCCTAATCTGATGCGGCATAATGCCGGCCTCGCTCACCAGGGAGCCGGGCCGTCCGCATGATGGAACACAAGGATGACGGGTCCTCTCACACCTGGTGTGCGGGAACGCGCTCACTGAACAATCTGATGGACCCAGGAGGGATTTTCCATGCTGATACTTACGCGTCGCGTCGGCGAGACGTTGATGGTCGGCGACGATGTCACCGTCACCGTGCTTGGCGTCAAAGGCAACCAGGTCCGCATCGGTGTTAACGCCCCGAAGGAAGTCGCGGTGCACCGCGAAGAGATCTACCAGCGGATTCAACACGAAAAAAGCAGCGACACCGGCGAGAATGCCTGATTTTTGGGCTGTATTTTTCGCGCAAGCTGGTATCATGCGCGGCTAAATCGTTATCCAACGATCGAAAAATCCGAGTTCCGGAGAGGTGGGTGAGTGGCTGAAACCAGTTCCCTGCTAAGGAACCATACGCATTGCGCGTATCGAGGGTTCGAATCCCTCCCTCTCCGCCATACACAAAAAAGCCCGGCCAACGCCGGGCTTTTTTGTGTATGGCGGAGAGGGATGACTTGGTGAGAACCCTCCGGTTCGACAAGCCGGCCAAAGGCCGGCGCAGGACGTCGCCGCACAGCGGCGACGCCCCGAAGGGGTGAGCAGGCGCCAGCCTGCGAATCAATCCCTCCCTCAGGCGCGCCCAAACCTCTCAGCAAGCGCCCCTGCAAAAACCAACCATCCCTAAGTCCGCTGATCACCCAAGGTCACGACCATCCAACCACCCCCCAATAGCCTCCTTCCCCATAGGCCGAGCAATATAATACCCCTGCACGAAATCACACCCGACCTCGCTGAGGAACGCCAGGGACTCCCCGTTTTCCACCCCTTCGCCAATCACCTTCAGATCCAGCTGATGGCCCAGATCCACCGCGGATCTGATGATGGTGCGCGCCTCGCGGGATTCGCCGGCGGCGGCCACGAAGGCCTTGTCCAGTTTCAGTTCGGAGAACGGCAGCCTGGCCAGCTGCACCATGGACGAATAACCCACGCCGAAATCATCGATCGCCAGCTGAAACCCTTTCATCCGCAACCGGGTGAGCAGGTCCAGCGCCAGCACGCCGTCTTCCATGGCCGCGGTCTCGGTGAGCTCCAGCGTCAGATGGCGCGGTTCCAGACCGTGCAGCTGGCACAGCGTGACCAGCTTGTCGGCCATATCGAAATGGGTGAGGCAGCGCGCGGACAGGTTCACCGCCATGCTCCAGTCATCGGCGGCGCGGCCCCGGGTCCGGCGGATCGCGGCCATGGTGGCGCAGGCCTGAACCAGGACCTTGCGGGTCAAGGGCTCAATCAGGCCCTCGCGCTCGGCGAGCAGAATAAAGCGATCCGGCGGGATCGGGCCCCACTGGGGATGGGTCCAGCGGGCCAGGGCCTCGAAGCCCACCGTGACGGTATCCTCGGCGCAGCGCACCTTGGGCTGATACACCAGGCCGATCTGGTTGGTCTGGATCGCGTCGGCGAGCATCGCCGGGGTGATTTCCGGCATCGCCCCGGCGACCGGACGTGGTACCGGGCTGGCCGGCGGCTGCCGCCCCAGCAGCGCGCGTAAATCGCGGATCGAAAACGGCTTGGAGAGTACCCCGGCCATGTTCAGCTGGTGCTGGCTGGCGGCGCGGCTGGCGGCGTCGATCACCCGGTTGCCCAGGCCGCTGGAAATAATCAGGGTGGCGTCGCAGCGGCGGTCGGCCAGGTGGCGGATCACCTCCATGCCGTCCATCTCGGGCATCACCAGATCCAGCAGTATGTGGCTCGGCCGCCAACCGTCCAGGGCCTCGAAGAAGTCGTCCGGGCGGGTCGTGACCCGGCATTGATAGCCCAGGTTTTCGGCCATGTTGCGCACGGTCTGGCCGATGTCCGGGTCGTCGTCCAGAACCAGTAATCGGGACGCGGTTTCTCGTTGTTGTGATCGCATCATCTGGGCACCTCATCGAGGGCGTCACGCACTTTTCGGGCCAGGTCGCCGCGGTGGTAAGGCTTCTCCAACAGGTGGACGCCCGGGTCCAGGCGTCCTTGATGGACGATGGCGTTCTCGGTGTAGCCGGAAGTGTAGAGCACCGGCAGGCCGGGAAACTGTTGCCTCGCCAAACGGGCCAGCTCCGGCCCGTTGGGGCCGCCGGGCATGATCACGTCGGTGAACAGCAGGTCCACCTCCTGTTCCCGCAGTATCGCCAGCGCGGCTTCGCCGTTCGCGGCGCTGATCACCCGGTAACCGAGATCCCGCAACTGATTGGCCGCCTGATCGCGCACCGCGCCGTCGTCCTCCACCAGCAGAATGGTCTCCGCGCGGTTGGAGAACCGCACCGGCGAGGCGGGCGGCACCGGCGTTTCGTAGTCCCGGTCCGCCCGGGGCAGGTAAAGCTTCACCGTGGTGCCCTCGCCGGGCTCCGAATAAATCTTGATGTGCCCGAGGGACTGCTTAACGAAGCCGTACACCATGCTCAGTCCCAGGCCGGTGCCCTTGCCCTTGGGTTTGGTGGTGAAGAACGGTTCGAACACTTTTTTCAGCGACGCCGCCGGGATGCCTTGGCCGGTGTCGGACACCACCACCTGGATGTAATCGCCGGGTACCACTTCGGAGTCACGCTTGGCGTAGTTCTTGTCCAGGGAGACGTTGGCGGTTTCCAGCACGATGCAGCCGTTCCCCGATACCGCGTCACGGGCATTGATGCACAAATTAAGAATCGCCGATTCCAGCTGCCCCGGATCAATGAACGCCGGCCAGGGCGACGCGCAGGGCACGATGTTGAAGTCCAGGTGTTCGTGCAGGGTAGGGCGCAGCAGTGGAGTGAGGCCGTTGATCAGCTCGTTGACGTCGACGATTTCCGGCGCCAGGGGCTGGCGCCGGGCGAACGCCAGCAGGCGCCGGGTGAGTTCCGCCGCGCGCTCGGCGGCGCCGCGAATCAGACGCGCCGAATCGCGCAGTAACGGCGTTTCCTCCAGTTGCTCTTCCAGCAATTCCGAATTGCCGAGAATCACGGTGAGCAGGTTATTGAAGTCATGGGCGACACCGCCGGTGAGCTGGCCGACCGCTTCCAGACGCTGCGACTGCTGCAGCTGTTCTTCCAGCGCCAGACGTTCGGTAATGTCGGTGTTGATGGCCAGCACCGCCTCCGGCTGGCCGTGGTCGTCGCCGACCAGGCTCCAGCGCGCCTCGGAGATCACTCTCTCGCCGTTGGCGTTCCGGCCGCTCAGCCGGCCGGCCCACTGGCCGTTGTCCAACAGCGCCCGGGCGGCGGCCTCGAGGAGGGTCCGGTCTTCGCCCAGCACTTCGTCGATGCGCCGCCCCAGCGCCTGATCCTGACGCCAGCCGTAAATGGCCTCGGCGGCCTGATTCCAGTAAGTGATGCGGCGTTCCAGATCGAGCACCATGATGGCGTCGCTGGACTTGTCCAGCAGGGTCGCCTGGCGGGCCAGATTGGTCAGGAACCGGCGCCGCTCGGTGACATCGCTCATACCGCCCACCATACGCAGGGCGTCGCCGTTTTCATCGCGGATTACGTAGCCGCGATCCGACACATAGGCCACGCTGCCGTTCTTGCGTATGAAGCGGTACTCCGCTTCCCATTTCTGCTGCTGGCTGTAAATGACCCTTTCAATATCGGTGAGCACGCGCTTTTTGTCGTCCGGATGAATGCGCGTGGTCCAGGAACGGCTGTCCCGTTCCAGGTCTTCGGCACTGTAGCCGAACAGGGTTTCCATGCCTTCGCTCCACCACAACCGGTCAGTGGACGTGTTCCAGTCCCAGATCGCATCGGCGGTGGCGCGGGCGGCGGCCTCAAAGCGGATTTTTTCTTCGCGTAAAGCATTGGCGGCATTGCGCTGTTCGCTGATGTCCTGGAAGGCGCCATCGACGCGGACGACTTTGCCCACCTCATCAAACACGGGTTCGCCCAGAGCGCGTACCCAGAATGGCTGTCCGGTGGCGGTGACGACCCTTAGTTCTTCGTCGTAGGGCTGCCCCCGCTTGACGCAGGCGGCGAACAGGGACTGTACCTTGGGTTGGTCCTCCGGGGCATAGAAACTGAGCGAATCCTCCAGGGCCATGCGTGTGTCGTTGCCAAGGTCATGCAGAGCGAGAATTTCCGGTGACATGGAAACCTGCCCGGAGCCCACATCCACGCTCCAGGCGCCGACCCGAGCCAGCCTCCCGGCGATGCCGGTGAGTCGCTGGGTGTGTTGCAGTTGCATTTCAAAGGTCTTGAGCTCAGTAATGTCCTGAACCGTGCCCTGCAGATACATCGGCCGACCGTGATTGTCCTTATGCAATTCTCCACGCTCATGCAAGTGGCGTTGTCCACCTTGGGGTAAATTGATGCGGTACTGAATATCCAAAGGGGTGTGGCCGGCGAGGGCGTCTTTGCGGTAGTCGAGCAGGCGGCGCCGGTCGTCGTTGTGCACGCATTGCAGAAAACGCTCGAAGCGGCCGTCCAAGTCTTTCGGGGACAGGTCGAAGATGCGGAAGGTCTGCTCCGACCACTTGAGAGTCTGACTATCCAGATGGAAGGTCCAACTGCCGATCCGGCCGATGCGTTGCGACTCCTCCAAATGAGCGGCGCGACGTTCGGCCTTATGGAGGGCGCGGTCCCGTTCGTCGACGGCGTCCTGTAGCCGCTGATTCTGTCGGCGGAGCTCCAAATGCATCATCACCTGGTCTGCCAGCAGCGCCAGATAGTTCGCCTCGGCCTCGCTCAGATGCCGGGGCCGGTGATCCATGACACAGAGTGTGCCGAGGGCCTGACCGTCCGGGGAGACCAACGGGGTGCCGGCGTAGAAGCGGATACCGTTAGGGTCGGTGACCACCGGGTTATCGGCGAAGCGGTGGTCGAGCCGGGTATCCGGAATGATCAGCGGGCCGGTGCCGCGAATGGTGTGGTCGCAGAGCGCGATGTCGCGTTCGGTTTCCTGGATATCAAGCCCCACGGACGCCTTGAACCACTGGCGGTGCCGGTCCACCAGGGTGACGGTGGAAATCGGGCAACCACAGAGCTCCGCCGCGCGCTGCACGATGTCGTCGTATTCGTGTTCCGGGGCGCTGTCCAGAATATTGTAGCTGGCCAGGCTTTCCAGCCGGGCCCGCTCCGTCTCTGACATCCCCTTGTCCTGCATCAGGGTCCCCCTCCCCGCATGGCGCGGCGCGGTAATACGGCGCGCCGTATACATACTATCTATCGCCTTTTTTTGAATATGCCATAGCCGCCAACACGGCGCCATCCAACGCATTTCTCGGCGGAAGGGCGGAAAACTTGAGTGCCGCGGGCCCGTTCACCAATCGTTCACAATAACGCCACAACGTTTCACGGTAATAAGTTGTACAAACGTACCAATAAAACAAGAACAGGAAGGTGCTATGACCGTGAAAGGCGTGCGTCGGGTGTCGACGTATTGGTTGCTGCTGCTTTTGGCTCTCGGCCTTACCGCTTGTGGGGGCGGTTCGTCCTCGTCGGATGACCGACAGGCGAATAACCCGCCGGCGCCCTCCGAGCCGGAACCGGAGCCGCCCACCGAACCCGAACCGGAACCCGAACCGCAGGCCCTGAACCGCTTTCAGTTCGCCAACGGCTGCTACCACCTGTACGCCGACGGGCGCTACCTTAGTGGTCTGGACGGGCGCTACGGTGTGACCCTGGACCCCGGTCGGGCGGCGTCGTTTTATATGAAGCCCACGGCACTGGGCTCCTATCTGCTGCTGTCCGATTACCGCCGCGATCCCGGCCAGGCCGGCGACAAGGAGCTGCTGGGTATCTCCGACCCGGCCGGCGAGCTGCTCGACGGCGGCGGTCGTTTGATCGCGGAGGTCAGCTACCTGGTCGCCGGCCTGGGCGACACCCTGAATCTGGTATTGGATCCGGTGGCGCCCTTGGGGGGCGTGCTGCGGGAGCTGGGCGAAAGCCTGGAGGTGGCGGGCACGCGCCTCGGCGACCGTACCCCGCGGCCCACGCTGGGCAAGGTGGACCAGGCCAGTGATCTGGCGGTGTGGAATCTCAACCGCAGCGAAGGCGAGACCTTCACGGTGGCCTCCGACGCTACCGGGCTGTTGCTCACCGTGGGCGAGGACGCGCTGACCCTGGCCTCACCGTCGCTGGAGAGCGAAGCCAACCGTTTCCACCTGCTCCCCGCGCAGGGTTGTGACGCCTATCCGGAAGCGGAGCTCAACGCCACCGTGGCCGAGCAAGGCCCGGCCAACTATCTGCGCGAAGTGCCCCGTTTCCAGAACGTGGCGGGGCTGGACGACGATGACGTGTTCGGCTTCGTCGACGCGCACAGCCATATTTCCGCCTATGAGTTCATCGGCGGCCGGGTGAATTACGGCGACCCTTTCCATCCCTTCGGTGTCGATCATGCCCTGGACGACTGCGCCGTCAATCATGGCCCCCAGGGACTCACCGGTCTGGTGGAGCAGGTCACCAGCAGCCCCGGGCCCCACGCCACCGAAGGCTGGCCGGGCTATGAGTTCTGGCCGCGTCACAACTCGCTGCAGCATCACCAGAGTTACTACCGCTGGATCGAGCGGGCCCATCTCGCCGGTCTGAAAATCCTGGTCAACCATCTGGTGCACAACCAGGTGCTGTGTCAGCTCAACCCCCAGAAGCAGAACGATTGCGACACCATGGCGGCGATCGAAATGCAGGCGGAGCAGATGCACGCCATGCAGGACTATATCGACGCCCAGCACGGCGGCCCCGGCGAGGGCTGGTTCCGCATCGTCACCGATCCGGCCCAGGCACGGGAGGTGATCGGCGAGGGCAAGATGGCGGTGATCCTCGGCGTGGAGGCCTCCAAGGTGCTCAACTGCGGCGAGTTCCTGGGCGCCCCGGAATGCACCCGCGAGCAGATCGTCGAGCGGCTCGACCGCCTCTATGCCATGGACGTGCGCAGCCTGTTCCCGGTGCATAAATTCGACAACGCCTTCGGCGGCCATCTGCCGGATCTGTCCTCGGGCATCGGCATCGGCCCGGTACTCTATGCGGGCAACATTCTGGAAACCGGCCACACCATCGAGTTCGAAACCTGCGCCCACGACCACGGCGACGACGCGCCGCCGGTGTCGTCCCTGCCGGACCCGCTGGCGCCGCTGGGCCTCATCGATCAGTTGCTGTTCCAGCTCGACTACGTCGGCGACCGTTTTCCGGCCACGCCGGAGCAGCTGGCGGAATACGACCCGCGCCGGGGCACCGACCATCTTTGCAACAGCCGCGGCCTGTCCGACCTGGGCTTCTTCCTGATCGAAGAACTGATGAAGCGCCGCATGATGATCGAAACCGATCACATCAGCCGCAAGGCGGCGGAGCAGATTCTGGAACTGACCGGCCGGCGCGGCTACCCGGTGATCAACAGCCACGGCGCCTGGGGCGGCACCGAAGCGCTGCGCGACCGGGTCGCCTCCCAGGGCGGCGTGGCGGCCTCGTTCGGCAGCGTGCGCGGCGCCTGGGTGGACGAACTCACCCGCGACGGCCAGCGCCCCCGCGACGAGGCGCTCAAGGTCGGGCCGTTCGGCGGCGCCGGCTTTGCCTCGGACGTCAACGGCATCGCACAGCTGGCGAGCAACCCGGGCACCGAGGACCAGCACGACGACCTGTATCCGTTCCAATCCGTGGACGGCCGTGTGCGCTTCGACGTGCAGCGCACCGGTGACCACGAATTCAGCCTCTACGAGGGCAGGGGCGTGGCGCACTACGGCCTCTATGCGGATCAGATCGCCGACATGATCGCCAACAGCGACCGCCCCCGGGAGCAGATCGAAGACGCGGTGAACCAGCTGTTCACCTCCGCGGAAGCCTATTTGCGCATGTGGGAAAGACTGGAGCAGGCCCCGCGATGAACGGGGCGGCCAACACCAACAGGGGAACGACCATGAACGGCAAAACATCCTGGCTATCGCTACTGACGTTGATGCTGGGGCTGACACTGGCCGGCTGCGGCGGTGACTCTGGCAGCGACGGCGGCGCCACGCCGTCACCGACGCCGAACCAGCCCGAGGAAGAAGAACCGGACCGCTTCACCGAGGGCCGGACTTTTCTGATCGAGCCCGGCGAAGGGGCCACCGAGGACATGGTCAACGCCATGATCCAGCTGCGCCCCCGGGACACCCTGGAATTCGCCTGCGGCTATTTCGATCTGGATCAGGGCCTGCTGATCCAGGCCACCGAGGACGTGCTGATCAAGGGCTGCGGCAAGGACGAAACCGTGCTGTCGTTCCGCGACAGCGCCAACGTCACCGGCCTGGAAGCGCTCAACGTGCGCGGCATCACCGTGCGTGACCTGACCATCCTCGACTCCCCCGGCGACGCCTTCAAACTCAAGGGCGTCAAATGGGGCACGCTGAGCAACGTGCGCGCGATCTGGTCCGGTGGCGGCGGGCCGATCACCGAGGACAATTATCCGCAGCGCCTTAACGTGGCCTGCACCGCGCCGCCGTTCAACGAAGGCGACCCGGCCCCGGACTATGTGCCCAGCTCCGACAGCGGCCGTTACGGCATCTACCCGGTGGAGTCGGAGAACATCCTGGTGGAGGAGTCGGAATCCGTGGGCGCCTCCGACGCCGGCATCTACGTGGGCCAGACCAACACCGCCATCATCCGCGACAGCCGCGCGGTGTATAACGTCATGGGCTTCGAGATCGAAAACGTCCAGGGCGGTGAATACGACTCCAACCTGGCGGAGTGCAACACCGGCGGCTTCCTGATCTACGATCTGGAAAACATCACCCAGTACGGCGACACCTCGGTGATGCTCAACAACACCGCCCGCAACAACAACACCTATAACTTCGCCCACAGCGGTCTGGTATCGGTGGTGCCGCGCGGCGTCGGCTTTATCACCCTGGGTTACGACAACATCGAAGTGGTGGATAATGTTTTCGAGGACCACAGCACCGCCGCGGTGCTCTATATCAGCTATGAACTGATCGACGGCCCCGGCGGCACCGCCGACAAAAAACTCGACCCCTACACCGAAGGGCTGCACATCCACGACAACGTGATGCGCAATTCCGGCTACGACCTGCCGCCGCCGGATCTGGAGAAGACCCTCAACGGGGAAATCGAAAGCGTGCTGCCGACCTTGATCGGCCTGAAGAACCTGCCCACCATCAACGACCCGGCGCAGTTGCTCTCCAGCCTGCAGAACCTGGCCAACCTGGGTAAGGGCGCGCACATCATCTGGGACGGCCTGCGTGACGAGCTGGACGAGGACTGCCCCTATCCGGTGGACGCCCAGGGCAACCCGGTACCCCAGGATGAGCACGGCAAGCCGCTGCACACCAACCAGCATCCCAACCCGTCCTGCCACTACAACGCCTACAAGTTCGACGACCAGGGCAACCGCAAGCTGCCGCGCTGGGGTTCCTGTATCCATGACAACGAACTGTCCGACGACAGCGCGCCCTACCTGAATTTCCACGGCACCGACGGCCTGGAACTGGTGATCGGCCTGGTCGACCAGGACCTGTCCATCCTCACCCCCGGCGGCCTGCTGGATATCGTCGGCGGCCTGCTCAACTTCCCGTCGGACACCAACCTGTCCGACCACGACTGCCAGGCCCGTTTCGGCAGCGTATTGCCCTCCCTGTCGAGGGTGGAGATTCCGCCGTTCGAGCCCAGCGGCGACTTCGACCCGGCCGCCTCCGAGGAATACATCGCGCATCTCTGCGAGGCGGAAGTGGAAGAGGGCGAGATCAACCGCGCGGCCTTCGAGGTGGATTGCCCGCTGTTGTCCCAGTACAACCTGTTCGCCGAAGCGGACGACCCGCGCAGCCTGCCCCACGAAGGCGGCGTGCCCTACGTGCTCAACAGCAAACTGTTCTCCGACCACGCCACCAAGTACCGGGTGCTGTTCGTGCCCCCCGGCGAACAGGCGGTTTACCGCGACGGGCAGGGCGGCAACAACGTGAACGGCACCATCGACTTCCCGGTGGGCACGGTGATCGCCAAGACCTTCGCCTTCACCGATGAAGCCAACAACAGCGAAGCGCTGGTGGAAACCCGGCTGCTGATCAAGAGAGTGAGCCAGAGCGGCAAGGCGTTCTGGGCCGGGCTGCCCTACATCTGGGAGCAGAACGACCAGGGTGAGCCGGTGGCGGTGCTGACCCCCGGTGGCGGCAGCCGCGCGGCGAGCTGGCACTTCCGTGACGCCGATACCGGCACCTTGATCACCGGGTCCACCGACAGCTATTCGGTGCCCAACGCCAACCAGTGCATCACCTGCCACGGCAACGACGACCGGCCCGCCGGCAGCGCGCCGATCGGCCCCAAGCCGCGCAACCTGAACCGCGCCTACCAGCCGGAAAGCAGCTTCATGGGCACCGCCGGTCAGGCCGGTTTCCCGCGCGTTAACCAGCTGCAGTACTGGGTCGATCAGGGCCTGCTGGCCGGCGCCCCGGAGCTGGAACTGGACGGGCAGGGCGTGGCCACCAACGTGGAGCGGCTGCCGCGCTGGAACGTGCCCGGCGACGGCGGCGACACCGCCAACTCACCGGCGGACATCGAGCACCGCCTGCGCGCCTATCTGGAAGTGAACTGCCAGCATTGCCACAACGACAAGGGCGCCGCGTCCAACACCGGGTATTACCTGGACGTGTTCCGCGCCGTGGACGCGGGTTACGGCATCTGCAAGAAGCCCACCGCCACCGGCGGCGGGTCCTGCGGCCGCCAGCACGTGGTGGTGCCGGGCAGCAGCGACAATTCCATCGTCTCCTGCCGCATGGAGGCGGAAAACGACCCGCAACGGATGATGCCGCCGATCGCGCGCAGCGTCGCCCACGACGGCGCCACCGCCCTGATGCGGCAGTGGATCAACACCGTGGTGGACGGTGATTACGACAACGCCGACGGCTGCAACTGAGTGTGGGAGCTTGCCTGCAAGCGAAAGGCCGGCAACGCCGGCCGGCGGGATGCCAGAGACGTTGTTGGTGCTGACGTTGGAGATGTCTCTGGGATCCTGCCGGGAGCTTCGCTCCCTTTCGCGGGCGAGGCCCGCTCGCACAAACCCGGCTCCGTAGAAAGGTTCGCGAAAACTTTTTGCTTTTTCTAAAGAAATGAGAACTCTGGCCGATACTCTTTCCGCTTTTTTATCAATTTTCAGAGTTTGGTTTTCAGAGCTAAAACATTGATTTAAAACAACAAAAAGTCACTTTGTCGTCTTTCCTTCATGGTTTGCGGCTAGCCTTTCCAGCCATTGTTCATGAGCTGGGGGAAAGCCAATGAATCGGCTTAACAACATGACGGTGAAGACGAGTTGGAGCCTGGTGCTGCTGGCGTTCAGTGTGATCATTCTGCTGATCGGCGGGCTGAGCATTTACACCAGCCACCAGAGCCGGCAATCGTTCGAGACGTTGAATCAGACCCATGTGGAGCGGGCGGGCGCCTTGCAGCGTACCTATATCAACCTGCTGCAGGCGCAGGTGGCCATGGACCGCGCCGCCGAGCTGGTGCGGGTGCCGTCCTTTGATGAACCCGGGCCGGTGCTGGACCAGGCGGCGGCGTTCATCGAACAGGCACAGGGGCAATTTGAAAACTTCCTGTCCCTCACCGGCGAAGGGGCGGCCACGCAGGCCGTGGCGCCGCTGGCGGATGCCATGGCCCGCCTTACGGACGTGGGCCTGCGGCTGCAACTGGTGCTGCTCCGCGAGGACGACTTCGCCGGCTACCGGTCCGGGCGGTCGCGCCTCAACGGTATGAGCCAGGATTTTATCAACGCGGCGGATGCTTTCCTGGCGGGCTCACGGGCCGACGCCAATGCATTGGTGTCTCGCTTCGAGCGGCGGGTACAACGGCTGGACGCCGCCATGGTGGCGGCGGTAATCGCGGCGCTGCTGATGGTCGCCGCGGTGTTATGGGGCATCACGGTGAATGTGATCCGGCCGCTGCGCAACGTGATCGGGCACCTGGACCGGATCGCGGACGGCGACCTGTCCGAGGCGATTCCGCCACGCGGCAACAACGATATCGGGCGCCTCTACGCCGGCCTGGCGCGCATGCAGGGCAGCCTGGCCGCCATCGTCGGGCAGGTGCGCACCAGCAGCGAACGGATTCAGGACGCGGCGGTGGAAACCACACGGGGCAACACCGATCTTTCCACCCGCTTTGAACAATTGTCCGCGTCGCTGGTGGAAACCTCCGCCAGCATGGAACAGCTCACCGCCACCGTGAAAGACAACGACGAGCACGCCGACCAGGCCCACCGGCTGGCCGGCGATGCCGGCGGCGTGGCGGCCCGCGGCGGCGACGCGGTGGCACGGGTGGTGGACACCATGGGGCTGATCGAAACGCGCTCCCAGCGCATTGGGCAGATTGTCGGGTCCATCGAAGGGATCGCCTTTCAGACCAATATTCTGGCGCTGAACGCCTCGGTGGAGGCGGCGCGGGCCGGCGAGCACGGCAGCGGCTTCGCCGTGGTGGCCGAGGAAGTGCGGCTGCTGGCGCAGAACAGCGACCGGCTGGCCAAGGAAATCCGCACGCTGATCGTCGACTCCAGCGCCGAGGTGGCGCGCGGCTCGGAGCAGGCCGCCCAGGCCGGCGACACCATGGCCGAGATCGTCGCCGCGGTGGAGCGGGTATCGGCGATCATGGCGCGCATCAGCGGCGCCTCCGCCGAGCAGACCCGGGGCATCGAGCAGATCGGCCTGGCGGTGTCGCAAATGGACCGGGTCACCCAGCAGAACGTCACCCTGGTGGCCGCCGCCGCGGAGCGTGCGGAGACCCTGGAGAGTCAGGCCGGTTTGCTGATGCGCGAAGTCAGGGAGTTTCGATTAACTCACCAATAAGGTCTTCGGTCTGGCCCCAGCCGAGACAGGCGTCGGTGATCGACACGCCGTAGCGCAGCGGGTGGGCCAGCGGCTGGCTGCCGTCGTGCAGGTGGCTTTCCAGCATCACGCCGGCGATGGCGCGCTCGCCGTCGCGGCGCTGCTGGATCAGGTCGCGGGCCACCAGCGGCTGGCGGCGCGGGTCCTTGCCGCTGTTGGCGTGGCTGCAGTCCACCATCAGACGCGGGTTGAGCCCGGCCTGCGCCAGTTCCTCGCGCGCCGCCTGAATTTGCTCGGCGTGGTAGTTGGGGCCGCCCCGGCCGCCGCGCAACACCAGGTGGGTGTCCGGGTTGCCGGCGGTTTCCAGCAGCGCCGGGTGGCCCTCGTCATCGACGCCCAGATGGGCGTGCGGGTGGGCGGCCGCCTGCATGGCGTCCCGGGCCACCGCGATGCCGCCGTCGGTGCCGTTCTTGAAGCCCACCGGCAACGACAGGCCGCTGACCAGCTCCCGGTGGATCTGGGATTCGGTGGTGCGGGCACCGATCGCCGCCCAGCTGAGAAGGTCCTCCAGGTAGCTCGCCGCCACCGGGCTGAGCAGCTCGCTGGCCAGGGGCAGGCCCAGGCCGGCCAGATCACGCAGCAGCTCCCGGCACACACGCAGGCCTTCCGCCAGATCCTGGCGGCCGTCCAGGTGCGGGTCGTAGAGCAGCCCTTTCCAGCCCACCGTGGTGCGCGGCTTCTCCACGTAGGCGCGCATCACCAGCAGGGCACGGTCGCTGACCCGGTCGGCGAGGGCGGCGAGCCGCCGGCCGTATTCCAGCGCCGCCTCCGGGTCGTGCAGCGAGCACGGGCCGGTGACGATCAGCAGGCGATCGTCCTCGCCGTTGAGGATGTCGCGCACCGCCTGGCGCTGGGCGGCGATGCGCGTGCCCAGGGCGGCGTCCACGGGCAGCGTCTGGCGTAGCTGCCGGGCGCTGGGCAGACGGCGGCTCACGGTCCCAGACGCGGGTGTCGAAGAGTCGTCGGCGGTGACGGCGGCAAGACTGGCGTTCATAGCAACTTCCTTAATTTTGATCATCCTGAAACGAAAAAACCCCGGCGGGACGACCAGCCGGGGTTTCAGGATTCTACGGCAGGCGTCCCGAAGCGGGCGCCTGACCGGATAGAGGTCAGACGCGCGCGCGGCTAAACCAATATCCGTAGAAATAGCAGGCAGCAGCCAGCGCCACCGCTGAAGCGGTGTTCACAAGCATCAGGTTGTCGAGCAGTGCTGCGGCCATGGAATCTCCGAAATCTATGCTTGAAGCCTAACGGCCTTTCGCGTTCAGCGCAATGGGGGCGCCACGGCGGCCGTGTTACCATGCGCGGTTAACAGCTGCTCATGAATCTTAGCTTGGGAGAACAACATGCAAGACGTGGTCATTGTCGCCGCCACCCGCACCGCCATCGGCCGCTTCCAGGGCGGGCTCGCGGACGTCCCCGCCACCAAACTCGGTGAAGCGGTGGTGCGCCGCCTGCTGGCGGACACCGGCGTGGAGCCGGGCGCGGTCAGCGAAGTGATCCTCGGCCAGGTGCTCACCGCCGGCGCCGGCCAGAACACCGCCCGGCAGACCTCGATCTTCGCCGGCCTGCCCGACGAAGTGCCGGCCATGACCATCAACAAGGTGTGCGGCTCCGGCCTGAAAGCGGTGCACCTGGGCAGCCAGGCGATCCGCTGCGGCGAGGCCGACGTGATCATCGCCGGCGGCCAGGAAAGCATGAGCCTGGCCCCCTATGTGCTGCCCAAGGCGCGCACCGGCCTGCGCATGGGCCATGCCAGCCTGGTGGATTCGATGATTCAGGACGGCCTGTGGGACGCCTTCAACGACTTCCATATGGGCATCACCGCCGAGAACCTGGCGGAGAAATACAGCCTTAGCCGGGAAGCCCAGGACGCCTTCGCGGCCGCTTCCCACCGGAAGGCGGCGGCCGCCATCAACGAAGGCCGCTTCAAGAATGAGATCACGCCGGTGGAAGTACCGCAGCGCAAGGGCGACCCGAAGATCGTCGACACCGACGAGCAGCCGCGTGGCGACACCACCGCCGAGTCCCTGGGTGGCCTGCGCGCCGCCTTCAAAAAGGACGGCACCGTCACCGCCGGCAACGCCTCGGCGCTGAACGACGGCGCCGCCGCCGTGATGTTGATGAGCGAAGCGCGCGCCAACCAGCTGGGCCTGCCGATCCTCGCCCGTCTGGCCGGCCAGGCCAGCGCCGGCGTGGATCCGGCGATCATGGGCATCGGCCCGGTGTCCGCCACCCGCCGCTGCCTGGAGCGCGCCGGCTGGTCCCTGGATCAGGTGGACCTGATCGAAGCCAATGAAGCCTTCGCCGCCCAGTCCCTGGCGGTGGGCAAGGACCTGGAGTGGGACCAGGACAAGGTCAACGTCAACGGCGGCGCCATCGCCCTGGGCCACCCGATCGGCGCGTCCGGCTGCCGGGTGCTGGTAACGCTGCTCCACGAAATGCAGCGCCGCGACGTGAAGAAGGGCCTGGCGACCCTGTGCATCGGTGGCGGTCAGGGCGTCGCCCTGGCGGTGGAACGTTGAGGGCGCGCTGATGACCGATACTCTGACCCTGACCCGCCCGGACGACTGGCACCTGCACTTCCGCGACGGCGCCATGCTGGAGGAAACCGTGCCCGCCACCGCGCGGGTGTTCCGCCGCGCCATCGTGATGCCCAACCTGACGCCGCCGGTGACCACCGTGGCGCTGGCCGAGGCCTACCGCGAGCGCATCCTGGCGGCGATTCCGGCGGGCGTGGATTTCGAGCCGCTGATGGTGCTTTATCTGACCGACGAAACCCCGGTGGAGGAGATCGAACGGGCGGCGCAAAGCCCGTTTGTGCATGCCTTCAAGCTGTACCCGGCCGGGGCCACCACCAACTCGGACAGCGGCGTCACCAACCCGGCGCGCATTCACCATCTCTACGAGGCACTGGAAAAGCACGATCTGCCGTTCCTGGTGCACGGCGAGGTGACCGAGCCGGAAATCGACATCTTCGACCGCGAGCGGGTGTTCATCGACCGCTACCTGAACGACATTCGCGAACGGTTCCCGGCGCTGCGTATCGTGTTCGAGCACGTCACCACCTCGGAAGGCGTGGACTTCGTGCGCGAGGGCGGCGACCTGACCGCCGCCACCGTCACCCCCCAGCATCTGTTGATGAACCGCAACGACCTGCTGGTCGGCGGCGTGCGCCCGCATAACTACTGCCTGCCGGTCCTCAAGCGGCGCACCCACCAGCAGGCGATTCAGCAGGCGGTGCTGGAAGGGCATCCGCGCTTTTTCCTGGGCACCGACTCCGCCCCCCACGCCCGCGACAAGAAGGAAGCGGCGTGCGGCTGCGCGGGTTGCTACTCGGCCCGGGCGGCGCTGCCTTTGTACGCGTCCTTTCTCGACCGCCACGGAGCGCTGGACAAGCTGGAAGGCTTCGCCAGCCATTTCGGCGCCGACTTCTACCGGCTGCCGCGCAACCCGGACACCGTGAACCTGGAGCGGCGCGACTGGGCCGTGCCGGAGACGGTCACCGCCGCCGGTGAAGACATGGTGCCGTTCATGGCCGGTCAGGCGCTGCCCTGGGCGATCCGCGAAAGCCAATGACGGCGCCGATCCCGCTGGTGGTGCTGACCGGGTTTCTCGGCAGTGGCAAGACCACCTTGCTTAACCGCTGGCTCGACCAGCGCGGCGACCTGGCGGTGGTGATTAACGAGCTGGGCGAGATCGGCATCGACAAGGATCTGGCCCGGCGCGTGGGCGCGCCGATCAGCCTGTTGGCCGGCGGCTGTGTCTGCTGTGCCGTGCAGGGCACCCTGCGCACCACCTTGCGCAATCTCTACATGGCCCGGGCCGGCGGCGATCTGCCGCCGTTTTCGACGGTGCTGCTGGAAACCACCGGTGCCGCCGACCCCTTCGGCGTGACCGCCGTGCTGGAACAGGACGCCTGGCTGCGCAAGCGCTTCACGCTGCGCTCAATCCTGACCACCGTGGATACCGTGGCCGGCGAGGCGGCACTGGCCCGCTTCCCGGAGGCCCTGGAGCAGGTCACCGCCGCCGATCAACTGCTGCTGACCAAGACCGACCGGGCGACGGCGGCGCAACGCGGCGCCCTGGTCGACGCGTTGCGCCGTCTTAACCCCCGCGCCGGGGTGGACGACGCGGCCAGCGCCGACGCCGGGCTGCTGGACCGGGATTTCCCCCGCCAGTGCCGGATCACCGGCACCCTGGCGCCGACCGGCGCGGTGGCCACCCTGGCGCCACGGCCGAAACGGCGCGGCCACCACCTGCATCCGGCGGGTCTACGCTGGCGCGGGCGGATCGCCTATGATCGCCTGCAGGAGGCGCTGGCGGCACTGCGCGCCGAGGCCGGCGACGAACTGGTGCGCCTGAAGGGGCTGGTGGCCATTGATAAGCTGGACGGGCCTTTGCTGATCCAGGCGGTGGCCGGCCAGGCGGTGGAGGTGGCGCCGTTGCCGGCCTGGCCCGGCGGCGACCAGGACAGCCGCCTGGTGGTGATCGCCGCCGGCGAGGACGCCGGCACCCCGACGCGCTGGCTGGAAAACTGGCGTATTCATCTCGGGCTCGCGGACGTGGCCAGTGCCTGAGCCCGGTTGCCATGGAATGGAAACGAGGAAGGATCATGCGTCTGTTTATCGCTGTCATGGTGTTGAATCTCGCCGTCACCGGTGCCGCCGCCGAGGGCGACCGCGCCGCCGGTGACCTGGAAATCGCCCGCAAGGGCCAGGCGTTGATCGCGCGCCTGACGTTGCCCGCCGACCAAGTGGTGGGCTTCAGCCACCGGCCGGAGAGCGACGAAGAAAAGATCGCGGTCACCGAGGCGCTGGCGCGGCTCGGCAAAGCCGACAATGTGCTGGTGCCGGCGGCGGAAGCCGGCTGCACGGTGACCCGGGAGGAGGCGACCACCACCCTGATGCCGCCGGCCACCCCGGACCCCGCCGAATTCCAGGCGCGTTACGCCTGGCGCTGCGAAAGCCCGGCCGGGCTGGTGGCGGCGGACGTGCCGCTGCTGGAATTTCTCAACGGCGTCGCCCTGGACGCGTTGGTGGTGAATGGCGAGCACCGTTTCGAGCGCCGCATCGCGCCCCCTGAAACACGCTTGCCGCTGCTGGCGGACTGATTCGACGCCCGCAAGGAGCCGATATGGGCTATTGGTATTTAGTGGTGGCGATCCTCAGTGAGGTGGTCGCCACTTCCGCCTTGAACGCCTCCCAGGGGTTCACACGTCTTTGGCCGTCCATGGTTACGGTGGTGGGCTATTGTCTGGCGTTTTATTTTCTGTCGCTGACCTTGCGCACCGTGCCCATGGGCATCGCCTATGCGGTGTGGGCCGGCGCCGGCATCGTCTTGATCGCGATTTCCGGCGCCATCTTTTTCAAACAGTTACCCGACCTGCCCGCGGTCTTGGGTATGCTGTTCATTATTGTCGGCGTGGTGCTGGTCAGCGCCGTGTCGCGCACCGCCGGCCATTGAAAACGTACCGATAAGGAGAACGCCGTGCCCGAGCAAATGGACGATGCCCTGAAAGCGGCCGACAGGATCATCGAACTCACCGGTGGTGAGATACGGCTGGGGCTGCCGCTGGGGTTGGGCAAGCCGAACCGTCTGGTCAATGCGCTCTATCAGCGGGCCACGGAAAACCCGGACGTCCGGCTGGACATCTATACCGCTTTGTCACTGGGCCGGCCCGGCGCCGGCAGCGATTTGGAAAAGCGTTTTCTGGAGCCCTTCGCGGAGCGGGTGTTCGGCGACTATGAAGAGCTCGACTACCTGAAGGCCGCCAAGAAAGATCAGCTGCCCGACAACATTCGGGTGTTCGAGTTTTTCTTTCAGCCGGGCAGCATGCTGGGCAGCAACAGCGCGCAACGCCATTACATCAGCGTCAACTACACCCACGCCGCCCGTGACCTGAACGCGCGCGGCGTGAACGTGGTGGCGCAATTGCTGGCGTGCCGTCCGGGGGCCGATGGCGAGAACGGCAACGATTACAGTTTCTCCTGCAACCCGGAAGTGACGTTGGAACTGTTGCCCATGCTCAAGGCGCGCCGCGACACCGGCGAAACCATTGTCACCGTGGGGCAGGTGCACCGGGATCTGCCGTTCATGGAAAACGACGCGCGGGTGGGCGAGTGGCTCACCGACATGGACATCCTGCTGGATGACCCTCAGGGGCACACCCGGCTGTTCAGCACGCCCAATATGCCGGTGAATCTGCAGGACCATTTTGTCGGCCTGCACGCCAGCTCGCTGGTCCGTGACGGCGGCACGCTGCAGATCGGCATCGGCGCCCTGGGTGACGCCCTGGTGCATCACACCCTGCGTCGCCAGCAGCACAACGATAACTACCGCGCCCTGTTGAACGCGCTCGATCTGCCCGACGAACACCGGGCGCTGATCGAGCGCGAAGGCGGCACCGGCCGTTTCGACCAGGGCCTCTACGGCTGCAGCGAGATGATGACCCACGGTCTGCTGCGGTTGATCGATGAGGGCATCATCCGCCGTCCGGTGTACGACTGGTCGGCACTGCAGCGCTACGTTCTGGCGCACCCGCAGGCGCGGCCGGACTGGTCGCTGCTGGACGCGCTGCGTCAGGACAGCGGCGTATCGTCACCGATGACGCCGGAGCAGCTCGCCCGGCTGACCCGCTTCGGCGTGCTGCGCGCCGGGGTGGTGGTGGAAGCCAGCCACCTGCGTCTGCCCAATGACGACAGCGTGCCCAATGATCTGGACCATCCCGACACGCGGGAAGCGCTGGAAGGCCTGTTCGGCGATCGCCTCAATGGCGGCATCATCATGCACGGCGGCTTTTTCCTCGGCCCTGAAGCGTTCTATCAGCGGCTGCGGGAACTGGACGACGACACCCGGGCGGCGATCAACATGACCCGGGTGAACATCATCAACGACCTCTACGGCGGCGAGGATCTGCGCCTTCTGCAACGCCGCGATGCGCGCTTCGTCAATACGGCGTTCACCGCCACGCTGCTGGGCGCGGCGGTCTCTGATCAGCTTGAGGACGGTCGGGTGCTCAGCGGCGTCGGCGGCCAGTACAACTTCGTCAGCCAGGCCCATGAACTGCCCGGTGCGCGCTCCATTCTGATGACCCGGGCGTGGCGCGAGCGCGGCGGCGAGGCGGCCTCCAATGTGCTGTTCTCCTACGCGCACAACACCATTCCCCGCCATCTGCGCGATATGGTGATTACCGAATACGGGGTGGCGGACCTGCGCGGAAAAACCGATGAAGAAGTGGTCATGGCCATGCTCAACGTGGCCGACAGCCGCTTCCAGGTGGAGCTGATGGAACAGGCCCAGGAGGCCGGCAAACTGCGCCGGGACTACAGCATTCCGGAGCGCTTCCGGCACAACAATCCGGAATTTTTACGCCGGGTGGCGGAGACCGGCGGCGAAGGCTCTTTCGCCACCTTCCCGCTGGGCACCGACTTCGACGAGCGCGAACAGCGCCTGATGAAGGCGCTCACCTGGCTCAAGGAAAAAGTCAGCCAGAAGGACTTCCTGTCCCTGGGCCGCCGCGCGCTGCTCGGCGACCACGACGCGGAACGCTACCAGGCCGAGCTGGCGCGCATGGGGCTGGCGGACGCCGACGGCCTGCGCGAGCGCTTATACCAACGCTTGCTGCTCACCGCGCTGGACGCCACCGAAGCCTGACGCCGCCGGTTACTCCGGCAGCGGTATCCATTCGGTTTCCCCGGGCACGCCGGGGAAACGCTGGTGGCGCCAGTCGTCCCGGGCTTTTTCAATGCGCTCTTTATCGGACGACACGAAATTCCAGTTGATATAGCGCCGGCCGGGCAGGGCGGCGCCGCCGAACAGCATCAGCCGGGCCGGCTCCTCCAACGCTTCCAGCAGCCAGCTGCGTTGTCCGTCCAGCGTCATCACATGATGAAGCGGCAGCGACTCGTCGCCGGCCTTGGGGCTGCCGGAGACCACATACACGGCGCGCTCCTGGTCGCTGGGCGGTAGCGGCAGGGAGCCGCCGGCGTCCAGTTCGATGTCCACGTACAGCGCCGGTGAGGCGGTGGGCACCGGCGACTGCACGCCGAAGGCGCCGCCGATCAACACCCGTGCCCGCACGCCCCGGCTCTGGTAGAGCGGCAGGCTGTCCTTGGGGTGATGGCTGAAGGCGGGCTCGCCGTTCTCCTTGTCTTCCGGCAACGCCAGCCAGGTCTGAATCCCTTCCACTTCGGTACCGTCCAGGCGCACGTCTTCGGGCACCCGCTCGGAATGCACGATGCCGTGGCCGGCGGTCATCAGATTGATGGCACCGGGCTCGATCCGTTGCACGGTGCCGAGGCTGTCGCGGTGGTCCATGGCGCCGCTGAACAGATAGGTGACCGTGGCCAGGCCGATATGCGGGTGCGGGCGGACGTCGCCATTGCGGCCGCCGGCCTCGAACGCCGACGGGCCCATATGATCAAAAAAGATAAACGGACCGATGCGCTGCCGGCCGGCGGCGGGCAACAGCCGGCGCACCGGAAAACCGATGTCGCGGGCATGGGGTTTGAGCAGTTCCATGATGAGGGCCTCGTTCGGCGCTGAGGCTTTCAGTATACGCCGGACAGGGCGCCCCCGCGCCGGTTGTCAGTCGTCCCGTTCGCCGGGTCGGGGTTTGTCGTTGCGCCGCATGTCGCCGCGGCGCGGCCCGGCCAGCACCCGCCAGAACGGAATCCGCCGGGTCACCGAGACCATCTCGTCCACCGAATCGCCGATGCCGGACAGCCGGTCCACGGTGTCGCGCAGCCCCACCAGCTGATCCACATGCTCGGAAATCTTGAACACCACCATGTAGAACTCCAGCAACGCGCGCAGCAGCGTGGCCATGAACAGAAACAGCAGCGGCCCGCCCACGAACAGAAAAAACAGACCGCGCCAGGTGGAGGCCATGAACGCCTCCGCGCACAGGTACACCAGGCCCAGGCCGATGGCGGTCAGCGCCACGCCGTATACCCCCGGGATCACCTGAATGATCATGTATTTGTCGAAGCGGAAATTGAACAGCTCCCGCCAGTATTGCAGCGCCCAGAACAGGCCGCGTCGCAGACGCTCATTGACGGCGTCGCCCTGGGGCGGCTCAGGCTGATGGGGTGCGCCGGCGTCGGCCGGCCCGGTGTCGTTGCTCTCGCGATGGTCGTCTACCATTTGGCGTACTGCTCCTCGACGAAGCCGTGCAGCCCGTGCACGGTCAGGGGCGATTCGCCGGCGACGCGTATCTCGCCGTCGAAGCGCCCGAAAATTTGTTGGAAATTACTGGCGAACAGGCCCAGATTGAGGCGCTCGCGGTGGCTGCCCAGCGGCGTGAACCGCAGCGCCACCTGGCCGCACCGGCTGTCCACCCGCCAGGGCCGTGTCAGATCGTCGCGATCATACTCGAACGCGGTGCCGTCCACCTTGATCCGCCGGCCATCCACCCACACGCAGTTCTCATTGACACTGGTCTCGTTCACCCCGCAGGACAGGTTCAGCCCCAGCCGGCGCCCCTTTACCCGCCCGGACAAACAGGCCCAGTTCCAGAACGTTTCCCGGCGCATATAACCGGCGGAAAAATCATGGTGGCCACCGGCGCCGGTCAACGTGCCCAGATCCAGCCTGTCGCCGTCGCGGCGCAATTCCCCGGACACATCCACACCGGCCACCTTGTTCGCGTAGGTCCAGCCGTTGATGCCGGTGCGCGTACACAACGACATCGGCTGATAGCCGGCCGGCTCATGCAGAGCCGCTTGCAGATTCAACCCCGGCATCACCACCGTCAGCGACTTCCGGCGCGTGCCGTCCGGCGCCTGCTGGTAGCCCATGGCGATGTCCACCTTGCCCTGCCGGAAGCGGCTCTCGCCGTCCACCGGCGAATCGCTCAACGTCAGCGCCCGCCCCAGCGGCGAGCGCCAGGTGTGCTCGCGCAGCGCCCCGGTCCGGGTGTCGAACACATAGAAGAACAGCATGCCCAGATACGCCGTATCCGCGAACGCGCAGCCGATCAGCAGTTCATCACTGACCACGCCGAAATACTGGAACTGCTTGTAATGAAAGTGCCGCGCCCGACGGGACGCCGGCTTGCCGAGCGGCGTGCGGTAGTCGTAGTCACGACCGTTGATGCGAGCCACGGTATCTTCGAAAAGCCCGGTGGTGATATCGCCGTTTTTATTGATCAGTAACCGGTCGGGCTGGTGCTGGGTCATGAAGTGCTCGCGTTGTGGTTGGTCGGTCGCGCTCAGTGATCGGGCCAGCTGTCCGGGGCGGCAAAAGTGATGTTGCCCGCCTCGGTTCCTATCATCACCGGCGACGACAGAGTCTGAACATAATCGCGCAACACCTCGGCGGCAACAAAGTCGGTCCGGTTGTCGGACAAGGTTTGATGGCAGTGCCACTGTTCGTGTGGAATAACCACGCCAGGAGTTTCGAGTGACCGCGCGTACAACCAGCTTCCCCGTTGATGGGACGGGTTGGTTTCCTGGGGCAGAGCGGTCTCGCCTTCGGTATGAAACAGCCGCCCCCGGGTAAGCAAGACCTTTCGGCTCACACGCCACCCCTGTTCGGCGAGCAGGGCGGCAACCACCGGGTCAGCACAACGGGTCAGTTGGCGGTCATGAAGATGGCGGATTTTAGTGACTAACTGATCCTGCGGGTTGGGCCCCGGCCAGGCGCGCTCTTCCGGCTCGCCGGGCAGGCCCAGGTAGAACTTCAGCGCCAGCTCCCAGTGCATCAGTTCGCCGGTGTCCCGGTTCTCGACCAGCATGTCCAGCTCGCCGAGGGTGTTGCCATTGAGGCGCAGGGGCACGTTGCGGGCCACCAGGCGGTAGCGTTGGCTGTGTTGGAGGACGGCGGCGACCAGGTTTTCGAAGTGCTGGCCGAGCCGGCGCGGGCGGGGTAGTTCGGCGAGGGTGCCGGCGGCCCGGCGCAGTACGCCGGGTTCGCCGGCGCACTGCCGGAGCGCGGCGTCGGCGCTGTCACAGCCGGGTGGTGGTGTGATGAGCGGCGGCGCCTGAGTCAGCCATGCCAGCTCCCCGGCGAGGGTCGCCGGGTCGCTCACGAGGTGGGCAGGCCCACCGAGGCGTGTTCCAGGGCCTGACGGACTTCCTCGGCCCATTGCAGCCAGGCGCGCTGGTCGAGGATGCCACGGCGTACCGTCAGGTAGCTGTACAGGTTCTCTTCGCGGCCTTGTTCGTCCAGGCGCTGGGCCAGGGCTTCAAAGGTGGCGAGGCGTTCCCGTCGTTGTTTGGACAGTTGTTCCAGTTCCCCCAGTAGTGCGCCCGAGTCCGCCAGTTGCCCACCGGCGACCTTGACCATGAAGGCGTCGCGGATGCGGGCGGGCCCGGCGGGTTTCTTTAGCCAGCGGATCAGCTCCTGCCGGCCGTCCTCGGTGATGCTGTAGAGTTTTTTGTCCGGCTTCCCCTCCTGCGGCACATGGCGAAAACTGACCATGTGTTGCTCGTTAAGCTTCCCCAGTTCCAGGTAAATCTGCTGGTGGGTGGCATTCCACACCAGGCCAATACTATTGGCGAATTCCCTGGCGAGGTCATAGCCGCTGGCTTCTTGGTCTTGCAGTAGGACAAGAATAGCGTGGCGCAGTGACACGGCTGACTCCTCGGTTCGTTATTCGTGGTACTAGAGGGATAGTAGAGAGCCGCTTGCGCGCTGCGCAATCCGTTGTATAAGCACTTTTGTAAAAACTTAGTGACGTTCCTTCCGCTCCCGGTACGAGCGTAAGTGTTTGTTATCAAATCGTTTTATTTCGGAAGCGGAATGAAACCCGGACGCCGCCGGGCGGCGCCGGGAAGGCCGTCGGCCTAGCGGGTGATTTGCATGGAACGGTAGTACACGGCGGACTGCAGGAACTGCTCGTCATCCAGGTTGGGAATCACTTTATTGATCACGCCGTAGCTGGCCCGGCGGGTGGTATCCACGCCCACGTCGGCGACCTTGCGCAGGATCGGGCCGAAGCCGAGCAGCGCGATGGGCTTGTTGAAGTACCACTTGAGCGCTTCGTCGGTGACGCCGCGCAGGTAGGCGACCATCTCGTCGCGGGCGGCGGCGTTGGTGGTGCCGTCCTCGGCCATGTCGGCGAGGCCGCGCCCCTGGGCGGCGAGCGGGTCGCTGATCGGGAAGGCCACGTACCAGTAGGCCTGGTCCGGGCCGGGGAAGCGGATCTCATCCATGTATTCGGCGGCGGCTTTGTTTTGTTCCAGGTCCATTTTGCGGGCGCTGCGGCCGATCACCAGGCGGGTGGCCTTGGAAATGGTATCCGACGCCACCTGCACCAGGCGCTTCTGGGTGCCGCTCAGGCCGGACATGGCGGCCGGTTGCAGAAAGAAGGCGTCCAGGGCTTCGTCAATAAAGGTGGTCATGATCTTTTCCACCACCTTGGGCTCGGGTTTGCTGGCGCCGTCGCGCATGCGCTGGATGAAGCCGTCGGTGGTCTGGTGCAGGTTGTCGCTGGAGCGGAAGGCCACGTAAGTTGTTGTCATTGTCTCTCTCTGTGGGGGAGTTTGCTGAATCATAACCACCGTTCCACCCGGCGGCGCAAGTGGGCCGATTTTCCGAGGCAACCTCTTTCCTTTAGGTTGCGAATGCCGGATGATGCGCCACCTGAACAGAGGAGTAAGCCGATGCTGACGGTGGTCACGCCGGATGCGGAGCAAGTCACGCGCTGGCTGGAACAGGCCAACATCCAACACTATATCTGCGACCAGTGCCATGGCCTGCATCTTTCCGAACTGCAGGGCCGGGAAGGGGTGGTGGACGCGCGTCTGTTCGTGGAAGAAGACGGGGTGTTGTTCTCCACCGAGCTGGAAGTCAGGCCGGCGGCGTTGTTCACGGTGCAGGCGGACCTTACCCGCCTGAATATGGAATACCCCTCCTTGAAGCTGTTCCTGGATGTGAACGACGACTCCATGCCGCGGCTGGTCGCCTGCGACCTGCTGCTGGGCCGCCGGGGCGTCACCTTCGAGCAATTTCTCTATTTCGTGCAGGCGACGCTGGACGCCACCGTGCAACTGCTGGAAGATTCCCAGCAGGCTGACTGGTTGTTCTGGCCCGACGACGATGTCCCGCCCGCCGAACCGGGCTCGTTGCACTAATACGGCACCCGCCTTCCGAGGACCCCGCCCTGGAAAATCACGCTGATCTGTTCGACGGCGGCAGCCCCCGCTGCCAGCGGCTGATCGATGATCTGGTGGCCCGGCAGTACGCCGTGGCGCCCAATTATTTTCCCGCCCACCTGGTACGCGCCCTGCGCCGCGAGGCCCTGCTGCGTGACCGGCGCGGGGAATTCCAGAGCGCCGGCATCGGCCGGCGCGGCGAACACCAGCATAACGCCCGCGTGCGCCGCGACCGCACCCTGTGGCTGGACGGTTCCACGCTGGCCCAGTGCCGTCTGCTGGGCGAGTTCGAGCAACTGCGGCTGGCGGTGAACCGGCAGCTGTTCATGGGTCTGTTCGATCTCGAATCCCACTTCGCGGTGTACGATCCCGGGGCGTTTTACCGGCGCCACCTGGACGCGTTCAACGGTCGCAACGGGCGGGTGTTGTCCGTGGTGGTCTACCTGAACGACCAGTGGCGCAGCGAGGAGGGCGGCCGCCTCCGTATCTGGGCCGACCCGGACGCGATTCACCCGGCCACCGAGGTGGAGCCGCGCGCCGGTACCCTGGTGTGCTTTCTCAGCGACCGAATTCCCCACGAGGTACTGGAAGCGCGCCGGCAGAGGGTCTCCGTGGCCGGCTGGTTCCGGTGTAACAACAGCACCGCGGACCGTCCCGATCCGCCCCGTTAATCCCTTCTCGAAAGCCTTGAAATCCGTTTTGGTGACCCTATTTAGTTCACCGTGACGAACAGCCGGCTGAAGTTGTCACGCCTACTTGAAGATTGTTTGCGCGGTCGCCTGCGGGGACCGCTTACGATGCTATGGAGGTAACGTGATGAATACTTTGGCACCCCTTTTCCGGCACAGCGTGGGTTTCGACCGGTTCGACGACTGGCTGGAAACGGCCCTGCGTTCGGACCAGTCCAACGGCTACCCGCCCTATGACATTATCCGCGACAGCGACGGCACCTACCGGGTGGTGATGGCGGTGGCCGGCTTCAGCCGCGCCGACCTGGACATCACCGTGCAGGAAAACCTGCTGCGCATCAGCGGCAAACCGGCGGAAGAAGACAGCGAGCAGCGCACCTGGCTGCATCGGGGCATCGCCCGCCGCGGTTTCGAACGCAGCTTCCGGCTCGCCGACCACGTTCAGGTGGAGGGCGCGACCATGGAAGACGGCCTGCTGATCGTGCATCTGTCCCGGGTGGTTCCGGAGGCGCACAAACCGCGCCAGATCCCGATCGGGGAACCGCACTAAAACGCCTGAAGGGCCGGCCCGCGCCGGCCCTGTTTCGTTTATCCCGTTTCGATATGAGCGCTCCGCCCATATAGCAAAGCAATCTAGCTTCTTCACTGCGTACCCCGGCGCCCCGGTAGCACAATCGAAGGCAAGGGCCCGGAGAGGGCGGTACCGGGCCGGCCCAAGGTGACAGGGAGAAGCATCATGAAACGGTTCTATTATCTGACCGCATCGATCGACAGCGTGCAGCATATTTCCCGGGATCTGGACCGCGCCGGCATCGACGCCGGACGGTTGCACGTGCTGGGGCGCGACCCGGGGCCGCTGGAAGCGGCCAAGGTGCACGGCACCACCATCTGGGAAGACACCGAGATCATGCACACCGGCTTTCTGGGCGCGCTGATCGGCGCCATCGCCGGCATCGTGCTGGGCTTCATGCTGGCCGGCATGGACCCCTGGGGCTGGCAGCTGTCGGTGAGCGTGGTGCCGATCACCACCTTGTTCGGCCTGTGCTTCGGTGCCTGGCTGGGCGGCATCTTCGGTATTTCATCGCGCAACCACCACCTGCGGCCCTATTGGCGCGAGGTGGAGAAGGGCCAGTACTTGGTGATGGTGGACGCCGATGACGACGCCCAGGCCGGACGCATCGTGCGGGTGATGAACGACAGCCACGGCGAGGCCCGGGAAGTGGGCCGCGAGGATTCTTTCAGCCCGTTCGACTGAGCCGCGCTTGCAAAGAATCCGGCCTTTGGCCACAATGCGCGCTCGCTGAAAAGCGCGTTATGGCCGACCCGCTGGTCCCCCCGCAACGACAAACTGTAAACCCCGCCAGGCCCGGAAGGGAGCAACGGTAGCAGTGGACTCGTGTGCCGGGGTGCGGCTGGCGGGAAGGCCTCCAATTTCTTCCCCCGTCATGCCCCTCCCGCTGTCTTAAACCGGTCAGATTCGCTAGCATACGGCTTTCCCCCGAAGCCCCGGATAGCCCTTTGGCTGGAGAGCGATGAGTTACCAGGTTCTCGCCCGCAAATATCGACCGCGCACCTTCGACGAGCTGGTGGGCCAGGAGCATGTGTCCCGGGCGCTCACCCACGCGCTGGATCAGGACCGCCTGCACCACGCCTATTTGTTCACCGGCACCCGCGGGGTCGGCAAGACCACCATCGCGCGCATCCTGTCCCGCTGTCTGAACTGCGAAGAGGGGGTCAGCAGCCGCCCGTGCGGGGTCTGCCCCACCTGCGAGGAAATCGGCGAAGGCCGCTTCGTGGATCTGATCGAGGTGGATGCCGCCAGCCGTACCAAGGTGGAGGACACCCGCGAGCTGCTCGAGAATGTGCAGTACGCGCCCACCCGGGGCCGCTACAAGGTGTACCTGATCGATGAGGTGCACATGCTTTCGGCGCACTCCTTCAATGCGTTGCTGAAGACGCTGGAAGAGCCACCGCCGCACGTGAAGTTCCTGCTTGCCACCACCGACCCCCAGCGTCTGCCGGTAACGGTGCTGTCCCGCTGCCTGCAGTTCAGCCTCAAGGCGCTGCCCGCCGAGCAGATCGCCGGCCACCTGAAAGCCCTGCTCGAGCGCGAGATGATCCGCTTCGAGGAGCCGGCGCTGCTGGCCCTGGGCCGGGCGGCGCAGGGCTCCATGCGCGACGCCCTGAGCCTCACCGACCAGGCGATTTCGTTCGGCGGCGAGCAGCTCAGCGCCCAGTCGGTGAGCGCCATGCTGGGCACCGTGGACCGGGGCCATGTGCATACCCTGCTGGAAGCGCTGGCCGGTGGCGAAGCCGCCGGTGTGCTGCAGGGGCTGGCGGCGATCGCCGAGCACGCGCCCGACGAGCTGGCCCTGCTCGATGAGCTGGTATCCGCGCTGCACGAGCTGGCGGTGATCCAGGCGCTGGGCGGGGAGGGCGCCGACCCGACCATGGCGGGCCTGGCGGAGCGCTTCCAGGCGGAACAGATTCAACTCTATTACGACGTGGCGCTGCGCGGACGGCGGGATATCCAGGACGCTCCGGACGCGCGGGCGGCCCTGGAAATGATCCTGCTGCGCATGGTGCTGTTTTCCCCGCGTGGCGTGCTGCCGGGCGGGGAGGCCCGCGCCCCGGCAAAAAAGCCTGACGCCCCGGCGCCGTCGCCCCAGGGCGGCGGGCCGGGGGATTTGCGCGCCTTGCTCGGCGGTGACACGGGCCGACGCACCGCGCCCAAGGAGCCGGTGGCGCCGGAGCCCCGGGCCGAAGAAACACCGCCCGCCGAGCCGCCGCCGGCTGAGCGCGCGCCGGCCGAAGCCCCGGCTGCGCGCGGAGAGTCGTCGGCCACGTCATCCGCGCCCGCCCCGGCGCCGGCCTCCGAACCGGAGCCCGTGTCCGAGCCCGAGCCGAAGGCCGAGCCCACGCCAATGCCGCTGGCGGAGCCGGAATCCGATCAGGACGTGGGCTCCTGGTGGGCCGCCCTGGTGGAGCGCCTGCCGCTGGACGGCGCGGCGCGCAACCTGGCCCGCAACACGGTGCTGGCGGCCCGCCAGGAGAACCAGTGGACCCTGCGCCTGAGCACCGGCCACCAGGTGCTGGTGAACCCGGAGCGTACCCAGGAGCTGGCCGGCGCCCTCAGCGACTATTTTCAGCGCCGTATCCGGCTCAATCTGGAATACGACGCCGACGCCGGCGACACCCCCGAGGCCATCGACCAGGAGCGCCGCCGGGTGCGGCTGGAGGAAGCGCGCGGCGCCTTGCTGGAAGACCGCACCGTGCAGACCCTGATTCAGCAGTTCAACGCCCGGCTGGATGAAAGCAGCATCCAGCCCCGGGACCACGACCAACCCACCGATTGAAAAAGGTGCGTCATGGATTTCGATATGAACAACCTTCTCCAGCAGGCACAGCAGATGCAGGAGAAGATGAAGAAAGCCCAGGAAGAGGCCGCCAACGCGGAAGTCACCGGTGAAGCCGGCGCCGGCCTGGTGAAGGTGGTCATGAACGGCCGCCACGACGTGAAGAATGTCTCCCTGGATCCGAGCCTGATGAGCGAGGACAAGGAAATGCTGGAAGACCTGCTGGCGGCGGCGGTCAACGACGCGGTGCGCCGGGTGGAAAGCAGCCAGAAAGACATGATGAAGGGCATGACCGACGGCTTTCCCTTCCCGCCGGGGTTCAAGCCGTGAAGCACACTCCCCTGGTGGAGAAACTGATCCAGTCGTTCACCTGCCTGCCCGGGGTGGGGCCGCGCTCCGCCCAGCGCATGGCCTACGCGCTGCTGGAACGGGGCCGTGACGACGGCCGCGGCCTGGCGGCGGCGCTGAACGCGGCCATGGACGGCGTTAAACAGTGCCGCCGCTGCCGCAATTACGCCGAGCAGGAGCTGTGCCCGGTCTGCCAGGACCCGCGTCGCGACCCGGGCCTGGTGTGCATCGTCGCCTCGCCGGCGGACGTGCTGGCGGTGGAGCAATCGGCGGAATACCGGGGCCACTATTTCGTGCTGATGGGCGAGCTGTCGCCGCTGGACGGCGTCGGCCCCCGCGAGCTGGGTCTGGACGTGCTGGAAGCGCGCCTCAACGAAGGCCAGATCCAGGAGTTGATCCTGGCCACCGGCACCACCGTGGAAGGCGAGGCCACCGCGCACTATGTGCTGGACCTGGCCCGGGAAGCGGGCGTCAGCGTCACCCGCATCGCCCAGGGCGTGCCCATGGGCGGCGACCTGGAATTCGTCGACGGCGCCACCCTGGCCCAGGCCCTGCGCGGCCGCCGGCCGTTTTCTTCCTGACCCCTTCCTGAACCGCGCGGGCGTCGCCCGCGTGTCCCTTGCGGTTGCCTTGCTGCTTTTCTTCCACGGGGCTACCATGCGAACCAAGCAAGCGCTTGGTTTATGACGCTCGATACAATAAGGAGATCCCGTGCCTGAACTGTCCTATTTCGACGATACCCATCGCATGGTCCGCGACACCGTGCGCAGCTTCGTTCAGCGTGAAATTCTGCCCTACGTGAACGATTGGGAAGAAGCCGGGGAATTCCCCCGCGAGCTTTACAAGAAGGCGGCGGACGCCGGCATTCTCGGCATCGGCGCACCGGAGAAATGGGGCGGCAGCGGCGAAGACGTGTTCATGAAAGTGGCCGCCTGCGAAGAGATGGTGCGCTGCACCTCCGGCGGCGTGGGCGCCAGCCTGGGGTCGCTGGATATCGGCCTGCCGCCGGTCTGGAAATGGGGCTCGGAAGCGCTGCAGGAAAAAGTGGTGCCGCCGGTACTGGCCGGCGACAAGATCGCCGCGCTGGCGGTCACCGAGCCGGGCGGCGGCTCGGACGTGGCCAACCTGCGCACCCGCGCCGTGCGTGACGGCGACCACTATGTGGTCAACGGCAGCAAGACCTTCATTACCAGCGGCGTGCGCGCCGACTATTACACCGTGGCGGTGCGCACCGGCGACCCCGGCTTCGGCGGCATCTCGCTGCTGCTGGTGGAGAAGGACACCCCCGGCTTCACCGTCGGCCGCAAGCTCAAGAAGATGGGCTGGTGGGCGTCCGACACCGCCGAGCTGTTCTTCGAGGATTGCCGGGTGCCGGCGGAAAACCTGATCGGCGCGGAGAACGGCGGCTTTTTCTGCATCATGAGCAACTTCCAGATGGAGCGCCTGATTCTCGCGGTCACCGCCAACATGACCGCCCAGGTCGCCCTGGACGAAGCCATGGCCTATGCCCGTGAGCGCGAGGCGTTCGGCCGCCCGATCGCCGGCTTCCAGGTGACCCGCCACAAGCTGGCGGAAATGGCCACCCAGGTGGCGGTGAGCCGGGAGTTCACCTATCGGGTGGCGGCGCGGCTGGCCAACGGCGAGGATTGCGTGCTGGACGTGTCCATGGCCAAGAACCAGGCCACCCAGTGCGCCGACCGGGTCACCTGGGATGCGGTGCAGATCTTCGGCGGCGCCGGCTATATGCGCGGCACCGTAGTGGAGCGGCTGTTCCGCGACAACCGCATTCTCTCTATCGGCGGCGGCACCTACGAGATCATGAACGAGGTGATCGCCAAGCGTCTGGGGCTGTAAGCCGCCGGTTCAGCCGCCGGTGCATTCGGCCCGGGAGCTGTTCAGTTTGCAGCGCACTTTGCGCAGCAGGTCGAGCATGTCCGGGTCGTAGTGGCCCTCGTTACGCATCTGGTCGCGGGCGTCCTGCATCATGACTTCGTATTCCTGCTTGTCCTTGTCGGGGATGTCCACCCACCACTTGTCGTCCACCACCGACGCTTCCCGTTCCACCTGCTCCAGCACCTGGTCGAGGCTGTTGTAGAAGTACTCCCGTGAGGTCTGGGCCATTTCCTCGGGGAAGCGGTCGCCCTTGGCGATCAGCTGGATTGAGAGCTGCACCAGCGGGTAGTCGATGATGCCGCCGTCCGGTTCCAGGCCCTTGTAGAGTTCCAGCACGTTGTAGGCCACCAGCGGGGCGGCGATCACATCCACCACGCCGTTGTTGAACTTGCCGGCGAAGTTGGTGATGTCCGAGGGCACCGGCGTGGCGCCGGCGGCGGCCACCAGCTTGGCCTGGGTGGGGTCGTAGTCGAGTACCGCCACTTTTTTGCCGGCCGCCTTGGCGAGGGTGTTCACGCGCCGGTCGTTGACGAAAATGTAGGCGGCGCCGATCGGCGCGATGCCCATGACTTCATAGGAGTTGGCGGTCAGCTTGTCGGCGCTGTTGGGGTGCGCCAGTACCTGCAGCGCGATCTTCATGTGTTCCATGGTGGGAATGGCGCCGATGGAATCCAGGGTGCCCGCGTAGGTGTTGAACTGGCGCGCGCGGATACCGGTCATCAGGGCGGCGTCACACACCCCGGCCTTGAGGTCTTCCGCGACCACCGATTCGTTGGTGTACACCTTCAGGTTGGCGTCCAGCCCCCAGTTCATGGCTTCGGTGCGCCAATCCTGCATGGCGGCCATGGTGGGGCCGACCTTGCCGGCGATGTCGAAGACGCAGATGTCCCGTTCGATGGTTTCCGCCGTGGCCACGGAAGAGGCCAGCAACAGGCCGGAAGCAAGAAACGCTTTGAGGGTTGTTGTCATGATTATGGTCCTTCATAGGAAAAGCTGCCGAGTACCCGATGTTAGAGGGGCGGGGCAAGGACACAAAACCATGGCGCCGGGCGCGCTGAGCGTTTCGGTCACCCGGCGCGGGAACTTTCGCCCGCCGTGGCCGGCGGGCGGTTTTTTGCCGGTGGCGCCGCCTGTCAGAAGCTGTAGTTCTTCAGGCGGTTGGCCTGCTGGCGATACAGGGTTACCGGGTCGGTGCTCCAGATATCGTGCAGGCCCAGCACCTGGTTGACCTCGTCCAGGTGGTTCATGCGGTAGTCGTCGCGGATCACCATGCCCAGATGGCTGGAACAGCTGCTCACCAGGCCGTCGTTCTTTTCGCCCAGGAAGACGATGGAGGTGGCGCCGAGCAGCGCGTCGGACGGATCGAAACCGTTGGTCAGCGGTTTGGCGCCGCTCCAGGAGAAGTAGGACACGCCGTTGCCGGCCTGACGCTGGCCTTCACCGCAGTATTCGGCGGGCACGCCTTCAGGGTAGAGCTGGTTGAAGGCCAGAGTTTCCTCGGTGGTCAGCGCCTTGAGCGCGGCCATGATGTCCTGCTGATTGCCGCCGCCGGAAAACAGGTCGATCAGGCCGGCCAGGGCGTTGCCCAGATAGCCGATCAGGTCGCCGGAGAAGGGCACGTTGTCGGACACGCCCTGCAGCACGTCGGCCATGCGCGCGCCCCAGTTGACGCCGCCCACGCTGCTCACCGAGGCCACCATCTGCGGGTAGACCGAAGCCACGTAGCGGGCGGTGGGGCCGCCGTGGCTGTGGCCGATCAGATTGACCTTGCCGGCGCCGGTGGTGGCGAGGATGTCTTCCACCTGGCGGGCCAGCTGTTCGCCGCGCACCTCGGTGTCCTCGGCGGCGCTGACCTGGGTCACGTAGACCTCGGCGCCGCCCTGGCGCAGTTCCTCGGGGATGCGGTACCAGTAGTCCACGCCGGCGGCGCTGTCGAAGCCGAACAGGCCGTGCACCAGCACGATGGGGTAACGGGTTTCGGTGTAATCCGCGGTGGTCAGGCCGGGCAGTGACAGAACCGCCAGGGCCATGACCCCTATGAGAGTCCGGGTTAAGGTTTTCATAAGCTTCCCTGATTTTTTTGTTGTCGAATGTCTTGGTTCACCGGTCGGTCCTTGTTTTTTATCGACCGGTGGTTTGATGCTAGCCTTACTACTGGCGGTGGTTCACTAATAAAAAAGTACCAATCCGACTAGCGGTCGACAGGGAACAACTGAACGGAGAACAACAATGAAAGGACCTCTGGCCCTGGCGGCGACCATGTCGTTGCTGGTGGTGACGCTGGCGCTGATGGGCGTGTGGTGGCGGGAAACGCCGTCGGAACCGGCGCCGGCCCGGTCGGACGCGCCGGCGGCGGACCCGGACGGCGGCGAATCCGAGTTCCAGGACTATGTGGCCCGCGGACGCAAGCTCGGCGAAGAGCCGGCGTCCTGGCGCGGCACCGTGCCCGACGGCGCCCTGCGCGAGGACGAGCGCGGCAATCTGATTGTCTCGGAGGAGGTGCGGCGGCGTTTCGATTATTTCCTCTCCGCTCTGGGCGAAGAGGAGCTGAACGTGCTGCGCGGCCGGGTGGCGGCCCACTTGCGGGGCGCGCTTTCGGAGAGGGCGGCCCGCCAGGCGTGGGATCTGTTCGAGCGCTATATCGGTTATCGGTCCGCCCTGCGCGAGTTGGACGAGCACGACGGCAGCGTCGCCGGCATGCGGCAAAGCCTGGAAGAGCGCCGGGCGCTGCGCGACCAGTGGTTCAGCGCCGCCACCCGGGAGGCGTTTTTCGGCTTCCGCGACCGCTACGCGGACTTCGCCTTGCAGCGGCGTGCGCTGTTGGAAAACGAGCAACTCGAGCCGGCCGAGAAACAGGCCCGTCTGGAAGCGCTGGAGGCGGGCCTGCCGGAGGACATGCGCGAGATGGTGCGCGCCTCGCGGCGGCCCTCGGAGGTGGCCGAGGCGGTGCGGCAATTACGCGAGCAGGGCGCCCCGGAGGCGCGCGTGTATCAGTATCGGGAACAGCGGCTCGGGGCGGAGGCCGCCGAGCGCCTGGGCGAACTGGACCGGCGTCGGGAGGCGTGGCGTGAGCGCTATCAGGCGTACCAGGCACAGCGCCGCGCCATCGAGGACAGCGGCCTGGCGGAGGAAGATCGGGAGGATGCGATCCAGCGCCTGCGCGCGTCGCTGTTCGATGAAGCGGAGCAGCGGCGGGTGCGGGCGCTGGATCGGATCGGCGGTTAGCCCTTGGTTTGGTTGGCCACCGCCTCGGCGGCCTTGGCGGCCGCTTCCTGGTCGCCCAGGTAGTAGTTCTTGATCGGCTTCAGATCGTCGTCCAGCTCATAGACCATGGGAATGCCGGTGGGGATATTGAGCTTGACGATGTCCTCGTCGGAGATGCCGCTCAAATGCTTGACCAGCGCGCGCAGGCTGTTGCCGTGGGCGCAGATCAGCACCTGCTTGCCGGCGCGCACCTGGGGCTCGATCTCCTGCTGGTAGTAGGGCAGGAAACGGTCCACGGTGTCCTTGAGGCTTTCCGACAGCGGGATACGGTCCTCGTCCAGGTCCTTGTAGACGCGCAGACGGCCGGCGTAGCGCTCGTCGTCGCGGTCCATCTTGGGCGGCGGCGTGTCGTAGCTGCGGCGCCAGATCAGCACCTGCTCGTCGCCGTATTTTTCGGCGGTTTCCGCCTTGTTGAGGCCCTGCAGCGCACCGTAGTGGCGCTCGTTGAGACGGTAATCGCGGATCACCGGAATCCACATCTGGTCCATGCCGTCGAGGATGGTCCAGAGGGTGCGGATGGCGCGCTTGAGCACCGAGGTGTAGGCCATATCGAATTCGAAGCCGGCTTCCTTCAGCAACTCGCCGGCCTGGCGGGCTTCCTCGCGGCCTTGATCGGTGAGGTCCACGTCTTTCCAGCCGGTGAAGCGGTTTTCCTTGTTCCAGACGCTCTGGCCGTGGCGGACCAGTACCAATTTGGTGCTCATGGCGGTTTCCTGTGCAACTGACGATTCAGAGGGCGCAAAGGGTAGCAGAAACCGGCGCTGAAATTGAGTGCCGCCGGGCCGTCTCACCGGCACGCGTTTCAGCCGCCGCCCGCGACCCGTATAATGCCGGCACATTCAGCGACGCAACGGATTCCCATGGCGTACCTTTGGTGCGACAGCACCGACTCCCTGCGGGACTGGGCCGATGGCCTGGCTCCGGATCAGCCGCTTTACCTGGACACCGAGTTCATGCGCGAACGGACCTACTTTCCGCGGCTGGCCCTGGTGCAAGTGCACGACGGCGAGCATATTCGTCTGATCGACACCACCCGGGTGGACCCGCCGGCGCTGGTGCCGTTGTTCGCCGAACGCCCGTTGATCATGCACGCCTGCTCGGAAGACTTGGAGGCGCTGGCGTCGTTCGCCGGCGCTTACCCGGAGCGGGTCCGCGACACCCAGATCGCCGCGGCGCTCACCGGCGAGGACATGCAGGTGGGCTATCAGCGTTTGGTGGAGAACCGCATGGGGGTGAGCCTGGCCAAGGGCGCCACCCGCACCGACTGGCTGAAGCGGCCGCTCAGCGAGGAGCAGTTGCTGTACGCCGAGGACGACGTCAAGTATCTGCCGGAGCTCGCCGAGCAGCTTCAGGCCGAGCTGGAGCGGCTGGGGCGGCTGGACTGGTGGTATGAGGAATGCGCGCGGCTGCGCGACGACGCCCGCCGCCGCGCCGAGCCCCAGGCGGTGTGGCGCCAGGTGAAGGGCGCCGGCCATCTGCAGGGCCGCGAACTGGCGGTGCTGGAAGCGCTCGCCGACTGGCGCGAAGCCACCGCCCGTGAGCGGGACCTGCCCAAGGGCTTCGTGCTGCGCGACAATACCCTGCTGGACCTGAGCCGCGCCGCCGTGCGCGGCCGCGTGGACCTGCAGAAGCTGGGGTTGCACCCGCGCGCCATCCGCCGCGACGGCGACGCGCTGCTGGCGCTGATCGAGCAGGCCGCCAAGGCGGAGCCGCCGGCGCCGCTGCCCGGGCCCCTGGACCCGGAGCAGCGCGGCACGGTGAAGGCGCTGCGCGAGCGGGTAGGGCGGATCGCCGAGGAATTGTCACTGAAACCCGATGTGCTGGTGCGGCGCCGCTGGCTGGAAGCGCTGGTCCGCGATCCCGACGCGCTGCCGGAGCCGCTCACCGGCTGGCGTGAAGAGCTGGTCGCGCGGCCATTGAGAGAGATGCTATGAGTGCTTCAAGTCTGCTTAAGGGCAAGCTGTTTTGCTCGATCTACAAGAGCCGCAAGCGCGCGGACATGTATTTGTACGTGCCCCGGGGCAAGGGGCTTCAGGACCTGCCGGAGGCGCTCGCCGAGCAGTTCGGCCCGGGCGTGCACGTTACCGATCTGATTCTGTCGCCGGAGCGCCCGCTGTCCCGCGCCGACGTCAACAAGGTCATGGCCGCCGTGCGGCAGCAGGGCTTTTACCTGCAGATGCCGCCACCGCCGGATCCGGATCTGTATCTGGCCGACGGCCACCCGGACCGCCCGCGCCGTGCGTGAGCGCTTCTGGGAGCTGCCCCTGGAGCAGCTCGACGCCCGTGAGTGGGAGGCCCTGTGCGATGGCTGCGGGCGCTGCTGTCTGGTTAAACTGGAAGACGAGGACAGCGGCGAGGTGGCCTTCACCGACGTGGCCTGTGGTTACCTGGACACCGAACAGTGCCGCTGCCGGGTGTACCCGGAGCGCCATCACTATGTGCCGGATTGTGTTGAGGTCACCGCCGAGGTGGCGCAGCATTTCGACTGGCTGCCCGATACCTGCGCCTACCGCCTGCGCGCCCGGGGCCGGCCGTTGAAAGCCTGGCACCCGTTGCGGTCCGGGCGGGCGGAGTCGGTCCGCGAGGCCGGGGTCAGCGTGGCCGGGCGGGTGGTCAGCGAAACCACGGTGGATGAAGCGGACCTGGAAGAGCGTATTATTCACTGGGTGAACTGAGGAGAGATCGTGACGACGAAAGCCTATTTGTGGGGATGGTTCGCCTATTTGCTCGGCTCGGTGGGCGTGCTGTTCGTGCTCTGGTACATCACCCGGCCGCTGCGCGGCTGGCTGCGGCTGCCGCTGCGCGCCCTGGCGGCGGCGCTGCTGTTGATGCCCTGGCCGGTGTCGCCGAACCACCAGGAATGGGGGCCGGCCTGGGTGGTCAGCCTGTTCGACGGTCTGGCCCGGGAAGACGTGAGCCTGTGGCGTGCCGGCGGGCCTCTGCTGGCCGTGTTGCTGCTGGCGCTGTTGTTGGCCGGCGCGGAAATCTGGCGCCAGCGGCGCAAGCAAGATTACCTGCAATCGGAGAACTGAGTGGCTGACTGCGTGTTTTGCCAGATACTGGAGGGGCGCGCCGAGGGCAGCGTGGTCTACCGGGATGAGCGGGCCATCGTGCTGCTGGACCTGTTTCCGGTGCGCGAGGCCCACTGCCTGGTGATTCCGGTGCAGCACCAGCCCCTGCTTCAGGACCTGGAGCCGGACCTCTGCGCCCATCTGTTCGAACTGGCCCGGCGTACCATTCGTGCGCACAAGCGGGCCGGCCTGGACGTGCTGGCCCACAACGTGATCGTCAACGACGGCCGCGAAGCCAACCAGCACGTGCCCCATGTGCATGTGCACGTGATTCCCCGCCGTGGCGGCGACACCCTGGCCACCGCGCTGACCTGGGGCACGCGCATGATGAACATCTTCGGACTGGCCAAGCGCCGCCGCCGGCTGGACCGCCTGGCCGGCCTGCTCGCCGAGCACTTCCCCGAATCCTGACGGCGCCCGTTTTTATCCGGCCGGTCTTGGCGGCCGCGCGCAGACCCGCAGTTGCAGCGGCCAGCGCACGGTTCTTTCCGCTTCTCCCCAGTGCTCCCGCAGCACCGGCAGGAACGCCGCCAGCGGGTCGTCGCCGTGGTCGCGGGCTTTGACCAGTGCCGACCAGGTATCCAGATAGCCGGCCATGTCCTGCCAGTGCCATTGCCGTTCCAGCGGCATGGGCGGCGGGCCTTCGAGCTCCGGCCAGGGCAGGTTGACGCTTCGGTAGCCCTCGATCACCAGCCAGCGCGCCGCCGGCCACCAGGGTTTCAGGGTGCGGTCGTGGAAGTCCTCGATCAGGCCCTCCAGGCCGGCCACGCTGCACAGTCCATAGCTGATGATCGCCAGCAGCCCCTCGTCGCGCAGCACGCGGGCGCTCTCATGGAAAAAAGCGGGCAGGGGGAACCAGTGCAGCGCCTGCGCCACGGTGATCAGATCGACGCTGTTGTCGGCGACCGGCAAGGCGTCCGCGTGCGCCGCCAGATAATGGCTGGTGCCGGGCGGGGCCGCTTTGAGCTGATCGACACTGACGTCGCCGCCGAGCACGGTGTCGAACCAGGGTTCCAGCGCGCGGCAGGCCTGTCCGCTGCCGCAACCCAGATCCAGGGCGAGACGGTGGCCGGGGCTGTGCCGCGCCAGCCACTGGAACAGGGCGGCGGGGTAGTCGGGGCGGTGGCTCTGGTAGTCGCCGCCGCGGTGAAACAGCGGGCGCTCAGTGTTCGTCGAGGTCATGGTCTTGGTCGAAGCGCGCCGACCAGAACCGGCCGTCACTGCGTTCCAGGTTGAGCGCGATGCCCGCGCGCCATTGCCCCAGCGGCGCGGCGCACCAGGCGATGGTGCCGTACAGATGAAGGCGGCGCTCGTCCCCGGGCAGCGTAATCCACAGTTCCACATCGGTATCCGGCGTGATCGAGTGGGGGAACGCCACCCCCAGGCCGGTTCGGGACACATCCCGGCATAGCAGATGCAGCGACTCCTCGTCCGCCGCCGGCGGATCCCGACGCAGGGTCAGGGACACCCCCCGGGGCGGGTCGCGGCGTGGATGATGACGGTGCTCTTGCTGGGACGACATGGATCACCCGTTCAAATGATTCACCCGTAAATTTGCCGGTCCACCACGTAGGCGGCCCCGGCGATCACCACCGTCACCATAAACAAAAAGCCGAGGAACAGCAGGGCCGGCTTAACGGATTTGGGAAGCGGCTCGGTGGGCCGCTCGCGGTGTCTTGCTTGTGGGTCTTGCATGGTCTGGGCCTTTGCTGGCGGCGCAATAAATACCCTGAAGTATCGGATATTCAGACCCGGGAAGAAACCATCTTGTCGGGCACGGGCTTCAGAAGCGATACCGTCCGGCTTCGATGCCGGCCTGGATCTCCGGCGTGAGGCGCTGGTAACCGCTCTCACCGGGCAGCAGCACATAGACCGGGTCGTTGTGCCGGTTCAGATCGTACTTCTCTTCCTTCAGCGTGTTCTTCTGGTGCTTGAAGGTGCCGGTGGTCTCCACCCCGTGGTCGGTGACGCGCAGGAACACCGGGATCGCGTAGGGCGGCAGCTCGCGCTTGAGATAGCTGCTCAGGGCGGGCCAGTCCACTTCCTCTTTGCCACCTTGAGAAAGCGGCCGGTCGAGACGCAGCTCGGCCATGCCGGCGCGGCCGTTGGTGCCGGGGATTTCCACGCCGTAGACTACCGATTCGACGATCTGCTCGAAGCCGTCGAGAATCTGCTCCACCTCGGTGGTGGAGACGTTCTCGCCCTTCCAGCGGAAGGTGTCACCCAGGCGGTCGACGAACTGGGCGTGGCGGAAGCCGATGTCGCGCATCATGTCGCCGGTGTTGAACCAGGCGT